>Ga0335072_10015366_pt1 | contig 10872 bp, 9 predicted proteins | sample Lox_Sample_21_FD_206725 | JGI IMG/M metagenome (GOLD analysis project Ga0335072, IMG submission 206725) | Soil microbial communities from Loxahatchee National Wildlife Refuge, Florida, United States - Lox_Sample_2.1 | ecosystem: Environmental > Terrestrial > Soil > Wetlands | place: USA: Florida... | reverse complement strand
ACGCTGTTATAGTCTGCCACATACACATACCCCACAGCAATAAACAAGTATATAAGAGAAGTATGCAATGTCGAATTTGTACCAGCAATGACAAGACATGTACGAAAGTATTTAAAGATAAACGATAAAGGAGAAGGTCAACTTCTTTAAATCATAGAGCAAGAGATGAGATCTTGTGAAGCCCAAATGTCCGCCATATCCATGTGTTCGATTTCAGAATGACACCCAATCAGCCGTGATAGGCCTCATTGCCAACGCCAAAGCAGAGTTTCCTCCTTCATCATGTTGTATTAATCATATCATCAGATCATTCTTTCTTGACGTCAGCAATATACGCATATCACTTCATGCCCAGCCGTTTCGCCAACTTTCCCCTCTTGCCTTGCTCCACCTCCAATCGGAACTTGTTCCAGCTCTTCTCACGTTCTTCCCAGTCTTTCATTTGATCTGTATGTCGTCAGTTAAGACTACTAGTATTGCCAAAGTATCAAAACTCACCAAGCAACCAATCCCATCTCCTATCCTCTCTGATCAGTACCTCTCTGCCCCAGCCAATCCGCTCTTGCCTCGCCTTCTCCGCTGCTTCCCTGCCTACCAACTCCTCATCTTCTAGCGGCCTTTCGCGATCTCTGTACTTCTCCCTTTCTTCTTCCTCGAGTGTCTGCATGATCGCGGCAACGGGGTTCGGCGTCATGGCGGCAGCTATGATCTTCTGTTCATCGCGAGCGCTCGCAATGGTAGCACGTCTATGAGCGACACTATGATAGTGGCGAGCAGTCGGGTTTGCTCGCGTCGTTGACCATGTCGGGATGCGGTAGTCGGAGAGCTGAGGCGGTGCACCGGTCTGGCGTGGTAGTGTTGGCGCGTCAAGGCTCGAGTGGTAGGTTGGCGCTGCAGAGGTGTAAGATGGTGCTGCTGAGCGAATAGAGGCTGTTTCGAAGTCGACGGTCGAGAGGCGGCGTGGGGCGTAGGTCGGTGGCGCTTCGGTGATATCAGTACTGGCTGAGGACATCTTGAGTACGGTAGTGGCAAGATAATCCGAAAATGTGGGGTCAGACGATAAGGAAATGGAGGAAGACGTTCCAGGATGGATAACCAGCTCCTAGCAGATGTGTAATGAAAGAAGTTCACGAAGCACGAGACACCCAGTTTGACATTGGAGATACAGATTACAAGCATGTGCCTTCGGAGGGAGGAAGGAGCCATATAAGGGAGTCCTGTCTGGTGCATCGGTTAATGCGGGGAAGAGCTGAGAGCTGGCTCCACGTTCATAGCCCGCGAATCAAATGGACGGAACGTACGTGAGATCATTGATCCAGATCATGCAAGGATAGAACCGATACTGGATGGTACAATGTTCGAAGTGCTCCGTATGAGAAGCCTCAGTCAATCATTCAAGAGACACAGAATGTCCATGGCGTTCCAATGGTCTCATCACGTGCGTACCATACGCAGCACTGGGTCAAACCTCTAGGATGATCACCTTCTATTGCCTGAGAGCACTATGATTACATGTATAAAGGGTAGGAACGCAGAGCTATTAGAGAAATCCGACCTGTCCCAAAGTTATGTACTAGACTCTTAATTTCATCCTTAGACATCATGGTATACAATTCTCCGCTCCATCTAGTTCTGTCCGTTCAAATGCCATTCGAAGACTTTCCTAAAGATGGCCTTTCCGTCCCCTTCGATCACATCACCGTGACAGGGAATGATACGATTGAAGTCCCACTTGTTAATCCTTTTCGTGGAGGCATCAAAGCCTGCGCGGTTTTTGCTACTAATGGCATACCAGATGAACCTCTTCTGCCATATCGCAGATCCTGCGGTATTATTCAGGCCAACAAATAAATTCGTGATAAATCCTCTATTCGCGGGCTCCCCCGTCCGGGAATACTGCTCTGTGGCGGGTAGGTTGAACAGGTAATCGGCTTCAATCAAGGTTTTCTCTGGTTTGTAATAGAAGACAATTTCTTTATTTGGGTGCGCATCAAGATATTCGTATTCGAAATCGCGATCAAATTCTTCTGAGACAGTAGTGCTGCTCTTGCTCTTGGCTGTGAAGACAGTTGTGAAGGGCACATTGTATGTAATGGATTTATCGGCTGCGCGCTTCTCTGGAAGTCCCTCTGGACCAATCACATGTGCATTTGGGTAGGCGCTGTGCCAATCCGAGAGGAAGATGTGGTGCTCGATGTCAAGAGCCGCCAGATACGCAACATTGTTGCCAAGTTCTTTGACGGTGGCCTTCACTTCAGGCGTAAGAGCCACCGGCGAGAACACAGCGAGCGCACCAGAGCTAAGGCGAACTTGATGATATTAGCTATGATGAACCGCAAGGAGTACAGGCGTATGGGATGCTCACCTATTGTCCCTCGGCCGCCAATGCGTATATGACCAAAACGAAGAAAAGGAACTGAGAGCGTCGTGATATTCGGTGTTACGCTTCGGATCACCATCACCTCAGAAGGATTTGCGGGAACAAGTTTGGATGCCATTGTAAGGATGAACTATGTTGATGTTGCGGTATTGTACAAAGAAAGTCTTAATGAGATGAAAGATGGCCGTCAGCAATTGATGTTGGGACCTTTAACCTACTCTTATCAGCGTCTTTAGTGGCGAGATGACGCACTGAACTCGAGGTTGAAACAGAGCTGATGCGATTGTGGTCAGGAATGTGAAGACATCTCGGAGCAGCGACGCTCATATATACTCTACCTCCGTAATTGAATTCTGGAATTTGCTAGGAACTATTCGCACGTATGCAAACGTCAACTTCGATGCTTAGTGATGCCGAGGGTCTAGAAACTCAAATCAGACAGTGCTAGGCGTTATAGCAGTCCCTGTCCGATGATTAAGCACCTTGCACGGCTCGGTTCTGCCGCCGAACATCCCTGAAGCAACGCCAAATTGTGGCTTTTGATTAGTGATGACAAGCAGGCCGAGGTTCCGGCAGATACCCGAATATCACGAATTACTCAAAGCCACGGCATCACATACGAGGTATTTGCAATAAGGAGAGTGACTTTGATTTGAGCCGCTAACCAGCTGAGACCAAGTGAAGGTCTGTGTGCTCCTTATGGGAGCTGATCAATAAAGATCTTGATACAGAAATGGCCATCCAGTAGAACCCTGTCTGCAACTGGTTTACAGGAGAAGCCAGATCGAGCCCGAGACAAATGAAATAGTAAACACAAATATCAGAAAACATCAGCCTTGTAGACCAATTTTAGAACGCCAATATGCAATTGGTGCCACCCGAAGCAAACGCCATCTGTGGGTATCCGTGAAGTGAAACTAAAGTGACAGCCCCATCTGTACAGCCAGTATCAGCCAAACACGACGCTGAAATACTGTAAATGCAGGTCCGAGTGCTATTGAAGAACACGATGCATCAGGCGTGATGAGTTACCAGGCACTCTAGGAAATCAGCCTGGAAGGGAGCGGCTGATCTTGGCCCAGCTGTGAACGTTGTACCGCCAGACATCGAGGTATCTTAGCGGACCAAACAGTTCATGAAACTTGCCATGTTCGTGCTTGAAAGGTACCTCGTAGAACTCATGGAGATACTGGCGGGTGATCTCATTAGCTTTGAGCCAGATAGAACGCTCGTGAAGGACAGCCCAATAGTTCGCAACACACACAATGATAAATGCGTAGAACAAGATGTGGAAGCAGAAAGTGAGGATGGTGATCCAGAAATCTGGGAGTTCTCGGGTGGGGTTCTCATAATCCATCGAATTCGGAGCGGTGGTAGTGACCACGGAAGCAACATCTCCAATAGCTGCAGCTGGCAGAGAAGCACCGGTATGTTCGCCTTCAAGAGCAGGCGGAAGATCTCCTCCGATTTCTCCAAGTCCGTTTGAGGAAGATGAACTACCATAGGAGACAGAAGAGTCATCCTTGACAACACTGCCAAAAGGAGACACCATGCTTCGTCCACCAAAGGATATGGCCAAGCATTGATTGAACCAAAGGATGAAGAGAATCCATAGGTCGACGTAGACTTGGAGCCAGCAGTCAAGTGGATTGTGGCTTTTCAGGATAGCAATCGGTAGAGCCTTGATGAAATCAGTCTTGGTGACTTCTGGAGAATGTGTAACGACTGGGGACTGAGTGACTTCTGGAGAAGTGGTGACCACTGGAGCCTGTGTGACTTCTGGAGAAGTGGTAACCTCTGGAGAGAAGGTAGCTTCTGGAGACTCAGTGGCCTCTGCAGAGTTGTCACCCAAGTCGCCACCCAAGCCGCCATCGTTTTGAGTGAAGAGGGTTTCCTCGCCAGCTCCTGCAAAATCGCTCTCAGCCAGTTCTCTCTCGAGATTGCTGCCGGTGCCACTGGGTCCAGCAAGGGAATGAGGATTTTCGTCTAATCTGACCTTGAGTTCGCTATTTGATTGTTCCAATGAAACGACCTCGTTCTTGAGTTGAGCTGTTGTAGCTTCGACCTCGGCAAGCGCAACCTCAAGCTCTTGGTAGTCGCGACTTGTCTCTCGAAGAATTTCTATCTCAGCGATATTGTCCCTGACTTGTAGCTCCAACTTTTCATTCTGTGATTTGAGACACGTGTTCTCCTGCCTCAGTTGCTTGTTAAGGCCATTCAGATTACCAACCTCAGCCACCCTGTTTTTGATATCATCGTCCTTCTTTCTAATCCGATTGTCCTTTTGTCCGAGTTCCTGCTGAAGATTTTCCATTTGCTCCTCATTTTCAAGAATCTGACGTTCGAGGTTCCTGATAGTCGCGTCGTTGTTCGTAATTGTGCTCTGAGCATGGCGAAAAGCCACCGTAGTGTCAGTCAACTTCTTCTCAGTAGCTTCCAACCTGACTTGCAGGGAATCGAACTCTGTGTTGAGAATGTCTTTTTGCTGTTCAAGAAGATTGATCGAGTTCTGGAGTTCTTCGACCTTGACAGCCAGCTCATTCTCGGCCATTTTCTCAAAAACTTCGATTTTGCTTTGAAGTTCTTTGATGATCGCTTGCTGTTTCTTATCCTCGGCCATTTTTTTCTTGAGTGCTTTTTGGATGTACTCGTACTCTTTGCGGAATGTGACAATTTCCTCGTCCTGCCTAGCAACTACTTTTCGCTGGCCTTCAAAGGCCTTCTGGTGATAATCTGCTCTCTGCAGCGCTGCCTTGATAGACTCCTCTAACTCATTTATCTTGGCCTGCTTCGTGGTCTGCTCCTCTCGGAGGTCTTCTTTTAGAGCCTGGAGCTTAGAGTGTTCCTTTTGTAGTTGTTCCTTCACAAACGCATTCTCCTTCTCCAATCTTAACGCATTCCTGGCCTCCTTGCTGGCTACTTCCCTCAGTCTCGCTTGCTCTTCTCTGATACCCTTCTTCTCTTCTTCAGTTAATTGTTTCGCCCGAAGGGGCGCGATTTGCCTATTGCTTGAGTCGGCTGAGGTGGGAGTTGCGGCGGATGGAGCTGCGGCGGGCTGTGCGGCAGGGGTCTTCTGCACAGCGTATGACCAGTTCCTGTCTTTTGCAGTTTCCTGGGGTATATTGTTATGGAAGGGGGAGCGGGGCTGGAAAGATAGTGCGGATCCACCGGCAGAGAACGTAAATTCGGACGATGAAGGGACGAAGGAGGTAACTTGCGAGCCCTCGGAAGTATTGGTCGCAGGGGTCGTCGACTTGGGAGGGTTGCCAGACATAGCGATTGTGGTCTTGTATCCGTAAATATTGATCAAGAAGTTGTAAAAAGAAAGGAAAGATTTAAAGTGGGAAGAGTTCGAGAGTATATATGCACATGAAGATATCAATAGCAAGCTCAAATCAGATTCATGTTTTCATTTAATTATTTCTATTCTATAATTTACGTTGTCAATGCTGTTGATGTTGAAGCTTCAATAGGACTGACAATAGCAATTGTCAATAGCCATTGTCAACCACACGCCAATCGACAGCCACATTGAATATAACTCTTTCAATTCTGCGCACGCTGAAATAAATGGCCTTCTCACTGCATAATTGATATATTTAATAGCAATATACCGGCATTATGCTCTAAATTTGGTTTATACACGTAGCTGTTTGCTGGAGGATGGCTTTCCTTCATAAGCGTGCCACACATGTCACACAAAGCCGCAAATGATGAGACTTTACGGTGGAATATTTCTTTGCCCACCCACACCTATGAATACCCTCACCAGCAACCCCCGCCCTTCCTCCCCAACAGCGATTTCCCCCCTTCCTCTTCAGCAACATCTGCAACATCCTCTTTCCCATACCCTCGTAGCCTGTCCCACTTTAATCCTCAGAAACAAAGTCTTCAACCGCAACAGTTTATGTCACTTTTGGCGGTGCTCTTAGCTAACTACAGCTAACTACAGAATCACGCACATCGAAATGCTCAGATTTTATATATTTGATTTCATTTCTCTTCTGTCTCATAATATAACCACGCCGTTCATCATATAAGATGCTATTGGGTATAAACACAACCACACAAATGCAGCTAGGACTTGCCCGCTTTCTCTGCTTCCGCTTTTACCCGATATGCATATCCTGACCTATGTCGCCTTGCCCATATGAAGCAACCAGTAAGCGGTACAACGCTCATAAATACAAACATGCTCATGTCTATAAACAATAATTCCGACATGTGGAAACAAGGAAAATGCAAACACCGTGTTTTCAAAACCATTCCATGCATCAAAGGATGAAAGCTCTGAGAAACGCCTTCGCGATCTTTCACAAACGCCTAATTTTTTTTTCATCAGGGCCAACTCTTGGCCGGTGTTATTTTTAGTACAGCTGTGGAGCCGTTGCGTGAATATACCGCTCCGGTGAACGCACTTGGTCTATGAAGATCCGTATTCTTTGTTTTTGTTCAAAAGGCTCACAGGGCTAGATTGACAAGTGAGTGGTACGCCAAACTTTGGTGACCTTGAACGGTGAATAGGATAGGGCTCTGCGCGATGAAGCGACTAAAGCTAATCAAGGGTCTTTCCGGAAATCCCCCTGTTGGACTTATAATCAGTCTCTGAAGGCTAGTCCCATCAGCCACCCTTTCTCTCAAAATCAATACCAGGTATCTGCTCGCTGATATTTTGATCACCAATTAAGCCGGAGTTCTGATCAGATGCGTTCCCTTTCTTCTTGCTCTTTGGAATTTTCTGCCAAGCACCAGGACCACTGCCCTCACTCTTCGCAGCTCGGGTGTGCCCATTAGGCATCGCCACAATATTCTGCTTTTGGTTTCCTTTCGTACTATTCGAGAGCGCAAGCTTCAGTGCTGGCTTTGATTCATCAACCCCAACCTGCAAGGTGGGCCTAGATTCCGCTTGAGGATTGTCCAAGATAGGCTCGAATTTTCTGTAGGCTGTGGGAGATGGTGTTTGCGTTTCGTAAACGGGAGACAGATGAGGAAAGTCATCGCGAAGAGCCTCGCTCTGACCTGGTCCGATATCAAGGGGTGACATCGCACCATTTTGTGACTGACGGTTAGAGCGGTTGCCCTTGCTAGGTTCAGGTCGATTCTCTTGTACCTGCTCTGGGGTCAGGCGCCGTGGTGGAGTCATGGAGATCACCCCATTTGCAACAAGAGTAGGACTGGGATATTCGCGATCATTCACACGGTAGCTAGAGCCATTGACTACTGGAGGACTGTCATGCCGAAGCTCAACAGCAGCCCCTTGTTGCGCTGCCTGAAGTAGATGATCTACCTCAGTCGGAGGATTGGGAACGAAAACTTTTGATGCTGGATAAACAGCTGGGATGGAGGTATCATAGTTCGATTTATCTGACAGCGGAGCATCATCAACCGATGCTTGCTGATCAAAAGTTGATGGTGTCACAAAGCCAGATCCATTGATAACTGCGGGGCCTTGCTCATTTGACACTCGCAGGTTGCTATTCGGGTTATATTGTTGAGAAGGATTCCTGAACGGTGAAGAGATCACGCTTGTCGAATACGTTCGATGAGGAGACGGGGTTCGAGAGGTACGTCGAATTCGATCAAGGACAATCTGAGGAAACTGCTCTGTAGTAGATACCCTTCTGCGTCTTTGGATATCCCCAAATGCTGGAATTGCCGGGATAACTACTGGGTCCCTTCGAGGTGGAGGAGGCACTGAAGGTTCGTTGACATAGTAGCCGACATATTCTTTTGGAGTTCCATTGGGCGGCGAGTCAGCGAATGTAGAAGACTCACTCTCAACCCCTATCTCCATATTTTCATCCGCGATAAAATTCGGAATGATTACTCCATTGGGTTGTCTGTAATTTCCAAAGTCGTTCATCCCAACATTCGAAACTCCAAGGCCTTGCAGCGGAACTGTCGATTGTACTGAGCGAGCCGCAGGTTGTGAGTGTGAGCGGAGTGAACCACTAGACGAGCTACCAGCGCCCTGTCCACCGGTTACTGTGGACCTGTGAAGACTACGGCGCAACTCTGGCAAGGCTGGGCTCATTGACGGCGAAGAGGGATATGTGCTTGGGCTGTGCTGCCCATACATGGGAGTTCCTTGATAGTGCAGGGGATAGAAGTACATCTCTGGTCGTAACGGGGCTGTAAGGGGCGGATTATCGAAGGAGCTACCATGATGTCTGTCCGCTGTTTGCTGACTCGCAACACCGCCATTGCCCTGGCCTCGTTGAGCTTGATGATACGCTTGGGCTTGAGCCTGGGCATACGCCTGTGACTGTGTATACAGTTGCAGTCGTAAGTTATTTTCTTGGGCTTGTAGAACTGAGAAGGTCGTGTAGAGATCATTATGCAATCGTTCTTGAGCTGCTTGATTATGAATCCAAGCTTCTTGTGCTGTCATCCCTGGAGGTAGGGCCTGTGTACCATAGCTCGAATTGTTATCAAAGGCACCACTTGAGGCACTCGAAGCGCGACGGTTATTGTTCCCATTACGAGGATGGTTGTTCTGTTTCCCTCCACGATAGTTGCCGCCCTTTCCGCCTCTCGACTGTGAGGTGCTCCGCGACAAAATTGGTCGAGGCTGCGGTACTGGCTTCTCCCAAATTCGCTCTTCTTCCTTAGGAAACACGTACTCTTCACAGCACTCCGCAAGCTTCGCCTCACCTATAAGATCAAAAGCTCGCCGTAGCTCCATGTGCAGTCCACGGAAAGAAGTATCATCTGCGGTGTTTCCTAGATTGCGGCTGATATTGAAAGGCTCCTCAACGCAAAGTCTGTTATTCGTAGCCAGATGCCAACCTTTGTCGACCTTTGAGGTGAGTCTACCATTTCTCACGGAAACGACGGACTTATCATAGTCAATTTCATGACCGTAGTATCTAAAGAATTGAAAAAGCAGCTCTCCAAGAGTCTCCTTATTTTCTTTCCCATAGCCTCGCAAAGCATCAACATCATCAGCAAATGCAGTCTCATGACCATCTTGAGAAGGAAGTTTCAAATGCGGGCGCTGATGAAGAGCAGGTAGTATAGGCGGCTTCCTAGTTTGGAGGAAGTTGATAATCATGCATATCCAGGTGTAAGAGCTGAGCGTACCACCAAAAGCTTCAAAAAAGTCAGTACAGTAAGGCTTGCTGTAAAGGAAATGGCTCATACCAGCGTCATTCACTGCCCTTCTCTTGGTCCAGTATTTTATAATCATTGCCAACGGACGTACCCGATCATCAAGTTGGACATATGTCTTGATCATTCGAGTGTTCTCCAATGCCAAAGTGTTGTTGACATTCATGTCGCAGGCAAGGCAAAGCTCCGGATCCCAGATCTTAACAATTGGTACTTTTGCTGTAGAGACGCATATTACCTTTTCCATACCATCTGCCATGTATAAGCATGTTTCACCAACGAGTCAGCTTGCTTACGTTTTGCTAGCAGCTCAGCGAGCATGCACACGCCTTCTAGTTCCTTCCAGGCAGTTGTGATGCAAATATCGACTAGAATGATTAGCGGAAATACTGTCTCCGAGTACAGTGAACACACCATCTGATTCATCTGTACAAAGTAGATTGCCAGACGATCCAAACATATGCACACGGATATCATGACCAGGCCACTCATCATTCAGAAGCTTCTCCAACTTCTGTACAAACCTTTTCCTCTTGGCGTCGCTTTCAGCAGACGGTAATAATTGGTCATAGAGCTCACGCATATCTCCTGTAAGCTTCCTCTCATCATCCCGAGTTAGCTTGGCTTTGATATTCGATGGTTTGATCCTTTCGAGTTTATCGCTTCCAATACTGTACGCCATACGCCGTCTTGAATGTGCCATCGCCGTCTCATACTTGCATCCTAATCGCGGTATATGCGGTCGTAGAGAGGGTAATGTGCTATACGATTCAGAATAAGCGGATCGCGGGGAGTGATTAGGCGCTGCATCTGGAGATGGCTCTCTGGAACCTAAGGAAAACTGTCGTGCATGCTGGTGCGGTGTCGATGGAACAGAGTTAGACTGATGTGATTGTTGAGAGTTTTGGTGTTGCATCCGCGGTCGAGGACTAGGTTGATTCGACACATCGAAGGTTTTTGTAGCCATCTTAGCGGAGGTATCCTCTGTTGTCATGAGCGGACGCTCGCCAGTACCAGTATTAACAACGTTCTTATTCCCATGACCAACTCGAGCATTCCTCTTGGTGGCTTTCCCTGTCTCAGAACCTGACGTACTCCCACGGGGGGGGGCTTGAATGTGTTGCGCAGAGACGACTGGGGGAAAGGGGGACGACTGGAGTCGAGTAGTCTTTCCAGAAGAGCCAGAAGATATCAGTTTGTTATAATGCGCGAGCTGTGCCTGGTAAGCTGCAGGTTGTTGTGGAAAGAGATTGGAAGGTATGTCGATTTGTGGGGGGAATTGGAGCGGCGGAAGAAGACTAGACTGTGAAGGAAGGATCGGTGCTTGGAGAGTATTGCGCCGTACAAGCGGTGACCACTGAAGGGATTGATATTGATGTTGA
>Ga0335072_10015365_pt1 | contig 10872 bp, 9 predicted proteins | sample Lox_Sample_21_FD_206725 | JGI IMG/M metagenome (GOLD analysis project Ga0335072, IMG submission 206725) | Soil microbial communities from Loxahatchee National Wildlife Refuge, Florida, United States - Lox_Sample_2.1 | ecosystem: Environmental > Terrestrial > Soil > Wetlands | place: USA: Florida... | reverse complement strand
CGCCCAGGGAAGCGCCGGATAACCACGACGCCCCCCCGGAGCGTTTCGCCCCCGATATTCGACCGATGTCCTGGATGCGGTTGTACCCGGGCTCCAAGGAAAGCTTCGTCTATCGCATTAGCCTTCCGGACGGCCAAACGCTCGCCGGGGACGACGGGTTGCGCGTCGCGCAAGGCAACCCAGTGGATAATTTCACTTACGGCGACGCCGACTACAAGCAATTGGCTTTGCGCATCGTCAGCTATCACACGGAAGTGAGCGGCCAATCGGTAATTGTTACGGTAGGCGAAACCGTGCACCGACGCGACCGAGTCATGCATCGCCTCGATACGATAGTCGGCCTCAGCGACGGCATCCAACTGATGTTGGTGCTGGGGTTGTGCCTGCTTGGCATCACGGTGGCCTTGCGCCCGATCAACCGACTGCGCGAGCGCATCGCCAATCGGCAACCGCATTCCTTGCAGCCGCTGCCGCTGGAATCGGTACCCAGCGAAGTGCATCCCCTGGTGGAGTCGCTCAATACTTTGCTGGTTACCGTGCGCGACTCCGCGTTGTCGCAACAGCACTTTCTCACCAATGCCGCGCATCAGCTGCGCACGCCGCTTACCGGCTTGAAAGCGCAATTGGAAGTGCTCGCAAGCGAAACCCAGGACGAAGCGCAACACGAGCGCATCGAACGCCTGCAAAACAGCGTGGACCATCTGGCGCACACGGCCAATCAACTGCTCGCTCTTGCACGGGCGGAACCCTCGGCGCACAACCCCGGCGATTTCGCCTTCGTCCAGCTCGATGCGTTGATCGGCACCGTGGCCGACTCCATGCTGGACCGCGCCATTGCCCACAACATCGATCTGGGCGCCGAATGCGAACCGGCCCCGGTGCGGGGGGTGCATTGGCTGTTGCACGAACTGCTGATCAATCTGCTCGACAACGCCATACGCCATACGCCGGACGGTGGCCGCATCACACTGCGTTGCGGTTCGCACAACGGGGCCTCGTATTTGGAAGTGGAGGACAGCGGCCCAGGCATTCCGGCCGCCGAACGCGAGCGCGTGCGCGAACGGTTCTATCGTTCGGCCGGCAGCGACACCCAGAGCAGCGGGCTTGGGTTGGCCATCGTCGAAGAAATTGCACGCAGCCACCGCGCACGTTTCGAGATATTGACGGCGCTGGAGGGAACCGGCGCGCGCATGCGCGTGGCATTCCCACCGTTCGTCCCTTAGCCGCCAGGCGCGCGCAAGGGCATTCACCCCGGTGCGCCGTCCTCCCGCGCCGGTATCCGTGTAGCTGTACTGTCACGTACAATTTTTTCGTTCGCCCCCCTTTTCGCGGGGCTGCGATGCCTCCATAGTCGGAGGCCACCCCCGTGAGGCATGCCCCGTGTCCATACCCAGTGCCGTCAAAAGCACGCCGATTTACGGCCGACAGCAACTGATCGACTACCTCGCTGCCGGCGAGAAACCGCGGGATGCCTGGCGTATCGGCACCGAGCACGAAAAATTCGGCTTTCGCACGCAGGACCTGCGTCCACCCGCGTTCGAAGGCGAGCACGGCATTCGTGCGTTGCTCGAAGGCATCGCTGCGCGCTACGGCTGGGAGATCGTCCGCGAAGGCGACACGCCGGTGGCCCTGGTTCGCGACAAAGCCAACATCACACTGGAGCCGGCCGGACAGCTCGAACTGTCCGGTGCGCCGCTGGAAACCATTCACCAGACCTGCTGCGAAGTGAACAGCCACCTGGAAGAAGTGCGTACCGTGGCGGACGGCCTGGGCCTGGGCTTCCTCGGCATGGGTTTTCAACCCAAATGGCGCCGCGACGAGATGCCGTGGATGCCCAAGGGCCGCTACAAAATCATGCGCGAATACATGCCCAAGGTCGGCTCGCTGGGCCTGGACATGATGACGCGCACCTGCACCGTACAGGTGAACCTGGATTACGGCAGCGAAGGCGACATGGTGCGCAAGTTCCGCACCAGCCTCGCGTTGCAACCCATCGCCACCGCGTTGTTCGCCGATTCTCCGTTTACCGACGGCAAACCCAATGGCTATCAGTCGTACCGTTCGCACGTGTGGACGGATACCGACGCCGATCGCACCGGCATGCTCGACTTCGTATTCGAAGACAGCTTCGGCTACGAGCGCTATGTCGATTACATGCTCGATGTGCCCATGTATTTCAGCTATCAGGACGGCCGCTACATCGAGCTGGCCGGCAAGGATTTCAAACGCTTCATGGCCGGTACGCTCGACGAATTGCCGGGCACGCACGCGTCGATGAAAGATTGGGCCGACCACCTCACCACCGCGTTTCCCGAAGTGCGCTTGAAGCAATATCTGGAAATGCGCGGCGCGGATGGCGGCCCGTGGAATCGTCTTTGCGCGCTCCCTGCGTTGTGGGTGGGCCTGCTTTACGACGACGATGCGCTCCACGCCGCGTGGGATCTGGTGAAAGATTTCACCCGCGAAGAACGCCATGCCCTGCGCGACGGCGTTCCCAAGCATGCGCTGAAGTTGCCGTTCCGCAACGGCACCGTGCGCGACCTGGCGCGCGAAACGTTGCAGATCGCCGCGCACGGCTTGAAACGCCGCAATCGGCTCAACCGCAACGGTGCGGACGAAAGCATCTTCCTCGAGCCGCTGATTGAAATCGTCCACGCCAATCAAACGCCCGCCGAACGCAAGCTGGAACTGTTCCACGGCGCATGGAACGGCAGCGTGGATCCGGTGTTCAAGGAGTTCGCCTATTGATCGCGGCAACGTCGGCACATGCGCCCTTCCTCGCCGGACTGTTGCTGGGCGCATCGCTCATCATCGCGATAGGCGCGCAGAATGCATTTGTGTTGCGGCAAGGTTTGCTGCAAGCGCATCGCTTGCCGGTGGCGCTGTTCTGCGCGTTATCCGATGCGGTGTTGATCGGTGCGGGCGTTGGCGGCCTGGGCGTCGCCATCGGCCAACATCCGCGCATGCTGGCGGTCGTGGCTTGCGCAGGCGCGCTGGTGTTGCTGTGGTATGGCGTCCAGGCGCTGCGGCGCGCGTTTCATCCCGAGGTACTCACGGCCGATACGCACGGCGCCTCCAGCAGCGTCTGGCAAGTCATTGCCGCATGCGCCGGTTTCACCTGGCTCAATCCGCACGTTTATCTCGACACCGTGCTGCTGATCGGCAGCCTGGCGTCGGCGTGGCCGTTGCCGGGGCCGCGCGTGTGGTTCGCGATCGGCGCGGCGACGTCATCGTTCATCTGGTTCTTCGGTCTAGCGTACGGCGCGCGACTGCTTGCGCCGCTGTTTCGCAAACCAATGGCGTGGCGGGTGCTGGATGTTCTGATCGCGTTGATCATGTGGGGCATCGCGATCAAATTGCTGCTCGCCTTCATCGTGCACTGATCAGTCCCGCGTGCGAATGCCCAGCCAGCGCGCCACCAGCGTGTCGAGGCTGATCTTGCCGGGGCCTGCCATCAGGAACCAGAAGAAGATCAACGAGTAGACCACTTCGTCAGCCTCGACGTAGTCGTCCAATCCCATCAAATTGCTCGACACCACCAACGTTACCGCCACGATCATGTTGATGATCATGGGAATGGTGACCAGCCGCGTGAACAATCCGAGCATCAGCAGCAAGCCGCCCACCAGTTCGGTCCACGCCGACAACGCGGCGCTGAAGGCCGGAAACGGGATGCCCCAACCCATGAAGCGTTGCGTGAAACCGTCCAGGTTGTGCACCTTGGCGATGCCGGTTTCCAACCAGAAATAGCCGAACACCAGCCGCACCACCAACGGGCCGAGCCAACGCCAGCCGTGCAGGATCTCGAGCAGGCGCGAGGCCTTGATTGCCAGGAAATGACGCATTGCACATGTTCCTTTGAATGAACTGAGCGCATGATGCGCGAGCTCGCCCCTCCCGGCCATGTCTGGACGTCCAGGCTTTCTTGCCGACAATCCTGTCGTGACACCTAGCCGAAACCAGCCGGACGATCGGGCATAAATGCAGGATGCACGGGCGCAGCGACCGAAGGACTGGGGCAGCACAATGGCTGTGTTCGTCGCTGCAGACATTCAGCCCTGCACGGCGGACGAGACAATCCCCTGTGCCGCGTAGCGGCGACCACAACTTCTGGAGCCATAGATATGAACGTCAAGACAATCAATGCCAGCGCCATGGCCGTGATGGTGGCCGGTCTGTTCGCCGCCGCCGCGGTATCCGCTGCCCCCATCGGCTCGCCGGCAGGCGATCAAGCGATGGTCAAGTGCATGAATTCGTCGTCCTGCAAAGGCCAAGGCGCCTGCAAGCAGGCCTCCAACTCGTGCAAAGGCCAGAACGCCTGCAAAGGTCAGGGCTTCACGATGCAGAAGACGCAAGCCGACTGCGCGGCCGCCCAGGCTGCTGTGAAGAAGTAATCGCGCGACGGACGGAGCGCATGCATCGAGGCATGCGCTCCATCACCTCTACACTCGCGACATCCGCCATGACCGCCACACGCTCCGACACGCTCCCCTATCTCGGCTACGGCCTCGGCTTGCGCGTGGAACACTACGAAGCGCTGCTCGCCAAGCCGGCGCAGGTCCAATGGCTGGAAGTGGTATCGGAAAACTACATGGTGGACGGCGGCCTGCCGTTAGTGTGGCTCGATCGTTTCCGTGAACGCTTTCCACTGGTGATGCACGGCGTGTCGATGTCGATCGGGAGCACCGATCCGCTGGATAGCGGCTATCTCGCGCGGCTGTCCGCGCTGGCCAAGCGCGTCGAACCGGCGTGGGTATCGGATCACCTTTGCTGGACCGGCGTAGCAGGCGTCCAACTGCACGACTTGATGCCGCTGCCTTACACCGAGGAGGCGCTCGACCACGTCGTCGACCGCGTAAAACGCGTGCAAGACGTGCTTCAACGCCGCATCCTTCTTGAGAACGTATCCAGCTACGTGAGCTTTGCGCAATCGCAACTCACGGAATGGGAGTTTCTCGCCGAAGTCGCCGAGCGCGCCGACTGCCTGATTCTGCTGGACATCAACAACGTGCACGTGAGCGCGATGAACCACGGTTTTTCCTCGCTGGATTACTTGCGCGGCCTGCCGGTTTCCCGCGTTCAACAATTTCATCTCGCCGGCTACGAACAAGGCGAACAGCTGATCATCGATACCCACGACGCCCCTGTTTCCAACGCAGTGTGGGATCTCTACGTCGAGGCCGTGCGGCGTTTCGGTCGCGTATCGACCATGATCGAACGCGACGATAATTTTCCCCCGCTATCGGAGCTGCTGGCGGAACTCGAACACGCGCGCAAGCTTGCCGAACCGTTGCTGCGGAACGCGGCATGAGTACGCTGCAGGCGATGCAGCAACACATGCAGCGCGCCATTCTCGATGCGAGGACGGCCGCACTGCCGGATATTCGCAGCGACGATGTCGCGAACGCAGGCAGCCGACTGGCGATCTATCAGCGCGGCTATCGCATTCGCCTGCGCGATGCGTTGAAAAAGGAATTCATCGGCCTGCAATGCATGGCCGCAACGCGACTGGATGCGTTGCTCGACGACTATATCGACGCACACCCATCCGAGCACTACAACATCCGCTGGTACGGCGGCGCATTGGCCGCGCATTTGCGCGAGACACGTCGCGACAAACCGCAACTGGCCGATATGGCGCAGCTGGATTGGGCCATTTCCACCGCCTTCGATGCTGCTGACGAACCCAGCATCGGTCAGAGCGAACTGGCATCCGTACCGCCTGCGGCGTGGGCAAATCTTCGGCTCGATTTGCAGGCGAATCTGCAAGTACTGATCGTCTCGCACAACGTCGATGCGTTTCGTCGCGCCGCCGACCGCGCAACGGCGCGCCCGGGCGTGCGCCGGCTTGCCAAGCCGCGCCGCATCCTCGTCTGGCGCCACGCCACGACCGTTCACTACCGCGTCCTGGAAAACGACGAATGGCCCGTACTGGCTTCCGCCCGGCGCGGCGAGCCGTTCGCGGCCCTGTGCGCGCTGCTGGCCGAATATCACGGCGACGCGCACGCCGTGCCGCGCATGGTGTCGCTGCTGCAGACATGGTTGGCGGCGGGCCTGGTGCGGGGATTGGCGAGTTGACCCCGGCGGCGATGTAACCCGGGCGAAACCTCCTGCGAATAACTGGCATAGCACCCAGCGCAGGACGTGTTGCCCTATGTATATCGAGCATCCTTCCCTACTTTCCGGCGTTTCTCGCGCCCTGGGTGTGGACCCGGCGTTGGAGTCCCTGCTTAACCAATCGATGTTCCGGGTCGAGGTGGACGACGAGCTGTTCCGTTGCGATTCCCGGTTCCTGGAGGAACCTCGCTTCGATTGCGGGGTGTTTCATCTGATCGGGGCCGGACACTGCGACGTCGAAAGCCCGATGTTGGGCGAAGCGTGGCATCTGGAGCCCGGGGATCTGGTGGTATTTCCCCACGGGGATCCGCATCGCCTGCGTGCCGCGCCGAACAGTGACGCGCCGTTCACCAGCATGATCTGCGGCGAGCTGCATTTCTCCGACCATGCCCATCACCCGCTCCGACACGCGTTGCCCGGCTGTTTTGTCGTCCGCGCGGCGCAGGCCGACCCGCTGTTCGGCAACTTGTCGCGCATGATGATCGACCTGATCCGAAGCCGCCTGCCCGGCCGTCAGGTGCTGTTGAACAAGCTCGCCGACACGCTCTTTACCCTCGCCATTTGCGATGTCGCTCACCGCCACACCGAGCGTCGCGGCCTGTTTTCCGCCCTGACCGATGCGCGCATCTGCAAGGTATTGCAGGCGGTGCACGAAAATCCGGGGCACCCCTGGACGATGCAGACCATGGCCTCGCTGGCATGCATGTCGCGTTCGGCCTTCGCCGAACGCTTCGCGCAGCTCATGAAAGTGCCGCCGATGCAGTACGTCACCCAATGGCGCGTCAACGTGGCCGAACGCCTGTTACAGGACCGGCAATTGTCGGTCGCATCGATCGCCGAGCGGCTGGGCTACAGCAGCGAAGCCGCATTCAGGCGACTGTTCAAACGCGTCAGCGGTATCTGCCCCGGCCGTATCCGCGCCGGCCATCAGCACCCGGGCATACACCATCAGGTGCGCATGGATGCACCGCGGGATGCGCGCCCCTCCTTGATTTCCGCCTAGGGATGCTCTGATCCATCGTACGTAGGTGTCATCCAGCCGCAAGGACGCAAAAAATTGTGCCGGCCCGCGCCTGTGGCCGCACGCCTGAAACGTGGCATCATTTCTCGAAGCGCCGCCAAGAGCGCTCGGCTTGGTGTTGCCCTGCCTCGATAGATGAACGGCTCGATCCGTCTATCCGGCGCGGTTCTCATGGCATTGAAGGAGATCGGCGGAATGGCATCTTTTCGAAGCGGCAGGGACAGCGGCGCCGCAACGCCTGCTCGCCCTGCGCTTGCACGGCGTGTCCGCAGCGGTGCCGGCCCGATTACCGCACGCAATCTGCACGGACATGTGGTGCAAGTACTTGGGCAGCGCATCGTGAGCGGCGCGCTCAAGCAGGGCGAAGTGCTGCCGCCGGAAGCCGCCATGGCCGAGGAGATGGACGTCAGCCGCACCTCGCTGCGCGAAGCCATGAAAGTGCTGTCGGCCAAAGGCCTGGTGGAAGCGCGCCCGAAAGTAGGCACGCGCGTGCGCGATGCGCGCTTCTGGAACCAGCTCGACGCGGACGTGCTTGCATGGCGCTGCAGCTCCATGCCCACCGCGGATTTCGTGCAAAAGCTGTCCGAAATGCGCGAGATCATCGAGCCGGCTGCCGCGGCCAGCGCGGCGCGTCATCGTAGTGTCACGCAATTGAAGCGCATGCAGACCGCGTTCGATGCCATGGAAGCGGCGCCCGATCCGGAAGCGTGGACCACCGCGGACATCGACTTCCACGAAGCGATTCTGGCCGCCACCGGCAACGAATTGCTGATCTCGCTGTTTTCGGTGATCGAGACCGCGCTCAGCAGTTATTTCACCATGTCGGCGCGCACCGCCGTCAATTTCAAATACTCCCTGCCTCAACATCGCTCGGTGCTCTACGCCATTCGCGACAAGCAACCGGATGTGGCGCACAAAGCCATGCTGAAACTGATCGCCGATGCGCGGGAAAATTTGACCAGCAAGCGTCGCGGCAAAGCATGATGTGCATCGAGACGAGGCGACACCTCCTATCAATCGGCTTGACGATCTCGATGTAATCCAGATCGAGGACCTGTTCGGCACCGTCCATCACGATCGCGGACACCATCGCACGTGTCATGCGACTTGGCGCCGAGTTCTCGCTATCGTGAATTTGTTGCCAATGCGCCTGCGTGCTTGCTGGTCGCCGCGCTATGCCGCGACCAGCAAACATCCATCATGAATGGCTGATGCGGTATATAACGGTGCTGTGCGCCACCAGGTGCGCCTTGATCGAGCCATCGCCCGTTGTTTCCGCATGGGTCCAAAGATCGCGCAGGCGATAGTGCGTGGCTTGCTTCAAACCTAGCTCGGCCGCACCTACGCTGACATCGCGCGGGGTATCGGTCTCGTTGAACACGGCTACGGCCTCACTGCCGTCAGCCAGCGGTTTGACAATCACATGGATGCCGTCCGCGTCGCGCACTTGCTTGCCTTGTACGCCAAGCGAATCCTGATCTACCGCAATCACCTCTTTGTTGAGCAAGATCTGTAGCGCATCCGGCTTGATCGTTCGCAGGTCGGTGCCGATCAAGAGCGGCGCCGCCATGACGGCCCACAAACTGAAGTGGCTGCGATATTCGATATCGGTCATACCGCCGTTGCCGACTTCGAGCATGTCCGGATCGTTGTAGTGACCAGGCGTCGCGTAGTGATCCAACACAACGTTCTGTTTGAAATTTTTCAGCATCGAGGCATAGCTGTCGCTGATATCGCCGGTGGTGCGCCAGGAACCGGCATCGACCGGCGGCTTGCCGGCCCACAACCAGGGTTTGTTTTCGCCCCACTCGCACACGCTGTAGAAGATCGGGCGACCAGTGGCGCGCAACGCTTCGGCCATCGCCGTGTAACGTTTGACGGCATCGACCTTCTGGTTGTTGCAATTGTCGTATTTCAGGTAATCAACGCCCCACGAGGCGACGGTCGCGGCGTCCTGCTTTTCATGGCCCAGGCCGCCGGGAAAGCCGCGGTTTTCCTGCAGTGGCTCGCACGTGGACGTGCCGGCGCTGGAATACAAGCCGAACTTCAGGCCATGCTGATGGATGTAATCGGCTAGCGCTTTGATGCCGTGAGGGAAGCGCTTGGGATTGGGCTCGAGGTTGCCGTTCTTGTCGCGCTGCCAGTTGGCCCAGCAATCGTCGATGTTGACATAGGTATAACCGGCATCGCGCAAACCCAGGCTGATGAACTTGTCGGCGATGCCGCGGATCATCGCTTCGTTGAATTCGTCGCGGCAATGCGTGGAATTCCAGTTGTTGAAACCCATCTGCGGCGGTGCCGCTTGCACATCGGAGGCAGGGGCGACACCTGCCACGACGGCTACAACGACTACGAGGGAAACGGCGATGCGCCGCAGACATGCAGGGGAAGCCATCATCGATTTTCTCCACCTCTTGAAAACAGGATCAAATACCAAGGGTTCATAGTGCCTGCTTGGGCGTACCCAGCATCGGCTGTTTCAACGTTCGCAACGAGGGTTGGCCTTCGGTCAGAAGATCCAGCACAACGAGTCGATTGTCACTGGGTTTCAGCCATGCTCCCGGTACGTACAACGTACGCTGCGGCCCAATGTTCCAGAAGCGGCCGAGCGGATGTCCGTTGATCCAGACCAGACCTTTACCCAGGCCCTTGGTGTCCAGAAAGGTATCGGCGTTGGCCGTGCCCGATGCCGGCGCATTGAACGTCGCGCGATAGATGCATGGCGCATGGCGGCACGGACCACGCGTGTATGGCATGTTGTCGTCTTCGGCGAAAGGCAGGGCATAGATTTGCCAATCGAGCAGATTCTTTCCTTGCAGCGTGACTGCACCGAGGATGCCTTTGCGTTCATTGGGCAGCTTCTCGCCGAAATTGATGCGGCCGTCGTTCTGTACCAGAACATCCAAGGTGTCGCCCTTGCTGAGTTTCACGGTGAGCGAACTCTGCTTCAGGCGGCGATCGAGCGTGCCGATGCGTTTGCCGTCGACATAGACCAATGCGTAGTCGTGCAGGCCTTCGATATGCAAGGTGCCCGACGCATCGGCGTCTATGCGTTTGCGATAGAGGATGTCGCCGTAGGATTCCCCAAGTTCCTCCATGGTCTTGAGTTCGTGCGACGCCGTAGGGGCCGGCAGCGCATCCCACAACGACCGCGATTCGTCCAGCTTGATGCTGTTGATGGCTTGCGTTGCAGGGGTTGGTGGCACGGGTGGCGGCGTATTGCCGGTGGCCTGGGCAATCACTCTGCGCAATGCGTAGTACTTCGGCGTGGGGCGACCGCTTTCGTCCAGTGGGCTGTCGTAGTCGTAGCTGGTCACGTCGGGTTGATAACTGTTGTCGTCCCAGTTGGCACCGCTCATCCAGCCGAACGACGTGCCGCCGTGGAACATGTACAGGCTGACCGAATAACCTTGTTTCAGCATGCCAGCCAATTCGTTCGCCGCTTTGGTGGCATCGATCACGTAATGTGGACCACCCCAGTGATCGAACCAGCCCACCCAGTATTCGCCAACCATGTACGGACCACCGGGCTGCCAGGCGTGCAACTTGGCCAGCTTTTCCTGCGCATGACCGACACCGAAGTTGATTACCTTGAGCAGGTCCGGCATTGACGCCGGCTGCGATGCACTGTCGGAGGTATACAGCAGCGACGCGTCGAAACCGCTGTCGACGATGTCTTTGCGGATCTGCTGCAAGTAAGCGTCATTGTCCTTACCGAAGCTGCCGTATTCGTT
>Ga0335072_10015364_pt1 | contig 10872 bp, 9 predicted proteins | sample Lox_Sample_21_FD_206725 | JGI IMG/M metagenome (GOLD analysis project Ga0335072, IMG submission 206725) | Soil microbial communities from Loxahatchee National Wildlife Refuge, Florida, United States - Lox_Sample_2.1 | ecosystem: Environmental > Terrestrial > Soil > Wetlands | place: USA: Florida... | reverse complement strand
GGGCCGCGAGCAGGCCGCCTGACCAGGGCCCGGCCGTCACGATAGCGACGCGCGCGGTGACCGGGCCCGCGGTAGTCCGCAGCGTGACCTGACGGCCGTCGTCGGACAGCCGCGTGACGCGCACACCGGTCCTGATGTCCGCAGGCCGCGCGGCGAGGGCGGCCAGCGCTGCATCCGCCGCGATCACCGCTGAGTCGGGCTCGAGGAGGGCAGGCCCGCCGACTCGCATGGCCGGGAACCGGCGTGCGGCTTCCTCGGCCGTCAGCAACTCGCAGCGGGCTCCGGCGGTGATCATCGCGTCTTGCACGGTGCGCAGGCCGGTGCCGATTGTCAGCTGGGGTACGGGCCAGAGAATCTGCGTGCCGGACTCGGCCTCGAGCTCACGCCATAGGCTGCCGGCCTGCTGAGCGGCGCGTACGTACACCGGATCCGGGTAGCCGAGCCGGAAGATGCGGCACTTGCCCTTAGAACCCGAGTCGGTGTTGCCGATCTCCGCCTTCTCCAGGACGACCACATCCCGGCCGCGGGCGGCGAGGGCACGCGCAGCAGACAGCCCGACCAGGCCTGCCCCCACGATCGCGACGTCGCGCAGCTGTGCCATTGCCGGGCAGACTACTGCAGAGCGGGGCGTGGCAGGGCAGCGGCCACCGGGTCGGAAGGGGCAGCGCGCAGTGGAAGCGGGGAGCATCGAGGGCACGAGCGATCCCTGGTTCGCCGCTGTCCGGGAGCAGTTCGCGGTCAATTTCGCCGAGCGTGGTGAGCTCGGCGCAGCTGTCTGCGTCACCGTGCGCGGCCGGGTAGTGGTCGATCTGCGCGGCGGCTGGGCCGATCCGGACCGTGGCCGGCCGTGGGAGCCGGACACGCTCGTCAACGTGTTCTCGGTGGGCAAGGGAATGCTCGCGGCCTGCATGGCCCGGCTGACCGGGCAGGGTCAGCTCGACCCGGACGCGCCCGTCGTCCGCTACTGGCCGGAGTTCGCGGCCGCGGGCAAGGATGCTGTGATCGTGCGGCAGCTGCTCAGTCACCAGGCCGGAATCCCGGCGCTGCACGCGGCACTGCCGCCGGGCAGCGCCCTTGACTGGACGCTGATGACGTCCGCCCTCGCGGCTGAAGAGCCGTGGTGGCAGCCAGGACACGGACACGGCTATCACGTGAACACGTTCGGTTTCCTCGGCGGCGAGCTGATCCGACGGCTCACCGGGCTGATGCCGGGGGAGTACCTGCAGCGTCAGCTCGCCGGGCCCCTCGGCGCCGACGTCCGGATCGGACTGGCGCCGAGCGAGCAGCGCCGGGTAGCCGATTTCGCCTGGCCGGGGCCATCCAGCACAGGCGGGGATGCCGCCGCCGCCACCAGTGCTGCCGCCACCGGTACTGCTGCCAGCGGTGCTGCCGAGACTGCCGCCGCCACTGTCACCGACTCCGGCGACGCCGCCTCCACCAGCAGGAATCTGGCCGGCCAGCGCGCGGGTGACGAGGGCTGGGATCGCGCGGACCTCGTTTCTGGCGGTGTGATGACGATGAACGCCTACCTGAATCCGCCGGACTTCTCGGGGGCGGGCGTGGTGAACACGGCGGCCTGGCGCGGCGCGCAACTGCCGTCGGCGAACGCGCATGCGACGGCGGCCGGGATCGCCCGCATCTACGCGGCGCTCGCGGCTGGCGGTGCCATCGACGGCGTGCGCGTTGTCGACGCCGGAGCGCTGGCCGCTGCTGTTCAGGAGCAGGTCTACGGAGATGACCTGGTGCTGCGGCGGCCGTCCCGGTTCGGGCTGGGCTTTCAGCTGACGCACCCGGAGCGGCGGTTCGGCAGCGGGGAGCGCTGCTTCGGCCATTTCGGCGCGGGCGGATCCGTCGGATTCTGTGACCCGGACGCCGGGCTGGCGTTCGGCTACGTGACCAACCAGATGGGCCCGCGCTGGCGCAACCCGCGCAACACCGCACTCATGGACGCGTGTTACGCCAGCCTCTGACCGGCCTGGCGGACTCGGACATCGGCGGCGGGCTACCAGCCGCGGGCGCGCCACTCGGGTACGTGCGGGCGCTCGGTGCCGAGCGTGGTGTCGCCGCCGTGGCCGGGATACACCCAGGTGCCGTCGGGCAGCACTGCGAAGACCCGCTCCTCCAGATCAGTGAGCAGGCTGCCGAAGCGCTCCGGGTCGCGATCGGTGTTACCGGGGCCGCCGGGGAACAGCGAGTCACCGGTGAACAAGTGCGGGCTGCCGGACAGTTCGCCGTTGCCGTCGTAGAGCAGCGCGATGCTGCCCGGCGTGTGGCCGCGCAGGTGGATCACTGACAGCGTGGCGGTGCCGACGTGCACCGTGTCGCCGTGCTGGACCGGCCGGGTGACCGGAATCGGCAGGCCGGGGGCGTCCTCCGGATGCGCGACTGTGGCCGCGCCGGTGGCCTGCTGTACCTCGCGCAGTGCCGCGTGGTGGTCGAAGTGCTGGTGCGTGGTGATGATCGTGGCCAGTGGCATGTCGCCGATCAGCCCGAGCAGCGTCCCGGCGTCGTTCGCCGCGTCGATGAGAGCAATCTCGCCGGTCTGCGTGTCGCGCAGCAGGTAGGCGTTGTTGTCCATCGGGCCGACCGCCACCTTGGTGATGGTGAGCCCGGGCAGTTCCCTGGTATCCGCGGCACCGCCGACGGCTACGTTCCCGGTGTAGCTCATGCTCTCCTCATCTCACGTCGATCCCACATCACTACCACGGCCCCGCGCCGGCCGAGATGGCGGGAGCGCGCAACCCGGAGTGGGCCACCGGGCAATTACAGACGGAAGGAGGGTCGGTGACGATCGATACGCAGGCCAGCGACGCGGACCTGATCGCCCGGTCGCTGGCGGAACCCGACCTGTTCACGGCAGTGTTCGACCGGCACTCTGCCGAGGTCCTGCGGTATGTGTACGCACGGCTCGGTCCGGAGCTCGCCGAGGACGTGACCGCCGAGACGTTCCTTGCTGCATTCCAGGGACGCGCCAGGTACGACGGCACCTGGCCTGACGCCCGCCCCTGGCTGTACGGCATCGCGGTGCGGCAGATCCGGAGGCACCGGCGGGTCGAGGCGAGGCGGATGCGCCTGCTGCACTCAGCGCTCGCCGACGTGCCGGCCGAGGATCACAGCGACCGGGTGGCGGAGCAGGTGGCGGCCGAACGGCTCGGGCCAAGGCTGGCCGTGGTCGTGGCAGCGCTGCCGCACCAGGACCGGGAACTGCTGCTGCTGGTTGCGTGGGCCGAGCTGAGCTACGCGGAGGCGGCGGCGGCCCTCGGGACGACGACCGGCGCGGTAAAGGCCCGGCTACACCGCCTCAGAGTGCGGATGCGCCAGGAACTTGGCGGCGAGAATCCGATGAGCCAGGAGAAGGACGATGACTGAAATCGACATGCTCCGCCAGGTCCGCCCCGTGCCGGCGCCAGCCGAGCTGGAGGCGATACAGAGAGCGGCACGGGGGCGGTTCGTGGCGGGGACACGATCACGGCGCGGACGTCAGCGGTGGCGGCTGCCGGCGCTGGCTGGCGGTCTTACTGCCGCGGCGGCGGCCACTGCGGCGATTGCGCTGGTTCTCAGCAGCGGTCCGGCGGCAGTGCCCGGCCAGCAGGCAACGGCCGGGCACGCCGGGTCAGTCGTCACCGCGGCCTGGACCGTACGCCAGAGTTCCGACGGAACGGTGACCATCTACCTGCGGCAGTACGCCAACCCCGGCGCGCTGCAGCAGACGCTCCGGGCCGACGGCATCAACGCCATCGTCCGCCCGGTCCCGGTGACCTTCCAGACGATTCCGCTTCCCCGGCCCGCGACCTTGGCGGGCCCCAAGAAGCGGCCGTTGCGCATACCGCGCCCGGTCTGCATGTACGCCGGTACTAACAACGCGCCGCCGGCAGTGCAGCAGGCCGTCGTGATCATCGGCAGGCAAGCCCTGCCGGCGCGCTTCATCATCCACCCGGCCGCGATGCCGCCGGGATCGGCCCTGTTCCTGGCGTTCATGAGCGGCGTGCCGCGGTCGTTCAAAAACGACAATACGGGCGTTATGGCCCTGATACCGGTCGTGCTGAACAACGACACGCTGCCTGCGTGCGTGCCAGTCCGCAAGGCGTCGTCCCCCGTCACGCCCAAGCCGGGGGCCTCCTTCACGCCCACGGCGTCGTAGGCGAAGCTCTCAAGCGTGCTCTTCCAAGCCAGCGGCGGGAATCTGATCGACCTGGTGCGGTGTTGTAGCAAGGTCGCCGGGGCAGAGGCGAGCGGTCGCGAGTAAGCCCCCTGTTTTGTCAGACCCCCCGGTTACCATGACTTGGCGGTGCTGCGTTTGCGTGGCTGTCCGTCCATACCGGGAGAACTGGGTCCAAAGTGGCAGATCGCCTTGTCGTCCGTGGTGCGCGCGAGCACAACCTGAAGGATGTCTCGCTCGACTTGCCGCGCGATGCCATGATCGTGTTCACCGGGTTGTCCGGGTCCGGGAAGTCGAGCCTTGCTTTCGACACCATCTTTGCCGAGGGCCAGCGGCGGTACGTGGAGTCGCTGTCGGCGTACGCGCGGCAGTTCCTCGGCCAGATGGACAAGCCAGATGTCGACTTCATCGACGGGCTGTCGCCCGCAGTTTCCATTGACCAGAAGGCGGCCGGCCGGAACCCGCGCTCCACCGTGGGCACGATCACCGAGGTCTACGACTACCTGCGGCTGCTGTTCGCCCGCGTGGGCAAGCCGCACTGCCCGGTCTGCGGACGCCCGATCGCGCGCCAGACACCGCAGCAGATCGTGGACCGGGTGCTCGAGCTTCCGGAGGGCACCAGGTTCCAGGTCCTGGCACCGGTGATCCGCGGGCGCAAGGGCGAGTACACCGAGATGCTGCGCGACCTGCAGACCAAGGGCTACTCGCGGGCGCGAGTCGACGGCACGATCATCCGGCTGGACACGGCGGTATCCGGTGAGCTGCCGACACTGAAGAAGTACGAGAAGCACACCATCGAGGTCGTGGTCGACCGGCTGGACGTCAAGGAGTCCGCCCGCCGGCGGCTGACCGACTCGGTCGAGACGGCCCTCGGGCTGGCGAGTGGCGTCGTCGTCCTCGACTTCGTCGACCTGCCTGAAGACGACCCGAACCGTGAGCGGATGTTCTCCGAGCACCTGGCGTGCATGTACGACGATCTGTCGTTCGACGAGATGGAGCCGCGGTCGTTCTCGTTCAACTCGCCGTGGGGCGCCTGCCCCGACTGCACCGGCCTGGGCACGAAGATGGAGGTCGACCCGGAGCTCGTCGTCTCGGATCCGGAGCGGACGCTCGCAGACGGCGCTGTCTCGGTCTGGAGCGCCGGGCACGTCAGTGACTATTTCGTACGGCTGATCGACGCGCTCGGCGACGCACTCGGATTCAAGAGCAGCACGACGTGGGAGCGGCTGCCGGCCAAGGCGCAGAAGGCACTGCTGTACGGCTACGACAAGCAGGTGCACGTCCGGTACAAGAACCGGTTCGGCCGGGAGCGCTCGTACTACACGAACTTCGAGGGTGCCATCCCCTACATCGAGCGGCGGCACTCCGAGGCGGACAGTGACTACAGCCGGGAGCGGTTCGCCGAGTACATGCGCGAGGTGCCGTGCCCGTCCTGCCACGGTGCCCGGCTCAAGCCGGTCTCGCTGGCCGTGATGGTCGACGAGCGATCGATTGCCGATTACTGTGCGCTGCCCATCGGCGAGCTTGCCAAGCTGCTGCTGACCCTGGAGCTTTCGGACCGCGACATGCAGATCGCCGGCCGCATCCTCAAGGAGGTCAACGCACGGCTCGGGTTCCTCCTCGACGTCGGCCTCGACTACCTGACGCTCGACCGGGCATCCGCCACGCTGGCCGGGGGCGAGGCCCAGCGGATCAGGCTCGCCACGCAGATCGGCTCCGGGCTGGTCGGTGTCCTCTACGTGCTGGACGAGCCGTCCATCGGACTCCACCAGCGGGACAACCACCGCTTGCTGGAGACTCTGCTCCGGCTCCGCGACCTGGGCAACACGCTGATCGTCGTCGAGCACGACGAGGACACCATCCGGGCGGCTGACTGGATCGTGGACATTGGCCCCCGGGCAGGAGAGCACGGCGGAAACGTGGTCGTGTCCGGCCCGCTTCAGGATCTGCTTGACAGTCAGGAGTCAGTCACCGGCGCGTACCTGACGGGCCGCGAGAGCATCGCGGTTCCGGCCCTGCGGCGCAAGCGCACCAAAGGCCGCGAGGTCGTGGTCAAGGGAGCCGCGGCGCACAACCTCAAGGGCATCGATGTCGCGTTCCCGCTTGGCTTGTTCGTCGCGGTGACCGGGGTGTCCGGCTCGGGCAAGTCGACGCTCGTGAACGACATCCTGTACAACTCGCTGGCGCGCGAGCTGCACGGCACCCGGGTCGTGCCGGGCAAGCACGCCAGAGTGACCGGGATGCAGAACCTGGACAAGGTCGTGCACGTCGACCAGGGCCCGATCGGGCGCACGCCGCGGTCGAACCCGGCCACCTATACGGGTGTGTTCGACAGCGTCCGCAAGCTGTTCGCGCAGACGACCGAGGCCAAGGTGCGCGGCTACCAGCCGGGCAGGTTCTCCTTCAACGTCAAGGGTGGCCGGTGCGAGGCTTGTTCCGGCGACGGCACTATCAAGATCGAGATGCAGTTCCTGCCAGACGTCTACGTGCCGTGCGAGGTCTGCCATGGCGCCCGGTACAACACCGACACTCTCCAGGTGCACTACAAGGGCAAGACCATCGCCGATGTGCTGGAGATGCCGATCGAGGAGGCGGCCGAGTTCTTCGAGCCGGTCCCGTCGATTCACCGCCACCTCAAGACGCTGGTCGACGTCGGCCTCGGGTACGTGCGGCTCGGCCAGCCGGCGCCGACCTTGTCCGGTGGCGAGGCCCAGCGGGTGAAGCTGGCCTCCGAGCTGCAGCGCCGGTCCACCGGCCGGACGATCTACGTGCTCGACGAGCCGACGACGGGTCTGCACTTCGACGACATCCGCAAGCTACTCGGCGTGCTCGGACGGCTCGTCGACGCTGGCAACACCGTCATCGTGATCGAGCACAACCTCGACGTCATCAAGACGGCGGACTGGATCATCGACCTTGGTCCCGACGGCGGTTCGCGCGGCGGGTACGTGGTCGCGACCGGCACGCCCGAGGACATCGCGAAGGTCGAGGAGAGCTACACCGGCCAGTTCCTGGCCAAGATGCTCGGCGGCTGAGGTAGCTGACCCGGCGAGCTTTCGCCGCGATCGATGACCGAGCTGTGATCTGGCCATGCCTACCATCGTGCGGGTGAGACGGACGATCGGCGGGGCGCTCGGTATCGCGATTCTGGCGCTTGCCGCGGCCGGGTGCTCCGGACAGCCAGCGGCGCCCGCGTCTGCCGGACACGGCCGACCGCTGCCGGCATCTTCCCTCCCGCCACCCGTCCATCCGGTTGCGCATCCGGCGGGAGTAGTCACCCGCACGCAGCCGCGCTGCTCGACGGCAACGCAGGTGGCGCCGCGGCTGCCGCCCGTGACGATCAGCATGTCCGGGACCCCGCTGAACCCGTTTGACGTCGTGGTGGCGCCCGGTAACCGGTGGGCGTTCGTCTCGCTGACCGGAGCTAACGCCATCGAGGTGCTCCGCGTTGAGTCTTCCGGCGGAGTCTCGCCGGTCCGCCGGATATCACTGCCGGTCGGGCCGCTCGGCGAGACGCTCACCCCGAACGGCCGCTACCTGCTGGCTGCCGACGGCGCCGGCGGTGCCGAAGTCGTCAGCGTCGCCGCGGCCGAGAGCGGGGTGCGCCACCCGGTCCTCGGTGACCTGACCAGCTACGAGGGCCTCGGCGCGATCTCGGTGACCGTTTCGCCAGACGGCCGGTTCGCGTTCGTCGTGCTCGAGGACTCCGCTGAGATCGCCGTTTTCAATCTCGGCCGGGCTATCGCCGCCCATCTGGCACCAGGTGTCGGCTACCTCGGTGCCGTGTCGGTCGGGCCGACGCCAACTGAGGTGGCGTTCTCCCCGGACGGGCGCTGGCTGTACGCGACGAGCGAAGGCACGGCCCTGAACGTGCCCGGCACGCTCGAGCTGATCAGCGCTGCCCGAGCCGAGTCCGAGCCGTCGGACGTCGTCGTCCGCTCCGTTCGGGCTGGCTGCAATCCAGTGCGTGTGCTGGTCGCCCCGGACGGCGTGCTCTGGGTAACCGCACGAGCAAGTGACGCGGTGCTGGCCTTCTCGGCAGTCCGGCTTCAGGCGGGCACGAAGGGCCCGCTGCTCGCAGTCGTGCGTGTGGGCAGCGCCCCGGTCGACCTTGCGCTTGCAGGCAGTCGGCTCGTGGTAACCGACTCAGACAGGTTCGACGTACCGGGCGGTGCTGCCAGCCTCGCCGTGATCGATGCCACGGCTGCCCTGGCGGGCCGGCCTGCGCTGCTCGGCTATCTTCCGGCGGGCGGCTTCCCGCGCCAGATCACGGCCGAGCCGCAGGGGCCCGACCTGCTGGTCACGAACTACTCCTCCAGCCAGCTGGAGACGGTCCGGGTCGCGGACCTCCCGTAGGCCGCCCGGTACGCTGCCGGAATGGCGAGCAGCAGGAAGGCAGCATCTACGGCAGCCGCGCCCGCGGCTGTCCGCAGTGGCTCGGTCGAGATCCCGACTGGCGCCGGACCCGCGCGGGTGGCGGTGGACTGGCCGGAGGCGGCCACGTTTCTGGTCCTGATGACACACGGGGCAGGCGGGGGCGTCGACACCCGCGATGTGCTGGCGGTCAGGGACGCGGCGCTGGCCAGGGGCGGCCTGGTCGCCCGGGTGCTGCAGCCCTACCGGGTCCGCGGTGCTCGCGCGCCTGGTGCGCCGGGACCGCAGGACGCCGCCTGGCTCGAGGTCGTCGCCGCGCTACGGGCGGAGCAGCGAGGTCTGCCGCTGGTGCAGGGCGGGCGGAGTAACGGCGCGCGAGTGGCGTGCCGCACTGCCGAGCAGGCCGGAGCCGTAGGGGTCATTGCGCTGGCATTCCCGCTGCATCCGCCGGGACGGCCGGAGCAGAGCCGGGCCGACGAGCTGCGCCATGCGGGAACGCGGGTGCTTGTCGTCAACGGCGAGCGTGACCCGTTCGGCATTCCGGCTGCCCGGGACGCGGAGCGCGTTGTGGTCCTGCCGGGGGAGACGCACTCCCTGAGCAAGAACCCGGCCGCTGTGGGTGGCGCGGTCGGTATGTGGCTCGACGAGCTCTTCGGAGGCAGCTAGCGGCGGAGTCAGCTGGGGCGACGGCAGGAGTGCCGTCGGGGTCAGGCGGCTGAGCTGCGGGAGCTTCCTGCGGTCGCGTCAGTGGTGACGGCGCAGGGTGTCAGGTCGGTGGGGCGGTGGGGGGCGATAGCGGCGCCGCCGGGAAGGAGCTCCCCGGTGTCTTCGAAAATGACGATGCCATTACAAAGCAGGCTCCAGCCCTGCTCCGGGTGAGCGACGACGGTGCGGGCCGCCTCGCGGTCCGGCCCACTAGGGTCCGGACACCGTGGCGTGTGCGGGCACATAAGCGTGCCTCCTGAGTTCCGAGTGTTGTGTTCTTGATCACACCCTACTGTGCCAGCGCAGTACCTAAACACGTCATGGCCCGTTGTGACTGTTTTCCACGCCGCACTTTGTAGGTTTCATGTAGTCAGCTTTACGCAGGCCACCATTGCCCGCACGGCTGACTGCATAGTGTGACGGGCCAGCACGAACTAACTACAGGTAAAACGCCGGGATCAGGCCGGGTACTTCCCGCCCGCCAGAGATACTCGCGGCTGCCGGGCGGAAAGCGATGCGCGCCCACCCAGGCAGCCCCTGCTGGCTCAGGTGGGCCGTGCTGGCTTCAGGCGGGCCCTGCGGCTCAGGGCGGCCTATGCCCCCTCAGGCGTGGCCGGTAGCCGGCAATTCCGCGATCTCCACGCCCAGTGCCTGAGTCTCGGGCCGGGCCGGGAAGCCAGTCAGGCGGTGGGTCTCGCGCATCGTGAGCAGCCGCTCGGCCTCGCTGGTCCAGCGGTGCACAGCCGGGGTGGCCTTCGCCTTGCGGTGGTAGATCCGGTCGTCGTAGCCACGCGGGCCGATCTCGGCGCGCTGGGCCGCGTAGGCAGCCCTGGTCACGTCGGTCAGCGCCAGGTCTAGGTCCTGGGCCAGCGGATACTGCACGCTGACTGCGGCGCGAGTGGCCTCCGCGTGGCGGAACTCCCGCTCAGCAGCCTGAGCGCGAGCGAGAAGCTCGTCGAAACTGGCGGCCAGCGCCACGTCTGCGAGGTAGTTGGCTTCGGCAGCTGCGCTGACCTTGACGCGACCCGTTTTCACGCGGATTAGTTTAGCGATACCAGGCCACAGCGCACGCGCCGGCCGAGCGCTCAGGATACGGGCGCCCGGAATGGGGAGGCGCGGAATGCGTAAGACAGAGCAGGGGCGCTCGGCGGGCGAAGCAGTGGGTATCCGGCCACCGCCCGGCCGGGGGCAGGATGAGGGCGTGGCCAGCTGCGCTCTGCATCAGGTCGCCAGGCACCACTCGCCAACGGCCGGAATGCAATTGGGCTTCCGTCCGCCGAGTATTTCGAGGGGAACTAGTGCAGCGATCGCGACTACAAAGCCGGCGATCGTTATCGACCGGATACTCACTGCGTTATCGCCGCGTTATCCCCGCTTTACATGGGCGAGGCGGCCAGCAGCCCGATAACGATTCCCGCACATTTTCCGGAGCGCGGCGAGTTCAGCGGATCGATCACGCTGGCGGAGGCGGCAAGCGACGGCCGAGGGCAGCCCCTGGCGGCCGAAGCGGGCATCTTACGTGCTGTGACGTCAGCGCCGACTGGACATCTGTCGCCCGGAGCGGCCGCGATGTCAGGCCAGGCTCTCCTGCCAGCTGGTGTGCAGGGAGGAGTACTCGCCCGCTGTCTCGAGCA
>Ga0335072_10015363_pt1 | contig 10872 bp, 12 predicted proteins | sample Lox_Sample_21_FD_206725 | JGI IMG/M metagenome (GOLD analysis project Ga0335072, IMG submission 206725) | Soil microbial communities from Loxahatchee National Wildlife Refuge, Florida, United States - Lox_Sample_2.1 | ecosystem: Environmental > Terrestrial > Soil > Wetlands | place: USA... | reverse complement strand
ACGCCGACTACGTCCGCACCGCCACCGCCAAGGGTCTGTCGCGGCCCCGGGTGGTCACGGTGCACATTCTGCGCAACTCGCTGATCCCCGTGGTGACCTTCCTGGGCGCCGATCTGGGCGCGCTGATGGGCGGAGCGATCGTGACCGAGGGCATCTTCAACATCCACGGCGTCGGCGGGGTGCTGTATCAGGCCGTCACCAGACAGGAGGCGCCGACTGTGGTGTCGATAGTGACGGTGCTGGTGCTGATCTATCTGATCACCAATTTGCTGGTGGACCTGCTGTACGCGGTCCTGGACCCGAGGATCCGTTATGGCTGAACGGACCCGGCACAGCTTCTGGCGCGACACCTGGCGCAATCTGCGCCGGCGCCCGCAGTTCATCGTCGCCGCCGCACTGATCCTGTTCATCCTTGCCGTCGCAGGGTTTCCGGCGTTGTTCGCCGGAGCCGACCCGACCTACGCCGACCCCAGCCAAAGCCTGCTGTCTCCATCGGCGGCACACTGGTTCGGCACCGACCTACAGGGCCACGACATCTACACGCGCACGATCTACGGTGCTCGGGCCTCGGTCACCGTCGGGTTGGGGGCCACCGTATTGGTGTTCGTCGTCGGCGGTGCACTGGGTGCGCTGGCCGGCTTCTACGGCGGCTGGGTCGACGCCGTCGTATCGCGGGTCACCGACGTGTTCTTCGGATTGCCACTGCTGTTGGCCGCGATCGTGCTGATGCAGGTCATGCACCACCGCACAGTCTGGACGGTGATCGCCATACTGGCTTTGTTCGGCTGGCCGCAGGTGGCCAGGATCGCCCGCGGCGCGGTGCTCGAGGTGCGGGCCAGCGATTACGTGCTGGCGGCTAAAGCGTTGGGATTGAGCAGGTTTCAGATCCTGCTCCGACACGCGCTGCCCAACGCGATCGGCCCGGTGATCGCGGTGGCCACCATAGCCCTCGGGGCCTTCATCGTCACCGAGGCGACCTTGTCCTACCTCGGGGTGGGCCTGCCGACCTCCGTGGTGTCCTGGGGCGGCGACATCAACATCGGGCAGATGCGGCTGCGAGCCGGCTCGCCCATCCTGTTCTATCCCGCAGGCGCACTGGCGCTCACCGTGCTGGCCTTCATGATGATGGGCGACGTCCTGCGCGACGCGCTGGATCCGGCATCGCGGGCGTGGCGGGCATGACCGCGCCGTTGCTGTCGGTCGAGGGCCTCGAGGTGCGGTTCGGCACCCACGAGGCCGCGGTGTGCAGCATGGATCTGACGGTCCTTCGGGGTCAGACCGTGGCGGTCGTCGGCGAATCGGGATCGGGCAAATCCACCGCGGCCGCCGCGATCCTCGGGCTGCTGGCACCCGGTGGACGAATTACCGGCGGCCGCATCGTTTTCGACGGCCGTGACATCACGAAGGCCGATCATCGACTACTGCGATCCATCAGGGGTCGGGAGATCGGCTACGTACCCCAGGATCCGATGACCAACCTCAACCCGGTCTGGAAGGTCGGCTTCCAGATCCGGGAAGCGTTGCGGGCCAACACCGATGGACGCGAGGCTCGGCGCCGGGCCGTCGAGTTGCTCGCTCAGGCCGGCATGCCGGATCCGGTGAAGCAAGCGGGGCGCTACCCGCATCAGCTGTCCGGCGGCATGTGTCAGCGCGCGCTGATCGCGATCGGGTTGGCGGGCCGGCCGCGGCTGCTGATCGCCGACGAGCCGACGTCCGCGCTGGATGTCACCGTGCAGCGCCAGGTGCTCGACCATCTGCAGCATCTCACCGACGAGCTGGGCACCGCGCTGCTGCTGATCACCCACGATCTGGCGCTGGCCGCCGAACGCGCCGAGTCTGTGGTCGTCGTCCATCGCGGTGCGGCGGTGGAATCCGGTGCGGCGCAGGAGATCCTGCGCAACCCCCAACACGAGTACACCCGACGGTTGGTGGCGGCGGCACCCTCGCTGACGGTCCGGACCCCGCGCCGGGCGACGCCTCGGGCCGGGACCGACGACATCCTCGTCGCCTCGGAGCTGACCAAGGTCTACCGGGAGACGCACGGCGCGCCCTGGCGGCGCGCGGAGTTTCGTGCCGTGGACTCGGTGTCATTTCGGCTACCGCGTGCGAGCACCCTGGCGATCGTCGGCGAGTCGGGGTCGGGGAAGTCGACGCTGGCCCGGATGGTGCTGGGTCTGCTGCGACCCACGTCGGGCAGTGTGGTTTTCGGGGACACCCAGATCGCGGAGAAGCTGGACCGGGACGCCGCGCTGGCCTTCCGCCGGCGTATCCAGCCGGTGTTCCAGAACCCGTACAGCAGCCTCGATCCCAGGTACACGGTGTATCGGGCGGTCGAGGAACCGTTGCGGATCCACCGGGTGGGTGACCGCAGGCAGCGCGAACAGGCGGTGCGCGAGCTGGTCGACCAGGTGGCGCTGCCGTCGTCGGTGTTGGGCCGGCTGCCGCGTGAACTCTCGGGTGGTCAGCGGCAACGGGTAGCGATCGCCCGGGCACTGGCGCTGCGGCCCGACGTGCTGGTGTGCGACGAGGCGGTGTCGGCGCTCGACGTGCTGGTGCAGGCGCAGATCCTCGACCTGCTGGCCGGGCTGCAGTCCCAACTCGGCCTGACCTACTTGTTCATCAGCCACGATCTGGCGGTGATCCGGCAGATCGCCGACGACGTCCTGGTGATGCGCGCCGGCCGGGTGGTAGAGCATGCCCCCACCGAGCAACTGTTCAGCCGGCCCGGCCATGAGTACACGCGCGAGCTGCTGCGGGCCATACCCGGCGCGCCCGTGCCGCCCGGGTAACCGAGCGTGGTTCTGGTAGATGGGGCCCACGCTGGGCGACCCGATAGGGTTTTCAACCTGTGACGGCTGATCCGCTGGCCCCGCTCATGGAGCTCCCCGGCGTCGCCGAGGCCAGTGACCGCGCCCGCGACGCGCTGGGTCGGGCCCACCGACACCGCGCCAACCTGCGCGGCTGGCCGGTGACCGCCGCCGAGGCCGCGTTGCGCGCGGCGCGGGCGTCCTCGGTGCTCGACGGCGGTCCGGTGCGACTGGAAGACCTCGCCGAAGCCGCGCAGGTTGCCGATCCGGTGTTCGGTGGAGCGCTGCGGGTGGCCCAGGCGCTCGAAGGCGGCGGGAGCGCATTGGTCGGGGTGTGGCAGCGGGCGCCGTTGCAGGCACTGGCGCGCCTGCACATGCTGGCCGCCGCCGACCAGGTCGACGCGGACCGGCTGGGCCGTCCCCGCACCGAACCGGAGATCGGCCCGCGTCTGGAGTTGCTCGCCGAGCTGGTGACCGGTCGCACCCGGGCGTCGGCGCCCGTGGTTGCCGCCGTCGCCCACGGAGAGCTGCTGACGCTCAAGCCATTCGGCAGTGCCGACGGTGTGGTGGCCCGGGCGGTGTCGCGGCTGGTGACCATCGCGACCGGATTGGACCCGCACGGACTGGGTGTGCCGGAGGTTCCGTGGATGCGTCAACCCGCGGACTATCGGGACGCCGCCCGCGGCTTTGCCGAAGGCACGCCCAAAGGTGTGGGCGGGTGGCTGGTGCTGTGTTGCCGGGCGCTGCAGGCCGGCGCGCAGGAAGCTCTGTCGATTGCCGAATCGTTGCCCAAGCGGTAGCCGACCGGCGCGGTGGATGCCGTCTGAAAGTGGCCTGAAAACGTAAAGGCGGGCGGCGATCCGAAGTATTCGGGTCGCCGCCCGCTAACACGGAACTCGGTTACCAGGCGTGCATCGTGCGGGTTGTGTGGGATGGCCTCGGCGATCTTGCGACGCTTCCGGTTGCAACCCCACCCAAAGGGCCGTCGATACCTTCCACTTTTTCGCAATTACGCAGGCCCACAACACTTCTGCCATTATCGCGGCTGTGACTCAGCGTGGGTGCCGAGAACCGTGCTAGGTGCCCGGATCGGGAGATCGAACCTTCTCTTCCGGCTCGACCTAGGCCTCACCAGGCTTCCGTGTTTTCCTTTGTACTCCTCGACCCTTAACACAGCAAGGCCCAATTCTGCGAATGTTGCGAAGGCGCACCGAATTTGCGTGTTCGCAAGTTTGCTGTCGGTGGTGCCCGGGCTAGAAGGCGAAGCGGCGTAGCAGCGCGTAGGTGACCGCTCCGGCGGCCAGCGCGCTGAGGCCGACCGCGGCGGTGGTCGCAATCGCGGCACCCGACGGCGCCGGGATCCGGTCGCGCAGCGACACCGGCCGGTTGAACGACAGCAGCGGCCAACCGCGCTCGACGGCCTCCCTGCGCAAGGCGCGATCGGGGTTGACCACGCTGGGGTGGCCGACGACCTCGAGCATCGGCAGGTCGGTGATCGAGTCGGAGTAGGCGTAGCAGTGCTCCAGCGGGTAGCCCTCCCGGGCGGCCAGCTCCCGGATCGCTTGGACCTTGCCCTCGCCGTAGCAGTAGAACGCGATCTCTCCGGTGTACTTGCCGTCCTCGACGACCATCCGGGTCGCCATCGCGTGGGTAGCGCCCAGCGCCCGGGCGATCGGGGCCACGATTTCCTCTCCCGAAGCCGAGACCAGGACGACGTCGCGGCCACACAGCTTGTGCGCGGCGATCAGGTCCGCGGCCTCGGCGAATACCAGCGGGGTCACGATGTCGTGCAGCGTCTCGTTCACGATCGACTTGACCTGCTCGACGTCCCAACCGGCGCACATGGCCGTCATGTGCGCCCGAATCCGGTCCATCTGGTCATGATCCGCGCCGGAGAGCAGGAAGATGAACTGCGCGTAGCTGGTCTTGAGCACCGCGCGACGATTGAGCAGTCCCTGATCGAAGAATGGTTTGCTGAACGCCAACGTGCTGGACTTCGCGATGATGGTCTTGTCCAGGTCGAAGAACGCGGCGGTGCTGGCACTGGGGCCGGTTGCCGGCGCTGCGTGTGCCGAGGTTTGCTGCTGCGCGGCCGAGTCGAAGGCGGTCACCGATCCAGCATAGGTCGCGGGCCCGCCGGGGCCGCGACTCCGCGCCCAAAATGGCCGCACGGGTCAGGCGAGGTGGACGGGGCTGACGGTGTTTTTGCGGCTCAAGGTGTTTTTTTGATTGAGCGATTACTTGCATTAGAGCGCACTAGCATGTGTATAGTAAGCATTACTCGGCCCTGAGCCGAGGGTGTATCAGCCCGACCCCCCGGGGCTGATGCACGACGACCCTCGCCTCCTCCCCCCCTGGCGGGGGTCGTCCCTTTTCTGGGGTAAATATTTCTCATAGATAGGGTGCTTAGCCCGTCTGCCTGCCCGTTGCGGAGATTGTGCTGTCGCGCGCGGTCGCAGCGCTGGCTCGACGTGTTTGTGCACAGTACCGTCTCTATCCACAAATCCGCGTTTGGGACTGGTGTGCCATCCCTGCCGCCCCCGACGCTGGATGGGTGACTGGCATCCCGACCACTGGACCCGCGGGTTCCTCCGGCGTGTTGGCGGTGCTGAACGACGCCGAACTGCGCGACGGCCTGGACCGGGTGGCCGCTGCCGTCGGTGTTCGGGTGGTTCATGCCGGCGCCGGGGTTCCGCTGAGTAGGAGAACCTGGTCGGCCGCCGCGGCCGTGGTGCTCGATCGGGCTGCGGCTGATCGCTGCCGGCAGGCGGCGTTGCCGAGGCGCGTCCACGTCAGCGTGCTGACCGGCGCCGAACCCACGACGGCGACCTGGGAGTCGGCCATCACGGTCGGTGCCCAGCGTGTGCTGCGGCTGCCCGAGCAAGAGGCCGAATTGGTCCACGTGCTCGCCGAAGCCGCCGAGTCAGCACGCGACGACGCGCCGCGCGGCGACGTCGTCGCTGTGATCGGAGGCCGCGGCGGGGCCGGTGCCTCGTTGTTCGCCGTCGCCCTGGCCCTTGCGGCCACCGACGCGCTCTTGGTGGACCTCGATCCGTGGGGCGGCGGCATCGACCTGCTGGTGGGTGGGGAAACCGCACCCGGTCTGCGCTGGCCGGACCTGGCGTTGCAGGGCGGACGGCTGAATTGGTCCGCCGTGCGTGAGGCTCTGCCGCGACACCGGGGGATCAGCGTGCTTTCCGGCACCAGGCGCGGGCACGAGGTGGATGCCGGGCCGGTGGAAGCCGTGGTCGATGCCGGCCGCCGCGGGGGAGTGACCGTCGTTTGCGACGTGCCCCGTCGGCTCACCGACGCCACCCAGGCCGCGCTGGACGCGGCCGATCTCGTCGTCCTGGTCAGCCCGTGCGACGTGCGATCGTGCGCGGCCACTTCGACCATCGCGCCGGTGCTGGCCACGATCAATCCCAACCTCGGGCTGGTCGTTCGGGGCCCGTCGCCGGGCGGATTGCGGGCGGCCGAGGTGGCCGACATCGCAGGTCTGCCGCTGCTGGCGTCGATGAGAGCCCAGCCGCGGCTCGCCGAGCAGCTTGAACACGGTGGGCTGCGATTGCGGCGCGGATCCGTGCTGGCCGCGGCGGCCCGCCGGGTCCTTGCCGTGCTGCCGGCGCGCCCGGGGTCCGGGCAGAACGGCAGGGCGGCATGAGCGGGTCGCTGATCGAGCGGGTGCGGGAACGGCTGGCGGCGGAATCCGCCCCGCCGGGGTCATCGCCGGGATCCCCCTTGAAGGCCACCGTGGTCGCCGCCGCGATCCGGGCCGAGTCCGGCGGGGTGCTGGGTGATACCGAGGTCCTCGCCAATCTCCGGGTGCTGCAGACCGAACTGACCGGGGCTGGCATCCTCGAACCGTTGCTGCGGGCCGACGGCACCACCGACGTGCTCGTAACCGCACCCGATGCGGTGTGGGTCGACGACGGAAATGGTCTGCGGCGCAGCGAGGTTCGGTTCGCCGACGAGGCGGCGGTGCGGCGCTTAGCGCAGCGGCTGGCGTTGGCCGCCGGACGCCGCCTCGACGACGCGCAGCCGTGGGTGGACGGGCAGCTGAGCGGAATCGGCGGCGGACGGTTCGCGGTGCGCCTGCACGCGGTGTTGCCGCCCGTGTCGGCCGACGGCACCTGCCTGTCGTTGCGGGTGCTGCGACCCGCCACTCAGGATCTGACCGCCCTCATCGCGGCAGGAGCGATCGAGCCACCGGCCGCCGCACTGGTTGCCGACATCATCGCGGCCCGGCTCGCGTTCCTGGTGTGCGGCGGCACCGGGGCGGGGAAGACGACCCTGTTGGCGGCGATGCTGGGCGCGGTGGCGCCCACCGAGCGGATCGTCTGCGTGGAGGACGCGGCCGAGCTGGCGCCCCGGCACCCGCACCTGGTCAAGCTGGTCGCGCGTTGCGCGAACGTCGAAGGTGTGGGCGAGGTGCCGGTGCGCCAGCTCGTCCGCCAGGCGCTGCGGATGCGGCCGGACCGGATCGTGGTCGGCGAGGTCAGGGGCGCCGAGGTCGTCGACCTGCTGGCGGCGCTGAACACCGGCCACGACGGCGGCGCGGGAACCGTGCATGCCAACAACCCGGGCGAGGTTCCCGCCCGGCTGGAGGCGCTGGGCGCGCTCGGCGGTCTCGACCGGCCCGCGCTGCACAGCCAGCTCGCCGCGGCGGTCCAGGTGCTGCTGCACGTCGCGCGGGACCGGGCCGGCCGGCGCCGGCTCGCCGAGATCGCCGTGCTGCGCCAAACCGACGGGCGGGTCCATGCCGTCACGGTGTGGCACGTGGACCGCGGGATGACCGAGGACGCGGTCGATCTGGATCGTTTGCTGCGAAGCCGGATGCAGGCATGAACGGCCAGTTGCAAGCCGCATTGTTCGTGTCGCTCGCGATGGTGGTGCTTACCTCGTCACCGCGGCATCGGCTGGGGCCGCCGGCCGCGGACCGTCGGCCCCGGCCGGCCGGCGCGCGGTGGGTCGGCCGCATCGCCGCCGGGTGCGCCGCGGTTGTCGGCGCCGCGTTGCTGCCGTTGACGACCGTCCTGGCCGCCGCGCTGCTGGGCGCCACTGCGACCGTGCGTCACCGTCGGCGCCGTCGCCGCATGCGGGCCACCGACGAGGGGCACACCCTGGAAACCGCGCTGGACGTGCTTGTCGGCGAGCTGCGAGTGGGCTCGCATCCAGTGCGTGCGTTCGGCATCGCGGCAGACGAAACCGACGGCCAGGTTGCCGCGTCGTTGCGCGCCGTCGCGGCGCGCGCCAATTTGGGTGCCGACGTCGCAGGCGGTCTGCGCAGCGCGGCCGGCTCGTCGGCGCTGCCCACGCACTGGGCACGACTCGCGGTTTGCTGGCAGTTGGCCAGCGACCACGGGTTGGCCATAGCGACGCTGATGCGCGCCGCGCAACGCGACATCGCCGAGCGGCAACGATTCACGGCGCGGGTGGCTTCGGGGATGGCCGGCGCCCGTGCCACCGCGGCTATTCTGGCGGGCCTGCCGGTGCTCGGGGTGCTGCTCGGTGAACTGATCGGGGCCCGACCGCTGAGTTTCCTGTTGAGCGGGCATGCGGGCGGGTGGCTGCTGGTGGTGGGGTCGACGCTGGCGTGCGCGGGACTGCTGTGGGCGGACCGGATCACCGAACGGGTGGCGTCGTGAATACCGCGGCGGTGTTGCTTGCGGTCGCGTTGTGGACCGGCGGCGGCCCGGCGGCGGTGCGGGCGCGCGCCCGAATGCCGCTCCGGGTGTATCGGCGGCGGGACCGCCCGGGCGGCGGTGTCGACCCGTTGGCTGTCGCGTCCAGCCTCGACGTGCTTGCCGTCTGCTTGGCGGCGGGCATGTCGGTGTCGGCTGCCGCGGCAGCGACCGCGCCGTCCGCGCCGCCGAAGCTGGCGCTGGTGTTGCGCCGGGCCGCCGATCTGCTGGCGCTGGGCGCCGACCCGGCCGTGGCGTGGTCGACACCACCTGAGCTACCGGCCGGCTCTGTCGATCTGCAGACCGATGCGCTGCTGCGGTTGGCTCGGCGTTCGGCGTCGTCGGGCGCGGCGCTCGCTGACGGTGTGGCAGAACTGGCCGACCAGTGTCGCCACGATGCCGCACATGCGGCGACCGCGGCCGCCGAGCGCGCCGGGGTATTGATCGCCGGACCGCTTGGGCTGTGCTTTTTGCCGGCGTTCGTGTGTTTGGGCCTCGTCCCGGTGGTCGCCGGATTGGCCGGTCATCTCCTGCAATCGGGGTTGCTGTGAAGAAAGGATGCATTGGTGATCAACATGTTTCGCGTGTTCGTGGCGCGTGTGACGCTGCTGGCGACCGACGAGTCGGGCATGTCCACAGTCGAGTACGCCATCGGGACGATCGCGGCCGCGGCGTTCGGGGCGATCCTCTACTCCGTGGTCACCGGGCATTCCATCGTCTCGGCGCTGACCAACATCATCGGTCGGGCGCTGAACACCAAGGTCTAACTGCCGATGCCGGTGCGAGCACCGTTGAGGCGGCGCTGGGGATCGCCTCGCTGGTTGTGGTGCTGGTGCTGTGTCTGGCCGGGGTCACCGCCGTCTCGATGCAGGTGCGCTGTGTGGACGCCGCCCGCGAAGCGGCCCGGCTGGCGGCGCGCGGTGACCAGCGCGCCGGGGTGGACGCGGCCCGGCGCATCGCGCCGGGCGGTGCGCAGGTTCAGGTGCGCCGTGACGGCGACTACCTGGTGGCCACGGTCATCGCGCACTCAAAGCTGTTGCCTACATTGGATATTGGAGCCAGAGCGGTCTCGGCGGCCGAACCGTCGGGATGAGCGCGGCTCGGCCACCGTGGTCGCGGTCGCAATGGTCGCGGTGCTGCTGTGCGTCACGGGCGCCGGTGCCTACCTCGGCTCGGTCGTGGTGGCGCGCCACCGCGCGCAGGCGACCGCCGACCTGGCCGCGCTGGCCGCCGCCGCGCGGCTCCCGTCGGGCGCCGCCGCGGCGTGCGCCCAGGCGACGGCGCTGGCCCGAGGCATGCGCGTCGACGGCGCCGAATGCCGGGTGGACGGCCTCGACGTGGTGGTCACGGTCCGGGTCGCTGTCGCGTTTGCCGGCACGGCGCAGGCCGCCGCGCGGGCCGGGCCCGTCGGGCGGGGGTAATGCGACGGCCTCAGATCGCAGCCAGTGATCGCGCGTAGTTCACCTGCTGCGTAACGCCCATGATCGTGTGCGGCCCCCAGGCTGGAATCATCGTCGAGTGATAAAACCCGTTGCCCTGCACGGTGACCTGGATGTAACCCACCAGCTTGCGTTCCTTCATGAGCAGGAAGAGCAATCCCAGCAAGCAAAACCAGACGAAAATAATCGCGAGAATCACACCCGCGGTGGAAATGCTTTCCTGGTAATACGACATGTCTGTGACCGTCCACACTGAGCCTCGGATCGGATACGGACCCGTTGGCGTCATCACCCAATGCTGCGAGACAGAGATGTCGCCGATCGTCGCGAGCCATGGCTCCGGCTCGCCGCCTCGGTAGTCAGCCAGTCCCCAGGGTTCCCCCACGGGCCGATTAAAGCATGACCTCGTACCTCGCAGTGGTGAATCCGCATTGAGCCGCGCCCTGTCGCTCACACGTCGGGAGTCAGCCCGGCATCGGCGACTTCTTTGTCGCTGGGCAGCCGCAAAGAGATCAGCCCGGCGAAGGTATCCGGTTCCAGCTCCACCCGCTTGACGGTGACGTGCATCGGCACCCAAGTGCCGCCCTCGCCCGGCAGTCGCAGCACGCGGACGCTGGCCCCGTCGGCGAATTCCGTTGTCATGGAGGTCATTAGATGCTCGTCGTCGGGATGCACCCGGGGCCGCTCGGGCTCGCTCGCGCGCCAGTCGTAGAAGGGGCAGGGCTCGTCGAGCCATTTCAGCAGGGTCCAGGTGTTCAGGTCGACCAGGGCCCGGTGTACGCCGGGCTGGGCAAGTCCGTTCAGGATCTGTTGTGCCAGACGATTGGCCGGAACCGGCGCCCCGTCGAGTTCGCCCCGCCAGTTCATGCCGCGCGAGATCAGGTGGTCGCGGCCGTCGGGCCCCGGTTCCATCGCGGTGCGCGCGACGAAACCAACCCTGATCGC
>Ga0335072_10015362_pt1 | contig 10875 bp, 6 predicted proteins | sample Lox_Sample_21_FD_206725 | JGI IMG/M metagenome (GOLD analysis project Ga0335072, IMG submission 206725) | Soil microbial communities from Loxahatchee National Wildlife Refuge, Florida, United States - Lox_Sample_2.1 | ecosystem: Environmental > Terrestrial > Soil > Wetlands | place: USA: Florida... | reverse complement strand
GCAGTCGATCGGAAACAGATAACCGTCGCTGCGATATTGCGCGACCTGGGCAGGAGACAGACTGGCGGGCATGGAAACCTCCAACGCCACTGTGCCGTTCGAGGCATCCGCGGGCAAGACGATGGCCCCGCGCTGGCCGCGGGTGACTGGACCCTGCGCGCTCCCCCGCTATGGTGGCCGAGGACCAGCCGCTGGCCCACCGAGACACACGGAGCGATCCAATGTCCGCCACCGCTGCCCCTGCTCTGAGGCCGTCGTCTTTTGCGCCGCTCCGCCCGCCCGTCGCCGGGCCGTCCGTCTGGACCGCCGCCGACATGCGCGGGCGAGAGGCGGAATGGAGCTATCGGTTGTCGGCCGCGGAAATCGCCGAACTCGAAACAGCGCGGCAGGCGGCGCAGGCGCGAGGGCTGGATATCGCCCGGATCCGCCGCGAGGATTTTCCGCTGCCCACGCTTGGCCCGGTACTTGAACGCCTGCGCGACGACGTGCTGCATGGCCGCGGCTTCGCTCTGCTGCGCGGCGTGCCCGTGGAGGATCGGCCGATCGAGGAAAGCGCCACCATCTACTGGGGCATCGGTGCATATTTCGGCAGTGCCCGCTCACAGAATGCGAAAGGACATTTGCTCGGCCACGTCTACGATCTTGGCGGCAGCAGCGAGAAGGATCCCAACACGCGCAGCTACGCCACCAACGAGCGGCAGAATTTCCATATCGACCGTTGCGACGTGGTGGCGCTGCTGTGCCTGCGCCGAGCGAAGTCGGGCGGGCTGTCGGCTATTGCCAGCTCCATGGCGATTCATAATGCGATGCTGGCGCGCCGGCCCGATCTGCTGGAACGCCTGTATCAGCCGTTCCCGGTCGATCGCCGCGGCGAAGTGCCGGAGGGCAAGGCGCCATTCTACGACGCGCCCGTGTTCAACGATCGCGACGGCATGCTCTCGGTGCTGTATTCGCGGCTGCATATCGGCTCGTCGCAACGCTTCCCGGAGGCGCGGCGGCTGACGGCGGAGGATATCGCGGCGCTCGACATGCTGGGGGAACTGGCGGGCGACGACGAGCTGCGGCTGGATATGACGTTCATGCCGGGCGACATTCAGTTCCTGCACAACCACACGATACTGCATGCGCGGACCGGTTATGAGGACTGGGCCGAGCCGGAGCGCAAGCGGCATTTGCTGCGGCTGTGGCTGGCACCGGCGGATGCTCGGGTGCTGCCGCCGGTATTCGCCGAATGCTACGGCGGCATAACGCCGGGCGATCGCGGGGGGATTATCTGCAAGGACACGCACCTGCACGCGCCGCTGACGCCGGCATAGGCACGGCCATCAGACCTGATTTCGTCCGCGCCTATGCTGACGGTTGATACCCCAGCCGCTCCTGCAGCGGGCCGGCCCGCGCGCTGATCTCTGCCTTCACGTCTTCTGCCAACAGCACACGCCCCTTGCCGATAGAATCTCGATGCACTTCGTGCAATGCGTTGCGCAGGTCGGGCTGGGCTGCCATGTCGTGCGCCTCCGCCGCCGCCAGTCCATTAGCTCCCGAAGACCCCATTCCGGCATGCGCCGTCACGCGCGCCATTTCGCGGTCCGCGTCCAGCACTAGGTCCTCATAACGCACGATAATCGACTGCGCCGCATGGCGCTGGCAAAAATCCAGCAGCTTGGTATTCGCATCCACCCAGCGCCGCGCCCCGCCGAGAAAATCCCCGGCCCGTCCTGCCGCCGCCATCGATCCGTACGAATACGCCATGTCGTACACGTCGCGGATCATGAATATGAACCGCGCATCCGGAAAAATGCCGACGATTTCCGGCAGCGCATCGACGCTCGACGGTGTCTTGTCGCCCCAGCGCGTCGTGCTCTCCCGGCCGACGTGCCTCGCGTAAAGCGCATGGAACGCATGCCAGAAATTTCCCACGCTGCGCTGCGCCGGCGGCATCGCGGCAAACAGCGGCAAGCCCGTCGCAGCGTCGATGCCGAAATCCGCCCAGTGGGCGGAATGCTTCACCAGATTGCTCAGCACCAGCCGGCAGAACGCCGCCCAGTCGCCCTGCGCCATCACCATCAGCCGCGAGCTCACGGCGAGCAAGTAGTTTTCCGGGGGAATGACGACGTGGGCTCGCTCGATCAGCAGGCGGCGCAGCAGCGTGGTGCCGCACCGACCGGAACCGGCGATGAAGAAGGGCACCTGCGGCTGTACCAACGTGCCGTCGCCCAGGGTGAAGCCGGCCGCTGCGGACATCATGCTGACCTCCCGCCAGTGTCGCGGCAATGCCATCGGGCTGCGATTGCCACGCCCGGCGGGGCATGGCAAAGCGGCACTATAGCGGGCACGGCGCCATGGGCGACCGCAGACCCTATCTCGATGGAGGAGGAACGCGCATGCCCATTCCCGGCGAACTGCTTTCCAGTGCGATGGCCGGCATCGCCTTTGTCGGCTGCGCCATGGGCGCGGTCACACCGTCCGCACCGCCGCAAACTCGCCGCCGCGAGGTGGTGGTCAACGGCAAGCGCGTCAAGACGGTGGACGTGCACGCGCATTGCATCGTTCCGAAGGCGGCCGAGATCATCAAGCATCCCTTGGAAGCGCCGGGGCTGCTGATGCACGACACCAGCACGCGCATCGCGGCGATGGACGCGCAGGGCATCGATGTCGAGGCACTCAGCATCAACCCCTATTGGTATCGCGCGGAACGCGACGCGGCGGCGGAGCTGATCCGGGTGCAGAACGAGACCCTGGTGGAGTTCTGCGCCGCCCAGCCCGACCGGTTCGTCGCCTTCGCCACCTCGGCGCTGCAATATCCCGACCTGGCGGCAGAGCAAATAGAGCACGCGGTGAAGAAGCTCGGGTTCCGCGGCGTCGGCGTGGCGGGAAGCTGCGCCGGACAGGAACTCGCGGATCCGAAATTTCATCCGTTCTGGGCGAAATGCGAGGAACTCGGCGTGCTGGTGTTCATGCACCCACTGGGCACGCGCGAACTGGAACCGAGCGGCCGGTTGAACGGCAGCGGATTGCTCACCAACACGATCGGCAATCCGCTGGAGACCACCATCGCGCTGTCGCATTTGATCTTCGAAGGCACGCTGGACCGCTTTCCCGGTTTGAAGATCTGTGCGGCGCATGGCGGCGGCTTCCTGCCGTCCTATGCCAATCGTTCGGATGCGGTGATCCGCTGCTTCCCCGACCGCGTCGGTCCGCTGCCGAAGAAGAACCCCACCGCCTATCTGCGCGACGGCCAGCTCTTCTTCGACACCATCGTGTTCACCCCGGAGGCGCTGCGGCATCTGATCGCGGAGAGCGGACCGGGGCAGATCATGATCGGCACCGACTATCCGTTCCCGTGGACCAGCACCGAAGTCGATCTGGTGATGAACACGCCCGGCCTGACCGATGACCAGCGCGTGGCGATTCTCGGCGGCACGGCACAGCGGCTGTTGGGGATCAAAGCCTGACATTTCCCGCATTCGACGACCTGGCACCCGTCCCGGCGCGATCTCCTGTGCCGGGACCGAGGCGGCAGGAGGCGTGACGCCAGCCGCAATGCTCGTTCCCCCGGGCAGGAATGCAACCGGCCCATTGCAAGTGGGCCGCGTTCCGATCATGCGAAGTGGGCCGGGCAATACCGTCAATCTGATCGGACCAATACGCATTCGCTGCATGCTCTCCGCTCGATTGCGTGGGCTTTCAGGATGCACCCACAGAGCTGTGGGCAGGCACCGCCGCATCGGTGCACGCGACTGCCCGCAGGTAGCCATGTCAATCGAATCTCGTCAGAGTACGGTTGGACCTGGACCACCGCATGCCCGATTCCGCGTTTTCATTTGGCCCGTTTCGCTTGCTCGTGGCGCAGCGGCTTTTGCTCGAGGGCAACAAGCCGGTGCGACTCGGCAGCCGCGCGTTTGAAATCCTGGTTGCCCTGGTCGAACGTGCCGGCAAACTGGTGGGCAAGGACGAACTGGTCGCCCGTGTCTGGCCGCAGACTTTCGTCGAAGAGTCGAACTTAAAAATCCAGATCAGCACGCTGCGCCGCGCGCTGGGCGACGGACAGGGCGGCCATCGTTATATTCTCACCATTCCGGGCCAGGGCTATAATTTCGTCGCACCGGTAACGCTGGAGGCGCCGTCAGCAGACCCTCCTGCCCCCGCCATCGCACCGGCTGGGGTGCATAATCTGCCATTCGTGGTGACGCGGATGATCGGCCGCGAGGCTGCCGTGACCTCGATCGTCTCGCGGCTATTGCGTGAGCGCATGATAACGATCGTGGGCCCCGGTGGTATCGGCAAGACCACGGTCGCGCTTGCGGTCGCCGAGCGCCTGATCCACGAATACGAGCATGGCATCTGGATGATCGATCTGGCACCGGTCGGCGAAGCGCGCCTTGTGCCGAGCGCCGTCGCCACCGTGCTCGGCCTGGAAATCCGCAGCGAACATCCGCTTCCCACGTTGGCCTCTGCCCTGAGAGACCGGCGAATGCTGCTATTGCTCGACAATTGCGAGCATGTCATCGATGCGGCGGCGAGCCTGGCGACCGCAATTCTCAGCCAGGCGCCGCACGTCACCATCCTGGCGACAAGCCGGGAATTGCTTGGGGTCGCGGGCGAGGTCGCGCACCGCCTCAGGCCGCTGTCAAACCCGCCCCCGTCACCGGCATTGACCGCCGCCGCGGCGGCGGAATTTCCCGCCGTGCAATTGTTCGTCGAACGTGTCTCCGCCACCGTCGAAGACTTCGCACTGACAGATACGAACACTTCGACAGTCGTCGAGATTTGCCGGCGGCTCGACGGGTTGCCGCTCGCTATCGAATTCGCCGCCCCGCGCGTCGAGGCGCTGGGAGTGGAGGGACTTGCCACACGCCTCGACAACAGCTTGCGGCTTTTGAGTGGATGGCGGCGAACGGCAACGCCACGCCATCGGACGATGGCAGCCGTGCTCGATTGGAGTTACGGCTTGCTCAGCCCGGAAGAGCAGGAGTTCTTTCGGGCACTGGGAATTTTCAGCGGCGCGTTTATTGTCGAAGCTGCGGCGGCCGTTGCGGTGGACACGGCAACCGGAGACTCCGATGCCATCAACCGGTTGGCCGACCTTGTCGCGAAATCGCTGGTCACCGCCGATGTGAACGCGGTCGAACCGCGCTTCCGATTGCTCGACACGACCCGCGACTATGCGCTCCAGCGACTGCGTGAAGCAGAAGAATTGCAAACCCGTGCCCGCCGACACGCCGGGTACCTGCGCTCCGTCATGCACCAGGCCGAATCGGAGTGGGAGACGCAATCGACAGTCGCATGGCGCGACGCCTATGCCCCGTTGCTCGACGACGTGCGCGCGGCCCTCGACTGGGCATTTTCGTCCGCCGGCGACACCACGATCGGCGTCGCGTTGACCGCCGCGGCGGTGCCCTTGTTCAGCGAACTGTGGCTGCTGGAGGAGTGCCGCGTGCGTGCCGAACGCGCGCTTGCCGCGTCGGAGCATGAGGTTGCCGAAGACAGCCGCAGGACGATGAAACTCTATGCCGCGGTGGCTTCCTCGCAGGCCTATGCGGTGACCGCCGCGCGCGACACACGCTCGGCATGGCTCGCCACGCTCAGGCTGGCGGACCAACTGAGCGATATCGACTACCAGCTACGGGCGCTCTGGGGAATCTGGTCCAATCATATCAACAAGGGAGAATTCAACGATGGATTGGAGGTGGCCGGGCGGTTTTGCCGCCTCGTCGCAACCGCGCCCGACATCAACACCCGGCCGCTCGGCGATCGATTGATCGGCGCGACGCTGCACTTCCTGGGGGATCAACGCGCGGCGCAAGAGCATCTCGAGCGGATGCTTGCCGCCTACGTCCCGCCAGCCAGCCGATCGCACGCGTTGCGCTTCCAATCAGAGCAATTCGTGACCTCAAGGATGTATCTTGCGCGGATACGCTGGCTGCGGGGATTTGCCGATCAGGCCATGCGGATCGCCGAGGCGATTGTCCAGGACGGGCAGCGCACCGGGCATCCCCAGTCGCTCTGCAATGCGCTTCACGGCGCCGCCTGTCCGCTCGCGTTGCTGACCGGCAACCTCGAAGCAGCGCAGCGCTACACCACGATGTTGCTCGATCAGACGGAACGCGAGGAGCTGGAAATCTGGCACGCCCACGGCGTCTGTTTCGAAGGTGAATTACTCATTCGCCGCGGCAATCTGGTGCCGGGCCTGCAACGGCTCCAATCGGCGGTCGGGCAGATCATGCAATGGAACTTCGGCCAGTACTTGTTTGCATTCCTTGGCCCGCTCGCGGAGGCACTGGCCGCGGCAGGACAGTTCGCCGCGGCAACCGGCGTCATCGACGACGCCATCGCTCGATCGGAGCGTAATGACGGCCGCTGGTGCCTGCCGGAATTGCTGCGGATCAGCGCGATGACAGGCTTGCGAAGCACCGGCGCGGATGGCGTGGCCAACGCGGAACAATGTCTGCAACGGGCGATCGAGCTTGCCCGCGAGCAAACCGCCTTGTCGTGGGAACTGCGCGCGGCCACCGACCTCGCACGGCTTTGGCGGGACCAGCGGCGCTCCGGCGAGGCGCTTGTCCTGCTGTCCGGCGTGTTCGGCCGCTTCGTGGAGGGATTTGACACCGCCGACCTGCGGGCAGCCAAGGATCTATTGCAGACGTTATGAGCCGGCTTGCTGCCTCAGGGCACCGGCCGCCGCGTGACGATTCGGCACCGATGCCGCGCGCTTGCCGTCCCTGACGGCAGCGTGCCATCGTCGCAGTTGCGCCTCCATCAGCTCTTCGGTTGCCGCCGCTCTCCCCGCCGCCATGCCGCGCATGGTGGTGATGCGGCGATCCTGTCCGAAGTCCCTGGCGGCGGCGCATGCAGGGGGAAACGAACATGCCAGCAACCGGCCCGTCGCCACAACTTCGACGCATGCAATGGATCGCGATCATCCTGGTCACCGCCGCGATCGCCTTGAACTACATGGACCGCTCCACACTCGCGATCGGCAATCTCAAGATCCGCCAGGAATACGGCATCAACGCCACCGCCATCGGCGCGCTGGGCTCGGCATGGGCCCTCACCTACGGATTTGCCCAGTTGCCGTCAGGCTATTTGCTCGACCGTGTCGGACCGAAGGTGCTGGTCGGCGCTTCCATGGTCGTCTGGTCCTTGTTCCAGGCCGCGGGCGGTATCGCCGGCAGCTACTTCCAGTTGATGCTGTCGCGCATCGGCCTCGGCGCCACCGAGGCGCCATGCTTCCCCTCCGCCACCCGTTCCGTCAGCGACTGGTTCCATGTTCGCGACCGCGGCACGCCCAGCGGCGTCTATACCTCGGGCGCCTATATCGGGCCGACCATCGCGCCGCCGATCCTCACCGGCATCATGCTCGGCTGGAACTGGCGCGTGATGTTCATCGTCATGGGACTGGCAGGCGTGGTCGCGGCCGGCCTCTGGTTCTTGCTCTACCGCGATCCGAAGGCGCAGGCGCTGGGGCCGCAGGATGAATCCTATCTGCGCGAAAACCGCCAGGCCAAGGCCTCCGTCACCCTGCGCGAATGGACGTCATTGTTTCGATTCCGCGCGATGTGGGCACTGATGCTCGGAGCGTTCTGCACCGGCTACATCACCTGGATGTACCAGACCTGGCTGCCCGCCTATCTCGAAATGCAGCAGCACATCAGCATCGCCAAGGCGGGCTTTCTGTCGTCCGTGCCATTGATTTGCGCGTTCTTCGGCGCACTGGCCGGCGGCTATGTATCCGACCTGCTGGTCAGGCGCGGCGTGGACCTGATCGCCAGCCGCCGGCTGCCGCTGATCCTCGGATTGCTCTGCTCCGCGGCGTTCACCGGCATGGCGGCGATGGCTGCGACCGCCGGCACCGCCATTGCCGCCATCGCGATCGCCATGTTCTTCATGCAGTTCGGCATCACCTGCAAGTGGATCCTGGTCACCGCGGTGACACCGCAGGCCTATTGCGCATCGGCTGCCAGCAACCAGAACTTCGCCGGCTTCCTTGGCGGGACGCTGTCGCCGATCCTGACCGGCTTCATCGTCGACGTAACCGGCTCGTTCGTCGTCGCGCTGGCGATCGGCGCCGCCATCACATTGCTCGGCGCGGCCATCTTCCAGTTCATGATGACGACGGTGATCGACGAGAGCGAGCTGGAGCGATACGCAACGGCGCCGGCATAAGCATCGGCGCCGATTCTGCGGACACGGCGGCGCTGGCCCGCCGTTACTCCCCCGACAGCTCCTTCCGCCGGCGGTCCAGTTCGTCGCTGTACCGCCGCAGCGCGTATTGCTCTGTGAGCAAGCCGATCACGTGCTTCGTCTCTGGTCCGTCCACCACCGCCAGCACGTCGCTTTCCGCGTTCTCGAACATCGCCACCGCTTCCTTGATCGTCATTTGCGGCAGCAGCATCGTGTCGGCGTGGTGCGTGATATCGCCCACCTTATGTTCGTCCTGCGCATCGGCATGCGCCTCCGGCGGGAAGGCGATGCCGGCGTAGCGGTCCTCCTCGTCCAGCACCACCACGCGCTGCGTCGATCCGAGCGGGAAGTCGCGCTTGAATGCCGGCAGCGGCGTGCCGGACCGCACGGTGCGGACTTCGCGGCGCATCATGCGCCCGACGGTCAGGTTGCGCATCCAGCCGATATCCACCGCGCTGCGGATCACCTCGCCGCGCAGATGGAAGCGCCAGGTCGCGAAAGAATAGCCGAAGGTGCGCCGCACGGTCAGCGACGAGACGATGCAGGCGGCCAGCACCGCCACCGTCAGCGGCAGGCTGCCAGTGCTTTCCAGGGTCAGGAACCCCATCGTCAGCGGGCCGCCGATGATCGCCACCGCCAGACCGCTCATGCCGACCAGCGCGCACAGCACCGGCGAGACGGCGTGCGCCGTGCTGACGATCGCCAGCACGCCGCCGAACGCCTTGCCCAGCACCGCGCCGAGGAACAATGAGGCGAAAAACAATCCGCCACGGAAGCCAGACCCGATGGAGATCGCCGAGGCGGCCGATTTCAGCACCACCAGCATGGCCACGAAGGTCAGCGGATAGGGCGTCTCGATCACGATCCCCAGGTCGCCATGCCCGGAGGACAGCACCGCCGGCGTCACCAGCCCGAGCGCGCCGACGGCAAGGCCGCCGACCGCCGGTCGCAGCCAGACCGGCACCCCGCTGCGGCGGAACAACTCCTCCGTCAGCGTCACGCCGCGCATGATCGCGATGCCGACCAAAGCGCAGACCATGCCCAGCGCCAGCACCGGAATGTAGTCGAGCGCATCCACCGTGCTCGGCGGTTGCACCGCGAGATCGAAGATGTGGTTGCCAAGCGCGTGCACGACCGAGACCGCGACGATGGAGGAGACCGCGACGGGGGCGAACGTGCCCAGCGTGTAGGTGCCGACCACCAGTTCGAAACCGTAGAACGCGCCGGTCAATGGCGCATTGAAGGCGCCCGCGATGGCACCTGCGGCGCCGCAGCCCACAAGCAGGCGCAGGTCGTTGCGCCGCACCCGGAACATGCGTCCCAGCCGCGAGGCGATCGCCGAGCCCATCTGCGTGTAGCCGGCCTCCAATCCGATCGAGGCGCCGACGCCATTGGACAGGATGGTCTGCAGCATCACCACCACGCTGTCGGTAAGCGACATGCGGCCGCCGTACAATGCGTTGGCCTCGATCGGGTCCACCGCCCGCCGCGAGCGGTACACCGCGATCAGCAGCCCGAACAAGCCAAGCACCAGCCCGCCCAACGTCGGCACCAGCACGGTGCGGTACGGGTTCAGCGACGGCATGGCGCTGAGCCGCATGTCATAGGGGATGTCGAAGAACACCTGGTGGCAGAGCTGCGCTGCCTCGGTCATGAAGCAATCGATCAGGCCCGCGCCGCAGCCGACAAAGGCGGAAAGCACGACCAGCCAGATTTCGTCGGCGCGCACCAGGGCGCGCAAGGTTTGCGGCGCATGCAAGACCGCTTCGCCGAAATGCCGCCGGGGACGATGTCCCACCGGCTGGGCAACCGCCCGCGCCGCGGACGTACTACTCTTGGTGTGCGGCGCATCGGATTTGCCCGCAAAGGTTGAATCACCAGAGAGAGTCGACATCAGCGACGTCCGCGAGCGCAGAGTGCAAAACTGGTCCCCTTTTGGAACGCCGCAATGCAGCATTCAACCGGAAGGTCGCAGATTTGCCCGATCCTGTGGTAAAAAAGTCAATTCGAAAGCCGGGTTGGCGAGCAAACCAGGCGCCGGCCACCGTTTCGGCCCCGCTTTGCCCTCATTGCTCCAGGCCACGCTCCGCTTTGGTCGCCGCCAGATCGTCCTCGATGAAGGCGCGCACGACCTCCGCGAGCGGCTCATGCGCGCTGAAGCCGAGCGTGCGGGCGCGCAGCGGCTCGAAGGCCGGCGGCCAGGCGCCCACGATGGCGGCGATGGCAGGGTCCTCGACGCGACGCACCAGCGCCGACGCGCCGGGACGCACGGCATCGAGCGCCTGCAACAGATGGGCGATGGTGGTGCCGATGCCGGGCGGATTGACGCTGCGGTCCAACCCCATCGGCGTGGTGTCCAGCGTCGCGGCGTGGAGCAACCAGTCGACCGCGCGGCGCGGGCTGGCGACCCAGGCGGCGAAATCGTCCGGCACCGGCAGTTCGGTTTCCAGACCCAGCAGCGGCTCGCGCACCACGGCAGAGAAGAACGAGGATGCGGCGCGGTTGGGTCGGCCGGGACGCACGATGATCGTAGGCAGACGCAGTGACACCGCGTCCAGGAAGCCGCGGCGCGAGGCGTCCGCCAGGATCAGTTCGGCGGCCGCCTTCTGCGCCCCGTAGCTGTTGGCGGGGACCTGGCGCGCGTCGTCGGCCAGGACCGATTCCTGCGTGCCGCTGAAGCTGGCGACGGAGCTG
>Ga0335072_10015361_pt1 | contig 10875 bp, 9 predicted proteins | sample Lox_Sample_21_FD_206725 | JGI IMG/M metagenome (GOLD analysis project Ga0335072, IMG submission 206725) | Soil microbial communities from Loxahatchee National Wildlife Refuge, Florida, United States - Lox_Sample_2.1 | ecosystem: Environmental > Terrestrial > Soil > Wetlands | place: USA: Florida... | reverse complement strand
ACGCGATCGAACTTTCGGTTCCGCTGGTTCGCGCGATGATCGACCGCTTGGGCGGCGGCAAACCGGACTTCGCGGTATGGGGAACGGTGCTTCCCAATCTGACCTGGAGCAATATCGCGCGCGAAGTGCTGCTCGACGCGAAGGTCGACCCGACGATTCCGGCGTTTTCGACGGTGATGGCGTGCTCGACGAGCATGATCGGCGCCTTCGAAGCAGCCGCGATGCTCGAGGGCGAACATCGCGCGCTCGCACTCGTCGGCGGCAGCGAAAGCTTGAGCCGCGTGCAGATCGGCCTCACCCAGTCGCTCTCCGATTGGCTGCGCGGCTTCTTGCAGGCCAAGAGCGCGAGCGATCGTCTAACGCGTATCGGTGCGCTCGCACGCACCAAGATCGGGCTGTTCGTTCCCGCCGTTGCCAATCGTTCGACCGGCAAGAGCATGGGCGAACACATGGAGCTGACGGTGCAAGAGATGGGCACGATCTCGCGCGAGGAGCAAGACGCGTGGGCGCTCGAGAGTCACCGCAGCGCGGTCGCGGCGTGGGAACGCGGATTCTTCGACGACCTCGTGCTGCCGTTCGGCGGCTTGACGCGCGACACGATACCGCGACCCGAGACCTCGCTCGAAAAGCTCGCGCGCCTTGCGCCGGCCTTCGATCGCGCGCGCGGCACGATCACCGCGGGTAATTCTTCGCCGCTCACCGACGGCGCGGCGAGCCTGTGGGTCGCGAACGACGCGGGCCTTGCGCGTCTGCCCAAGGAGTTGCCGCGGGTCAAACTCGTCGATTGGGAGATTGCGTCGGTCGACATTTGGCACGAGGGGTTGCTCATGGCGCCGGTCTACGCGATTCCGCGGCTGCTCGCACGCCACGGACTGCGTAACGGCGATATCGCGTTATGGGAGATTCACGAGGCCTTTGCGGCGCAAGTACTCGCGCACGTGCAAGTCCTCGACAAGCAAAGTCCGTTTCCGCGCGAGCGCGTCAATCCCAACGGCGGAAGTCTCTCGCTCGGCCATCCTTTCGGTGCGACCGGCGCCCGCATTCTCAGTCAAGCGGCCAAAGAACTCGCGCAGTTTGCGCCCGGCTCGCGGGCGATCGTCAGCATTTGCGCGGACGGCGGCCAGGGAACCGTCGCGCTGCTCGAAGCGGCCTAGCTACCAGTACCGCAGCGCCGCCGAAAAAAGCTCGCGCAGCTGCTCGCGCGAGGTTTCGCGCGGCGCGTTGTTTACCAGGCTCTTCTGCGGAAATGCGCCGTCGGCCAGCGCGTCGAGATCGCTGCTCGTGTACCCGACGCCGCCGATGCCGTTGGGCATCTTCGTCGCCTTCATGAACTCCGTGATGCGCGCGGCGAGCACCTCGCCCGCGTCGTTCGGTCCCGCGCCGCGGATGTCGGCGCCGAGATGCTCCGCGGCTTCCAGATGACGCTGCGGATTGGCTGACGCCGTGTAGCGAAAAACGCCCGGCGCGTTGAGCACGACCGCCATTCCGTGCGGCACGATCGGCACGTCGCCGGGATATTGCGGTGCGTGATAGTGCTCGACGAGTCCCGAGACCGCATACGACATCGCATGCGGAAGGTGGAGACCGGCGTTGCCGAACGCGATGCCCGCGAGCATCGCAGCAAACATCATGCGCTCACGCGCTTCATCGTCGCTCGCGTCGTTGACGGCACGCACGATGTGGTTCCCCAGAATCGAGAGCGCGGCGAGACATCCGACGTCGCTGTACGGGTTTGCGCCTTGATAGAGAGGGCGCGCCGCGCCTTTGGCATGGAGCGGATGCGCCGAATAGGGCAGCGCGGTGTACGACTCGAGCGCGTGCGAGAGCACGTCGAAACCGCTGCACGCGACCACCATCGCCGGCAGAGTCTTCGTGACGTCGGGATCGATGATGCCGAGTGAGGGGCGCAGCTCACGCGCGCGTATGCCGGTCTTCGCGTTCATCTCGAGGTAGTCGAAGATCGCGACGCCGGTACATTCGCTGCCGGTTCCGGAGGTCGTGGGGCACGCGATGTGCGGGCGCAACGGTCCCGGAATCGGCTTGCCGCCGCCGATCGGCGCGTTCACGTAGTCCATGAACGGCGCGGGATGGGTGGCATAGAGATCTGCAGCCTTCGCCGTATCGATCGTCGAGCCGCCGCCGATCGAAACGAAGCCGTCGAAGCGTCCGTCGGCTGCGAACGCAGCTGCTTCTTTGAACGAAAGGTCGGTCGGTTCGATAGCGATCGCGGTATAGATCGCGCTGTCGATTCCGGCCTCGTGCAGCGAGTTCAGCGCGGTCGCGACAAACGGTGCGTCGCGTAGCGAGGGATCGATGAAGACGCCGGCGCGCCGCACCCCGAGCGCTTTTGCGGCGTCGCCGACCTCACCGAGCACACCGCGGCCGTATTTCAGGCGCGCCCCGTCGACGTCGAAGCCGTATTCGCAGAGCATAGCCAAGCTTGCGGCGCTAGAGCAGCGCTTCGTTCAACAGGCGCAGACGCTCGCACATGACGTTCATGACTTCGATCGAGAACGATGGGTGCGTGCGAAGCAGATACAAGAACTGATCTTGATCGATCGTGGCAGCGACGACGTCGGTGCGTGCGCGCGCGCTCGCGCTTCGCTCGCGATTGTCGATCAGCGCCATCTCGCCGAAGATCCCGCCGGTGCGCACCGTCTCGATGATTTTGTCGCGGATGAGGATCTCGACTTCACCGCTGAGCAGGACGTACATGAGGTCGCCGGCGTCGCCGAGGCCAAAGAAGACATGACCCGCCGGGTATCTGCGGGTGTCGGCGCTATTAGCAAACATCGATAAGTCGGGCACCTCGCGAGAGTTCGACGGGGGCGGATTCGAGCCTGTTCTTTGCGGTCGCGGCGGCGTCTGTGGCGCCTCACAGGTGACCTCAAGAATCGACCGATATTAAGAATCCGATGGCGCGCGGCATTGTGCTTCTTGCGATACTGGCGGCCGGGCTCACGTTCGCCGCAGGCTTCGCGGCGGCGTTTGCGCGGCTTGCTGCCGTGCGCGCCGCGTTCGATGCGCAAGTTGCGCTCGCGCACACGCTCATCGGCGGCGCGTCGGACCGAGCGCCGGATCTGGAACGCGCGCTCGAACGCGACGGCCTGCACGTGATCGTCGAGGATCACGTCAACAACGTCGTCTACGATTGGCGCGACGGTTCGCTCGAGCAGCATTCCATCCCGCCCGTTCCCGCAGGCGCACCGTTTCCCGGCTTGGACGGAGTGCCTGCGCCTCCGTTGCCCCGGCCGAACTCGCCGATCGACCGTCTCGTCGGGCTCGCGTTCGGCCGCGCGCCGCAGCGCATCGCGGGCGAGAACGGCATCGCCGCCGTCATCGCGCCGAATCTTCCCGCGCTCGTGCGCTTTCTGATCGGCGACGCGATCGTTACGGCCATCTCGATCGTCGCGATCGTCGCGGGCGCGGTGTGGATCCTCACCGGGCTCGCGCGCGCGGCGCGCAAGGACTTGGAAGCCATGCTCGAAGAGCGCCGCACGGCGGCCGAAGAATATCAACGCTTCCTCGCCGATGCGGGGCACGAACTGCGCACGCCGCTCACGATCGTCAGCGGGTATGTCGACATACTCGCACGCGATCTGCGGAGCAGCGAACACGGCGCTCAGATCCTCGAGGGCATGCGCGGCGAAACCGCGCGCATGCGCGCGCTCGTCGAGAAGATGCTCTTGCTCGCGCGACTGGACTCGCCGCTCTCTATACCGCGTCTGGTCGACGTGGCGGGGGTCGCCTCCGACGTCGTCGCGCAGATGCGCGCGCGCTATCCCGAACGCGAGCTGGTGCTGCGCGCGCAGCAAGGCGCGTCGATCGTGATCGATCAAGACGACCTCTATGAAGCGCTGCGTAACCTCGTCGAGAACGCGCTGCGCTATGCGCCGCGCTCGCCGGTGGAGATAGTGGCAGCTGCAAGCGCGTCGAACGCAGAGATCGCGATCACCGATCGCGGCGAGGGCATCGCGCCCGAGGAGCGCGAGAAGGTTTTCGAGCGTTTCTACCGCGGCACGTCGCGTACCGACGGCGAAGGTTCGGGTCTGGGCCTCGCGATCGTGAAGCGCGTGGCGGAGCGCTGGAGCGGCGCGATCGCGCTGCAATCCCGGCCCGGCGAGACGATCTTCACGTTACGCTTTCCACTGGCCGAAGAGGAGCACGCTTGACCAGCAACCATGCCGATTCTCGATAATCCCCGCGTGCTGGTCGTGGACGACGAGCGCCATATGCGCAACATGCTCGAACTGGGCCTCGGGCAGCACGGGTTCGACGTCGTCTGCGCTGCCGACGGCGCCGAGGCGCTGGAGCGCGTGCGCGAGCGCAGCTTCGACGCGATCGTGCTCGACGTGATGATGCCCCGTATCGACGGAACCTCGCTCGTTCCGATGCTGCGCCGGCTCACCGAAGCGCCGATCATCATGCTCTCGGCGCGCAAAGAGTCGCCCGACCAAATCGCGGCGCTCACGGCCGGCGCCGACGATTACGTCGGCAAACCGTTCGATCTGGGTGAGCTTGCGGCCCGGCTGCACTCGCGTCTGCGGCGCCCGCGTCTAGCCAAGCGCGATACCCTCGTGTACGCCGGGATCGCGCTCGATACGGCCGGACGCAAGGCGGAGTTCCGCAGCGCCGAGCTCGATCTGACCGCGCGCGAGTTCGATCTGCTCGCGACGTTCGTACGCGAACCGGGCCGCGTCTTCACGCGCGAGCAGCTGATCGATTCCGTGTGGGGTACCGAGGTCGCCGTCGAGCCCAACGTCGTGGAGACGTACGTGTCGTACTTGCGTGCAAAACTGGAGCCGATCGGCGGGCGCGGATTGATCCGCACGATTCGCCGCGTCGGCTATACGCTGCGCGAGGATTTGTTGTAGAATAAGGCGAGCCAGACTGGGGAGACATAATGAGTCACCTTGATGCACTCATTCGCACGCCCGGGCCGAAAAAAATGCTCGCAATCGATGGCGGCGGTATTCGCGGGTTGATCGCCATCGAGTTTCTTGCGCGTATCGAAGCGATGCTCCGGCGCGAGTTGAAGCGCGAGAATCTCCTGCTCTGCGAATATTTCGATTACGTCGGCGGAACGAGCACCGGCGCGATCATCGCAACGCTGGTGGCGCTCGGTTTCTCGGTCGATGAGATCCGGGCGTTCTACCGCGACGGCGCCGAAGCAATGTTTACTCCCGCCAACCAGTGGGTAGCGGCGGGCCGCAAGTTCAAGGGCCCGGTTGCCATGATTCTCGGCGCGGTGGGCCTGCTCAGCGACGGCGCGATGTTCACCAAGAAGAAGCTCGAGGCTGCGATCAAATCGGTCATCGAGAAGAAGACGGGCGACGCCGAGGCGATCTTCGGGTCGGACAAGCTGCGTACGCTGCTCCTGATCGTAACCCGCAACGCAACGACTGATTCGCCGTGGCCGCTCTCCAACAATCCGTACGCGAAATACAACGTTCGTGAGCCCGGGCCGGACGGCACGCTGCAGAAGAGCAATCTCGACATACCGCTCTGGCAGCTGGTGCGGGCGAGCACGGCTGCGCCGGTCTTTTTCGGCCCCGAAGAGATTCGCGTTCCCGGCGTGACCAAGCCGTTTCTCTTTCAAGACGGCGGAACGACGGTCTACAACAACCCGGCGTTTCAAATGTTTCTCATGGCGACTTTGCCGGCCTACAACTTGAATTGGACGGCGGCGCACGATCAGCTCCTGCTCGTCTCGGTCGGAACGGGGTTCTGCGAGAGCGCGAACAAGAATTTGAAAGAGAACGAGATGAATCTCATCTACAATCTCCAGTCGATGCCCGCGGCCTTGATGCGTGCCGCAACGGTAGAGCAAGACATACTCTGCCGCGTCTTCGGCCGGGTTCGCTCCGAAAAAGGCGGGATGAAACCGATCGACCTCGAGATCGGCGACCTCATCGGCATCCGGTCGCCTCTCTCCGACAAACTCATGTCGTACGTGCGCTATAACGTCGATCTTTCGGAGGACGGCTTGCGCGAGATCGGCGCCACCGGCATCGATCCCAAATCCGTGCAGCCGCTGGACGGCAAACTCGTCGGTTCGCTGGAAGTGGTCGGTCGCAAGGCGGCGGAGCATTTCGTTTCGATCGAAGATTTCAAGGGATTTCTCTCCTTGCGTGCGGCGGGTGGATAGACGCACCGCCGTGCTCGTCGTCGCGATCCTCGCGTCGAGCATCGGCTACATCGACAGCACGGCGTTGACGGTTGCGCTCCCTTCGATCCGGACGCACGGCGACGCGCAGTCGCAGTGGATCATTCAAAGCTACCTCCTTCCGCTCGCGGCGCTCATCGGTCTCGGCGGCGCGCTGGGTGACCGCTTCGGCCGGCGCCGGATGTTGGCGCTCGGGACGTGGATTTTCATACTCGCGTCGATCGGTTGCGCGCTCGCGCCCGGCGCGGCGGTGTTGATCGCCACGCGTTTCGTGCAAGGCGCCGGCGCCGCGTTGATGATCCCTGAAAGCCTCGCGCTGATCACTGCAGCCTACGAGGATCCCGCGGAGTTCGGGCGCGCCACCGGTTTGTGGGCGTCGGCATCGGCCGCGACGATGGCGGCCGGCCCGCTTTTGGCCGGATGGCTCACGCCATACTCGTGGCGTCTGGTTTTTTGTATCAACATTCCTCTGGGCGCCGCGGTTCTGGTGCTCGCCTATCTGCGCGTGCCCGAGAGCCGTAAGGCGGTGCAACGGGGACGGCTCGATCTCCTCGGCGCCGCCGCGATGACGGCCGCGCTTTCGCTGATCGTCGCCGGGCTGATGGCGATGAGCCGCAGCGTGCGCCCCGAGGCCGTAGCGGCGTTGCTCGCGGGCTTACTCTTGCTTGCGGTATTCGTTGCGGTGGAGCGCAAGGCAGAGGACCCCGTCATCCCGCTGCGTCTCTTTGCCATTCGCAGATTTGCGGTGGCGAACATCTACACGCTGTTTTTTTACGCCGCGCTCGGCGGCGTACTCGTCTTCGTGCCCTTCGAACTGCAGCGCGTCATGCACTACTCATCGCCGGACGCCGGTTTGGCGTTGCTGCCGGCGATTGGAATCATTGCGTTTTGCTCTCCCACTGCGGGGCTGCTCAGCGGGCGCTTCGGCGCGCGTCCGTTTTTGATCCTCGGGGCCGCGATCTCCGCGGCCGGATACGCGCTCTTCGTGCTGCTCGGCACCCACGCGGCGTTCATGACGGCCGTGCTTCCCGCGATGCTGGTGCTCGGCGCCGGCGTCGCCCTGGCGGCCGCTCCGCTCACAGCGGCGACGATGAGCGCAGCCGGCGCGGATGACCTCGGAGCGGCATCGGGCATTAGCAATTCCGTTTCGCGGATCGGCAATCTCGTCGGACTCGCCGCGCTGGGCATTGCGATGGCGATGGATGGCGGTCACGCGCTGCCTGCTCCCTCACATCACGCGGGGTTTCGCGACGCGATGCTCTGCGCCGCCGCGCTGGCGCTAGCCGCGGCGCTGGTCGCGGTGTTTTTGCCGCCCGCGCGCAAGCGGGAGGCGAGCGCGTTGCGACGGAATCCCGGCGAGCAAGCGGAGGCTACGGTATGAAGTCTAGGGCTCCATTGAATGTCGCCGGCGCACTTTTGACCGCACTCGCGTTCCTCATGAGCAACGCGGGTATCACCCTTGCGCAAACGCCCACGCCTTCGCCCGCGCCTTCGCCCGCGCCGACGAGTACGGCCGCGCAGTTTTCATGCCGGACCAGCGACCTGGACGACGTCGCCAGCGTCTATTTCGGTTCGCCCTCGCCGCAGGAAGCCAAAGCCTCTCCGCCCATACCCGCTACCGCCCAGAACTACTTGGAAAAAGAACTTGCGGGCCGGCTCGAAGCCTGTCGCTCGCGGCTCTCCCCGGCATCGCGCAAAGGCGCGTGCGAAGTGGCTAAGGGCGAGGGCGACAACCCGAGCGAACTGTGGGCGCATCTAAAATTTTGCGAGGCGCTGCTGCAGCCGGAATCGCTGAAGGAAGTTACCATTCCGTGGAATCTGGCGGTCACTGCGACGCCGACGCCGGCGCCGGGAACGACCGCGCGGCCGGTTCCCGCTTCCACACCGCAACCGGTCATTTTCGTGTTGGGTGTGGCGGCGCCGTCGGATACGGCAACGATTTCGAAGCTGGTATCGACACTCGCCGTGTATTTGACGGACGGCGAGGACGAGTCCGGTTACCGGTTCACCGACGATGCGATCATCATTCCGGAACCGACGTGGACGACCGATTACTACGCAACGATGTGCGAGAACTCCGAAAGCGTGCGCGGAGCGATCATCGTCAGCCTTACCGCCGCGGGAAGCGGTTCGAGCGACCAGTTCTACCGGCGCCGCAATTGGGCCGCGGTCGAGGCGACCGCCGCATACGCGCAGTGTGCGAACCGCGCGCCGTCGGTAACCTGGATCTCGAATATCGAACAGCAAGACGATCAGCGCTATACGTTCACGCCGCTTCTTCCCTTAGCGCTGCTGCTTTCGCTGGCTGCGATGTACGAAGAGTTTACGCCGTCACGCACCAACTCGACGGTTACGACAACGGTCTTTCCGAGTCCCAAAGCCATTCCATCGACGGGCTATCAAACGCAGCAGCAAGCGACGAACAGCAAGACGTTCAACGGTGCGCAGTTCGGCAGTGTCGCCGGTGGATTCTTGGGTAGCGCGATCACGTATACGAATGCCGCCGCGCCGCTCTCGGCGCCGACCGTCGATCAGCAGACCTGGGATCTCTTGCAGGGACTGGCGATGAAGCTCATCGGCGACATGAATTGCTGGCAGCCGGTGCCCGAAGCGATCGGTCCGCCCAATGCGGCAGACATTATCGGGCCGCCGCGCGCGTTGCCGGGCTATAATCCGCCCGCAGGTCTGGGCAAATATCTTTCGGGGCGAGCCTCCGCACCGTTCTGCGGCGAGCCGGGGACGACGGAGTCCATCAAAGATCTCCTGATGGGAGGCCCATGATGATCGGCAAGACGATCGCCTTCGTCGCGCTCTTCGCGCTCGCGCTCGACAGCATTCCCGTCGTCGCGCAACAGAGCACGCCGGATTTTCCGGCGACGTTCAATTGCGAGACGTCGATGCAGAGCGGGCTCGGTGCGGTCGGCGGCAAGCTCAGGAGCGTCTTCTACGAACGCGACACGATCGTGCCTATGGGCAACGGCTGGTTCCACGGCATGGCGCGGCCGACGCCCTCGCCGAGCGCATCGACTCCGGCGCCGAAACCGACGGATGAACCCGCGGCGTACTACGACTACTACATCTACTTTCCAAATCCGGCGCAGAAAGATGGGACGCGGCAATACGTCTACATTCAGGTCGCGCCGTCGACCAACAAAAGCGAAGGATCGTTTTTCGTAGGTACGAGCCCGGGCGGTTCGGGTGGAATGAATGGCTCGTGGTGGAGCGTCGTTTATCCGCTCTCGGGCGAGAGCTACCACTACACGGAGTACCGTCCGTCGCCGGGCGCCCCGGTGCAGCAGTTCACGATCACGTACAAAGATTTGACGCAGGTCTGCACGCGAACTGCGCTGGCACTGCCGCCGCAGCCGACGCCGCAATTGGCGTGTTCAACGACGATATTGAGCGACGTGCCCACGCAATCGTTCGACAGTTACATGAGCATAACGCCGATTCGCACGGCCAATTGGTGGCAAGGCCTGGTTACCGATAGCCGTGCTCCCGGCGGGAAGATTCTCTACGGGTTCGATATCTTCACGATCGGTACGCGGCGGTTCGCCGTCGTGATCAATGTCGCGAGAGGCACGTACGCGATTGCAACGAGCCATCTGCAACAGGATTTGCGCGATACCGGCTGGACGATCGTCTACCCGAAACTCGAGGCCGGGTTTACGTTCAACGACGTCGTCTATCCGGAGGGCGGGAAACTGCCGGTCGCTTTCAAGATCGTTTTCAAGGACGGCTTCCAGCAGTGCGCGGTACCTCAGAAGTAATGGGAAATATCGGGATCATCGGGGCGACCGGAGCGGTCGGGCAGGCCATCGCCAAGGAGTTGCACGCGCAGGGCCGCGGCTACGTCGCGGTCGGGCGCGACCAGGCGCGGCTCGAGGCGCTCTTTGGCGGCGATCCGCTCGCGACGTGCCGCAGCTGGGACACGGAGAGCGCCGCGACGCTCGAGCCCGTGCTGGAAGGCGTCGAGAGCGTCATCTATCTGATCGGCGTCGAGTACTGGAAGTTCGATTTGCACCCGATCCTGATGCGGCGCGCGCTCGACGGCGCGCGCGCAGCCGGCGTGAAGCGCTTGCTGCTCATCGGGACCGTCTACCCGTACGGCCGTCCGCAAACGCCGCGCGTCGCTGAAAGCCATCCGCGCGACCCGCACACGTTCAAAGGACGCATGCGCAAAGAGCAAGAGGATCTGGTGCTCGCGGCGCACGTGCCGGGCGTCTTCGAGACGGTCGAGCTGCGCCTGCCGGATCTCTATGGGCCGGGCATGGAGAGGAGTCTTCTGACCTCGGCGTTCGTCAACGCTCCGCTTGGAAAAGCGTCGCAAGTACTCGGGCCGATCGACAAGCCGCACGAGTATGCGTTCATCCCCGATTGCGCCGCGGTCGCGCTGCGCGTGCTCGACGAGCCGCGTACCTACGGACGGTTTTGGAATTACGGCGGACCCGGCGCGATAACGACACGCGCATTCGTCGACGAGATCTACGCGCAATGCGGAAAGAAACCGCGCTATCAAGTCGCGACCAAGCCGCTGCTGCGTCTGCTCGGTCTCTTCGATCCGATCATGCGCGAGCTGGTCGAGATGAACTATCTGATCGTCGAGCCCGTGATACTCGATGATTCGGCGCTCGAGGGCGTCATCGGCGATCTTCGCAAAACGCCGTACAAAGAGGGTATCGCGCGCACGCTTGCCGGCTAGATTCGGG
>Ga0335072_10015359_pt1 | contig 10876 bp, 12 predicted proteins | sample Lox_Sample_21_FD_206725 | JGI IMG/M metagenome (GOLD analysis project Ga0335072, IMG submission 206725) | Soil microbial communities from Loxahatchee National Wildlife Refuge, Florida, United States - Lox_Sample_2.1 | ecosystem: Environmental > Terrestrial > Soil > Wetlands | place: USA... | reverse complement strand
CGAAGGTTGAGGTTCCCACCATCGATGGACGCGCGCAGTTGAAGATTCCACCTGGCACGCAGAACGGCCAGAAACTGAGGATGCGGGAACGCGGCGTGGAGAGTGCTTCGCATGCCGGGCAGCGCGGAGACCAGATTGTGACCGTGCAGGTGGCGATCCCCACGCTGAACGATGAGCGCAGCCGCGAAATCATGCGGGAATTGGCGAAGCTGAATCCGCAGGATCCGCGTACGACGCTGTTTGATAACAGCCGGGATTAGTAAACAAGGATTAGGGATTAGAAAACCAAGAACTACGAACCAAGAACTTTGAACTGAGCGAAGCTCCATGGCGAAACGAAAATCCAAAGGCGCATACATGATCTCGGCGGTGGCCGAGATGTACGAGATCCATCCGCAGACGCTGCGGCTCTATGAGCGCGAGGGGTTGCTGAAACCATCGCGCACCGAGGGCAACACGCGGCTCTACACGGACGAAGATCTCGAGCGGCTGGAGTTTATCCTCAATCTGGCTCGCGATCTCGGCGTGAACATTGCGGGCATCGCCATCATCCTGCAGATGCGCGAGCGCATGGAAGAGATGAACCGGCAGATGCAGAGCTTCGTGGAGTACGTTCGCAGCGAAATGCTTTCGCGCTTCCAGCAGCCACAGCCCGGCTCAACCGGGGCGATTGTGCCGCTGCGCAAGCCATCGGTGATCAAGTCTGTAGTGGTCAAAAAACAGTAGGCAGGGTCCCCAATTCACCTCATCCTCATCCCCATCCTGGTCATCGTGTTTGTCGCGACGCTGATCCGCTCGGCGTTTGGTTTTGGCGAGGCCCTCATCACCGTCCCATTGCTGGCCTTCTGCATGCCGGTGCAGGTAGCTGCGCCGCTGGCGGTGCTGGTTTCGATTACCATCGCTGCCGTGGTTCTGATCCAGGATTGGCGGCATATCCATTGGCGCAGTGCAGCCTGGCTGGTGGTCTCCACGTTGTTCGGGATTCCGCTGGGCCTGCTGTTACTGACGCACAGCCCGGAGCATATGATCAAGGCTGGATTGGGCGGCCTGATTCTGCTCTTCGCGCTCTTCTGTCTACTCGGAAATACGCGTCTCCAACTGCATCACGACAGCCGTCCGTGGCTGCTGATCTGCGGCTTCCTTGCCGGCATTCTGGGCGGAGCCTACGGCATGAATGGGCCTCCGCTGGTCATCTACGGCACGCTGCGAAGCTGGTCGTCACAGCACTTTCGCGCCACCCTGCAAGCGTATTTTCTGCCTGCCAGTGTGCTGGGAATGTGCGGTTACCTCAGCGCCGGTCTCTGGACAGTCGAGGTGACGCGTGACTATCTGCTCACTCTGCCGGTAGCGCTGCCGGCGATCTTTCTGGGGCGACTCATCAATCACCGCCTTTCCGATGGCGCGTTTTCCCGGTACATCTACATTGGACTGGCTGCGATCGGCACGGCATTACTCGCGCAATCTGTCGTTCCTCTGCGTTGACCTGCTCCGCGCAGGTATGCTGAACCTGCATGTTGTACGTCCTGCTTGCAGTTGCCGTCTTCGGCGTTATCACCTCATCGGTCTTTGCCGGCCTGACGCTGGCCGCGGTGCCTCGATATCTGCGTGAGCGGCGAGCTGCTGAAACGGAGTTGAAAAAGCGGCCCGGATTCACGCCGCCGCTCACGCTGCTTAAGCCGTTGGCAGGTGCAGAGCCCGATCTCGAGATGCATCTGGCCAGCTTCTTCGAGCAGGACTATCCCGAGTTTGAAGTTCTTTTCTGTGCGCGAGAGCTGAAAGATGCGGGCCTGGAGATTGCGCGCCGCGTTGCTGCCCGCTATCCGCAGATTCCGGCGAAGTTCTTTTCGACCGGAGAACCTCCTTGCATCAACGCCAAAGTGGCTTCGATGGAGTTGATGGAGAAGTCGGCGGCGCACGGGATCCTCGTCGTCAGCGACAGCGATGTGCGCGTGACGCCGGATTACCTGCGCGCGGTGGCTCTGCCGTTTGCGGACGCGAACGTCGGCGGCATGTGCTGTCCCTATCGCGGCATCGCGGCAGGCGGCGGCTTGTGGGCGCGGCTTGAAGCTGTGGGCATGAGCGTGGAGATGACTTCGGGCGTGCTGGTTGCGCGAATGATGGAGGGTATGCAGTTTGTCCTCGGGCCGACCATGGCCTTTCGCCGCGACACGATCCAGCGTATGGGCGGCTTCAAGGTGACGGCTGACTACTGTGCCGACGATTTCGTGCTGGGCAATGAGACGCACAAGCTCGGCCAGACCGTGGTGCTGAGCCACCACGCCATCGATCATATCGTGATCAACCTGAGCCTTAGGGCATCGCTGAAGCACCAGGTGCGCTGGATGAAGTCGACGCGTTTCTCGCGGCCGAAGGGACACTTTGGCACGGCACTCACGTTCAGTATGCCGTTTGGTCTGCTCGGCCTTGTCGCCGGCGCATTGCTCGGCCATGCCTGGTGGGGTATCGCGGCGTTGGGGTGGGCCGTGGCTTCGCGCGAGGCGCTTTCGATAGCGGTGGGTCGCGCTGTCGTGCGCGATCCGAGCTGGTTCAATCTGCTGGTGCTGTATCCCGTGCGCGACCTGATGGGGTTCTTCTGCTGGACCGCCAGTTATATGGGCAGCAAGATTCTTTGGCGGGGAAGGGTGTTTCAATTATTGCCCGGCGGGAAAATGCGGACGGTAAGATAATCGTCCGCTACTTCAGGGGCCGGTCCGTCCACAGAGCCTTGTCGGCGATCGATTGCACGGGATAGAGTCGCCCGGCCAAAAGCTGCTCGGCCTTGGACTGGAAGGTGTCCTGCGCGAAGAGCCATTTGCGGTCGCCCGTACCCCACATCTTAGAGAGCAGATCGTCGCTGAGGAAGATGTGCGGAGCATCGGGATAGCACGAACCCCACAGCAGAGACGATCCGGCGCCATGCGGCGAACAGGGTTCTACGACGATGTAAGCCGGTTTATGCAGGAAGCTATGCGTATAGAAAATGACCGATGACGCGTCAGACTGATCGCCATAGATGATGAATGAGTCGGTGGGTGCGCCCTTCGCAACAATCGTGTCGGCGAGCTGCTTTGAACTCAGCATGGGTTCGAAGCGGGCGAACGCGATATGCGCGGCGATCAGAAACACAGCGGACGTTAGTGCGACGCTCAGCGTTGCGGAAAGGTGCTTATCGCGCGCTCGCAAAATCCATCCCAGGGTTGGACCGATAAGCAGCGCAATAGCTGCGATCACAGCGGGCAGCCGCAAGGCCGCAAACGAAGGGCCGGTAAGGTCGAAGAAGTGCGACATCGAGAGCGTGTATCCGCCGACATCGCGATGTGCAAGCAGCGTGCCGATGTCGGAGACAAAGGGCAGGTTACGCGACTCCCATAGACCCAGACCCAGTGCCGCCGCTGCGACGATGCCGGCTATTGAGAAGAGGGCCTGCGCGCCGCTCAGCCACTTCTGCGATAGTAGCGGCTTTTGCCCTTCGGGGCCGCGCCGCTCTTCGATTCCAGCCAGAACCCCGGCGATGAGCATGAGTAGCGGAGTCCACGCCGGGAAGGTGTAGTACTCCTGGTTGGTGGAGATCGCAAAAAACAGCAGCGTGAATCCCGCGAAGAGCGAAAGCAGCCAGGCGGAGCGCACGCGGAACTTGAGGCGAGCGACATAGCTGGCCACATCTTCGCGTACGGCGTGTTCCAGATAGAAGTCGACCGTTTGGCCTGAGTCGCGGCGCAGATGCTGCATCCAGCTATGCCGCGTGCGCCAGGCGACGACGAGGAGAGCGGGAAGAAACAGGCTCCAAGGGAAGAGCCAGACCAGGTGCGCGAGCCAATACACCAGGAAGGGCATCTTGTTGTAGTCGTCCGGGAAACGGCCGCCCAGGAAACGCAGAACGTGCTCATTGATGAAATAGAAGTACCAGAAGCCGTGGACATTTCCGGGCGTGGGGTGATTGCCGACGGGATGGCCCTGGTCGGGATTGGCCAGCCCGGCCAGGATGTGCCAGGGCGCGGCGATCGCAAGGTAGAGCAACACGCCGGTGACCGGCTTCATTTCGCGCCAGCGACGCCATTGGCCGCTGAGCAGCAGGAGGGGGATTGCCGCTCCCGCGAAGAAGACGGGGGCAATCAGTCCCTTGGTCAGCGTGGCTAGAGCCAGGGCGGCCCACATGCCGTAGAAGCGAATCGGATGGCGGCTTTCCAGCCCGGTAATGAAGCTCCACAGCGCATAAAGCAGGAGGAAGCTGAGCAGGGCTTCGGGAATGGCGAAGCGGGTGAAGAGAAACGGCCCGATCGATGTCAGAACCCCCAACGCTGCGTAGAGCCCGGCTCGTTGACCCCATCCTCGCGAGGTCCACATCCACGCCAGCCAGGCCAGGCCTAGAATCGCAAGCGCGTTGGGCAGGTGAGTGGAGAAGACATTCTGTCCAAAGATCCAGTAGAACGACGCGACGATCCAGTATGGCAGCGGCGGTTTTTCAAGGTAGCGGATCCCGTCCAGCTTCATGGTCACCCAGTCGCCGCTTTCGTCCATGTGCTGGGCAACCTGGGCATGCGAAGCGTCCACGTCGTCCAGAAGCGGCGGGGTGAACAGCGAAGCAAACTGTACGGCGAGGAAAATTGCGCCCAAAAGCACCCAGGCGAAGAGTTTTGAAGGTGCCTGCGAGGGCCGAAGGTTGGGATTCTCTGCGCTTGGCATCGGGTATAAAGCGGTGAAAATCAAGGATAACAGCGACGCCCCGGAGAATTTCAACGGTTCTGATTTGGCGATTGGCGCCCCCGCCCAATCGGCGGCATTAGAATGATCCGAAGGTTAAAGATTGATGAATCCGGGGAGCCGGTTGAACAGCGCAGGGACAATCAGCATTCACGATCGGCTGGAGAAATGGCGTCAACTGCTCGATTGCTGCGAAGGGAAACCTACGCGTAAGCGGGTTCATGCCCTCAGGGTGGTTACGCTGCGGCTGCAAGCCGAACTAACCATCGATCTTGCCGATCTCCCGAGCGCCAGCCACCAGGCGCAAGCCATCCTGGAATTCATCCGGCAGGGCGAAAAACTCCGCAAGGTACTCGGTCCGGTGCGAGAACTCGACGTATGGATCGGCAAACTGCAGGGGTTACGCGCAACGCTGACGCAATCGGGAGATTACGTTCCGCGGTCAACCCGCGATAGTGTCCGGCATCTCGAGCGATTCGAGTCACGGCTAAAGGAAAAACGCCGGCCGCTGGAAAAGAGACTTACAGGGGCGATCAAGAAGCGCAAAGATGATTTTGCCCGTGAGTTGGAAGGAGTCTCTGCGGCTGTCCATGGGCGCGCCGGTGATCACGAAATCACGTCCAGCACGATTCGCGACCGATTTTTCGAGATCGCCAAGGACTTTCCCGCGTTCAACGAAGAGAACCTGCATGAATTCCGCAAGCGAATCAAGATGGTGCGGTATCTCGCCGAAATGCACGAGTCTGATTCGAAGTGCGCGCAGATTGCGGCGCAGGTGAGAAAGCTCCAGTCTGCCATCGGCGAGTGGCACGATTGGCAAGCCCTTGCGCGGGAAGTTCGCCATGGGCGATCGAAAAGCGCGGATGCCGGGGAACTGCTTGAAACCGTCGCGGCCGAATCGCTGGAATCGGCGCTGGCCACTTGCCGCCAGATTACGGACAAACTGATCAGCGAGCGCGCTGCGCCGCCTGCACCCGGGCGCAAATCTCCGGCGGGCGTTGATCACTCCGCGAGGGAGACCTCCAGCCGGAAGGTAGCCTGAGTTTACCGACAAATCATCCAATCGCGAGGCCAAAGTAGCGCCAGGGTTTCACAGAGCCTTCGGGCATCTTCGTGTATCTTGACGGCAGAACCAGATTCTTCGTCTTGCGGAGTATGTTTTATCGTCGATGCCTACATTTGCCGCCATTGATATCGGTTCCAACTCCTGCCGTCTGAAGATTGCGAAGGTCGTCTCCCATCAGCTGCGCACACTCCATGAAGATCGCGAGGTAACGCGGCTCGGCGCGAGTGTCTTCGCCTCCGGACTGGTTTCGCCTGAAGCGATGGCGGCCACCTTGCGCGCCCTGAAGCGATTTCAGCGGGCCGTACAGTCGCATGGGGTTGATCAGATCCGCGTCGTAGCGACCTCGGCCATGCGCGATGCGCGAAACGCCGCGGCGTTTCAGGCGTGGGTGAAGGCCGAAACGGGCTGGAACATGGAGACGATTTCGGGACTCGAAGAAGGCCGCCTGATTCATCGCGGTTTGATGAGTGGCGAGCCCGGCACCGGCGGACGGGTCCTGCTCATCGACCTGGGCGGGGGAAGTTGTGAGATCACCCTCTCCGAACACCGACGCATCAAGGACACCGTGAGCATCCCGTTGGGCGCGGTGCGGCTCACGGAGCAGTTCCTATCCGTCGATCCTGTCGCTGCTGAAGATCTAGCGCGGATGCGCCGCCTCATTTCCCGCGAACTGCGGCGCGCGCATCGACGGATTCAGCCAGGAAAGGTGCAGCTGGTGCTGGCAACCTCGGGGACAGCTGCTGCGCTGTCGGAGGCCTGTGCGGCCATCGCCGCGAAATCGGGTAAGAAGGCGATGCGGCGGTCCGCCGGCGGATTGGCGCCAACGCCGCTGGTACGCAAGCTGGCCGCGAAGATCTCGCGCATGACTTTGCCCGAACGGGAAGCGGTGCCGGGCATCGGTCCGCGCCGCGCTGAGATCATCGCAGCCGGCGCGCAGGTGTTCGCGGAATTGATGGAAAGCTTCGATCTGCCCGGCTTCCGCTACTCTCCGCTGGGTTTGCGCGACGGTATTCTCGCGCAGATGCTGGCGGCACAGGATGATCGTGCCGCCGCGCATCGCCAGTTTGAGATTGAGCGTTGGGAATCGGTGGTGGCGACGGCGAAGCGCTACGGTGTCGACATGCACCAGGCCGAGCCGGTTCGGGCGCATGCGGTGCAATTGTTTCGCGAATTGAAGCTGCTGCACCAGTTACCCCCGGACTACGAAACCTACCTGGCCGCAGCCGCCGTGCTGCGCGATACCGGGAAATTCATCAACCACCAGGGACATCACCGGCACGCGCAATACATCATTTCGATGTCGGAGATGTACGGGTACACGCAGGTGCAGCGCACCATTGTTTCGGCCATCGCGCGCTACCTGGGAAAGAGCCGGCCGCAGCCGAACGATCGCGCATTGCGAAACATTCCCGCCGATGAGCATAAGCATGTCCAACGGGCGGTTGTGTTGCTGCGCCTCGCCGTGGCGCTCAACCAGGATCGAGCCAGCGACGTGCTGGATGTCGTGGCGCGTGTCTATCCCAAGCGCGTGTACCTGGAACTGAAGCCCGGAAGAACCGGCGCAGAACTGGAATTGTGGTCGCTGCGCAAGGAAGCCGACTATTTCCGCGAAGTCTTCGAACGCGAACTCTTCGCCACGCTCGAGTAGATCCAACGGGCCATCCGTGGATCGATGAGCCACTGCAGCAGCGGCGGGTGCTTGTCCATGTCGATGCGCACCACCGAACCCTTGCGCATGCGCACACCCGCTCCGCCGTTCCCGGTGATCAGGCGGCCGACAAACTGGAAGAGATTCGGATTGTGCCCGACCACAAAGACGTCCTGGCGGTCGGAGTATTTGTCGATCAGCTTCTGGAAATCGGCGTAAGTGGCGTTCAGCGCGAGCGCTTCGCTCACCTCGACCTTGCCCTCGTATCCGAGTTCATTGCCGACAAACTGGGCGGTCTGCAGGGCACGTTTCAGAGGGCTCGAAATGATGATGTCCGGTTGAACCTTAAGGGCGCCGAGCAGCCGGCCCATGATCATGCACTGTTCCTTGCCCTCGGCAACCAGCCCGCGCTTGGCGTCGAGCTTGGCATTGTCGCGAGGAACTCCGGCACTCGCATGACGCATGAGGTAGAGGTTCATGGTGGGAGACTGGCGGCTTCCGAGGAGGTTGGGCCGTTTCCGGGTTTCATTTTAACACGTTTGTAACATTCACTGTTCAGGGCAGTTGCGGGGGATGTCACAGGATTCTGCCGGGTGATTTTCAGGTAGCAAGCGCCCGATCAGTCTGTGGATATTTTCGTCTTTTGTTCGCCTTATACTGCTCGCATGGGAGAGCGCTCATCGACAGTCCGCCAACGTCTTGCGGGCAAGATATGCGCGCGTTGTTCGGCGCTGCTTCCAGACCTGCCGCCAACAGCCGGCGAACGACTCTGTTCGAAGTGCCGGTCTCCCGAGATCCATCGGATTTACATGTATTACATGTTCCGGAACTCGTGGATGTGCCAGTTTCTCGAAGAGGACCTGAAGACACCCTTGCCGCGGCGCTTTCACTTTCGCGATCCGGAAAAGATTCGCGCCATCGTTGAAAAAGTAGGCAGTTTTGCGAATCTCCAGGACCGGCAAGCCCTCGATTACGGCCTGGGGATCGGCCGGGGCGGCGTCTGGCTGCAATTAACCGAGGAACAGTACGGGCGACTGAAGACTCGGGATTGACTGGAAGAAGTCAGCTAAGCGGCTCGCCAGACCTCGCTGACCAGAAGCCCGCGGAGCCACTTCCGCTCCTGGATGAGAACAAAGCCGGTTCGATTGAGTGCATCGCGATGACGTGGAAGGCGGCGGATCTTGAGCCCCGTGAGCACTCCGAAAGCAAGGTAAAGGGCCGAGACAAGCTGCTGGGCGAACAATCGGCCATAAAGATTCTCGGGGACGGCAAACTCCGAAACGATCCATTGCGTGCCGGGTTTGAGTTTTCCGCGGAGGTCTCGCGCGAGCGATTCGACTTCCGTTGTGGTCAGGCAATCGAGAAAGAAGTGCGTCACGACAAGGTCGAAGCTTCGGGAGAGCGAGCTTGGCACGCGGGCATCGGCGACTGCAGCGCGCACGCGGTCCGAGTTTCCTCGAGCGCGCTGCAACAGCTGATGGAGCATCGCCTCGCTGGAATCAATCGCCTGAATCCGGATTTTCGAATTGCGCTTCAGCAGGCGCGCCGTAAAACGTCCATCGCCATCGCCGATGATGAGCGCAACGTGACTGTCCTTCATCAACTCGAGAAACGCACATCGGCATCGCCAGAGAATCGGGCCGAAGGTGAACCATTCCAACCAGCGGTAAACTCGAGCCAGGCGATCGAAATTTGCCGGCCTGGTGCGAACAGGCTGCGCACACTGCTTCAACTGGGTTGCGATCGCATTCATGCCGGGTGCGCTCCCAGGACGAGTACAACGACGGGTGCGAGAAGCACGACATCGGCCAAGGCGCGCAACATCAGCGGGGAGAGCCTGAAGCGCATGCGATCGAGAACGAGCAGAAGGAGGCTGCTGCTCGCAGCCGTCGCAACGAGTACTGCGGCACCGGGATGTGAATATGAAAATGCAACGGCTATCAGCACCCCTGTAACACTCAGCAAGCCGGCGTGCATGGCAACGTTGTCCTGGTTATCGCCCGACTCCCAGCTTTCAATTGCCTGACAGTTACACCACGCCAGCACAGCAAGAAACGTAAAGCATACGAGCAAAGGCCAGGAGTTCGAGAGGCGACTTGCCGCAGAATGCATTTGCCAAAGCGTGGGAGCCGCGCAACCCGCCGTAAAAAGGACTCCGACAATCAGTTCCTTCGATCCGATCTTACGCAGCCATTTGGGAAGCTGCGGAGACGAGTGCACTCCCGAGAAGTACATGAGAGCGGCTGCGGCGAGAACGGAATTGCGCTCGCGGATGGCCGCCGGCATGAGGTGCATTATCAGGATCGCCGCAAGCCCAGCCGAGCACGATGCGAGAGGAATCAGCGCGCGCCGGTGGCGCCAGTGGAAAAAGTGGCGCTCGCGAAGTGCGTCGAGTTGGCCGGAGCGGATTGCGCGATGCCCGTCGAGCAGACGATCTCCAACGTAAACGGACCACGTGCCCGAGAAAAGCAGAAGCGCGATCCACGGTTGCAGGTGCCTGCCTTCAACCTGCGCGAAGGCAAATGCCCACACCACGGCGACTGTGGGCGCGTCGAAGCTGGTAAGGTGCCAGAAAGTCAGAAGACGCGATAGCAGCGCAGGCCTGACCGTGGCCCGCCGGATATTGCAGTTTTGTTCGATTTTCGAATTGGCCAGGGGAAGAGCCACTGTTCCGATTGTAGAAGGAACCAGTGGCTGTGCGGTTGGTTGCGATTCGCTTCAGTAACTTTGCTCAGGAAGAGAGCGCCTCGCTCACCAGGTCTCGGAGCTTCGCGTTTACTTCATCCGTGCTCAGAAAGAACGGGGTATGGAGGCAGGTGAGTTCAAGTTGCTGACTGGCTTCGGTGTAACTCCACGCTACGTCCACGCCCATCTTGCTGGCTCGGCCGCTGTTGCCGCTAATCTCAATACCTGCGGCGTTGACCTTCTCTACAAGTTTTGCGTATTGTGCCGAAGTGATTCCGGAAAATACCTGCGTTTTGCTTTCTCCCACGTCTTTCTCCTCAATCATCCCGATATCCCGGTGCAAGGAAATCCAGGATCTCGATTCGTATTCGAACTGTAGCAAGTTGCTGCGAAATTCCCTGCAAAGAAGTACAAGAAGGAATCTGCGTGGATTGAGCGACTCAGGATGAGCGGGACGATTTCCGCTCGTGGCGTCAATTCTGAGCGGGTTCATCGAGTGTCGGGAGATCGCGGCCCTCGAGCCTGGAAAGATACGCTCTGAGCGTCTTTTTAAACTCGATCACGCCGGGATCGTTCTGGTCGATGCCCTCAGCCTCTTCCACGCATCCGATATTGGCTCGCAGAGTTTCGGCAAGAAAGATTGTGGTGAATACCTGCATCATTACTCATTCATCGTCCCACGAAACCTTTCTGCTGCGCGTCTGAACTTGGTGACGTTCGTCACCCGTCTTTTGAACAGTCTCTCCCTGCATCTTGTCTGGAGATGACTGGTTTCC
>Ga0335072_10015356_pt1 | contig 10877 bp, 11 predicted proteins | sample Lox_Sample_21_FD_206725 | JGI IMG/M metagenome (GOLD analysis project Ga0335072, IMG submission 206725) | Soil microbial communities from Loxahatchee National Wildlife Refuge, Florida, United States - Lox_Sample_2.1 | ecosystem: Environmental > Terrestrial > Soil > Wetlands | place: USA... | reverse complement strand
ACCAGGAAGGCGCGCGTCCCGCTGGGATAGACCCTGTCGGGAGCGCTCGCTGCTGGCGCGTCCACAGTCACCAGCGCCCGGAATCTGTAAAGCCGCACTGCCCATTCCTCCCTCACCAGGGAGTGCGCGGGCACGCCTCGCCGATCACGCGCCTGCCCGCTCCCGATCCGATATGGCCGTCGGCCGGACGTGCCGCGGCCGGGACAGGTCTTTCCTTATACAATACTTGCATGACGCAACACTCTCACGACCGGAAACAGGCCGGCAGCGGAGCGGGCATGAGGCTGGCGTGCGCGGGAGACAGCAGTCCGGAGAGCCTGAAATGACCGATGCGGATCACACCGCGAGTGACGTTGAGATACTTCAGCAGGCAACCCGGCTGCTAGCTGGCGTAGCGCTGCGTAGCGTGGAGGTTTTGCGCGGGGCCGTGACACTGCCCCGGTACCGCGTGCTTGCAGTCCTGGCCGACTTCGGCGAGGTCCGTTCCGCGCGAGTGGCCGACGCGCTCGGGCTTGAGGCCTCGACAGTGACGCGTTTGGTGGACCGACTCGAGGCTGCCGGGCATGTGAGCCGCAGCAGCGACCCGACAAACCGCAGCGCGGTGACCTTGCAGCTGACTGCGAGCGGCCGAGACCTCGTCGAGCAGGTGGTCAGCTGGCGGCTCCGCGAGCTCAAGCGGATCCTGCTGCGCCTCCAGCCCGCCGACCGCACCGCACTGACCAGCAGCCTCGCGCTTCTGGTAGACGTCGCAGGCGAGAGCTACGGAGCTCGCGCTATGCACCGGCTGCCGCTCTGAGCGCTCTAAGCGCGGCGTTCCGTGACCCGCGTTGAGACATCAGTGTGCCTGGCTGATAGAGTGCATATGAAATCATTGCTATCTGCAACTAAATCCTGGAGCGAGATGAGCCGGACTCCGCCTGACGAGACGGTGGTGGACGCGGTGCTGACGGCGAGCCGCACGCTGATCGCTGTTGCCGAGCGGTCTCTGGGGGCCGCCGCCGAGGAGACGACGCTGGCCCAGTACCGGGCGCTGGTGGTGCTGGCTTCCCGCGGGCCGCAGCGGCTGGTGGACCTGGCGCGGGCGCTGGGGGTGACGCCGCCGACGGCCGGGCGGATGTGCGACCGACTGTTTCGGAAGGGACTAATCCGGCGGCACCGGGCCCGTGCCGACCGCCGCGAGGTGCTGGTCTCGGTCACCCAGGCAGGGCGGGAGGTTGTGGATCAAGCGACCGCTCAGCGGCGCGAGCTGCTGGACGAGATTCTGGGCCGGCTGCCAGCCAGGCAACAGGCAGCGGTGGCAGCCGCGTTGCGGGCGTTCGCGGACGCGGCGGGCGAGGTGCCGGATAGCCAGTGGCCCAGCAGGACGACGCCGACGCCACCCAGCCCGGTCGCGGCCAGCCCGGTCGCGGCTAGCCCAGCAGGAACGGGAGGAAACATGCATGACCGCAGTCAGTAAGAGCGCAGCCGCACCACCCTGGGCCGCACGGGTGGGCGGGTGGCTCCGTGACTCGCGGGCGGGGTTGTTTCCGGTCGCGGTGCTGGTCGGTGTCGGTTCCGGGCTCGGCGCGGTCGTGTTCCGGTACCTGATCTACTTTTTCACCTGGCTGGCCACCGGGCACAGCCAGTTCGGCCAGCAGGGTTACGTGGGCAGCTCGCACCTGCCCTGGCTAGGCCTGGCGTTCTTCGTGCTGATCCCGGCGATCGGGGGCATCGTTTACGGGCCGCTGATCTACCGGTATGCCCGGGAGGCCCGCGGCCACGGGGTGCCTGAGGTGATGGTAGCGGTCGCCGAGAACGGCGGGCGGATCCGGCCGCAAGTCAGCGTGGTCAAGGCGCTGGCGTCGGCGCTGTGCATCGGGACGGGCGGGTCGGTCGGCCGGGAGGGCCCGATCGTCCAGATCGGCTCGGCCCTGGCCTCTACGTTGGGCCAGTGGACGCGGATGCCGGAGAACCGGATGCGGATCCTGGTGGCCTGCGGCGCGGCCGGGGGCATCGCGGCTACGTTCAACGCGCCGATCACAGGCGTGTTCTTCGGTGTCGAGATCATCCTGCGGGAATTCTCCATCGACGCGATGTTCACCGTGATGCTGTCGGCCATGCTCGCCGATGCGGTTGCGATCCCGTTCCTGGGCAACCATCCGTTTCTGACGGGCTTCCCGTCCGGCATCGCACTCGTGCACCCGCGCAACTACCTGCTTGTCGCCGTCCTGGCCGTAATCGCCGGCCTCATCGGGCTGTTGTTCAAGACCGTCCTGTACAAGGTCGAAGATCTGTGGGACCTGTGGTGGAAAGGTCGGCCCGAGTGGGCGCGGCCGATGGTCGGCGGCGTCGCGCTCGGCCTGTTGCTGCTGGCACTGCCGCAGATGTACGGGGTCGGCTACCCGGTGATGTACAAGGCTCTGGCCGGGAACTACGTGCTGTGGTTCCTGCTGGTTCTCGCGGCCGGAAAGGTCGTGGCATGCAGCCTGACTCTTGGCATCGGTGGATCCGGCGGGGTGTTCGCGCCGTCGCTGTTCATTGGCGCGACGTCGGGTATGGCCTTCGGAGTTGCTGCCGGGCACCTGTTCGGGCCGGGCGCGGGCCAGCCGGCGCTGTATGCGGCAGTGGCGATGGGCGCGGTGTTCGCCTCTGCGGCCCGCGCGCCGCTGACCTCGGTGGCCAGCGTGGTCGAGATGACCGGAGACTATGCGCTGACGCTGCCGGTGATGCTGGCGATCGCGATCGCGACCGCCACCTCGCGGGCGTTGAGCTACGGCACCATCTACACCACCAAACTGCTGCGCCGTGGCCAGGACGTCGACAGGGCCGCTCCGTGGCGCGCGTTCGGGGACCTGAAAGCCGGCGACGCGATGCACCCGTTCGCCGCTCCGCTTCCGGTACCGGGTGAGTCTGGCGCCGTCGGCGCTGACACCGCCGCGCCCGGGGCGCGGCAAGTACCGGCGACTATTGGCGAGGTCACCTGGCGGGGCGACCCCCAGTCGGTATACGCGGGCGAGTCACTCGCGCAGACCCTCCGGCAGCTTGCTGCCTACGGGCGGGACGGCCTTCCGGTTCTGTCTGCCGACGGCCGCGAGGTGCGCGGCTGGATCACCAACACCAGCGTGCTGCAGGCCGTGGCCAGCCAGATCGGCGCGTCGCCGCCCCCTGCGGCGAACGGTGATGCCGGCGCCCGGCCGCCAGTGGCGGACCGCGAGCCGCCGAACCCGCTGCGCGGCTATCAGGTGGTGGAGTTCACCATCGGGAGGGACTCGCCGACGGCAGGGCAGACGCTGAGCAGCATCGGCCTGCCGAACGGAAGCATTCCGGTGTCTGTCCTGCAAAACCGGGTCCTTCGCGAGCCCGATCCGGAACTCGCGCTGGCGGCTGGGGACCGGGTCAGCGTCCTTGCGCCCGTCCCTGCGGGAGAAGCACCGGGATCTCATAGCCGTCAGGTGGCAGCTGTGCCGGGCGGACAATCCGGGTGCACCGCAGTGACCACGCACGCTGGGGCAGCGAGCGCCGGGCCGGCCGCTTCCAGACCGGATGGCGGCCACGATAACGATGATCATTAGCCGGCTCGGCCATTGGTGCCGTTCGCGCCGTCCCACGAGCAGCTTCAGCCCCGTGCCGCCAGCCGGGACCTGCGCGCGCTACTACGCGCTCGCGCGGGCAGCGCAGTTCATGCCCTGATGAGGTGGCCAGGCGACGGGGACGTTGCGGCTCCGGCGCTGATTGTCGTCATCGTCGCGAGTATCATGGCGCGGCTTTCAGCTAAGCATGTCATCTGGCAACCGTTGCAGGAATACAATGCTCGGCCATGGAACGGTCTTTGCCATGGACGGGTAATGGGGGCAATGGTGGGGATGCGCTGGAGGTGCTGCAATCGGTCACCCGCATTCTCACCGGCGTTGCGCTGCGGAGCCTGGATGTACTCGACGGCGCGGTCACGCTGCCGCAGTTCCGGATGCTTGCGGTCCTGGCTGATCTGGGGCCGACCCGGTCGGTGCAGGTGGCAAGGGCGCTCGGACTGGAGGCCTCGACGATCACCAGGCTCGCCGACCGGCTCGTAGGGGCCGGTTACGTAAGCAGGGGCAGCGATCCCGGGCACCGGGGCGTGGTGACCCTCGAACTGACCGCGACGGGGCGGCTGCTGGTCGCTAAAGTCGCCGCGTGGCGGCAGCAGGAGCTGGCACGCATCCTGACCCGGCTCCCGGCAGGGCAGCGGGAGGGTGTCGCCGACGCGCTGCGGCACCTGGTGGCTGCGGCGGGGGAGGGCTACGGGCTAGCCTCCCGCGCCCTGGTTCCGGTCTGACCGCGGCCCGTGATACGTCAGCATGCGAGCGGCAATAGTGCCGTGGGCTCGCGCATTAGTGCGCCGTTACCGCGGTCGAGTGCAGAAAGGCTGGCCGGCCGCCGTTTCGGGCGGGCCGCAGAAAGATCCCGTCGGCAGGCACAGAAACCGGTCCGTCGTCAGCAGAACTGAGCGATCCGCCGCACTGAACAGATGCGCGCGCCAGGAGACAGCGGCACGGCAGGCCGACGAGGCGGTGGCCGCCCTCTACGACAGTCACTACCGCGCCCTGACTCAGCTCGCGGCTCTGCTGGTCGGTGACCTCTGGGCTGCCGAGGACATCGCGCAGGCTGCTTTCGTTGCGATGCATCGCACCTGGCGGCTGCTGCAGACGAGCGACGCGGCGCTGCTGTACCTGCGCCGCGAGGTGGTCCGGCGGGCGCGCAGGCGTCAGCCACGCCATGGCAACGCAGGAGAGGCGCCAGAGCCGCAACTGCACGGCAACCCGGTAGCAGCGCGCGCGCTAGCTCTGGTGGCCACCCTCTCAGTCCGCCAGCGCGAGGCGGTCATCCTGCGCTACTGGGCCGGCTTGCCGGACGCCGAGATCGCCGAGCTGACCGGCGCCCGGCCGCAGGCGGTAGTAGCCAACCTCAACCAGGGACTTGCTGTGCTCGCGGCAGCGCTTGAATGGGAGCATGACGCTGCCGACCGGCATACTCTGCTGGGCCCAGCTGGACTCGATCCATAACCACCCCGGCATTCACCAGGCGAACCGCGCCACCGCCGAGGTCCGACGGCAGCAAGTCTGCGACTGTCCGTCGCGCGGGTCGGTCTTCAGGGACCGCTCCAGCATCTCTCGCGTGTTCATCGCTGCTCCGAAACCGTATCGTCCAGAGAGCCCTTAGCGTCCAGCGCGCGGCGGATCTTATGGCGGGCGTCGAAGCGCCGTGAGCGTGTTGTACCTCATGTTGCTAGGGCAACGGCCAGATAGGCTGCGGTCACGGCCAGGCTGATCAGGGCAGGCGCGGTGGCTTTGACAGCATCGCCGGCTCGCCGGTGTGCCAGGACGGCGCCGGTGAGGAGCAAGGCCATCCCGGCGGCCGCGGCCAGGCCGAGTGGGTGCCACTGCAAGCCGGCCACCAGGCCGAAGGCCGCGGCCAGTTCGGCTACCCCGATGAGCTGGTAGCCGTGCCAGGGGATGCCGAAATGGCCGGCCGAGGTCTGCATCTTCGGGTGGCTGAGCAGCTTGGCTGCGGCTGGCAGGAAGCACGCTGCGGCTAGCAGCAGCGACAGAGCAACGAACACTGAGCCCCTCCGGGGGATATGGAAACGATCTTGCTCACAAACTTGCCTGTCCGCGGCCGGGGGACCTGCATGCGGCTGCCGGAACGGCGGCCGGGATGTTCCAGGGCAGGCGCGGCGGCCGCGACTGCACGGACAGGGCGGCGATCACTCCGTCGGGGCGCACGAGGATGGAGATGTCCGGGTGGCTGGTGATGCCGTGCATGCGGTCGGCTTCGCCGTCAGCGACCAGGTGAACGTCGAGCCAGCCGCTTGCTGCTGTGCTGGGCTGTGCGGCTTGCCCGGTGTTCGCGGCCGGTGCCGCGGTGCTGACCTTGATCAGGAGCAGGCGGTGACGGCGGCACAGATCGACTAGCTCGGCGCCGGGTTGTCCTGCCGTGAGTACTGCGGTCCGGCCCTTCAGCACCGTGTCCAGGCGGACCGGCGGTCCTTGACCGGAGTGGACCAACGGGTTGGGCATCAGGCCTCCGATCCGCAGCCATCGGGGTTTGCAAGTCATCGCGAGCGGGCGAGTTCGCTGCAAGGCTCCGGATCTCAGCCGCGGGGTGGCGGTCGAGGCGATGGCGTCGCGGATCCGGGCGCTGCGGACGGCGACTGCCAGCACGGCCCGGCGCACGGCAGCGGCCCTGTCCTGGCCGCCGGTCATGGCCCAGCCGACCAGGAGGGCTTTGCGCACCATTGCTGTGGCGTGCGCGCGCCGCTCTGTCTCGTAGCTGCTGAGCAGGTCTTCTCTGGCCTGCCCTGTCAGCACATGCGCGATCTTCCAGGCAAGGTTGTCAGCGTCGCGCAACCCCGATGCCAGGCCCTGGCCGATGAATGGCGGGGTGAGGTGGGCGGCATCACCGAGCAGGAAGGCGCGCCCTGCCCGGAAACTGCTGGCCACCTGGGCACGGAAGATATAGGTCGCACTGCGGATGATCTCCAGGCCGTCGAGATCGCTGCGCCCGGTCCACGGCTGCAGCAGCCGGCCCAGGGTCTGCGCGGTGGTCAGGCTGGTCTCGTCCTCGCTATCGCGCAACTGAAATTCCCACCGGTACCGGTTGCCCGTGACCTGCATGAACGTGGCCGCCCTGGCGGGGTCACAGACCTGCTCCACGCCGTCCCAGGCATCAAGACCGGCCACGGCACGGACATCGACGACGAGCCAGCGCTCGGTAAAGCCAAGATCTTTCATGGTGATCCCGGCCAGTTCGCGGACCTTGCTGTTGGCGCCGTCGCATCCCAGCAGCAGGCACCCGGTGAACGTCTCAGCGGACTGGGTCTCAGCCAGGTATGCCGTCACCTGGACGGGGGCCGGGGTGACCGGGCCGAGAGCGCCGCCCAGCCCGACGACTTCGGCACCGCGGCGAAAGGCAATCAGCGGGTGCGTGCCGACCCGGGCGAGCATGAGTTCTTCCAGCTCAGGCTGATGAAACATGTTCGCCTGCGGGAAACCGTGCACGCTAGGCCGGCGCTCGCGGCGGAATTCTGCCATGACCCGGTGGCCGGCGTCGAGCAGCCGCAGCCCGCTGCACGACCGCGACCGCGCCAGGAAGCCGTCGGCTATGCCGACCCGCGCCAGGATCCTGGCTGTCTCGTCGTCCAGGTGCACTGCGCGGGGCAGGGAGTAGGGTTCGGCGCGGCGTTCCAGCAAGGTGACGGGAACGCCGAAATCGGCGAGCAGGAGAGCGGCGGCGCAGCCAACCGGGCCGGCGCCCACGACGATGACACGCTGGCCGGGGCCGGTTTGCGGCCCGGCGCTGAGATGCCCGGTCATGCTGTCTTGCCGATGACGGTGTTGTGCTGGGTGCCGAGGCTCAGCCGGCCGTCGGGCGAGGCGATGGTCGCGGTAATGACGTCGCCGTCGCGCAGGTAGCGGGGGTTGCGGGTCTGCCGATTGAAGAACAGCTTCCACTTGGTGGCGGCCGGCAGCAGCCCGGCCAGCTTCTCCGCGAGCTTCGGCGGGGCGTGCAGAGCGGTGCCGCCTGGAGTTCCGGTGAGCAGCAGGTCACCCGGTGCCATGGGCTGGAAACGGGACAGCAGGCTCAGCGCCTGTGCCGGACGGACGATCATCTCCGCAGCGATGCTGTCTTGGCGCACGTGGTCGTTCACCGACAGGGTGAGCCGCAGCGAGTCCAGCCTGGCCAGGTCGGTGGCGTCGACCAGGGTCAGCCACGGGCCTGCGGGGGTGAATGTCGGGTAGGACTTCGCCTCGTAGAACTGGGTTTTGGTGAGCTGGATCTGGCGGGCGCTGACGTCGTTGGCGACTACGAGCGCGGCGACGTAGCCGGCCAGGCTGGCGTCGGTCACCGTGGTCCCGACCGGCAGGTCAGCGCCGATGACCAGGCCGAGTTCAACCTCGTAGTCCAGGAACCCGACTCCGCCTGGCCGGACGATGTCACCGTTCGGGCCGGTCAGTGAGTGCGAGGTCTTGCGGAAAAAGGCCGGCGGCACCTTGTCCGGGTCCAGACCCGAGTCGCGTGCGTGCGAGCGGTAGTTCACCATCTGTGCTATCACCCGCGCCGGCGCGGTCACCGGGCTGAGCAGGTCCAGCGCTTCTGCCGGGACCGCCCGGCCCGCCGCTGCTCGCGCAGCCTGGATGGCCTCATCGAGGGCTGCCCGCTCGGCGAAGAGCTGCGCTGTCGTCGTGGCGGGCAGGTCCAGGCAGACCAGGCCGGGCGGGGTCACCAGCCACCATCCGTCCGCGGTGCGGGCCAGGCTAGCGCTCACGAGCTCATCGCCTTGACCAGGCCGCGCAAGGCGGCCATGTCCACCTCGTTGCCCTGGTCACGGAGCGCCTTGATCGCCGCAACGGCCGTTGCGGGGTCGCGGGCGCCGGTGAACTCGGCGGTCGCTTTCGGTCCCCACTGGGCCAGGCCGCTGACCGACAGCGGAGCCCAGCCGGGCTGTACCGAGCAGTCGAACACGTCGCCGTCCGCGTAGTGCTCGAACATCATCCGGTCCGGGTCCCGCCAGTAGTCAAAGATCTGGCTGCCCTGGACGTGCCGGCCGATGCCCCAGGCATGGCGGTATCGGCGCTCGCGCAGGTACTCCCCGCTTGCTGCGACCTCGTCCAGGTCTGTGAGCTGATAGGCGGAGTGCACATAGCCGGTGCGTGGCTGAAGGAGCATGGCAAGAGTGTGGTGGTCGGTCGGGACGCTTCCCTGGTCGCACCGGATGAAGGCCATGGCCGGGCCGCGGTCGCGCTGCCGGTCGAGGTAGAGGAAGTCGCTGACGATCAGCCCGAGGGTGTCCAGGTACCAGTCCAGGGCTGCCCGGAACCGGGAAGTTCCCAGGACGACGTGTCCAAGCCGCTGGATCTCGGCGGGCCGCCGCGCAGGGCGCTGGGTGCCGTCTACCCGCTGTGGCACGGTCCCGAAGTTCATCGCCAGCGGCGCGCGTTCCGGCAACGCGGGCAGTTCCGGAATACCGTGCAGCACCCGCACCGGGAATCCGCTCGGGTCTTGCAGCACCACGGCATGGCCGCCGGAATGAGCGGTGACCGTCCTGCCCGCGTCGCGGGCAAGCCGGTCAAGATCCGCGCGGGCATCGGCCCGGAAGGCAGCCCCGGCGAACCGGGAGGCAGAACCCCGGCGGACCACCAGGCAGCCCGTCCCGGCCCACCGGCCGCGCAGCAACAGTCTCTCGGGTGCGCGGTCGGCGACGGTGAAGCCAAAGTCGGCAAGGAACACCTCAGCCCGGTCCAGGTCCGGCTTCTCGAACTCCAGCCATGCCAGCCCGGCGACCTTGACCAGCGGGTTCTTCGACCGTCCCGGATGCTCTCCCGGCATGGCGCCAGTCTCGCTGTGCAGCGAACGGTGCGGGTCCTGCCGCTCGCCACCCGCGGACGGACATTCGGCTGGATGGCCGGCGCCCATCTGACCGCCCCCCTAGTACAGAATTGTGGCGAGATCCATCAGTTCTGTTATCAAGTATCAGTCACGATGACGAGTGCCGTCAAGCCTCATCGGGCTCGACGGGCTATCATCAGTCTTGCAGTGGACCATCAGCGTTGACGATCCGGCGAAACGACCCGAGCGCAGCCGCAGTGCTGCCCCGGCCCGAGAGGACGACCATGGTGAACGCGGCACAGTCGGCCGGGCCGCCGGTCAGTCGGCTGGACCGGCGGAAGGCCCGGACCCGGCAGGCGCTGATCGACGCCGCTGTACGACTGATCGCTGAGGGCCGCGGTGAGCGTGCGAGCATCCAGGAGATCACCGAAACGGCCGACATCGGTTTCGGGTCGTTCTACAACCACTTCACTAGCAAAGACCAACTGTTCCGGCTCGCCTCGGGTGAGGTACTCGAGCGCTGGGGACAGATGATCGACCGGGCCTGCGCGGGCATCACTGATCCCGCGGAGCTATTCGCCGTTTCCTTCCGGATCTCCGGGCTGCTGGGCTGGACGCACCCCCAGATAGCCCGGTTCCTCACCGGCGCAGGCCTGGACCTGCTCGACGCGCCTCACGGGCTGGCGCCACGCGCGCTGCGCGACATCAGGGCAGGGCAGGCCGCCGGGCGGTTTACCGTCCCCGACGCCGACATCGCGCTCAGCGCTGTCGCGGGCGGCCTGCTCGGCCTGCTGCGAATACGCCAGTACCACCCCGATCGCCTCCAGGAAGCCGCCGTCGACCAGCTCGCCGAAGCCGTCTTGCGGCTGCTCGGCATCCCGGCACCAGAAGCCAGCCGCCTCGCCACGCGTCCCCTCCCGCCGACCGGCACCTGGTAGCAAGGCGGCCGGCCGCGATCGGCCAGTCGGCCTGTTGATCTTCGCTGGCGTGACGTGGGTTCATGGGGAGAAGGGGGTAGGGCAGCGCTAGCTGGAGCAGTACGTCGCCGGGCGGCCGAAGCCGTTATTGCCTGCCTGAGCCGGAGGTTGCCGTGACTGAGAACGCCTCCTTGCCGGTCTTTCTTGTCGTTGATGAGGATCCGTCCACCGTCGGCACCCTGGTTAGTGACCTTGAGCGCCGCTTTGCCGCCGACTACCACGTGGTGGGCGAGTGCTCGCCGCAGGGAGCGCTAGACCGGCTGCGCGCGCTGCGTGACGCAGGCGAACAGGTGGCCTTGATTATCAGCCGCGAGTCGATGCACGCGATGTCTGGTTCGGAACTGCTGGCCCGCAGCCGGTCGACTGCTCCGGTCGCCAAGCGGATCCTGCTGGTCGATTATGGCGATGACCTGCGAAAGTTCGATGTCATCGCGCAGGGGATGGCAACGGGCGACGTGGACCACTACGTGAGCAAGCCCTGGCGGCCGCGGGAGCGCTTGCTATATCCGGTGGTCGAGGAGGCGCTGGTCGCATGGGCACGTCGTTATTCTCCCGGTT
>Ga0335072_10015355_pt1 | contig 10877 bp, 8 predicted proteins | sample Lox_Sample_21_FD_206725 | JGI IMG/M metagenome (GOLD analysis project Ga0335072, IMG submission 206725) | Soil microbial communities from Loxahatchee National Wildlife Refuge, Florida, United States - Lox_Sample_2.1 | ecosystem: Environmental > Terrestrial > Soil > Wetlands | place: USA: Florida... | reverse complement strand
GTCTTGGCCGCCACGGTGTACCCCTTGATGAGGCCCCACGGCTCGCCCGCCTGGGCGTCCACCTTGGGTACCTGCTGCAGCATCTTCATCAACTCGGCCGCCGTCGTCTTGCTGATCACCCGCCTGGTCGGCGGCTTCTGCGCCGGCATGTAGCGGCCGGACGCGGTAGTAGTGCCCGCCACGATCGACGGCTGCACGCGTACGCCGCCATTGGCGATGGTGGCGTAGATACTGGCCATCTGTACCGCCGTGACGCCGACGCCCTGGCCGAAGGCGTACTCGTACCGGTTGTCTCCGTAGTAACCGGGCGACCCCGGTTTCGGGATGAGTCCCGCGCTCTCCCCCGGCAGCCCGACGCCGGTGACCGAGCCAAGCCCGAAACTGCGCAGGAAGTCGTATTGCTGCTCCGGCGTGATGTGCTGCGCGACCTGAACCATCCCGACGTTGCTCGAGTGCGCGAGTATGCCGGCGATCGTGTACCTGACCGTCGGGTGGTACTCGGCGTCGTGGAAGTTGTACAAGCCGTCCATGGTGATCGAGTACGGGATCGTATACGCACTCATGGGTGTCTGGCCGCCATCCTCCAGCGCGGCCGCCACGGTGACCGGCTTGAGCGTGCTGCCCGGCGCGAACACGTTGGCGACACTGATGTTCGTTGTCTCATTGACGTTCGTGACATCTGCCGGGTTGTAAGTCGGCCACTGGGCCATGGCGAGGATCGCTCCGGTCTTGGGCTGCATCACCACGATGGAGCAGTTCCTGGCGTGAGTCTGCAGCACTCGCTGCTCACAGACCTGCTCGGCGTCCCACTGGATATCGGTCTGGATGGTGAGCCTGAGGCTTGTAGCCGGCACACCAGGCGATAGCTTCACCTCGGTCAGCGGGATGGGCTCGTGGTCGACGCCGAGCTCGACCTCCTCGCTGCCGTCCCGGCCGGCCAGAACCGAGTTGTATTCCTGCTCGAGTCCGGCCTCGCCGACCAGGCCGCCGTCGCCTGACGGGGACGGATTGGTGAAGCCCACGATGTTGGCGGCAAGGTCGCCGTTCGGGTACAAGGTGTTATAGGTCGCCTTCAGGTCAATCCCCGGCAATCCGAGCTTGCTGATTTTGCCTCCGGCGGCCGCCGGAATGCCGGAGGCGAGCACCTGGTATTGCGGCGAGGACGGATGGGTCAGCATGCCGAGGATCGTCGCGGCCGGAAGGTTGAGCGGGCCGGCCAGCTTGGCCGCGACCTGAGGTCGCGACGCTACCGGAATCAGCTTGGGATCGGCCAGGACCCGATCGGTCTGGACGGTCATCGCCAGCTCTGTCCCGTCACTGGTGGTGATGTTGCCGCGAACCACGGGAAACTGGATATGCGCGAGCTGCTGCTGCTCCGAAGCCGTCCGGTACTGAGCCGAGTCGAACCCCTCGATCTGCACAAGCCGCGCGGCGAAGAGCGACAACGCGAGTGCGATGCACAGCAGGCAGATCCGGAGCCTGCGGCGCGGACTGCCCGAGCGCAGCACGTCCGGGCGTACCTTCAGGCCGGTCCGCGGAGCTGAGCTGCGCGCCGGGCGGCTACCGCCGGCGGGGCCTGAACCGCGACCGCGTGGGGTCCGGTACTGAAACGGCTCACCCCCACTGTGGCCGGCACCGCCCTGGCCCGCACCGCCCCGTGGGCCGCGTCCCGGTCTCGGACGGCTCGCGGGTCTGGGGAGCTCGCCGGGCTCTCTGGCTGACCGCCGCCCGGCGGCCGGGCCACGCGATCCGCCCGGAACTGGCTGGCCGCGCCGCTGAGGCGGACCAGAGGGCCCGCGGGTGCCGGTCACCGGCTCGACCCCGCTGCGGTAGTCGTGCCCGGGCTGGCCGCAACCCGCTTCGGGTGCGCGGTTCGCTTGGGGTGTGCAGTTGCACGGTGACGCGCGGTCCGGCGGGCAGCGGCTGACTTGCTGCCAGCCGACAGCGCCTCAGGGCTGTCCTGCCCTTGTGCGCCTGCATGGTCAGGCACTTGGGCGAAGTGGTAATTGCGCAGGTCGAGGATCTCGCTGCTCGCTGGTGTTCGCATTCCGAGCTGGTAAGCACGCTCCTCGATGCCTAGCGGCGACCGCTCCTTCGCGACCTGACCGAGCAGCGTCTGTTCTTGCACGGACAAGTTGGCGTTATCGCTCTGCAACTGGCTGATGCGGAAACTCGTCGCACCGAGGGTGGTATTCACAACGAGCAGGCAGATCAGCCCACCGCCGAGGAGCGCCAGCACTAGGAGAACGAATGGAATTCGGGGCAGCGGCGTCGCTTCCGCCGGACCGCGCAGTCGGGCGGCTCGCGCCGGCCTTGCGGCGGCTTCGGGTGCGCCAGTCCGGGGCGGTCCGGGCGGCGTGGCGGACGGACGCGGCGGAGCTACGGGCTGAGCCAGGCCCGGCTTCGCCGTCGTCGGTCCGACGACGCGCAAATGACGCCAGCCACTCGGCCGGCTTCTGGTACCGGATCCAGTGTTAGTGCCGGACCTAGTGTTAGTGCTGGTCCCAGTGCCCGCGGCAGTGTTACTGCGCGTGCGCGTCGTAACGCGGTTGCTGCCACCGCTATCACTGCCACCACGGCTGCTGCCACCACGGCTGCTGCCACGGGCAGCGCTGGCTACCGAGGCACGGTTGCCCTCACCACGGTTGCCCTCACCACGGTTGCCCTCACCACGGTTGCCCTCACCACGGGCGCGAACCCGGTCAAAACCAGCACTGCCACCCGCGCCATGACCACCGGCATTACGACCCGTCGCAGCACGCCCCGTTGCCGCACGGTCAACACCAGCGGACACGCGACCGAGATCGTCCTGACCCCGGGCGTCTTGATCACGGGCAACAGAAGCACGGGCACCCGAAGCACGGGCACCCGAAGCACGGGCCATCGGACCGCTGCCGTCTCGACCACGGGCGCGAATCCGGTCGGCACCCGGACGGGCGGTGTGACCCAGGTCGACGCTCCCCCGGCCGGCACGTTCGCGGGCGACACTCTCGCGGGCGGCACGTTCGCGGGCGGCACGTTCGCGGGCGGCACTCCCCCGGCCGACACGGCCGCCATCACCGCGAGCACCATCACCGCGAGCAGCGTCACCGCGAGCAGCGTCACCGCGAGCACCGCCGCCATCGAGTATCCGCGCACGGCGCTGCTCGGGTGAGCCTGCTCGCGTCCCCGGCCGCGGCCGAGGAGGTGCCTGAGATGTGGTGTCCATCCGGTTAGCCCGCCCCTCCCAGCCGTACCGGGCTTCCGGCCCGGAACGAAACCGCGTCCTGCTCGCGGGCCGGCGTCATGCCGCCGCCCTGATCCGCTCGGCCGCCCGGAGCCTGGCCGGTGCCGCCCGCGGGTTCGCCGCCAGTTCTTCCGCGGTCGGCCGCTCGGCGCCCCTGGTAAGCAGCCGGAACTGGGGCCGGGCGGATTCCAGCGAGACTGGCAACCCGCGCGGCGTCGTATCCGCCGTCCTGCTGGCCAGCTCCTGCTTTACTGCCCGGTCTTCAAGTGAGTGGTAGGCGAGAGTGACTATCCGGCCGCCTACCGCCACCGCGTCCAGGGCTGCCGGCAGTGCGCGGCGCAGCGCGCCAAGCTCGTCGTTGACCTCGATCCGCAGCGCCTGAAAGGTGCGTTTCGCGGGATTGCCGCCGGTCCGCCGGGCCGCCGCCGGGATCGATTCCCTGACGATGTCGGCGAGCCTGGCGGTGCTTGTCAGCGGTTCTCGCGTGCGCGCGGCAACCACCGCGTCGGCGATACGTCGCGCGAACCGCTCCTCACCGTAGTCACGCAGCACCCGGGCAAGGCGATCAGCCGGATAGGTGTTCAGCACCTCGGCAGCGGTCAGCTGGCTGGCCTGGTTCATCCGCATGTCGAGTGGCGCGTCTTGCGAGTAGGCAAAGCCCCGGCTCGGGTTGTCCAGCTGAGGCGACGAGACTCCGAGGTCGAACAAGATGCCTTGGACGGCACGATGACCGGCGCCCGCCAGGATCTCCGGCAGCTCGTCGTATACCGCCTGTACCAGGGTCACCCGATCGCCATAGCTCGTCAGGATCCGCCGCGATTCATCGATCGCGGTCGCGTCGGCGTCGATACCTATGAGGCTGAGCCCTGGGTGCGCTGCCAGCAGAGCCCGGGCGTGCCCTGCGCGGCCGAGAGTTGCGTCTACCAGCACTGCGCCAGGCGGATCGAGGGCAGGCGCGAGCAGCTCAAGAACCCGGTCACGCATGACCGGCAAGTGTGCGGCCGCAGCCATTGCCATCGCCCCCTCGTTCCTGCTTCTGCGCCGCGTGCGGCGGCGATCCTGCCTGCCCTGGCTGCCGAGATGCCCGGCCAGGCCCCCATCCGCGCCGCTGCACTGACGGGTCCGGCATCCGCCTGACGCCGGGGAAGTGACGTCAGCCGGGCCTCGGGCCCGCGAGCACGGGTGGAGACCTCACCGGGCATCCAGCGCGCCGTTACAGAACTCCTGGCAGAACCTCCTCTGATGCGTCAGCGAACGCGTCTTCTTGCTGCTCCAGGTACGTCGTCCACGCGGTGGCATCCCAGATCTCCAGCCGCGTGTTCGCTCCGATCACTACGCAGTCGCGCTCCAGGCCGGCGTAGTCCCGCAGGCTCGGCGGGATGGTGATCCGGCCTTGCCGGTCGAGCGCCTCGTCCGATGCGCTCGCGAAGAAGACCCGGCTGTAATCCCTGACGGCCTTCGCCGTCACCGGCGCCGTGCGCAATGCCTCGGTGATCCGTCCGAACTCGGTCAGCGGGAACACGTACAGGCACCGTTCCTGGCCCTTGGTCAGCACTAGCCCGGTCGACAGCTCCTCGCGGTACTTGGCGGGCAGGATCAGGCGGCCCTTCTCGTCGAGCCGAGGCGTGTGGGTGCCGAGAAACACCCGCCTCACCTCCCCAGGCCATCCACATCACGCCCGCTGGACGCCATTCCCGCCCCACGGCTCACCACTGTACTCCACTCCTCCCCACCGTCAATCATCGCAAGCTCGTGAACCAGGTACTCAACGCAGGAGTTACCAGGTCAGCGAAGTGGAGAGAAGTGGAGAGTACGGCGCCGACCACCGTCAGCGGAAAAGACGCGATTGGCAGAGTGCAGCCGAGTGCGATTCAACCGAACGTGGGGAATAGTCATCTCAGTGTTACGCGCCCGATATGGGGACGGGATCGCCCGCAACCCATGCAAGGACGTACTGTCTGATCGCACGGCTGATCCCGCCGCGTCAGTGTTGATGTGGAGCGTTATCGCTGAAGTGGCTGGTGAGCAGTGAGAGCAGCTAATTGGGAATAGCCGCCAGGAGGGTGCGTGGTCACGGAGACCGACCAGCAGGCTGAGCGATCGCTGGATGAACTCGTTGACGTCGCTAAACAGGTCAGTGATGCCGTGCAAACGGTCATCTCTGGCAAGCCAGGCGCAATCCGCCTCGCCCTAACCGTCCTTCTCGCCGAAGGGCACATACTCATCGAGGACGTGCCTGGTGTTGGCAAAACCCAGCTCGCCAAAGCACTCGCCAGGTCAATCGACTGTTCCGTCCGGCGGGTGCAGTTCACCCCCGACCTGCTGCCGAGTGACATCACCGGCGTCAACGCCTACAACCAGGAACTGCGCGAGTTCGAGTTCAAGCCGGGTCCCATCTTCGCCAATATCGTGCTCGGCGATGAGATCAACAGGGCGTCTCCGAAGACGCAGTCAGCACTGCTGGAGTCGATGGAGGAGCGCCAGGTCACCGTCGATGGCAGTACCTACCAGCTTGACCCGCCATTCATGGTGATCGCGACGCAGAACCCGGTCGAAATGGAAGGCACCTACCCGCTACCCGAAGCGCAGCGTGACAGGTTCATGAGCAGGATCTCGATCGGCTACCCCGACCGCGCGTCCGAACTCGCCATGCTGGACTCGCACGGCGGGGGTTCACCTCTCGACGACCTCAAGCCGGTGGCGCACGCGAGCGACGTGCGGGCGCTGGTGTCCGCCGTGCGCGATGTGCACGTGTCAGCATCGATTCGCCAGTACATCATCGACCTGGTCAACGCGACCAGGGTGTCCGCAGAGCTCCGGCTCGGCGCGTCACCGCGCGCCGCGCTGCACTTGCTGCGGGCCAGCCGCGCGCATGCCGCGCTCGACGAGCGAGACTTCGTCATCCCTGACGACGTACAGACGCTTGCGGTGCCGGTACTCGCGCACCGGTTGCTGCCTAGCGCCGAAGCAATGGTCGGGCGGGAAATGCCAGACCAGGTCCTGTCCGGCATCGTCCAGCGGCTCCCGCTGCCGAGCCGTTAAACGGCGTAGAATCTCGCGCAAGAGCAGCCGGAAGGACAACGAACATGAGGACCTCGCTGCTCGCTGGGATGACAACCCGAGGGACGTCGTTCCTTGCTGCCGGGGCGGCATCTGCCGTAGCGGGCTACCTGCTCGGCGAGCGCGGACTGTTCTGCGTGGGAATCGCACTGCTCGCGCTGCCGCTGCTCGCGGCCGTGGCGGCCCGCCGGGGTCAGTACCGGCTCGCCACCAGCCGGACAGTCAGCCCGCCCCGGGTCCCGGCCGGGCACACTGCCACCGTGACGTTGCGGCTGGAAAACGTGTCACGAGTACCGACGGGGCTGCTGATGGCTGAGGACACCGTGCCGTACGCGCTGGGTTCCCGGCCCAGATATGTGCTCGACAAGATAGAGCGCGGCGGCGTACGCGAGCTGACTTACCCACTCCGGTCAGACCTGCGGGGAAAATTCGAGATCGGCCCGTTGCAGTTGCGCGTTGCAGACTCATTCGGACTGGTCGAGCTGACCCGGTCGCTGTCCGGCCGGACGACGTTCGTCGTCACTCCGCGCGTGGTGCCGCTAGCGAGGACCGTGGTCAGCCGGTCGTGGGCCGGCGAGGGCAACGGACGAGCGCGACTGACCTCCACGGCCGGCGAAGACGATGTCATCCCGCGCGCCTACCGGGACGGCGATGAATTCCGGCGCGTCCACTGGCGATCGACAGCCCGGTACGGCGAACTCATGGTGCGCCGGGAAGAGCAGCGCTGGCGCAACAAGGCGACCATTCTGCTGGACAGCCGGTCCGTCGCGCACGCGGGCAGGGGAGCTGCGTCATCCTTCGAGGCGGCTGTGAGCGCGGCAGCGTCGGTTGGCGTACACATCGCGCAGGAAGGCCTGACCGGGCAGTTCATCTCCGACAGTGAGGTGATCCGCAGCGTGCCGTTCTTCGAGGACAGGGTGCTGGACGCGCTCGCCGTCATCAGGCCCTCAGCCAAACGCAGCCTGACGCAGTCATTCAAGGAGCTCAGAGCCTCCGGCGCGGGCGTAATCATCGCGGTGATGGGCAGGCTGTCAGCCACCGAGGCGCAGCAGCTGGCCACCTGCCGGGCGGACGGCAGCCAGGGGATTGCCCTGCTGCTCGACGTGTCAACCTGGACAGACGAGGCGGTCCGGGCCGGCGGCCAGCAGGGACCACCGGACGGCGGCTCAACAGGCGGCACTGCTCCGGGAAGCCTCAGCGCATCAGATGGCGCGGCGGGGGGCAACGGGCGGGCTACTGACGGCGCGCCAACCTCCGGAGGCCCGACCACCGGAGGCCTGGCTATCGAAAGCCCGAGCGCCGGAGACACAGTCACCGGAAACACGGCGATCGAAACCACAACCACCGAAAGCACAGCCAAGGCGGGCCCGATCCCCGCGCAAGTCCTGGCCGGCGGAACCGCGATAGCTGCTGCCAGCGCCCCCGTCCGCCCGCCGTCCGCTGAGAGCATCGCGGCTGCCGCGGTACTCCGCAGCGCAGGCTGGCACGTCGCGACCATCGACGCCGGAACACCGCTGGCCGTTGCCTGGCAACGGCTGCCAAGAGCGGCCGAAATGCTCGTCGCCGCAGCCGGCCGGCGTGACGGGTCACTCGCATGAGCCGCATCGCCATCACGGCGGCCGTAGCCGTGCTGGTGGCCTCGCTCTCGATGAGCTCGGTAATCGAGAGCGGCGGATGGATCGCGACCGGCGCGGGAGCCATTGCCGTCGTCGCTATGGCCGGAGCACTGACCAGACTGGCGAGGTTGCCCAGCGCGGTAGCTGCCACGCTCCTGGTCCTGATCGCGCTTGTCCCGCTGCTCACCATGCCGAGCTGGCCGGACCGGACCGCCGCGCTAGTGATCCTTGTCATCACCGCGCTGAGCGCCACCGGTGCCGCGTTGTTGCGCGGCTTCGCCGTGCTGGCGTCCTACCTTGCCGCGCTGCTGCTCTACCTCAATCTGACGTTCGCGCACGCGGCTTCCCTCGGCCAGATCATTCCGAGCGACAACTCCGTTCAGGCTCTTGGCCAGCTCTGGCAGGCTGCGTTCGCTGAATTCCGGTATGCGCCCCCGGTGCCGGACCTGCCGCCAGTCAGCCTGGTAACAGCGGTCGGCATCGGAGCCGTCGCCATCGCAGTAGACATTCTGGCTGTCCGGCTGCGGCGCCCGGCCGTTGCCGGATTGCCGTTGCTGCTGTTGTTCAGCGTGCCGGTTGCCAGCAACCTGAAGGTTTTCGGCGCACCGCAGATGATCGTCTTCGCGGCCACCCTCGCAGGTTACCTGGCGCTGCTGTCGGCCGACGGCCGGGAGCGGCTGCGGATGTGGGGCCGGCTCGTGACTTTCCGGCACGTCCAGTCCGCCGACGAGGCCGGGTCGGGGCCGGACACCAGGGAGCTGAGCGCATCCGGCCGTCGGATTGGCCTGGCGGCAGTTTGCCTGGCGATCGTGATCCCGGTCATCCTCCCCTCCATGCGCGTCCGCGACGTGTTCGCCTCGGCCGCTGACGGTAGCGGTCATGCGGGTGGCGCCAGCGCGGGCGTTTCGCCGCTGCTGAATTTCCAGAAGCTGCTGGAGGGGAAGGCCCAGCCAGTCCTGTCATACACGACCACTGCCAAAGACCCGAGCGAGCAGTACTTCCAGGTGTACGCGCTGAACTACAGCGCCCGCCAGAACGACTGGCCCGAGCCAGTGCTCACCGGAGCTCGCGCTACCGCCGGCCAGAACCTGCCGTCGAAGGTGCCCGGCGTACAGCGGACGACAGTGGCGGTCAAGGATGTTACGACAACGATCACCGTCAGCCAGGACGATAAGGGCGAGGCGATCCTGCCGATGCCGTACGCCGCCTACCGGCTCGACGTCGACGGCGCGGGGTGGCTTGAGACCGCAGGATCCCTCACGGTTTTCAACCCCGACAAAGGCATCAGCGGGCTGCACTACGTCGTGCACAGCGAGGAGGTCGATCCGCAATCCGACCAGATCCCCAACCTGGGAACGCCAATCAGCATGGCGAACGAGTACGGCAGCTACAAGGGACCGGATCAGCTGCAGCTAACCAGAATCGCAGAGGCACACACCACGGGCGCGCTGACGCAACTGCAGGAGGCCGTCAAGCTGGAGAAATGGTTCCGGTCTGGTGCCTTCACCTACAGCCTTAAGCCTGACCTGCCGGCAACGAACTGGCTGCTGCCATTCCTCACCCGCGACCGCCGCGGCTTCTGCGTCCAGTTCGCTCAGGCGTTCGCCATCCTCGCCAGGACCCTCGGGATCGCGTCCCGGATCGCCATCGGCTACACCGGAGGCACCCCGGAGCCGGGCGGCAAGACCTGGGAGGTCACGACGGCGGACGCGCACGCCTGGCCGGAGCTTTACTTCACCGGCGAGGGCTGGCTGCGGTTCGAGCCAACTCCCAGCGGATCGGATGGCCAGGGTGGCCAGGGCACGGCCGTGCCGCCGGTCTACGCCGGCGGTCCGGCAGCCACGACCAGCCCGGCACAGGACCTCACGCCGCACAACGCCATCGGTGGTTCGACTGGCAAGCTGCCACGGACCGGCAGGCCGCTCATTAACCACGGCGAACAGCTCGCCGACACTGGCACAGCTAGCACAGTCCAGACCGCCGACTCAAAGATCGGGATCGCTATTGCCATACCGGCCGCGTTGTTCCTGCTCATCGCGTGGCCGGCACTGACCAGGCTGCTGACCCGGCGGCGCCGCTGGCTGACCGCGTCCGCTGACGCTGCGATCGCCCACGCTGCCTGGCGGGAACTCACCGATGACCTGGAAGACTACGGCCTCGGCGGCGCGCCGGGCGAGACACCGCGTGCGGTGGCGAGGCGGGTGACGAGCCAGGCCCGCCTAGACGAAACGGCGACGAGTGCCGTCAGCAGACTCGCGGCGGCCGAGGAGCGCGCCCGGTATGCACGGCTGCCGGAACCGGGCGCGGGCCTCATGACTGCTGAAGTAACAGTGCGACGAGCTGTCGCCGCCTCAGTGCCGCGCCGGCAACGGTTGCGCGCGCGCCTTCTCCCTGCCTCCACGTTGCTGGCTGCGAGGAACCTGCTCCAGCGCGGGAGCGAGATGCTCAGCTGGCTGGACTCGTCATGGACACTGCGGCGCCACTCGCGCAGGACGGCAGACCGGGCAGGGTGAACAGGTCAGAGCAATTCGGGCATACCGAAACACACGCTGGTTGAGCGGCGGCTGCGCATGGCTAGCCGGCCACGCGTCCCTGGCCAGGCTTCCCGCTACCGGTTGTTGCCTTCCTGGCGCCGCCGCCAGCGCTCCTCGAGGCGTTCCATGAGGCCGCTGTTCGCGGCCGCCTTGGCCGCGGCCTTACGATCCCGGCGCCGCTTGCGCTCCGTCAGCATGCCGGCCATCCGCCGGTAGCTGACAATCGCCACAATGCCGCTGAGCACCAGGACCGCGACGCCTGCCGACGCAAGCCAGTTATACTTCAGGACGATCCCCGCCACCACCATGCCGACGCCTAGCAGGAATCCGACTGCGGCCTGGATGACCCGGCGCCGATAGTGTACTTTGGGATCTTTCGCCCGCATTGCCCGAGCAAGCCGCGGATGCTCGGCATAGAGCGCCTGCTCAATCTGCTCGAGC
>Ga0335072_10015353_pt1 | contig 10877 bp, 10 predicted proteins | sample Lox_Sample_21_FD_206725 | JGI IMG/M metagenome (GOLD analysis project Ga0335072, IMG submission 206725) | Soil microbial communities from Loxahatchee National Wildlife Refuge, Florida, United States - Lox_Sample_2.1 | ecosystem: Environmental > Terrestrial > Soil > Wetlands | place: USA... | reverse complement strand
CTTGCGGCCGCCGCGTCTGGCCGGCGGGATCAGAGGCCCAATGAGTGACCACTCGTCATCTGTCAGGTCGCTCGGATACCGTAGCTTGCTCCGGTCATATCGGTCACGGTTATCGGTCGTCCACACAGGGCACCTCGCGAATCGGTGCCGGCAATAGAATCGCGCCGATTCAATGGGTTCAAGCCCCCGACCCTAAGTGACTCTAAAGACTCGCGAACCTCCCGGACGGACACTAAGAAATACCTGTTGCTGCGGCGCATGGGTCTGGCGAGGCAAGCCCTGTACGCGGCCCACCCGGACGCGACGACTGTAACCGATGTGGCTACGCAGTATGGCTTCTGGCAATTTAGCCGTTTCGCGTGCAAATATAGACTCCTGTTTGGAGAGTCGCAATCGATCACTCTGCGTCGCGAGCGCAAATAGCGGAGACTTAAGCTGGTCATCCACCTGGCGCTTGTGTTGCAAAGCTGGAGCTCCGTCGGAAAGGACTGTCGGCTGCCCCAGCCCGTCCAGATGAGAGTCTGGCGCTGCGAAAACCAGGGAGGCAAGAGTCGGTCGTCCCAGACGGCCACATTTCGTGTATCTGCAAGCCAGCAGCCATGGTAGCGGGATACACCATGGTGGTCAAAGCGGCAATGAACAGGTTCTGCGGCTAGCCCGATGCATCGACGTCTCAGTCCGTAGCCGGCGCCAACCATGAGATCGCCCGGTGGTGGCGACGATGACGAAGAGCAGGGGCATTGCTACTCGACCAAATAATCTGTCCGCCCACTCCCGTCAGGAGTGAGGCGGTACCCTGTCGAGCCGTCACACGGCCTGGAATCATTGTCTGGCAAGACGACCCGCTTGTGCCACTGAGGCGTGCCTGAAATGCATAGTCAGACCCGCCTCGATACGCGTGCGGTTGCGGTAATTTGTCTGGCGACGCTGTTGACACGCTTGCCGCTCGCCCTGTGGCGTTTCATCCCCGCCTGCGAGGCGACCTGTTTTGCATTGGCGACCCCCGACGCGTTGAGCTATACGGCGGAGAAATTGCCGGAGGGGGACCATGAAACGCAGGACTATGGCGCTTCTCGTGAGCCTAAGTGTCGGCGTGGTCGCTGGCCTGTCGTCGCTGGGCGGCCCGCGCGCCGTCGCCGCTACCCTGTCGAAACCGGCGATTAGCGAGGACGCAAGTTCTGCGCTCGCGCAGATGGGCACGGCGCTGCGAGCAAGGGCGTTTTCATTCCATGCGCAGACCATTCGGGTATACGCGAACGAAGGCGGCGTACAGCTCCATGTCGTCCACGACTTCAACGTTACGGTGCGCCGCCCGGACCGGCTGCTGGTTGACGGAACAGGCGACGACGGACCCAGAAAGCTGATCTATGACGGCAAGACCGTCGTGGTTTCGATGGACGACGGCAAAGAGTACGCGACCTTGCCGGTCCCGAACACGATCGAGCACATGATGCAGGTCGTCATGGGCCGCTTCGGCGTGGATTTCCCGTTGGCGGATTTCCTCACCGACGATCCCGCTAAGGCGTTTTTGAGCGGCGTGACATCCGGCCGCGAGGTTAACACGGTGACGATCGATGGCGTACCATGCCGTCACCTGGTCTTTGCACAGCCACCAGGCATCGAACTGGAACTATGGCTGGAGAAGGATCGCGCGGTACCGCGGCGCCTGATCGTGATCGATAATTCGCTGCATGACAGCCCGAATTTCGTTGCCGAGATGACTGATTGGAATTTTGACGCTCATCCGGTCGATGCGGACTTTGCCTTCACGCCGCCGAAGGATGCCAGGCAGGTCAATTTCAGCGCGTTCACTGGCGAACTACATACAGGAGACTCCCGATGAACGAATTCGCTCGGCTCTGCCTTGCCGCGATAATCGGCCTGTCGCTTCCATTGCAGGCGTTCGGATGGGGGACGGTGACCGGACCACACGGTGGCACCGCCACGACTGGTCCAAGAGGCGCCGGCTATGCGCAGGGTCCGAATGGCGGTACGGCGTATCGCGGTCCGAGGGGCACCGGCTATGCACATGGTCCGAATGGCGCCACGGCGTATCGCGGCCCTTATGGAGGAGCGGTTGCGACCGGTCCCCATGGCGGGACCGCATACCGAGCGCCGTACCCTGTCTACGGCACCGGCACGGTCTATGCAGTCAGGCCGTGGGTTGCGGCGCCTTACTACGGATCGGTCGTCGCGGGAGTGGCCTTGGGAACGATCATCGCTGCCTCGACACCGCCGCCACCTCCATCACCCGCGCTCTGCTGGTTCTGGTCCAGCCCGGCGCACACGCAAGGGTACTGGGACTACTGTTCCCGATAGAAAAGGCGCATCGCGTATGTACTGTCTCAACGATTGCCGAGCCGCGGCACAACACGCGCATCCGGACGACAGTCGGCAGCCAGCCCAACCGGCATGTTGCTCGCCGCTGTGTCGCGCGTTGCATAAGTCATGTTGGGGATCCGGATGAAACCGCAGCGATCCTGGCTACCGCGCGTGATCCTCGGTCTCGCTCTCGTCATGGTCCTGGCTGGTTTCATCCTGCATGGTGTGCGACCGGCAAACTTCCAGCGCGGCTGGCAAAACCTTCTCGCGCGGCCGGGCCAAAGCCTAGCGCTGCGCTTCATCTTGCAGCCGACGGTCTCGACGATTCTCGCCATCCGCGATGGCATCAAGGATGCGCGCGCAGGTCGGCCGCCTTACCTGTGGTCGATGTTGACCGACCCGGCAGACCGTTTGCCGCGTTTGCGGGATGGACTCACGGCAACAGGCAAGATTTTCCTGATCGCGATTGCGCTGGATGTCGTGTACCAACTCATCGAGCTGACGAATTTCCATCCGGTCGAAGCGCTGATCATCGCGATCTTCCTGGCATTCATCCCGTACCTGTTGGTCCGCGGACCGGTGACGCGCCTCGCGCGCCATTGGCAACGCTACAAGACCGAGGAACCCCTGGCATGACGGCAGAGCAAGGCGTCGAGACAAGCGCCGAGCGTTTTGCGTTAAGGGCGACCGCCGATAGCAATTTTGCCTGGTTGCGAACATGGCTCGCCCTTGAGCGCACGTTGATGGCGTGGGTGCGTACTGCGATCGCCCTGATCGGGTTTGGGTTCAGCATTGTCGAGATCTTCAATCGGCTCGGCAACATGCCAGGCCTAGCGCCGCCCTTGCGGCCAGGTATGTAGGCCTTACCCTGATCGCTGCCGGCGTTTTGGGATTGCTGATATCGGTCTGGCAATACCTTTGGATAAGCAAGTACTTGTGGAGCGGGCAGTTCCGGTCAATCGCCGGATTGCGTGAAGGTCCAATGCAGACACCTGGCTTGCTGATCGCAATAGCACTTACCATCCTCGGAGTTTTCGCTTTCATCGCCGTGCTGCTTCGTGTTCAGTAGCAGATTGCTCGCCGATGCTCGCCCGTGACGACAGTACCGCTCAGGAGAAGTCGAATGTCCGACCCAAAAGACAAGGTGGAAAAGCAGGAATCTCTCCCGTTCCCGCCGACGCCTTCGGCAAGCATTGCCGGGCGTACCATGCAGGAGTCGGTCTACAACCAACGGGTGACGCCGCGCCGGCTTCCCGCAGATGTGCCAAACATTTTGATTGTGCTGATCGACGATGCAGGCCCCGCGCTTCCGGCCACGTTTGGCGGCGAGGTTCAGACCCCGACGATGGACCGTATCATCAAGGAAGGTATTGCCTTTAATCGCTTCCACACGACGGCCATGTGCTCGCCGACCCGGGCATCACTGCTGACCGGCCGCAATCATCATCGGGTCGGAAACGGCCAGATAGCGGAACTGGCCAACGATTGGGACGGCTATTCGGGCCGAATTCCCAGGAGCAGTACGCTGGTCGCAGAAGTGTTGAAGGACTATGGCTATGCCACGGCCGCCTGGGGCAAGTGGCACAACACGCCCGCCGACGAGACCTCGCCGGCCGGCCCGTTCGAGAACTGGCCGACGGGGCTCGGGTTTGAGTATTTCTACGGCTTCCTCGGCGGCGAAGCCTCGCAGTACGAGCCGAACCTGGTGCGCAACACGACGTACGTCCTGCCGCCGAAAACCCCGGAGGAGGGCTACCACCTCAGCGAAGACCTGGCGGACGATGCGATCGGCTGGCTGCACAAGCACAAGACCTTCCAGCCGGACAAGCCGTTCTTCATGTATTGGGCGAGCGGCGCAATTCACGGCCCGCATCACATAGCAAGGGAGTGGGCAGACAAATATAAAGGCAAGTTCGATGACGGGTGGGACGCCTACCGTGAGCGCGTGTTGAAGCGCGCCAAGGAGAAGGGCTGGATTCCCGCCGACGCGGAACTTACCCCGCGGCACGCGACGATGCCGTCCTGGGACAGCATCTCCGAGGATGAAAAACCGTTCCAGCGCCGCCTGATGGAAGTGGCGGCAGGCTTCGCGGAGCATGTGGATGTCCAGGTCGGGCGGGTGGTTGATGAGATCGACAGGCTCGGCTATGGCGAGAACACGCTGGTCTTCTACATCTGGGGCGACAACGGTTCCTCGGCCGAAGGCCAGAGTGGCACCGTCAGTGAATTGCTCGCGCAGAACGGCATCCCCACCAACATCAAGCAGCATATCACGGCGCTCGAAGAACTTGGTGGACTGGCGGAACTCGGCTCACCCAAGACCGACCCCATGTACCATGCCGGATGGGCCTGGGCCGGCAGCACGCCATACAAGGGCACGAAGCTGCTGGCTTCGCATTTCGGCGGCACGCGCAACCCGATGGCGGTTCGGTGGCCGGCAAAGATCAAGCCCGAGGCAACGCCGCGCGCGCAGTTCCACCATGTGAACGACGTCGTCCCGACTATCTACGAAATTCTCGGCATCACCCCGCCGCGCACGGTGGACGGCGTCGAGCAAGACCCGATCGACGGCGTCAGCTTCGCCTACACACTTGACGATCCCGGCGCGAAGGGCCGACTGCTCACCCAGTACTTCGAAATCATGGGCAGCCGCGGGATCTATCACGACGGCTGGATGGCCTGCGCCATCGGGCCACGCCTCCCGTGGGTTCCAGGGCTACCACCCGGCATCCAAGAGTGGACGCCGGATAAGGACGTATGGGAGCTTTACAATCTGGAGGAGGACTGGAGCCAGTCCAACGACCTTGCTGCTAAGATGCCGGAAAAGCTGGCGCAGATGAAGGAAATGTTCCTGATCGAAGCCGCGAAAAACAAAGCCTTGCCGATCGGCGGGGGACTCTGGATCCCGGTCCTGCATCCCGAGTTGCGGGTTGCCCCGACCCGCACCGAATGGACCTTCTCCGGCGATATGGTCCGCGTGCCGGAGTTCTGCGCGCCGGCGCTAGGCAACAAACCCAATGTCGTCACGATCGACGCGGTTATTCCCGCCGACGCCAACGGGACGCTCTATAAACTGGGGGCAAATTCGGGCGGCCTAACCTGCTTCGTCGAAGATGGCGTCCTGTGCTATGAATACAACCTCTTCATCATTCAGCGCACGAAGATCCGCGCCGCGGAAAAGCTGCCGATCGGCAGGGTAAAGATCGAAATCGAGACACGCTATATTGTGCCCCGGCCTGGCGGCCCGCTGAAGGTGACCATGAAAGTGGCCGATAAGGTCGTGGCCGAAGGTACCGTGCCGATCAGCGCTCCGCTGGTCTTCACCGCCAATGACTGCCTTGATATCGGTATCGCGCTTGGATCACCGGTGTCACTCGACTATTACGACAAGGCGCCGTTCAAGTTCAATGGCGCGATCGAGTTGGTGAGGGTGAAGTATCTGCCGCCTCCGTAGGCCAGTCGCCCTGATCCTGTGCGGTCGACCTGCGGATCGCCACGGCGTTCGCAGGCCGGTGTGCTGCCTTATGTTCGCGGCACCCCTGCCAATCTAGCCCATCTTATTCACCGCATACCAGGGATTCGCTGACGGGCATGGGACTGCCGCAGAACTGGGGGTCAACCAGCCTTGGCGGTAAGAGGAGTCGTATCGTTGGCAGGGTAGAACCTCCGGCCGCAGGTGGAACCAAACGCGCCATTGTAGACCGCACAACGAACCTGCAACAGAAGGTCCGCGCCACGACGTGACCATCGCATCTGCTGCCGCTTGTTCATGCGGCGGTTCACCAAAAGTTCGCTGTGCCTTCCGTAATCGACGTGCCAACCGGCAGACCGGCGCGGTGTCGCGCGGCGTAGTTGACCAGCCATTCGTTCTGTCCAACCAGGTATTTGTCCAGCGCGTGCAATGCTGCCCACAACTTGCCCGCCGACGCGGCATGATTTTTTCGACCATGCTCGCCTCGAAAGCGGCACATCACCGCATGGATGCGGTCGATACTGACCCGCGCATTCGTGGCTTTGCCGTTCCACAGCCGCCAACGCAATCGTTCGACTTCGTCGACGATCGCCGCCTTTGCCTTCTCCTGCGCGGCGTTTGTCGTCGATATGGCGTCGGCAATTTGTTTCAGATGGTTCAATCGCATCGCAATGTGAAACCAATCAAGCATCGGGGTGATCCCGGCGTCTGCAAGAATGTTCCTCAGCCCAGGACAGCCATCGGTGAAAGCCGCCAATATCGTGTCCGCGGCATGCCCGGCTGCGGTGAGGTTACCACAATTATTAATAACGCCGCGATATCTGTGTCGGCTCCGGCGACCGCAGCGAACACCTGCCTGGCACCAGTTGATGTCTCGACATTACCAACCCGGACTTCCAGATGTCGTTCCCCCGGCTCGCAGCTTCGCACAAACGTCCCATCCAGGGTCACCGAAATCGTCGCGGCGGGTGCTGCGGTTGCTGGCGCAGCTCGAGCTTCAAGTGCGGCTCCTGCTTTCAGCACGCGACGGCGGAGTGTCTCGGGATCCTTGCCGGCATCGATGGGGAACATCTGCACCAGCAGGTCGGCGGCAGTTCTGTACGTCATGAGAGCAGACATATGCGCCTCAAGCTGCTGCAATTCCGGCGTCGAACGACAATGCGCCGGCCAGCGATTGCCCGTCTCGATCTTGCGGCAGGCCACGCACTCACTCCCGGCATTGGATAGACGCCAAGTCTGGCCCAAAGCTGTCGCCACCCCCAGTTCTGCGGCAGTCCCGATAGTCGGCCTGCATGCGTGCCCGGCACGGTGTGGGGCACGGCGCCGATGCTGAACTGCCAAGTTGTGCGCGGCGCCGTGCTTGCCTCCAAACTTTGGCAGGCTCTTGCCGCGCCGTCCTCCCACGGGCCGCAGGCCAAGACCGCACCGGCACCGTCAGTTCGGTTCAGACAGTGCAGTCCAGCGGCTGATCCGCTCTCAAGACCGCGTCGTCGCACCCGCAGCTATGCTGCCGGGTGACGCTCGCCGCCGCTTACGCGCGCTTCCTCACCGCCGCTGACACGGAGCGCCCGTAGCCATGGTCAGTGTGGTTGGCTTGCGTGCGACGTCGCAGCCGGGCCCGACAAACGTATGACTCCATAGCCGGACGAACGCGGCCGACCTCCACCCGCTTCGACGGCAGTCTGTCCTTTGCTTCCGCATGTTGATGGCGCTCATCAGCGGGCGGACCTGGCCCACGTCAAACTCCGTCCGGCCCCGTAGGCGATTGCGCTCAGACCACCGACGAAGAAGCCGATCGGCCAGTCTGAGGCGAAGGACAGCGCTATCGATATCCACACTGTCAGCACGGACAAGCCGGCCGACAGCAGCACTGCCCGCGACGGCCGATCGGTTAGCGAGCGTGCGGCTGAGGCGGGCCCGACCATGAGGCTGAAGACCAACAGCGCTCCGACCACCGGTAGCGCGACGGCGGTGGCGAGAGCCAGGATGCTCAGGAACAGCAGCTCCATGCGGCGCGCCGGGATGCCCCTGGCTTCACCCAGTTCGGGCGAGACGGAACTCAGCAGAAGCGGGCGGAACAGTATCGCGGTGAGCGCGACCGAAACGACGCTGATCACGATAACCGGCACAAGCTCGCTGCTGCTGACACCGAGCACCTCGCCAAAGAGCAACGCATAGACCGCCTGGAAATATTCGGTGGTCATGCTCAGGAACAGTGCGCCGAGCCCGAGCAGCATGACGAACGACAAGGCTGTCGCGATCTCGTGACGGCCCCGCTGTCCGAGCTGGCTGATCCCGATCACGCCAAGTCCCGAGAACACGAGCAAGCCGATAAGCGGGTTGACGCCGAGCACAGCGGCTGCGGCGGCGCCGGGAAAGGTGCCGAGCGGCAGGGCATGCGCAGCAAATGCGGAGCCGCGGATGACGACAAAGAAGCCGACGACACCAGCGACAGCGGCAATGACGGTGGCTGCGATCCAGGCGTTGATCATGAAGCTGGCGAACATCGCGCGACTTCACCCGGCGCGCTGGACGCGATGAGGATCGATGCGCTCGACCTGACGTGTCTGACGGCGTCCGGGCGCGCCCGCGACGACGTAGGCCACGAAGATGAGCGTGACGATGCAGAAGCTCACCGGCCAGCCGTGCCCAGGGGTCCAAACATAGCTGTCGTAGGCAATGAGGATCCCGCCCCAGGTCGCAGCGACTCCGATGACGGTGGCAAGCAGGATGGCCATTCCAGGCCGCTTGGCGATACGTAGCGCGATCGCAGCCGGCCCGATCAGCAGCGCCGTGGCCAGAATGGCCCCGACAGTCATGGCGGCGAGCGCGACGGCCAGCGCCAGAACGATCAGATACAAGAGACTGACCAGCCGCACCGGTACGCCGCGCACGGCGGCCAGGTCCGGATCGATCGTGCTGAGCAGCAACGGACGGAAAAGCAGCGTGATCGCGAGCACGGCACCGAAGCCGACCGCCAGCGCGAGCGGGACGATCGAGGCTGGGATGGCGAACATCGAGCCGAACATCACGGTGACCGCTGCGCCGGTCGCGCTCGTCGACGTGGCGTCCCAGAAGAGGAACAGTGCCGCAAGGCCGAGCCCGGTACCCGTCACAACGCCCGTCACCAGGTCACGCTCGGTGGCGCGATGCACCTGGACCAGTTCCATGCCGCAGGCCGCCGTCACGCCCATGATGAGGAACCCGAGGAAGGGATTGATCCCGAACAAGAAGGCGGCGGCCCCTCCCGCGCTGCTGACATCTCCCAGGGCATGACCGGCAAACGCCTGTCCGCGGATGACGGTGAACACGCCGAGAATCCCGGACACGATGGCTGCTCCCCCGCCGATCATCGCTGCCACACGCACGGGTTCGCTGGTGAAAAAGCCGGGTTCAAAAACGACGGAGGCAAGAGACGTCATGCGAATCACGGCACCTGGACGACGTGGACTGGGTCCTGCTCGATCGCCATAGCGGCACCCTCCCTGGCCTCCGCAGCAATCACCAGGATCCGGCCGTGAACCCGGACCACATCGATATGGTAGCCGTACAGCTCGCTGAGGACCTCTGTGCGCACGACGGCATTTGTGGAACCGCTCGCTGCCCGCCCGTTGGCCAGGTAGACGATCCGGTCCATGGCCGGAAGCAGAGGGTTCATGTCATGGGCCGCCAGCAGGATGGTGATCTGATAGTCGCTGCAGAGTCGGCGCAGGATGCCGACGATCCCGGCCACGCTGCGGATGTCGAGATTGGCGAGGGGTTCATCCAGCAGGAGCAAGCGCGGACGGCGGACAAGGGCATGAGCAATCAGTACCCGTTGCTGCTCGCCGCCGGACAAAGCCCCGATGCGCTGGTCGGCGAACGCCGCGGCGTCGACCGCCTCCAGCATTTCGTCCACCTGCCGCGAACGCGCTTTCGACGGAAGGGAAAAGCCCAGCCGGTGACCGTCCAATCCAAGCGCAACGAGATCTCGCGCTCGCATTGGGACATAAGGGTCGAGAATGATTTTCTGCGGCACGTAGCCGACCGAGGCCAGCCGCTTGCCGCTGCCTCCAATTGCGATGCGTCCGCTGCGCAGTGGGACAAAGCCAAGAATGGCGCGGAGCAGCGTCGTCTTGCCCGATCCGTTGCTACCGATCAGGCCGCAGAACTCGCCCGGCGCCAGCGCGAAATCGATATCCTGCAGAACGGAACGTCCGGAGAGCCAGACATTCGCCTGACGAACGGCCAGCATGTCACCGTCTGCGAGCATCGGCCTCAGTGTCCGCCCAGAAGCGTTTCAGTGGACACCTTGTCGGTCACGGCCTTTCGCAGTGCAGCGACTTCGGCGAGCATCCAGGATTGATAGGTGTAGCCGGGCATGGGCATCGTCTCGTAGACACCGACCACGGGGATCCCATTCTTCTTGGCGAGCCCAAGGAAGGTCGCGGTAAGCGTGTCCGTGACCTGCTGGTTATACAGGAACACTTTCACCTTGTGGCCTGAGAACAGTTGGTCCTGGATGGCGACATCCTGCGGGGCAGGATCGGTGCCGTTCATGATTGCGGCTTGCAGGCTGAACGGCGTGAGGATGTCGGTGCCCGCGGCTTGCAGCATGTAATCCGCGACCGGCTCGGTGACCGCGACCTGGGTGTGCGGGTAATGCGCCTTGAAGGAGGCGATCGCTGCGAACCAGGGTTCGAGCGAGGCGTCAAACGTTTTCAACCTGGCCTGGAAATACGCGGCGTGCGCCGGCTGCAACGCGGCGAGGTCAGCCGCAATGGCCTTGGCGACGGCAGGCATGGTCTTCGGATCGTACCAAAGATGCGGGTTCGGCGTGTTGTCCGGGAGGCCGAGCAAGTGTTGAGCGTCGATCATCTTGCGATTGGCCCTGGGCGCGGCCGCGATGATCTTGTTCGCCCACGCGTCGTAGCCAACCCCGTTCATGACGATCAACTCGGCAGCGGCGATCTGCGTCGCGACCTTCGGACTGGCCTCGAAGGTGTGTGGGTCGGTGTTCGGATCGGTTTCGATCGCCGCCACCGCGACATACGTGCCGCCGATCTGGGAGATGACGTCGGCATATTCGTTCTCCACGCCGACC
>Ga0335072_10015352_pt1 | contig 10878 bp, 9 predicted proteins | sample Lox_Sample_21_FD_206725 | JGI IMG/M metagenome (GOLD analysis project Ga0335072, IMG submission 206725) | Soil microbial communities from Loxahatchee National Wildlife Refuge, Florida, United States - Lox_Sample_2.1 | ecosystem: Environmental > Terrestrial > Soil > Wetlands | place: USA: Florida... | reverse complement strand
CTGAAGATCGCTTGGTAGTGCAAAAAATCGTTGTTCGAAGATTAAGACGTTTGTCATACCAGTTGCCCCCCGCTGATTTCGTATTGAAGTAACAAACCTCTCCTCTTTGCCTTTTCCTTTGCTCCACACATTGGATGCTGGGGCATTTGATTGACGAGTCAACAATTTAGATTGAAAACCGTTGATTGGATGTCGAAGTCTTGGCCGTCTTGGGCCGTCCTGTTGTTGGGATAGGCCCATAACAGGGCTGATAGTTCGTTCGTATTGCGTGCCAGGCATCTTACCGTCAACAGGTAGAATTAATGACGTAGCTGTTATAGGGGTAATAGGTAACGATTTGTTAGCGTTGTTCTGGTCTTCTTTAGACTGGGTGGGTTGTTTAAGTTGACGGAAGTATTGTTTTGAACCGAATTCGACAAGGCGCAGAGGCTCCAGTCCAGTGCGATCTGCCGGGAAACGTTTTGAATGTTTCATTTCCACAGGTAACAATGTTACGTCTCCTCCTAATCTATTCATAATGTCCTCAAAAACTTGCATGGCTGGTACGATGTATGCAATACCGGTGCCGATACTTCCCGCAACAATATGGCCATATAAATCACCCATAACCTGGTCAACAACACCTGACCCACAGTCTCCATGAGCCAATTTTCCGTTCAGACGGACAGAATAAAGTTCTTGAAGAGTCCTCTGGTTGGGTAACCGCATATACGATGCCGTAGCGTATAGTTTACCGCTCAGTAATCCTGATGAAGCAGTCACTGAGATAATCCCGACGTCTGAGCTAATTATTTTCGCCACCTGTCTAACCCTTAGCCACCTCTGAGTGCCGTTGGGTTCGAGAGCTACTTCGTTACTGCCATCACGATTTGCCCCTTCCAGTTCTACTAGAGCATAGTCAAGTGATTGTTTAGTGCCTGTCTCTGAAACTAATGCTAGCTTTCCAATGCGATTAAGTCTCCGATTTATGGCAGGCTCCTTTTTTTGGGACTGTTTGCTGCTAGCTGGGGAGCTTTGGGCTGAGAGGTCCACGTCCGAGGGAAGCAAAGTCTTACTCGCCGCAGTCGATGATGAGGATTCTGGACCTGAAGAAGAGTCGTGTAATTTAGCGCAAACATGGTTGCCGATGGGACTGCAATTCTTATCCAGAAGCATTTCTCTGAATACAATATTGCCTTTATCTTTAGGACAAGAATCCTCATCTTCTGAATCGCTCTGGCCATCGAAGTCACAGTCGTCCATATTTGAAGGTCGCATTTCAGACAGAGCGTCATCGTCAAGTTCCGAAAAAGCATGGCCCACGGTTAGTTGATAAATTTTGTCATTAATGTACAAAATCGGACCGGCGGTTGCGGGCCGCAATGAGCCACCATCTCGCCTGGGAATGAAAAGCCGTCTGCCAAATGCGTTGTCCAATGGGGAAGAGAGCACGATAATCTCTTCGCCTGGAGTTGAGTTTGATGAGAAGGTCGGTTCAATGTCTTCCTGGGCCAGGTGATCAGGGAGCCCACTTGTGTCGCCTAGTCCTATAAGGGGGTATTCATTCAATATTCCGCTCTTAAGAATGGCTCTCCTAACCTCTTTCCGTGCCACAGGATCCGTAGAACATATCAAGATCCTCGGTACAGCACTATCTTCAGTACGACCGATCATGTAGATCTCCACGATGAGAAGTGGGCCGTATTTGCATGAATCCCTAATGAAATTCTTGATCTCGGGACCAAGCCTACTATTCCAAGTCTCGCGCACTGGTCCAACAGCGTTCCAGCAGGTATATTTTCCATTCTGCACAGGTCCTCTCCAATCTCCAATTGAACTCTTCGGATTTTCCCATTGACTTCTATCTCTGCGAAACCCAAAAAGCCTCGCGAGTGTTGTCATAACTTCTCAAACCGCATGCGAGGCTAAGGAGGAACGATGTATTCGAGTGGAGGCAAAACAATTGCTAAAAGGGGGAACATTGTGATAATGAAAAGGGTCGAGAGTATCCATTTACGTCCGACATCTGGGGAGGTAAAGGAGTTACGGCGGCAGATCGGTAATACCGGAAAGACGGGGTGGCGGAGCAGTTGGCCATGGAAAGGGCCGAATAGATGCCTTTGACTTTGCTTTATTGGGCTTAGGGCCGTGCACTCTGGGAGAAATCAGATAAGGCATAAAGTCACACCTCCGACATTAATTGATAGGTTTATATCATTGAAATTACATCCGAATAAAATCTGTAGCTTAATTAATGGTTTAGGTACGGATGTTTGGCCACCATCTCTGCAAAATTTGCAGATGGTGGTTGACATCTCAAACTAGTGACGCAATCCATGCCTCAGGCCAAGAGACAGGAAGGTACGAAAACATTTTCGGTGAGGCCTTCCAAGGCGGAGATCTCCTATTGGATCTGACTACCTCAGCCTCATGTGCAATTTGGCCGACAGAAACATAATTTGGCCGAAGGCGACGAGGCTGACCGGTTTGCAAGGCTTTAATCTGCCTCAACATGAACTTAAACGTCTTCTCTCGCAGGTTAACCTTTTCTCTTCAGTTTTTCTCTATTAAGCTGCTAGCATCACCAAAATCTACTTCTCATGGCATCGCTTGACATGAGTCTGAGGAATCATGTCTCCCGTTCACTCAGGCCAGCCGCCGTCGAGCAACTCTGGGGTCCTCAACCTTCCAAGCTCACTCTTCTGGGAGGAAAAGCAAATTTAGAAGCATTCTTTGACTTATATTTCGGATATTATGCCCAGCAATGCGACCTCATAGGACGACACGCAAAAGGCAGATATTCATCGGTAGAGACGCATAGAGATATTATGGACATAGCGCGACTTCTGCAACAACATCTTTCACGAGAGGAAGTATGGAAGCTAATGTCAGACTTTCTGAAAGCCGCAGATAAGGAACAGCATGAAAACTCTATCAATCTCGTCGCCCGGCTTCTGTTTATGATCAAATTCGGCGATATTCCTCACGAATGTGGTGGAGGGAGACACATCGAATGGAGCCACGGAAGTCTTGTCGAATTCGTACACAATTATTTCTCTCACCCTCCGGCTTGTGGCCATGAGCGTATTAAGCTTGAGAAGTCATTCAATGCTCTGAACTTGCAGCGAATCGCCGGAATTCAAATTAGCTGGACGGACAATTTGGCTGACCACCTGCGCATGGTGGATGATGATAAAGCTGTCGCAATCTTCCACCATGCTTCATTCCTAGAGTATCAACTCCATAAGTAAGTATTGCCAAGGAGCGAACCCTTTAAGGATTGAACTTACAGCGGTAGTAACAGCCCGATTTTTCCACGTCATTTTATTGAGGAGACAATATTGACGATTGCCCTTTTCTTTCCTAAATACGACTCAGCCACCAAAAAGTGGTATCAAAAAGTCGCTTCAGCGTACCATCTTGATATGCAGCTTGTAGGGACTGGGAACTTGAGTGCTGAAAAGCGCCAGATTGAGAACTTTTGGTACTGGCATGACCGCCTTGTGATTTTGAAAGAAGTATATGACGAAGCTCGGCCGAATACGCTCTCTCAATGGTGGCACGATAGGCGAAATGGAGTTCAGTGGTACACCTTCTGGGTTGCGCTCTGGGTTTTGATCTTAACAATTTTCTTTGGCTTTGTGCAATCTGTCGAAGGGGCGCTACAACTATATAAAACGTTCAACCCATGAGGTTTGGAGTCAGCCAGAGTTGCTCTTAGGCGATCTCCTCGTTTGAAGAAGAAAATGGCAAGGAAGAGGAAAGCAAACAGAATGCCTAGGACAACGTTGTGTTATCTCCTCCATAGCCATTCTCCTCCTGCCCCCAGCTCGGTCCCTCGAAAAGACAGCACAAAACACGACTAAGAAGCGCTACCGCGCGAATCTCAGTGACAAGATTGCTACGCTTCGTGATAGCGTGCCTAGCCTGCGTGTTATAGACAAGGACGACTCGTGTAGCGGCGACTTGCAGAAGGATTTGCAGGGCTTGTCGCGTGCACAGAAGATTAATAATGTATTTATTCATCCTCACTCTCTTCTTTCTCCATCGCTTCCGCACAGCAACTGACGATTTTCCCAAGCAGCCATCCTCTCCAAAACAGACGAATACATCGCCCACCTTGAAAAGCGGAACATGTGCCTCACAAAAGAAAATAAAGCCCTGAAAGCCCGCATTGACGCTTTCGAAATTCTTATAATGGCGTGATCCGGTCTTGGGTCTACGGCTGGCGGCGGTGGCAGGCTGTAACGCAAGTTAGGGACCATATGGCTCAGATGGAGTTGGGTGCGGTTGTATCTTTTTCCGGCGTTCGTGCGTAGTAGATATCCTTCGAACCATCCATATACAGGATTAACTCTCTCTCTTGTCAAAGTAAATGTCGTTCTTTGCTATGCACAAGCAGAGACCTTTTGAATTGGGACAGTATGCACGTGAAACAGCGGTTTTACTGTGGGTTAATCAGGTTAATTTATGGTGAATGATTCATCGCTTGTCTAAAACGAAAGTACATAGCAAGCTTTGCGAAACAGGTCACAAGACATCACAACCAAAAGTAGAAATACCTTCCACTCTTGAGCATGATTCCAGTCAAAACAGACATAGATCAGTTCGTTCTGGCATTTAGTTGTTATTTTGGTTGTTATAGGCTACTCCGCTTCCGCTACTGAGCGTGGAGTTTGCTCTGTTGTGAAGAGTTCCAACAAGTGGAGAGGTATACCTGTTAAGCGTGCGCTATTTCTAGAACCTACACCTAATATCAGTTAATATCTCCGATCGCTTGTACTCAGAAGCCTTAGAAAGCAGCACTCCTTAAGACTGAGAAATAGATGGCAGTAGAATGGGGTGGCGGCCCTAGGAAACGATAGCGCCCAGAAAGTTATGAAAGTGGAAAACGAAAGTGCTGCATACCCTACCAACTTAGGTCAGAAGAGTCCATATTTAAAAAGGTTAATCAACTTGGGAGTACTGTGATGTTGACGTAGCCCTAGTTATACCTTAGGATGGCGGATTCTTTATGTATAAACCAATTCATGAATCTTAGTCATTATCTATCAAGGATCTTGTAAGGCCATGTAGTCCCTCTACTAATATACCTATACATGCTAAGGCCAAAAGCAACATGTTTCATACTCTCTTCCTAGGTCATACTCCCTCAATAAATAGAAAGTCAGCTTTAGAGCTGTATGAAGCAGAATTCTCTGCGTATAAGAGTTCATATTTTCGACCTGCCATGCCCTTAAAGCCGCATTCAAAGTCGTCACCTGCGGCAATAGCGACTGATCACACCTCTTGCCCTCCCCTACTACCCACATCCATACCCTGCTGTTTCTCCTTCTTCATCACCTCTTTTTTCGCTCGATACCTCTCCTGCGCCTCTAACCCTATCTCTATAATCTCATGTTGCTTTTTCAGCTCCTGCTTCTTGATTGCCAGGCTCGCGAAAAACCCTACCATCCCGACACACACATATAGGATCCACATCTTCTGCAGACTGTCTGTAAATGCATTCCCCACAGCGCTCTGCTGCGCCGCCGGCAAGTTTCGCACGAGCGTAGTCGACGACGTAGCACTCCCACCTGTAAGGAGAGCTACGAACTGCGGAGAAACACCGGAAGAAAGGAGCTGTGCGTATTGTTTCTGCATCTCGTTTTGGAATATAACACCGCCGATGACGACGGATATAGCAGTAGAGAGCTGGCGCACGAACATAAAGGTGGCTGTCGCGGTTGCAATATCCTCTGGCGCAACTAAAGTCTGCAAGGCTATGAGTGGTGCTAGAAAGTTGGGTCCTATACCGAGCCCCGCGAGGATCTGAAAGATGATAATTCTGGCCCAGTTTGCATAGGCAGGGAGATCGATGAAGAGGCCAACACCCAAGGTCATAAGGAGTAAGCCTACACGGATGGGTTCGATATAGTAACCTGTTTTTTTTATGAGGATGCCGGTACCAATAGAAGTGAAGGAGAGGGAGAGGACAAGTGGTAAGAGGTAGACGCCTGATAATATAGGAGTGGCGCCGATGACGGCCTGGAAATATATTGGAAGAAAGAAGAACCCAGAGAGGACAACAAAGCCGTGGAAAAAGCAAACGGCAAGGGCTGCGAAGTTAGAGCGCTGTTGGAAGATCCGGAGAGGCATTATAGCATACTTGGCGATTTTCCATTCGTTAAGGAAGAAAAGAGCCCAGGTAACGAGCCCAAAGATAATCAAGCAAATAACAGTAGCGCTAGCCCAGGGGTAGGAGACTCCACCATATTCGAGGCCAAGGAGGAGCATGATAGTACCGCCGACAATAGTAAGAGAGCCGAGCCAATCAATCGCTTTCAGGCCGTCGAGGATGGGAGTTTTAGGGGTATTGATATCGAGGAAGAGAACAAGAATAATAAAAGCAAGTCCATCACACGGCACTAAATAAAGAAATTAGTATGATATAAACTAGAAGCTCGATATGTACTACTTGCAGTTTATATAAAAGCACCATCTCCACGAAACTTTTTGCGCCAAAGCTCCTCCAAGTATTGGTCCTAGGGCACATGCGATGCCCCAGGTCGCTCCAACCATACCGTAGTACGCGCCTCTCCTCCTAATGATCCATATCGATATTAGTTGAAAACTTCAAACCTGTTAATCAAAGAGTGTTCAACCAACCTCTCACTAAACAGATCACCGATGCAAATATTAACCAGGCTCATCAATCCTCCTCCTCCTACCCCCTGAAAGACTCGACCTACGATCAACATTTCAATACTGGCCGCAAGCGCACATATCAAGCTTCCAATGAGAAATATTATATTAGCAATCAACAAGACTGGCTTGCGGCCAAATATGTCACTCATTTTGCCCCATGAAGGCACAGTTGCAGCATTAGCAATGAGATAGGCCGATCCAATCCACAAGTATCCGGTTCCGGAAGTGTTAAAGTGCGCGGCTATAGTAGGCAAGGCTGTCGTGATGATCGTCATATCCAGCGCGGCAAGGAAGACGGCCATACACAATGCTAGCATAATCAAGGCCGTCTTACTTCGACTAATCTCCTCATGTCCTTGTAGCGGTACTTTTCTATCAGACAACTCCTTTGACGCCGCACTACCATCCGGCTGAGTTTGCTCGAGGGACGCATTCATCGGCGCCATATCATTAGTACAGGGAGCTACTTCGGCTTCTGCCTCTGTTCTCTCCATCGAATATATTTCTTTCTCTTCGTCTTTATCGTGTAGCAGTTTGCGTAGAGGAACTCGAAATTGGTTTGAATGAACATGCCAATACGCATAAGAATGAAGCGCCAAGAAAAGAGATAAGCGCCTTTTAACGTGGCATGTCGAACATGAGATCATAACCATTCGCTAAGGAACTTCCGGGCAGAAGAACAGGTGATTACGATCACCATGAAGAACTTTCCAATAGGCGATAAGGTGCTCATTTGCAAAGCAATTCCAAGGTGCCCAATTTGGTCTATACCTCTCTCCTTATTGGTACGAGGTTCATTCCAATGATGGCTTATCCTATATACCTATATACATACTATCTTGATTAATACCTTCTCGAGATCGGTTGATTGTAAGGAGTTTAGGAAAATACACCGATAGGTCTTTATCCGAGGTAGTGGGTGCCGAGCTGTTATAGGCTTATAGCTCTGATCGCTAAATTTGTCTTAAAAGCTACAGTACTATGACGCCTTCTCGAGTTTTGTTTTCTCCCGGGGTGTGATCTTGCATACATGAGGACACGCACTGTTGCTTATCATACATTCAGATCGGACGATTAGTGGTATGACGCGTCGGGCCAACAAACCCAGAGAATGGACACGAGGTGTAGTAGTTAGGTGCGGCTTCGGCCCAATATTACCCCGACTCATAGAGCCGCCTACATCACTCAAGCTATTGATATTAGGATCGGAGAGAATCGTCAACACTATGGAATCTCCATAATACGGAGGATTTAATCTCTCCGACCTACGTCTATATATACTTGTAGTTAGTCCTTTGTTGAGTTGAAAGCTCAAGTCACTCGTTCAATGCAATCTGTCTATTCCGCTGCATACACTTAGTTGAATTTCCAATAAAGTACCATCACACATTACTTCAACGCTCCTTAATGCCATTAGCAATTCCGAAATGATCGCTTACCTATATATCAAGCTCTACAAACATCTTCCGAGCTGCTCTTGGATAGCTCTTGGAAGTTCCGATGACAAGCCTCCTTTGTCGAAGTGAAGCCCTGTCCTATTCTTCAAAGCCCCGGCCTTAGTTTTTACGCTTTGTTGAATTTTGCGCTGTTTCAATGGAACAAACTCATTAATTTGATTCTATGTAGCTCCTAATATATCTATGAGAATAGAGTGTTTTGAGGGGCTTTCTCCAGTAGCGTAGATATATTGCATTTGCAACTAGGTTGGGCGGTTCTTAGGAACAGACCCATCAATTTGATTGCTATTGAATGCCTTAGAGCATTAAGTGCTCTATAGCTACGATTTATATACCCAATTTCCAAAGGAGGCTCTGCCTCCTATTTGGGGTCTCTGGTGTCTGCAGCCTGGAGCTGAATCGGGGTGCCCGAGTAAATGAAAGCTGAAATGAGAGAAAGGGAACGTTATATCCAATAAGATTGCATAAGGAACGTTAGTGAATGGTTGCCTTAACCACGAAGCATTCAGAACATAAGAGAAGACAAATGAGAGAAAGTGCACGTTATATTCAACACGACTATACCTTGCCGCCCGACCTTTCATGCTGCCAAAGGCCTAAAATACCCTAAATTCTATGCGTAAGTGTATTCTTGTATGTCTATCCTTTGTTAGAGACGTACGATCTTCATACCGCGCTATTACCCCAGCATCCATCAAGCTATATAAGTCTTCTCACTCTTAGTGACCCCTATTCTCAACACGGAATTATACACCCATTATAATCTAGATCCTAGATTTCATGATATCCCTCAAAGACGTCCGGCTCTCTAGAGAATGTCTAAAGCACCGAACTCTAGGCTTGACTGCGGTCTTCGCCGGTACCACTGCAGGCATCAGATTGCACACACGCTGGGCCTTCAGAAAGAAGTCAAACCCACTCAAAGCCTATTAATGGGGCGCAGATCGTGCTCCTCAAGGAGGTTGACAGAGCCTGTTAGCAGATCAAGAAGAGTAAGCGGAAGATCGACATCCTGTATATGAGTCCTGGATATCTCGGTTTTATTAAAAGTCCAGGTATGCCTTTTTCCCTTACTCTACAATCATTCCTGGCATGTGGCGAATACGGAGATCTTTAACGACCTCTAGATACGACAGAGGGCCTAGAGCCTGACATGGTCCTCAAATATTTCGCACAGCTTCACCTTGCAACTAATCTACTTCTCTTCTTAAGCGCATCACCCGCCCCGCGCGTCATCTTCGCGCTCATTGCAGGGTCCATTTACGCCACAGGCTTACATGGGTACAAGACACACTATATGGCGATGCCCTCGCCCGTCGATGCAGGGGGGATGACGAATCCGCTGCGCAATATCCAGTAGTGAGTTTCATCCTTGCGACGCCCGGTGTTGTTAAGACGGACATCATCGATAACATGCTTGCTAGCAAACTTAAACTGTGGTGGTACTTCTCCTCATAATAAGATAGACTCTTGTGCTAGTGTTTTTGTATTTCATATCTATCTCTTCTGCTGAAGCGGGTGAAAAAGCACTCTTTTTGGCGACTAGTGGGAGGTTTCCGGCGAAGGAGGTAAGAAATGAGAAAGGATAATTGGATTGGCTTGTAAGTGTGCGGGATAGCATTGGCGTTGAGCAGGCGGTGGTTATGTGAAGGATGGAAAGGGGAATGGAGTGTGTAGGGCTAACTGGAGAGGAGATGTGTATGGGAGAATAAGTGTTAGAGAAGTATAGGAATAAGGGAGGGCTGGAAAGTGTGGGCACATACAGTCTGGGTTTTTGAGAGAGTTTTAGAGACGGAATAAGTAATTCATGGCAATGTACATGACCAACAGAGCTACCAATTCATCCAAAAATGCAAAAATGCTCGCCTATCGTAGTTTCTATGACCGTCAGTGTCAGAAGGTCACGAGATGGCATAAGTCCGTTCGTTTAAAATCGGCATGATTCCTAGCATTGTAACTCATTTAATCTCTGTACGTACCTGAATCAGCATTACACTCTGCCTTTTGGTTTATAGTACAGCTAAACAACCGCGTCCGTTGAGCGGGGCACGTACCTGTAGCTTGCCCCCCTTTTGTCTCTGTGACTGAGCTACCTCCCACTCCTCTGCTTCCTGCTGGATCCCATGTGTTACACGTTCAGACATCAGCTTTTACCAATTTTCTACATTTACACTCGTCGTCGACAGAACCGTAGCAAGGTAGGTATAGAAGGCAAATCATCAACACTGACTTTTATGTGGTTGACGAGATTATTACCGAAATCCACAGTGGTTGGCATATCTAGAGAACATCGTATATCTAAATCTACGATGAATTTGATATAATAAGTTCCAGAGCGGACGTAGATAGTGGCTTTCTAAAGGCCAGGTTCACCCTCAACTTGATGTAGCCTGTGCCTCTACGCCATTTGGGTCTAGTACCAGTCACAAAGACCTTCTCCCTAGCTCTTTGCCATTCGAAAATTGTTGGTATAGTAGGTTTTATTTTGTCAACTGGCAGCTCTTCAGCATCTTCGTCGTCGCTCGCGCTCGTACTAGTACTAAGTACAGATGAGCGTCGGGGAAGAATTTCAGTATCAAGTTCCTCTATATTCAATACAGGGGCATCGACGTCAGCAGAATCGGGCGCCCAATGTAAAAGGAGATCCGCCACGGTCTGGACATGTATTTGCCGATAGATTTCAATGACTTCCTTATTTTCTTCCACCTCTCCCAGTTCTTCTTCCAATTCTTCATTACTTTTGCTTTCCTTCCCT
>Ga0335072_10015350_pt1 | contig 10878 bp, 9 predicted proteins | sample Lox_Sample_21_FD_206725 | JGI IMG/M metagenome (GOLD analysis project Ga0335072, IMG submission 206725) | Soil microbial communities from Loxahatchee National Wildlife Refuge, Florida, United States - Lox_Sample_2.1 | ecosystem: Environmental > Terrestrial > Soil > Wetlands | place: USA: Florida... | reverse complement strand
GTGCAGGGCCGTCACCAGCCGGTCGAAGTCGCCGAGGGTCCCGAACACCGGGTCGATGTCCTGGTACTCGCTGACGTCGTAGCCGTTGTCATCCTGCGGGCTGCGGTAGACGGGCGAGAGCCAGACCGCGTCCACTCCGAGCTCGGCCAGATAGTCCACCCGTCGCAGGATGCCGGCCAGGTCGCCCACGCCGTCACCGTCGGAGTCCTGGAAGGACCGCGGATAGACCTGGTAGATAACCGCTCTCGTCCACCACGGGGCGGGGCGGGCAGTGTCCACATTTCCTTCAATGCTCGTCGGAAGTCTGTATGTCAGGACAAACTATTGACAGCGCTCTTAGTCATTTGCTTACATGGCCGGGTGAGTGACCGGGGTGTGCGGCAGGGGCAGCCTGGGCGGGATGCGTCGGGCCGATGACCGACCCGTTCGAAGTGCTGACGATGGGCCGGATCGGCGTGGACATCTATCCGCTGCAGGTCGGCGTGGGCCTAGAGGACGTGACGTCGTTCGGCAAGTACCTGGGCGGCAGCGCGACCAACGTCGCGGTGGCGACGTCACGGCTGGGGCGCCGGTCGGCGGTGATCAGCCGCACCGGGGACGATCCGTTCGGGCGGTTCTTGCACAAGGCCCTGGGCGGCTTCGGTGTTGACGCCCGCTACGTGACCAGCGTCCCCGGCCTGCCGACGCCGGTGACATTCTGCGAGATCTTCCCGCCGGACGACTTCCCGATCTACTTCTACCGGTACCCGAAGGCGCCGGATCTGGAAATCGCGAAGGATGAGCTCGATATGCCGGCAATCGCGACGGCAGGCGTGTTCTGGGCCACCGTCACCGGGCTCTCGCAGGAGCCCAGCCGGTCGGCCACGCTGGCGGCGCTCGCCCAGCGCCGCAGAGCCGGCATCACAGTGCTTGACCTGGACTACCGTCCGACCCTGTGGCCGTCGCGAGATGAGGCCGGCCGGTGGGCGCGGGCGGCGCTGCCGCTCGCCACGGTCGCCGTGGGCAACCTCGACGAGTGCGAGACCGCGACGGGAACCAGGGATCCCGAAGCCGCGGGCCGCGCGCTCCGCGACCTCGGAGCGGACCTGGCGGTGGTCAAGCAGGGCCCGGACGGCGTGCTGGCATTCGACGGCGGGGCCGAGGTCCGCGTCCCGCCTCTCAGTGTCAAGGTCGTGAACGGCATCGGCGCGGGCGACGCGTTCGGCGGCGCGCTCTGTCACGGCCTGCTGTCGGGCTGGGATACCGAGACGGTCGTGCGCTTCGCGAACGCGGCGGGGGCGATCGTCGCCTCCAGGCTGTCCTGCGCCGACGCGATGCCGACCGCTGACGAAGTGCGGCGACTCCTGGCGGAGCAGCCCGATGTTCACTGACAGGATCGCCGAGATCATCAGCGCCCGCGTCTACCGCCCGGAGTACGTGACCGAGGCGGCGGCGGCCAGGCGGCGGGCGGCCGCGCTGGTGGGCGAGCACGGCCGCCTGGTTATCATCGCGGCCGATCATCCGGCTCGCGGCTCGCTCGGCGTCGGCGCCAAGCGGCTGGCCATGGCCGACCGTTCGGACCTGCTCGAGCGGCTCTGCACGGCCCTGCAGCGCCCCGGCGTCACCGGCGTGCTCGGCACCGCCGACATCCTCGAGGACCTGCTGATGCTGGGCGTCCTCGACGGCAAGGTGATCATTGGCTCGATGAACCGGGGAGGGCTGTCAGGCACCGCCTTCGAGCTGGACGACCGGTTCACCGGGTACGACGCCGAGGCGATCAGCCAGATGGGATTCGACGGCGGCAAGATGCTGCTGCGCATCGACCCGGACGACCCGCTGACCGTGCGCACGCTGGAAGCCTGCGGTCGGGCGGTGAAGGACCTCGCCGGGCGGCGGCTGATGGCCATGGTGGAGCCCTTCATCTCCAGACGGGTCGAGTCGCGGGTGCGCAACGACCTGTCGGCCGACGCGATGATCCGCGCGATCTCGATCGCCTCAGGACTCGGCTCGACGTCGGCCTATACCTGGCTCAAGGTGCCGGTCGTGCCGGACATGGAACGGGTAATGGCGGCTTCCACCCTGCCCGCGCTGCTGCTCGGCGGAGACGTGCCCGCGTCGCTGTCGAACACCTTCAACGGCTGGCGGGAAGCGCTGCAACTGCCCAGCATCCGCGGCATTGTGGCCGGCCGCTCACTGCTGTACCCAGCCGACGGTAACGTGGCCCGCGCGGTTGACACGGTCGTCGGCCTGCTCTAGCCCCGGGGAGGGACATGGACATCGCACTGCACCGCCGGGCCGGGACGCTGGCGTCGGGACCGTTCTCGGTCGCGCTCACCGCGCCCGAGGCGGGCTGGTCCTACAGCGCCCTGCGGGTGCTCGAGTTGGCCCCAGGGGCGACCGCGGAAATCATCAGCGGCGGTGACGAGCTAATCGTGCTGCCGCTCGCTGGGTCATGCGCGGTGGACTGCGACGGCACCCGGTTCGAGCTCGACGGCCGGGACAGCGTCTTTACCGCGGTGACCGACTTCGCCTACGTCCCGCGGGAGGCGCGGGCCCGGCTCACGTCCAACGGCGGCGGCCGGTTCGCGCTGCCGGCGGCAGCGGCCCGCCGTCGGCTGGCCGCCCGCTATGGCCCAGCGGACGAGGTGCCGGTGGAGATACGAGGAGCCGGCGCGTGCTCGCGACAGGTCAACAACTTCTGCACGCCGGAGGCGTTCGCAACCGACCGGCTAATCGCGGTCGAGGTCCTGACGCCGGCCGGGAACTGGTCGTCCTACCCGCCGCACAAGCACGACGCCGACCGACCCGGGGAGTCCGTGCTCGAGGAGATCTACTACTTCGAGCTCAGCAGCCCGGTGCGGCCCTGCTCAGAGGAGCCGTCCAACCAAGGGCCCGCGGGGCCTGGCATCGGCTATCACCGGGTCTACGGAACCACTGACCGCCCCGTCGACCTGCTGGCCGAGGTGCGCTCCGGTGACGTCGTGCTGGTGCCGCACGGGTGGCATGGCCCCTCGATGGCACCGCCGGGGTATGACCTCTATTACCTGAACGTGATGGCCGGCCCCGGCGCCGAGCGCGCGTGGCTCATCTGCGACGACCCGGCCCACGGCTGGGTCCGCGAAACTTGGCCCGGTCAGCCGGCCGATAAGCGGCTCCCGATGGCCGTCGGGGGGAGGCGGTCATGACCGATACCGTCAGGCTGACCGTGGCGCAGGCGATCGTCGGGTTCCTCGCCAGCCAGGTGACCGAGCGCGATGGTGCCGAGCACCGGCTATTCGCGGGCTGCTTCGGCATCTTCGGGCACGGCAACCTTGCGGGAATGGGGCAGGCCCTGCTCCAGACCGAGCTGGCCGAGCCGGGCGCCCTGCCTTACTACCAGGGCCGCAACGAGCAGGCCATGGTGCACATCGCGGCCGGGTACGCCCGCATGAGGAACCGGCTGTCCACGCTGGCCTGCACGACCTCGATCGGGCCCGGTGCGACCAACCTGGTGACCGGGGCGTCGCTGGCCACCATCAACCGGCTGCCGGTGCTGCTGCTCCCGGGCGACGTCTTCGCTACCCGGGTGGCCAGCCCCGTCCTTCAGGAACTGGAGTACCCGGGCGGCCCGGACATCTCGGTCAACGACGCGCTGCGGCCGGTGTCGCGCTTCTTCGACCGGATCTGGCGCCCGGAGCAGCTGCCGGGCGCGCTGCTGGCGGCGACGCGGGTACTCACCGACCCGGCCGAGACCGGCGCGGTCACGCTCGCGCTGCCTCAGGATGTGCAGGCCGAGGCGGCGGACTGGCCCGTCGCTCTCTTCAGCCGTCGCGTCTGGCACGTGGGCAGGCCGGTTCCCGAGCCTGGCGCGCTCCGCCGGGCCGTCGAGGCCATCCGCGGCGCCAGCCGGCCGCTGATCGTGGCCGGCGGCGGGGTCATCTACAGCGAGGCCGCCGCCGCGCTGGCGGAGCTGGCGGAGCAGACCGGAATCCCAGTCGCCGAGACCCAGGCAGGCAAGGGAGCGCTCCGCTACGACCACCCGCAGGCGCTCGGCGCCATCGGCAGCACCGGGACCACGGCGGCCAACGCGATGGCTCGCGCGGCCGACGTGGTGATCGGCATCGGCACCAGGTACAGCGACTTCACCACCGCGTCGCGCACGATCTTCGCGGACCCGGACGTCCGCTTCGTCAACATCAACGTCGCGGCGGCGGACTCGGCCAAGCTAGCGGGGATCAGCGTCGTGGCCGATGCCCGGGCGGCGCTGACCGCTCTGGCGAGCGCGCTCGATGGTTGGTCGGTCGACGTCGACTACCGGAAGGAGACGCGCGACCGGGCAGCGGCCTGGGATGCCGGGGTCACCCGCGCCTACGCGCTCGGGCACCAGCCGCTGCCAGCCCAGTCGGAGGTGATCGGCGCCGTCAACGACGCGACGGGCGAACGCGGCGTCGTGGTCTGCGCGGCCGGCTCGATGCCCGGTGACCTGCACAAGCTCTGGCGCAGCAGGGACGACAAGTCCTATCACGTCGAGTACGGCTACTCGTGCATGGGGTACGAGATCGCCGGTGGGATCGGCGTCCGGATGGCGGCGCCGGACCGGGACGTCTACGTGCTGGTCGGCGACGGTTCCTACCTGATGATGGCACAGGAACTCGTCACCGCCGTCCAGGAGAACATCAACGTCACCGTCGTGCTCGTGCAGAACCACGGCTTCGCGTCGATCGGTGCGCTGTCAGAGACGGTAGGCGTGCCCCGCTACGGCACCTGGTACCGATACCGGAACCCGGCCTCTGGGCGCCTCGACGGCGACGTGCTCCCGGTTGACCTGGCCGCCAACGCGCGCAGCCTCGGCGTCCGGGTGCACGAGCCCGCGAGCATAGCGCAGTTGCGGGATGCGCTCGCCCGCGCGCGCCAGGAGGAAGGGCCAAGCCTGGTACAGATCCTGGCCGACCCGCTCATCCCCGCCCCCGGTAGCGAGGCTTGGTGGGACGTGCCGGTGGCGGAGATATCAGAGCTCCAGGCCACGACCGATGCCCGCAAGGTGTACGAAGCGGCGAAGGCGCATCAGCAAACGTACCTGACGCCGGCCGAGCGCCCCGGCCCGCAGCCGGCCGGCACTCACCCTGACCAGGAGGTCCCATAGGTCGAATGTCTTGACATCTTGGATTGTGGTACAAGCTGACAAAGCTGTAGTCTAGGGGTGTGGCCCGACCGGTATCTCGCACGCTCGACCCCGCGCCTGACTCGGCTGCGGCTTCAGTCCGCCCGTCCGCGAACGATGGCTGGCTGTCAACCGTCGCTGTTGGCGGGCCGGTTGACCGCACGAGCCCCGTGCCGCTCTACTTCCAGATCGCCGAGAACCTCAAGCGGGCGATCGAGTCCGGCGCGCTCCAGCCCGGCGACCATCTCGATAACGAGATCCAGCTGAGCGAGCGCCTGAGCGTCAGCCGCCCCACCGTGCGCCAGGCCATCCAGCGGCTTACGCAAGAGGGCCTTGTCGTCCGCCAGCGTGGTGTCGGCACGGTCATCGTCAACCGCCGCATCCAGCGCAAGCTCGCGCTGAGCAGCCTGTATGAAGACCTCAAGTCGTGCGGCCGCGAGCCTTCCACGACGGTCCTGTCAGTGGATCGGGTGCAGGCCGACGAGGAGGTCGCTGCCGCTCTGCGCGTCGCGCCGGGGCTGACGGTGGCGCGGATCGAGCGGTTGCGCGAGGCCGACGGCCGCCCGCTTGCCGTCATGCGCAACTACCTGCCAGTCGGCCTGCTGCAGGGGATCGACGCGGAGTCGGTGCTGTCACGCCACGGGCTGTACGAGACGCTGCGCCAGCAGGGGGTGCAGTTCCACTCGGCCGAGGAGGTCATCGGCGCGCGGAAGGCCACCACGGCCGAGGCGGCGCTGCTGAAGGCGCCGCGCAGCAGCACGGTCCTCACCATGAGCCGGGTGGCGATGGATCCCTCCGACCGCGCCATTGAATACGGCGTCCACGCCTACCTGGCGCAACGGTACTCGTTCCGGGTCGCCCTGGGGCCGATGACGCAGGTGTAGCTTCGCTGTTCCGGCGGCCGGCCTTCGAGCTCCGCGCGCTCGCGCCCAGGTCGGCCAGAGGCGCTGCGCCGGGCGGCGGATTCGGCGGTTCTTCTCGTCCAGTCGCGCAGTCGTCCTACGCGACGTCGTAGAAGCACGCTCTCATTCCGGCGCGGCCTCATTTCGGACACGATCTCGGCCGCTCGAGGCCGCATACGCGCACAACCTCATCGTCCACGACGCCCTCATGCCCAGCTCAGAGCTACGGTCCGACCAATCGGACAAGAGATTGTCATTACTACTTGACAACCTAATTCCGCTCGCGTCATTGTTGCGAAGGGATGAACGAGTCCCCGGAGCAGGCAGGAGCCAAAGATGGACCGTCAGCGCCGCCTACGAGGCAAGATCCTCACTGTAGGAGCGTCATTCCTTGCCGCCGCCGCGCTTGCCGCGTGCAGCAGCAGTGGCAGCTCGTCGGCCGCGGCCGGCAGCACCAACAACTCCACCAGCGGCGACATCACGCTGACGCTGCTGGAATCGCAGCAGATCCGAGCCCAGATCCTGCAGAAATTGATCCCGCAGTTCGAGGCGGCGATGGCGGCTAAGGGACAGCACATCACGGTCAAGCTGATCAAGGACATCGTCCCGAGCAACAACTACCAGACACTGCTGACAGAGGACTACAACGCGGGCACCGCCCCCGACGTCGCAGACTACGGCATCACCTGGCTGCCTGATTTCGGTGCGGCTGGCTATCTGCTGAACCTGAAGCCCTACCTGGAGAAGTGGTCGGGCTGGAGCTCGTTCTACCCGTCGGTCGTCGCCCAGTCGGAGTCGTCCAACGGCGCGATCTATGGACTCGTGCACGAGGCCAGTACCCAGCAGATCTTCTACCGGTCCGATGTCCTGACCAGGGACGGGATCTCGACCGCGCAGCCGCAGACGTGGAGCGCCCTGATCGACCGGCTTGATCAAATCAAGGCCAAGACCGGTACGACGCCGCTCGTCATCCCGGCCGGGACCGCCTGGGACGCGCCTGAGCAGGGTCTCTACAACGTCCTGCTCGGCACTGGCAGCCAGCTCTACGACTCGTCGACTGGCAAGTGGGTGGTGAAGAGCTCCGGCATCAGCTACGTCTTCAACCTGCTGGCGACCCTGACCAAGGACGGCCTGATCCCGACCCAGGACCTGCTCAACCCCAACCCTTGGCAGCCGACCAAGTACGTCGGCTTCCCCAAGGGCACCATGCCGGTCTCCTTCGAGGGGACTTGGGGCTGGCAGTACGACTGGGGCGCGCAGGGTACCGCCCCCATCCCCGACCTCACGTCCAAGGTTAAGACCTGGGACTTCCCCTCCGCCGACGGCGGCAGCCCCTACGCCGACGCGATCGACGGCTACGTCTGGGCCGTTTCCAAGACCACGAAGTACCCGGCCGCCGCGGCTGAGCTGGCCGAATGGCTGACCAGCGGCACAGCCCTGGCCGACCAGCTCGCCGCCGTCGGCGCCGCGTCGCCGCGGTCCGGCATGGACAACGTGGCCCCGTACAGCAACTACCCGGAGCTGATCGCGGCCGAGAAGAGCTTCTCCACCGCCAAGGCGATGAACCCCGAATCCAACCAGGACAAGATCGACCAGGCGTGGACGACGGCTGAGGAAGGCATACTCGAAGGCCATGACAACGGCGCGCAGGCCGCCGCGGCCTTCGCCCAGCAGGCGACCGTGCTGCTCGGCTCGAGCAACGTCGAAAGCTGAAGGCCGAGACGCGATCGTGAGGAATTCGACTGCCGGCCGGGCGAGCCTAACGCTTGCCCGGCCGGGCCGCCAGTGGCGGCGGGCGCGGACGGCGTCCGTCGCGGTCGCCATGGCCGGGCCGGCCCTCGTGCTGGTCGGGCTGTTCGTGGTGGGGCCCGCGGTGTACGGGATCTATCTCAGCTTCACCAACAAGACCCTCGAAGGCGCGGGCGCGCTGAACACCCAGTTCGTCGGCCTGCAGAACTACCGCACGCTGTTCACCGACGGCGATTTCCTGCAGTCGATCGGGTTGTCGGCCGAGTTCGTCTTCTTCTCCGCCATCATCGGCCAGTTCATTCTCGGGATGATCGCGGCGGTCCTGCTCAGCCGCACCTCGATCCGCGGCAAAGGGCTCTTCGGGGCGGCGATCCTGCTCCCGATGGTGGTGCCGGAAACGGTGGCCGCGCTGGCCTGGGGCAGCATGCTCGCGCAGGGACAGTTCGGTACGCTCAACCGGGGCCTGCACCTACTCGGCTTGGCGCCGGTCGACTGGCTGCAGAGCGCGCCCATGCTCTCGATCATCATCATCAACATATGGCGCGGCATCGCCTTCGCGATGATCATGTTCCAAGCCGCGATCGAGAGCATCCCGCGAGATATCGAGGAAGCGGCCCGGGTGGACGGCGCATCAGCCTGGCAGATTCTCTTCCGCATTACACTGCCCCTGATCAGAGGGCCCATCCAGCTTTACATGCTGGTATCGACGATTACCACGTTCGCGATATTCGGCTTGGTTTACTTCCTGACCCAGGGCGGCCCTGGAAACGCCACCAACCTGGTGGCTATCTACATCTACAATTACGCGTTCCAGTTCTTTGAAATAGGTCTGGGATCCGCGGGCTCGGTTATCTTGCTGCTCGCCGTTATCGTGCTCGGCACCGTCTACGTGCGGCTCTCCAAGGCGGAGGTCTAGATCGCGATGGGGAGCGTAGCCGTATCGCGCGCGGAACACCGGATCCGGCAGGGGCCCGGCGCAGCGGAACTCCGCCGGGCCCGGCGGGGCTGGTCCCTGGCCGGGCACATCACCAGCTACGCAGTGCTCGGCCTGCTGGCGGTGTTCTGCCTCGTGCCGTTCCTGTGGGTGCTGCTCGGCTCGGTCGACGCGCACGCCACCGTCTACCTGCGGGCACCGAACTGGACACTGCATAACTTCGTCGAGTTCTTCACCACCTCGGGAACCCCGCAACTGCTCGTCAACAGCCTCATCATCGCGGGCGGCGGCACGGTACTGTGCATCGTCCTGGCGATGTTCTGCGGCTACGTGTTCTCGCGGTTCCGGTTCCCCGGCCGGCGGACGCTGCTGTTCGGCATCCTGCTGATCCGGGTCATACCGCCGACCGCGACGATCGCGCCGCTGTTCGTGCTGGTGCTCGACTTGCACCTCAACAACAGTTACCTGGGCATCATCCTGGTCGAGGCGGCGTTCAACCTGCCGCTCTCCATCTGGCTGCTCAAGGGCTTCTTCGATTCCATCCCGGAAAGCCTGGAAGAGGCGGCGGCGGTCGACGGCGCGTCCCGGTGGAGCGCCGCTATGCGGGTGACATTCCCGCTCGCCCTGCCCGGTCTCGGGGCCGCCGCCCTGTTCACCTTCATCAGCATCTGGGGGGACTTCCTGACGCCATTGGTACTTTTGCAGTCTCCCAACCTGTTCCCGATATCGATCGGCCTGTTCCAGGCATACGAAGGCTTCAACGAAGTCAAATGGGGGCTGCTTACGGCGACCGCTGTCATCTACATGATTCCGACCGTGATCATGTACCTACTGGTTCGGCGATACCTGCTGCGGGCCACGCTCGCCGGCGCCGTGAAGGGCTGAGGCAATGAAATTTCATATCGGCATAATCGGCTGCGGCGCCATGACGATGGGGGCCTATGTGCCCGCGCTGCTGTCGATGCCCGAGACCTACACGGTGATGGCGGTCGCCGACCCCGGCCAGGAACGCCGTGACCTGGCCGGCGACGCCTTCGGGCTGCCGCCGGCCGCTCGGTTCGCGTCGGGGCACGATCTCCTCACCGCCGACCTCGACTCGGTCCTCATCGTGACGCCGCCGCAGGTAAGGGCCGAGTTCGCCGCCGCCGCAGCCTCGGCCGGCAAGAACGTGCTGTGCGAGAAGCCACTGGCAACACGGCCGGCTGACGCCGCCGCGGCGATCCAGGCGGCGGAAGACCACGGCGTTTACTTCGCGGCGGCCCACAACTACCTCTGGTTCCCCGAGTACGCGGCAGCCCGGGGGGTGATCGCCAGTGGCGAGATCGGCGACGTGGAAGTCGTGCAGGTCAACGCACTCGGCGTGTGGGACAACAACGGCGCTGGGACGACCGCCTACAACTGGCGCTACGACCCGGCCGCAGGCGGCGGCGGCGTCCTCATGGACATGCTGCACCTCGTCTACGTGGCGGAAGACCTGTGCGGCCGCCCGTTCACGGCGGCCTCCGGCTACGTCAACTCCCACCGGCCCGGCTACCGGGTCGAGACGGTCGCACTCTGCCGCCTGGAGACCGACGAGAACGCCGCCCTGGTGAACATCGGCTGGGGGCTCGGCCCGGGCGGGGCGACCGTAACCGGCTCCAAGGGCCGGATCGACATCCGTTATAAGGACGGCGGCACCAGCCCGTTCTCGCCCCTGCAGACGGTCACCGTCGTGACCGCCGACGGGCGGCGCGAGGTGCCCGTCATCCCCAGCAGAGACACGATCCCCGAAGTCCTGGCCGACTTCGCCGAGAGCCTCGCCGCCGGCCGCCCGCCCAGGGCCGACGGCCGGGCCGGCCTGCGGACGCTCGAGGCCGTGATTGGCATCTACGAGTCGGCCGCGCGGGGCGCTACGGTTGCCCTTCCGCTGCAGCCGACCGACCCCATGTACCTGCGCGGGGTGGCCGGCCTGCCTGAGAGGCCCACCCGCAGTTCATCGCCGGTGGCTCGCAAGAAGCTGTTCAGGTAGCACCGGCAATACAAAAACAGCGGCAACAGAAAGGCTCGCACGTTATGGAACTCGGCCTGTACACCGACTCGGTCGACAAGCTGACGCGAATAGAAGCGCTGGACCTAGCGGCAAGAATCGGGGCGACCGGGATCGAGCTGGCGATGGGCGGCCAGTCGTGGGCCCC
>Ga0335072_10015348_pt1 | contig 10879 bp, 7 predicted proteins | sample Lox_Sample_21_FD_206725 | JGI IMG/M metagenome (GOLD analysis project Ga0335072, IMG submission 206725) | Soil microbial communities from Loxahatchee National Wildlife Refuge, Florida, United States - Lox_Sample_2.1 | ecosystem: Environmental > Terrestrial > Soil > Wetlands | place: USA: Florida... | reverse complement strand
GCCTTCCCCCCATTGTCAGTTGTCATTGATTGCTCGCTTTTGAAGAATTGGAAGGAGCTAATGCAGATGGATCAGACCCTGGGTTCCGTCGATCGTGATCACTTGGCCGTCCACAATTGAAGTGGTCGCCCCCTGAGCGCCCATTATTGCCGGAATGCCGAACTCTCGAACGACGATGCTGCTGTGGCTCAGCGGGCCACCTGTATCAGTTACGAGACCCGCCGCAACCGTGAACGTCGGCATCCATTCCGGGGTCGCTGTCGGTGCCACCAAAATCTCCCCACTCTGTAGCTTGGGGAACTCCGCGATCGAGCGGATGATACGAGCCGGGCCAGTCACAACTCCCGGACTCACAGGCGCTCCGCGCAACGAACCGTCTCGGCTCTGTTCTCTGCCCAGCAGGAGACGCTTGATTTTCACCTTGAGCCTTCTTCCGCGCGTTGGGGACGGACCCTCGAGAGGAACCCAGTGAGGTGGTTGCAGATGGCTCTGCCACTCGTAAGCCTTGCGGCGCTCGACGATCCTGGCGCTGTAGTCCTCGATCGGCTGGCGCTTGCAGGCTCGCCTCACTTCCGGCCACGTCAGGAAGAAGATGTCGTCGGGCGTGGACAACAGGCGGGCTCGCACCAGCTGGTTCCCAAGAGCGACGATCGCACGCCGCGCAAGCGGCCAACCTTGCAGTGCGTAAAAGAAGGCGTCTTCGCGAATCGCCGCCCCCTCCTGCGCCCAGGCAAGAACCCACCGGAACAGGGCCTTGCGAACAGGAAAGCGAGACAGTTGGGCCATCGTCTTTGCCGTCACTTCTTCTCTCTCGCTCGCTAGTTGCCGCTGCCTGTCGGCCGGATCGATTGATCCCAATTCCATGCGAGTCCGTATGGCGCTCAACGCCTTAGCCGGTACATCAGCTGCGGTTGGATGCATGTAGTCGTGGCAAGCGACTCCGTGCCCGTAGGTGCGGCAGTAAGGAAGAAAGTCTGATAGCCAAAGGCGGCCTGAAGGCAGGCTCGCCAGACGTTCCAGCGCATCCTCTGGAGAATTGCGCCGGAGGCAGTCGGAAATCTCCGGGGAGCGCAGGGCGGATTCAGCCAGTTGCCACTGCGCGCGCTCCCCGGCCATCGTGTGGCTCTCATAACCTCGAAGAAATGCCACTGCATTGCCGCCCGTCAGCGGTCGAATCAAACGGTTAAAGATTTGCCCGAAGAGGGGCTCTGTGAACTGAGAATTCTTGGATGCCCACACGGCGGTGTCCCATGCGGTCGCATTGAATTCGAACATCTTCTCGAGATAATTCAGAAGATCTTCCTCAGTCGCCGTTGAGAAGCAGAACGATGACAGACAGCCTAGGCCGTTGACGTGAGCCGGCAATGCCGTGTGGCGCCACCACCTCACTGCGCGGCGCGCGACTCTCCAATAGCGAAGCGGCAGCAGAACTCCCTTTGGCTTGATCCGGTAGTCTTGACGCGAGTAGTAGTGCCCATTAATAAGAGCGAAAGGCGGACGAGGTGTCTCCGTCCCCATTTGCCGTTCGCGCTCATCCATAAGACGAACGATGGCGGGAAGTTGAGCCGTGGTGTAAAGCGGAGAAGGAGGCGTCGGAAGGTATTCCGCCAGTCCTCCACCACCGCGAACCCAGATGGCACCGGGAACGGGGCTTTCCCACCTGGTCTGCGGCACTGACGGACTTGAATGTTTTCCCGTCAAAGTGGTTATGGGGCGGGCTTGCAGGACGTAAATTGTGCGAGTGCCGTTCCCGAATTCGTTCCCGACCGCCCACTCGATGTCCTGAGGAACCCCGAAATGACTCTCGATACGGACGGACATTTCAGCGATCCTTCGGAGCAGTTCGCCGTCGAGGCAGGCACGCGCTCGCAACGAATCCGCGACCGGGACCGCTTGAACTCCTCCCCCCGCGAGCGCAGAAAGCATTTCTGTTTGTCGTCCCTGACGCCGACGGTAGATTGTCAAAGTCGAGCGCTCGATCTCGTAGTGATCGGGAGTTACTTCGCCCGAAACGAGCGCCTGCCCTAGGCCCCAGCAGGCCTCCACAACGATACGTTGCCGGTTGCCGGTCACGGGCTCCGCCGTGAAAGCGACGCCCGAAATGTGCGCCGGCACCATCTTTTGAACAAGGATGGCCAGCGCCACATCGTCTTCGTTGATTCCAAATCGCGCCCGGTACTGCACGGCACGGTCGGTCCAAAGCGATGCCCAGCAATCTTTGATGGCGTTGTCGAGCGAAGGCAAAGAGCGCACATTGAGAAGTGTGTCGTGCCCCCCAGCTGCGCTCGAGGTAGCAAGGTCCTCCATCGTGGCTGAGGACCGGACGGCAACCGCCCCCGTGCCCAAGCGCGCGTATGCGCTCTGGATCTCGGATTCGAGGTCAGTCGGAATGCGACCCGCCAGGAAGGCTTCTCGAAGCTCCTCTCGCGCTAGGCGGCATGTGGCCGGATTGCTTTCGCGGAACGAAACCAAAAAGGATTCCACGCGTGGACCCAGGGAGTTAGCCGTCAGGAAGGCCCGGTAAGCGCCCGTCGTAAGACAAAAGCCTGCCGGCACGGGAAGTCCCAACAAAGCCAGCCTTGAGAGGTTTCGAGCTTTTCCACCAACCAGGCTCACGTCTTGGCAATGGCTGTCGGTTAGCAGGATTAGGTTTGGATTCGCCACGTTTTCGCAGAGATCAAATAGTCTGATAGATGGTCCGGAGCATGGCGAACCGATTCTCATAGGCCAGCAGCACCGGAATGTAGAGCAACAGCAGGAGCATGATCCTACAGGGAAGTTGGAGAACCGTCGGGACCACGGCGTCCAAGTTCAGGGAGCCCACAAAGATTCTCAACAAGGCGGCCGCCACCAGCGGAAAGTAGAGCGATCCCAGGAACGGCACGATTTTGCGGAAGCTGTATCCACAAACTCTTCTGGCGATAATCATTTCGCCCGAGGAAACCAGAGACAGCGTCACGAGAGTCGTGAAGGCAGCGCCCGTCAGACCGAGCCCCTCTTTCATCACCACGACTTGAGCCGTCGCACCAGCACAAGCCAGGACGCCGTACAGTTTCAAGACCATCGGGATTTTTCCGGCGGCAACGAAGAACGAACTCATGCTCCCGTGGACCGCGACAAAGAACACAGCCCACAACGTGATCTCGGCGGCAGGAACGCCAGGCAGGTATTTGGGGAGTGCGATGCGCACGCATTCCGGAATCAGGAAGGCTCCAACCCCCAACAAAGGCGGCAGAACGTAGCAGAAAAGACGAGCCGGTTTCTCGTAGAACAAAGCGACGTCGGAGAACGAGCCGGTGCGCCCGAACTCTCGGAGCAGGTGCGGAGAAAGCACCTCCGCCATGCCCTTTTGAGCCAGCACGGCTGAGAAATCCATGATTAGAAAAGCGACCCCGTAATAGCCGACGAAGGTCGGCCCCAAAACCAAGGCCATCACCAGCACGTCTAACCGGCGCACGAGTTCAAAGCCCGCCTCGGTAAGGGAGAAAGGAAACCCGCACGCGATCAGGCTCTTGATGCGCGGAGGGTCTGGACGGAGACGGAAAGCCAACCGCACGTGATGTTGCAGATAAAGCGCGCCCACCAGCGTGGGAAGCATGCTGCCGATTCCGAACCCGGCTAGCCCGAACAGCTTAGCCAACAACACCGCCGCTCCAAGGTCGACAACCGCACGCAGCAGGGTCTCCTTAGAGCGCACCGCAAAGAGGTGCCGGGCACTTGCCAGATCGCGCAGGGCATAGTATGGCTGGCAGACCGCCGTGACTACTGCGATCAGGCGCATGGCGAGTCGGACATCGGGATTGCGGACTAAGAAGCTCGCGAGGAATATTCCCGTGAATAATGCCATCGCCAACAAAAGGTTGAATGTGCCGGCCGCAGAGGCAATGCGATCTGCGTCCCCTCGGTTGTGCCGTGCGTCGAGCATTGGAACTTGCAGGCTGGCACCGCGGGAGACACCCAATCTGGCCCAGTCGCCAATCGAGTCCAGCAGTAAAGCGGACTTCCACGCGCCCATTAGAGTTGGGCCGAGGATCTGCATCACGAGCACGGAGCGAATCGAGCCGAATGTCAGGTTGACAACGAAGCTCGAGCCCACTTTCTTGATGTCGCGAAAATGCTGCATGGAATCCTAGGCTAACGCTCGCCGAACGGGCACTGACCTGACTCCCTCCCGTTTATCGACTTGGCCGATGTGCAATCTGCAGTAAGCGACCACCACGCCCAGGAGAATCCACAGTCCACGGTAATTCTCGATATTGATGGTCACCCCACTCAGGCCCACAACGAGCAAGGCCGTCAGCAAAATGCCGTCTGTATTGCGCTGTTCGCGAAAGCGGGTGGCCATCCAGTCTCGAACGAGTCCAAACAGCACCGCCGACCCGAACGCCAAATATGATCCGAGCCCGACCAGACCGGTCTCGCAAAGCAGCCCAAGGACCGTATTGTGGGCGTGCCCCGCACCATTTGGGTCGTCCGCCTCCAACGAAGCGTAGTTCCCGCGACCGATGCCGAAAAACGGGGAGTCGAAGAATCCATCGAGCGCGACTCGCCAGAGTCTCGCTCGTTGCTGCGCTTCCGGATCGTTCAGCGACACAGTGCTGGTTTTTAGCCTCTCCGTCATCGGATTCGACGCAAGCAACCCGTTTTCATCGGTAGTGCTCAGGGCCAAAACCGCGCCTCCCCCAAGCAGCAAGGCAAGACCCACCGCGACTTTCTGTTTTCCTGAAGTGGCAAAAAGCCACAGGAATAGTAGGCTTACCAAAATCGAGAGTAGCCCCCCCCTGGAAGCTGAGAAGTAGATACCGACAAGCTGGATTCCCATGGCGTAAAAAACCCATTGGGAAGCTGTCCTAGAGAGCTTGCGATAGAGGAGGGCTAGAAAAAAGCCGGCCGCCAGATGGGCCGCAAACAGGTTGGAATCTCCCAAAGTTCCCTGCGCCCGGAACATCTCCGAAAAGGGATTGTCTATGTTACCGATCTGGTAAGCCAGGGATCCTCCGATGCCGCAGAGAGCCTCAGCCACGCTCCCCAGAACCCAGACCTTCACCACCAAGCGAAGATCTGACCGATTCCGAATCAGATTGACGAACAGATAGAAAAGAAGCCAAAGCCAAGCTATCTTGGCAACCTCAATCGGCACCCTGGCCGTTTCTCCGTTTCGAAAGTAAGTTCCCAGGTTGAAGAAGATGGAGGCCACGATGCTGGATAAAGACAGGAGGCAGAGACTGATCACGGGCAGCAGGAGGCGGCCCTTCGCGAGCGACCATCCCAGAAACAGGATTCCCAAGGGCATGAATATGTCCGAAGCCGCAATGTTGGTGGCTGTCTGCTTGTCGCCGAAAATCACATTCACCGGCATCGTGGCGACAAGGGCAATGATAAGAAAAGTCCTCATGCGCTGGTCGGAGGTCGCTCGAGCGAATGTGTGCCACCGTCCTCGCTGGTCCATGGCTACGGTTTGAAAGGTTGCCATCTGGCGACAATTCCGGGAGGCTCGAGATCCCTTGTGCTGGAATGACGACTTGTAAGTGGGCAAAAGCCTTTAGATCTTCGGAAGTTCTCGCAGCAAGCCGCGAAAAAAGTGTTCCCCGTTCTACAGCATCCGATAGAGCGCTTCTGGGATGGGAAAAGTGCGGTTGTTGAGTATCGCCCCCAGCAACGTAATATTTGCCGTCTCCATCACTTTCTTCGCTAAAAGCGCGCTTTGGCGTCGCGTAGAATTGGCTTCTAGGACCAGAATGACTCCCTCCGCCATTTGGCCCAGTAGAACTGCAAATCCGTCGGAAGTGACTGGCGGGGCGTCAATGAGGACGTAGTCGAACGTTCGCCGCAGTTCTGCCAGGCGCGAGCTCAACCGATCCCAGGCAAGAAAGTTCCCTTTCCCGTCAGGCGCCGATCCCGGTGGTACCATCCACAAGTTTCCACCCTTGACTCGCACAGAAAAGCTCTTGATGGACCCTGAGCGGATCGTGGCCTCCGCAAGCCCAGGGGACTTGGAAATGCCTCCCAGCGCGTGAAGGCTGGGAGCGTAAAGGTTCGCGTCCACCAAACAGACCGACATGGATCCCTGTGCTGCCAGAACCTCACCGGTGCGCAGGCAAATCTCGCTCGACGAGTTGCCCTCGACACTCGAGAAGGTTACTGCGCGCGGATTATCAGAATTGGGGGATAGGAAAACACGTCGCACGAGCTTAAGGAGTTCCTCCTGCTCCCGGCCCTTCAGTTCCGGCCGTGGCCATGTGGCCTCCGCTGTTTCGAATTCAATAACTTCGTCCCGGACCTGCTGTCCATTTCCCCGAGCACAGGGACGACCGAGGGACGGGTCATCCATCAGGGGCCCAAACGGTGACTCCGCCTTGTCGAGTTCGGCAGATTTGTTGCGGACCTCTCCCTCCCCCTGAGCCCCGGGATCGCCGAGCGAGCCATCGCTGGTCGGCGGAAGAAAGAGTCCCTCGTCTTTCCTCGCTCGGCGGAGGAGTTCAAAGTTTCTGCTCATCTATATTTCACCTCGGGCTTCGAAATTCTCTGTATTCTCACGCGCGAAGTGAGCCAGTCCATCGAGTACCGCCGAAGGGGTTCGCGTCGCGATTCTGACGACGGTGATGTTGTGTCGGAAACCGCCGCCGATTGAGCGGCCTCCGCAGAAATCTCAGGTAACGTCTCCGCAGGGGCTGCTTCGATCACAGACTCCGGCGAGGGCTCGTTCCCAACAGCAAGACTTATCTCCAGGTCCCGCGCGACTTCCTCTACGATGGCACCGTCAACTTGGCGCTTTCCCATTGCAAATCCCAAACTGAGCGCGTTGAAGCAGAGATTATTGATATTTCGCGGGATTCCCTGGCTCCACTCTGCGATTTTCGCCCGAGCCTCTGGACTGAACAGCTGCGTCCCGGCACATCCAGCCACGGCCAGCCGATGGCGAATATAGGCTTCCGTTTCCGAGAGGGTGAACGAACGAAGCCGACTGAAAATCGAGATGCGCTGGCGCAGTTGAGTGAGTTCAGGGCACGCCAACCTGTCTGCCAGCTGAGGCTGGCCGGCAAGGACGATCTGAATTAACTTCACCTGTGGATTTTCATAGTCCGACAGCAGCCGAATGGTCTCCAGCACAGACTCTCTTAGATTCTGGGACTCGTCTATGACAACGACCAGACGCCTGCCGGCTCCTGACTCGGTAATCAGAACTTCCTTTAGCTGCTCCTGCATCCAACCGAGCGTTCTTCGCTCGGCGTCGATTCCCAAGTCCGCAAGCAGGTGATAAAGCAGGTCCCGGGAGCCGGACTGCGTCTGGAAAAGAAATACCGTGCGTGCTGATTTGGACAGCCAGTCCAAAAGGTGAAACAAAAGGGTGGTTTTCCCCATCCCGGGGTCGGCGATGAGCGCAAGAAACCCGCGTCCTGAGCGAAGGCCATAAGCCAATGAGGCAAGCGCCTCGCGATGCGTGGCGCTTAGATACAGAAACCTCGCGTCGGGAGTTTCGCCGAACGGTTGTTCTCGTAAGCTATAGAACTCAAGGAACATCGGGCGTGACGCCTTCCTGGTTCACACGGTCCTGGCCGTTCTTCCCTTCACGCGGCATGGCTGCGAGTACGGGTATATTGAGGAAGAGCGTCACCTCATCGGGCGTGCGGAATGTAGTATCCAAGTGCTCGGAAGCGAAAGCCAGTCCCAGACTGATGAGAACGGCGAACACGAAACCGACCAGTACGGTAACGCCGCGGCGATTTGAAGGCAGGGAGGGAACGATGGCGGGCTCTGCGACGGCCACATTGATGATGCGGTTGCGGTCGAGCGCGTCGGATATGCGTGCTTCTTCCTCTTTTCGCACGTAGAGTTGGTAGCTTTCCTCCCGCGCCTGGACTGTACGGATGAGATCGTCTTGCGCGATTTCTTGTCGCTCGAGGGACCGCGCCTTCTGGCGATAAGACTCGACGGCCAGCTCAGTCGCCACGGCGCGCGCCTGGAGCCCCGCAAGGCTCGCTCTTGCTTTCGCCAGTTCTTCCTTAACCCACTCGTAGGTCGGGTCTCCGTCGGTGGTCTCCTCATGGAGAGGCGATTTTTCGGCCGCCGCCAGGGCGGTGCGCGTTTGGGCGAGCTGGGCCTCAACCTCTTGAACGGGTCGATACGTGGGTGCGAATTTATCCAGCAACTCGGTCCGCTTGAGTTCAAGTGTCAACAGATTAGCCCTCAGCTGCGAAAGAAGGAGGGCGTCATCCGTATTGCGCACCTGGGTGACCATGCGGGGCTTGGTGGATACCGACTGCTGTTCGAGGACGCCGATGCGCTGCTGCGTGTCGGCTATAGCCGCCTGCGTTTCTTTCAGTGTCCCGTCAAATTCTGCAAGCTTCTGCAGCGCAGCTTCCTTCTCGGCTTGGGCGGAGACCGCCGACCCACCCTGAGTGAAAGCGACCAGGCGGGCTTCCGCGTCGGCTAGTTCCTTACGTGATTCGTTCGTTTGGCGTTGAAAGAAATCGAAAGCGCCGGGCGGCCGCCGGACCGCGAGATGCTTTTCCAGATAAAAGCTCGCGACCGTGGTCAGAACGCGCGCCGCTAGCTGCGGATTCGTTGATTCGTAGCTTACTGCTATGAGATCCGTCTTCTTCACGACATCCAACTTCAGGTCTTTTTCCAGCGCGCGAACAGCCCTGGCAAGTTGCGCGCTTTTTTCGAGGGCCCTGGCTCCCGGGTGCGAGGATTTGGAGGAAAACACCCTGTACCAGGCAGAATCCCCGCGAACGAGGCCGCACGCCAGCACGACCTTTTCGAGCAAATCCCGGCTCTTTAGCAACTCCAATTCTGAATTGATCTGCTCCTCGGTCACTTCCGCCGCGGGCTGGGCCGCGGAAGCTGAGCCGGCGGCCAGAGCGGGATCGGCACGTTCCGGTTTCACCAGGATTTTCATTTCCGCGACATAGTGGTTGGACTGCAGCAGGGCGAACAGAACGGATGCGAATAGAATCGAAGAAAACGAACTCACCGCAAGCCGCCGGTATCGAAACACAACGGCAAGAAAATCCCGCAAGCTCGTCGATCGCAGTTCGTTGCCACTGTAAACGGTGAGGTTCGATTCTTCCATGCATCCCTCCGTCTGGGTCGCTCGGCTCTCCGCTTAGGGGAGCGGTATGGCTCCAGCCGACACGGACGTATACGGTATCCATTTCTTGATTTTCGAGATGCTGTTCTGCGGGACAAAAAACATATCGCCCGGCTGCAACCGCACATCCTCGGTCAGATTGTCCGTCTGGAATAGCTTCTTCACGTTTACGACCTTGGCCTCGGCCCAGCCATTCGCTGCGCGGTGAAACAACACGACCCGCGAATGCTTCGAGTTCTCGCTAAATCCGCCCGCGATCGCTATCGCCTCCGTCAAAGTTGTGTCGCCCCGCAACTCATACTTTCCCGGGTGCCCAACCTCTCCCGCCGCGATAAAATAAGGCTTCTCGAAATCCTTCAGAACGATGTCGATAACGGGATCATGCAGTATTCCTTGATACTTTGCTTGGAGTAGCTCCCTCAATTCCGGCACCGTCTTCCCCGCAACGTAAAGGTCGCCCACTCCGGCAAGCGTGACGAAGCCGTCGGGGTGGACGGTGACCGTCTGATTGAACTCCGGAACGAACGGAAACGTCAGCACGAAGGTATCGTCTAGACTCAACTGATACCGAGAATTTCTGCGTTGCAACTCGGGCCGATTCGACCCCTCTTCGCCGCCCAACCTGAGATGGCCGGCCGCTTCTGCTGCGGGGGCCACTGCCGATGGTTCCTTCTCTTGCTGTCCGTACGACGCCCAAGCCGCCCCGATAAAAACTGCGACGATCGAGACCACACCAATCCGCATCGTTCTCGTGGCACACATTGGAAGCACGGTTTTCACGATGGCCTCACCTGGGATGAATTCGCTGATCTCGTCTCAACTGATGTTTCTCACTTTGGTCGGATTCCAGGGATTTTCAGAGATCTCCGTCCCGGAAGTCTCTTCCTCAGCCCTGTCGGAGACTTTAGGGATACCGCGAATCGGGCGTATGGGCGATTCAGCTTTCTCGCGCGCGACGAAGTCGATTATCTTTTGAGCGATCCGACACTGCTGGTCGAACTCGAGATGCGGATAGATCGGCAGCGAGAGACTCTCTGATGCAATTCTCTCGGCCACAGGAAACCCTCCGCTCATGTCACGCACGGCCCGATTTGGATGTTTGACATGCCATGACAGGACACCCGGCGTCCTAGTCGCTATTTTGGCTTCTTGGAGATACGCCCGAAGGTCGTCCCTTTTCCTTAAGCGGATGGCGTAGGAATGATAGGTGGCCTTGGCCCAAGAAGGTTCGTAGGGAATTCTGATCCTGTCAGCAACCGAAGTTAACAGTCCGTGGTAGCAAAAGGCATTCTCGCGGCGCTTTTTATCCCAATCGGCAAGATGTCTCAGCTTAACCTCCAGAAAGCCGGCCTGAAGCGTGTTCAGCCCGGAGTCCTGTCCCGCAGAATACTCGTTCGTTTGTTGGGTCTGGTCGCGATCCCGCAACCTCCGAACTTCTTTCGCAATTTCCCCGTCATTGGTTGTGACCGTGCCGGCCTCTCCACAAGCCCCCAAGTTTGCTCCGGGATCAAAGCCGAAAGCGGCGACGTGGCCCATCGATCCTGCCTTTCGCCAGCGGCTTTCCTTGTTCGAAAAGTACTCCGCGCCGTGAGCTTGGGACGCATCTTCGATTACCACCAGACCGTACCGTTCTGCGATCTCAAGGATCGGATCCATGTTGGCCATCTGACCGTGAAGATGAACGGGCACGATGGCCGCCAGCGGCGCTCCGGTAGTCCTGTCCAGGAACGCGCCGGTTACCGGATCGGTGCGGCACTGCGCGCACAGATGGCGTTCCAACTCGTT
>Ga0335072_10015347_pt1 | contig 10879 bp, 12 predicted proteins | sample Lox_Sample_21_FD_206725 | JGI IMG/M metagenome (GOLD analysis project Ga0335072, IMG submission 206725) | Soil microbial communities from Loxahatchee National Wildlife Refuge, Florida, United States - Lox_Sample_2.1 | ecosystem: Environmental > Terrestrial > Soil > Wetlands | place: USA... | reverse complement strand
TCATTGAATGCGTCGATACCGCTTCCACCTTTATCGGTGATTGACACGGAGTCAACCCCACCCACCAAAACTGTATTCAAATGGCTAGTCAATTGCACCCCCACAACTCGACAGCCAATAGCAGTCAATCGGAGACAAGTCAATGGCGACTGTGTTCCGCTTGTGCAGTTTAGAGTTTTGTGGATGTGCATTCGGCTGGAGGCATCCCATGCTGATCGAAGACGCAGGTTTCCAAAATAGTATTATTGATTGTTCGTGTATATAAGCACCGTTGACCACACGACTCAGAGATCCACCTATGCGGAGCCTACCAAAGACACTTATCATGCTCTCGCTTGCCCTTCTGATGAGGTTCATTTCTGTCGCTTTCAGTCAATGTACAACACCTTCTTTCGAAGTTTATTTCTAGCGAACTGCGGAGAACAAGGAGCAACCACCGACGTAAATGATTTGTCTGAAGTCGGAAGTTTTAACTCTTGTTCCACCTTTTATGGGAGCCTTTATTACCGGACAAGCAACAACTGGAGCAATATGACCATGCCGGCTACTCTTCGCGAGATTACTGGAGGCTTGTATTGTAGCGGTGGGGCCGCGGACAATACGACAGATTTCATCCTCGGAAGCGCCCTAGACAGCGTAGCCACAGACTCCACGGACCCAACAACCGGTCAAGTCGGATTCGTGATTGTTGACTACCCCAGTTTGAGTTCATTGGAATTTCCTCAGCTTGAATTTGTGGGGTCGGATTTTATTATAGCCAAAGACCCAAAACTCGCGATTATTGAATTTCCGAAGCTGGCATTCGTACAAGGAAATGTCGATATAACGGGGAACATTCAGAGTGTAGACCTCCCAGCCCTTTTGTACGTCGGTGGCAACGTTAATATACAAACATCCTATATAAATTTTGTCTGTCCGCCCTTCACCAACACTACAATTCTAGGAGGTCTCTATAACTGCTCTATCGGGTCGAACAATCCTGCGCCTCTTTCGGAGGATGATTCGAGCATCAATCCGAGCCCAGTTAATGTAATATCACTTGCAGCCGCATCTTCTTCTGGCCCTACGTCCAACTCGAGTACTAGGCCGTCGTCCGTTATTAGTACCGTCTTCAGTTCATCTGCTCCTCCGACAGATGTTACCACTGCACCGGCGTCCTCGCAATCGAACTCGTCATCTTTGGGTATCCAGTCAATAGTCACTATAGCGTCGCTCCCTGTCAGTGCGTCCTCCCAACCGAGCTCCTCATCTTTTGGTACCCAGTCAATAGTCACTATGGCTGATGAGATAGCATCGCCCCTTGTTACTACTGTAACCCAACAAAACGGGGGTCGCATTTCCGCCAGTTCAACGGAAGGCATTGTAGGTGGCATTCTTGGTGTAGCTTTGCTCGTTTGCTTTTTTAGTGTTCTCTTTTTGCTACGACGGCAAAGCAGGAGCCGGACAGATGCAAACAGTCAGTCGCGGCACGAGCAAGGTACTGTCCCTTATCCTCAGGCTAAAATCATGAGACGTGGGGGCCACCGACGACAATAAATTACGAGACAGCGGCCGAGTTCAATCTCTCGAAGGTCTTCAATATTCGCAGGGAGATAGCGGAGGGGAATCCAGCCCCCCTGTTTCACTTCTTCAATAGTTGAGTTGTTTTCAATTTCCATTAGTACTTAATATCCATTAGTTTGATAAATAGTGCTTATGAGGGATGGACCGTATAAATATGTAATCATGCCATGGATTATTCATTCCACTGCAACTTTCAGACGCCACAGTGCGTAGATTGGTCGGACGGATGGGTGCTGCGTCGCCATGTATGTAATTCCCATATAAAATCCTATCCAAATGAAACCAGACATGGCTCCGAGTCGAGCTTTGCCGGCTCGCTTGCGACGTAAATGCAGCGTATAAAGCTGTTGACAACCTGACTTCAAGTTTGTGGCCAGGTTTTCTCTTCTAGCGTACAAAATCGCATTTTTAGTGGCCAAAAACTCGATCCTGTGCGGTACACAACTACGTCGAGCCGGGCAAAGCTCGACTCGGAGCCATGTCTGAATGAAACCATGCGCCGGCTGCTGGAGCACGAGCTTGACCTCTTTCATGAACAAAGAGAAATGTTAAAAGGCTTTATCCGAGAAGGATGGACAGAAACCCGCGGTTAAAAGGCTCTCCAAGTTGAGCGCAAAACTGCTTCGACTCTGTAGTTTCAATCTCAAGCAATTAGATTTCATTATTAACACTTTGCATATTTGCGCTGCCTAAAAATATCAGGTTACAATTATAGGTTGAGAGATGACTAGCTATGCTTCACCAAAGAGCTCTCTTCAATCGCTTAGCTACTTGTAGGTGAAGCACAGCACGAAGACATCGCAAATTCAGTATTTCGTCTTCATCTGAGTGAAATTGGGTTTCTCCATGCCAACCTGCGCATTGCGTTGGGAGGTACATCCAGGGTTCCCACAAACGATCGCGATCGAAATTCCGATGTGAACACCCAACAATCGGCCGATTACTAGCTTTGAAGATGGAGAATCGGCGAATTGTGAACTCTGGGTCAGCATATACGTACGTGCTAATGTATTGCTGACAGATGGTATTGAATCTTGTAAAAACCGTACATGGCAAACTAGGTCCAAAGGAGCTGGGAATAAACCCAGACAGCGATACGGGCACGTCAATATATAATTGAGCCCGGACCCTGAACTACATTTGCAGGATGAAAACTGTATTTCCGCTGAATTGACTTTTCACCCGCGAAATTTAAAGTCGCTCCAAAAGTTTAAATACGGCCGCATCCACTCTTGACCATCAAGGAACCTTAAAACGCCACTTTACGGCCGGCTTGTAAATTGAAGAACTACTTTACATAAATTAGGTAAGGAGTAATAATATTTTATGTAAACTAACTAAGTCGCCATTGAACTGACAAATTTCGGGCTCGGTCTCACAGCGTGAATCTCCTCGTCAAGAAAAACTGCTGACACACAAGTGGGTGCAATGCGTAATGGCAAATTCTGTTGTTGGTTCCGTCAGTTCCGTCTGGACGCATTGCAATGGCTTTACTGGCGACAGCTTGGGAACTGCTGTATGGGCCATTCTTTTACTTGGTTGGTTGATCCTATTCCATACGGTTCTCATTGTATAGGATGTTTTGGCTGGCGACGCTCATCGTTGCAATTTGGTCACGTCGACCGCGACTTCCTTCTTTACCTCTTCGTGAGTTCCGTGAGACAATCATGGCCCCATATCGTCGCGAGGCAACCAATTCTTCTCAAGAACAAAAGGAGCCGGACACCGCAGTGGAGGTTTCGAGTGGACGACTTCTCTATGATACTGTGGCAACGCTGGAAGAGGAGGAGACAAGAGGTGGGCGACTTTATGATCCTCGAGATTTCGTTGTAACCGGAGGACATCTTGATGCGCGAGATCAACATAGCAAAGTCCGAGAATGTATTGGTAGTCAAGAAAATGAAGGAACTTCACCTGAGACGGATATCACAAGGGTTAACCAAGAGTTGTACGAGCCTACGTCTTATAAGGTTATAAATAATTATAACCGATTCAACGCATACTGCAGTGGAAATGTTTCCTAGGAACATGGTATTTTAATAGTTCCACAGTAGACAGATAGTAGATACCAGAGATAGAAATGCGAGAGGATCTTGCATCGCTAGCAGCCATTCTGCGCTCCCTTCCTTTCTCTCCCTCTGTAATCCTGTTGGTTTTGGTAACCGAAGTATCCCCTCACGCGGCCATTCACATTCCCTTATTTCACCTTCACCGTTTACGCACTTGGGGTTTTCTGGGCTGGAATCGTTATACTGTTGAATGGTGCGCCTGTAGGTTATGATCTCCCAGTTTATTCTACATCCTTCAACGCTCCTGCCTTGTTATGGTATGAAAGGTTTGCGCATCAGCTGGCTGTTGCCCGCAGGCTGGAGTTGTGATCCCGTGTCTATGGAACCTGGCGACGGTACCAAGAGTACAAGAGGATATCACTATTTAGTTGTTGGAAATAACGGCAATTATTAGTGTCAATTCTAGTGGAATTCTACTGTGACTCATGTATATAAGACTTCATTGCACCTTGTGTAACAATTAGCTCGATCACACTCGGCGCTTGAATTCCATCATTGATCTCGTAGGATACGTCAAAGAGGCAGACGTGAGAACTAATAAAACATTGGAATCGAGAGAGTTAAGAAGAAAAATTTCCCAATTGCTAGATGACAACACGTAAGGCGTCGCATCCTCGCCTATATACCCTACTAAGAGCTCACTAACACATAACTAAAGATGTACAACGAGTAACCAATAGAAAAACGAGAACCGTGATTCAGAAAGGAACGACATAGGTGAGAATCGAAGAAACGAAGACCCAAGCAGACGCATGACAGCGTGCTCTATTGCAGGCGCAAGTGGAATACAAGTGGAACAAGCGGAATACACGGGGGATTTGATGACAAGATGAATGCACTGACAGCCTGACGTTATACTTTGTGTAGGGTGTAATTATAAAGTGGAGTACCATCATCGCTGCAGGTTCAATAACGAAACATTACAGGGTGTCATCACGGGTATGTATATTGTGAAACGTTCCTTTATTGATCTCCACCGAGGTGCGAGATTTTAGACCAGAATCCAGATCCGCCCGGCCGAAAGGAGGAACTTGAACTCATACATCCTTGTGTCATGTGCAGTTATGCACGATACATGCACAGAACAAACAGTGATTCTATTGTATTCCTTTGCGTTTTGTATTGGAACTTTAAATAAACCTTGGGCGAAACGTCAATGCTCGTACAACATCGTAAGAAACAAGCTTTTTCGTCATCAGACTGTATTTTCGGGGCTGTGCAATCCCAATTAGATTTCCCCACAGTGGCTTTTGTAAGGCCGTCTTGGTCTACTTTGGCAACGCTGCCTGTCTTTACATAGATCTTACCCACGCTTGTCATTTGAAACAGTAACTCGATATATACTTCGTAACAGGAATGATTTTCGGATATATTCGATAACCTGTCAGCTGAACCCTTGAATCCGCCACACCGAGCGCACTGGGCCCCGGTGGGCGGACTCCTGATTCCCAAGACCATTAAATTTAAATGAGAAGTAGTATAAGTTGTAAAGTTATGGCCGATTCTCATCTTATTTCAGGTACAACTTTCCACTCCAGGAAGCACAACATAAGAAGAAAGCCCTCCCAAAAAGTCTGACGCTTATATTGACCCTAAACGAGTCGTCATTGAAAACGAAATTTAGAACAGAGGAAAAGAATCAATCATGAAATCCACTATCTTCAGCCTCGTTATGTTATGTCTTTCTATCTTGTCGATTGTCGGCGCTCTTCCCTCTCATTCTTCTCATGTTAACTGGAAACGCGGCACATGTTCTATTACCGATAATCAGAAAGCTCTTGACGCTTGCTGTAACTCACTTGTTCGATAAAAGCTGAATACAGGCTTCTTTACCTTATGCTTCCCTGATAGTTGTATAAATGCTTCTGATTGTTGAAGCGGGACCGTCGGAGAAGCCCGCCAAACGAAAAAAGGGTTGAGACTTGTGAGATTTTAGGCCGACAATGAGGACGTATATGGGCTGTTTCCTTCCCAATACTTCCGTTTGCATGTAATCGATGTAGAAAATAAGGTTGAATTCTGAAAAGCTGAGGTATAATGATTATCTGCTATGCCGCCCAAAAGTCCGGCGGATTCTAGGAATGGACCAATGAGTTCGCACGCAGCAAACATCGATCTGATTGGCAGCTTTCCACTTCCATCGCTGACAGGGTTTCGACATTCTCAATACCGGGTCTTCGTATAATCACTTCCCACGTTCTTTCGATCAGCTCGACGGACTCGTTTATCCTTCCGACCGATTGATAAAGAGAAGCTAGAAGGTTCCGTGATTTAACAGTCCCAAAAGTCGCTACTCGATTATCCAACGCAATTTTCTGCATGAGTAATGCGTCTTCGAGACGATAGCCTTGATTCTGGTACTCATACGCAAGGTCCTCGATTGCAGAGGCAGCCGGAAACCCATACATCAAATTGTTCTGTTCCTTGCTTCACACCTTCCAAAAATTCGGACGAATTTAAAGCTTAAGTAGCAAAGAATGGAAATGGTCGCATGACCTTTTCGCGCGAACCTTATTCTAAGAGACTCCGCGTAACTTGGTAGTTATACCCTCGTGCCGTTCCAATAATCCGCCGGCTTCCTGGTAGCCGACCAATCATCAAGCGCTCCCAAAATACGGCATATTTTCAGTCGGCATGGTGGAGAAGTTGGGTTCCACACGGCTTCGTGTGACTGATTCGAGATCAAAATTCACGAATGCCTCTGCAACTGCCAAAGCAATTGAAACACAAAGTAATCCATCGAAATCAGCATGAAAAGTTACTATAAACAACCGAAACCTATCTCCATTCTTTGCTGGCCCTGACAATACAACGAGGTGCGGGGAGAGTACAATAATATCTCTGTTCTGGGAGCCGAAAATTTCCTAGCAATTCTTCTGTCAATTCTCAGACGGCATAGATTCTGCTGGCCCAAATGGTTGCTCTTCAAACCCATGATCGCCATCATCTCCGGCTGGAGGGCGACGCACAAAATAACGACCAATTATAAAACCTCCTGCAAGCAAGAAACAACCTCCAACAATCGAGCCAACGCTAATCCCAGCTTTTTCTCGAGAAGAAAGAGTAGCACAGGAAACTTGGCCCTATAGACATCAGCCAAATCACGGTATATCCTTACTGGTGCCGGGGTGGAAATCAGCCGAATTGCGTCAACTTCGGTCGTGTTTCCGACAAGATTTTGAGGAGTCCCTGGGAGAGCGACGGATGCTTTCAGCCAGCATTGATAACCGTCAGATTCGGGCCCAAAAGCGCCATAGTCGAACGAGGCACCATAACAGCGTGGGGCAGACGAATCGGATTGGATGTTGTAGAGGTCACAATTTCTTGCACATGTACTGACGTCTGTAGCCCATGTCAAATAAATGTCATTATACTCGAAATCGGTTTGACAATAGATTTCAAAAGTTGCGCCAAGGGGAGAGGTATAGGTCGAATTGGTTGTAAATAACGAAGAACAGGTTTGCTAGAAAATTAGTGCTGATCATACTCTTTATTTAAATACCTCTGAGGGCACAACAGCTGGACGTTGTATGCGAGCACTGTCCCAAGTGTCCGATTGAGACGGGTTGCCACCCAATGCCCACTGAAGGTAACAAGTACTGCCGTTCAAACCCGTTGGAGCTAGAGTAGATGGCGAAAATTGAACCCCAACACAATCCACATCGGCTAAAAGGTCGATACATTCCAATATACAGTCTTCAAAGGATGCTGTGTATAATACAGAGTAGACTTGCTCTGTCAAGAACACGCTGTTACACAAAATATTGATATCGATCCCTTGGAGTGTCGTTGTGTTCGTCAAGCCTGCGCAACCTGCGCCAAATGCACGTTCAGACAAGAACGTGATTGAGAGAAGGATAACCATCACGATGATTCCTTTAGTCATTTTAAGCTAAAGTTACGGATTCCCGCTTGACTGGAGCCGCCAGAAATTGGGCGTTTGCGCGATTCAAATGTGTTGAGGGCGAAATCAATTGGGGATCTAATATAGAATGACTGGCGACGCTCCTAATATTTTTCTTGCGTTCTGTTCTGTATAGAGCGGAAGAATCCGTATCAACCCAAAGGAAAGAAGATCATGTCGGTTCCGATTACTCTGAAATTTGATGGATCGTCACTCATCGCGATATCGCGACATCGCTAATCAATAGCCGCAGCCAGCGCTTTTCCGAGTTGTCCTCTCTCAAGACTGTCGCGTGACATAATTTTACCGCCTGCCTCGGGAAAATACGGCGATAAGCCCTCCGAATCTGCTCGGTATCTAAAAGCTTCCCCTTGGAACAGGCCGAAGGATCGGGACCATCATCATCGAATTAATACCAGAAGTTGAATTGAATGGGAACCAACCAGGATACTAGTGGCTCCACTGACTTCGGGTCGAACGCCCTTGACGACGCCCCACTACCCAGTCCGACGAGTCAATGGATCTTGGATGGTGATCACCTCTCGTTGTTAGAACTTATAGGCATCGGCGGTTACAGCCGAGTTTACAAGGTATGATGAGACTCGGCAACATTGGGCTAATTCTTTAGCTAAGGGACCAAAATAATTCTCAAGTACTGCTTCCCATTGAAAACAATCTGACTGCAACAGGTTTTCGCTAGGAAGATTATGAATTGTTCTCAGGACGGAAGCTCCGCTGATATAAAAAAAGAAGTCGATGCAGCTGTCAGACTTAATGGCCATGATAATATTGTGTCTGTCCTCAGACATGGCACACTGCGTAACTTCGACTTGGTAGAACATTATTATATCGACATGGAGTATTGTGCTTTAGACTTGGATTGCTATATCCGTCGGACGTGGACCGAGAGTATCGTCAATGAAGTCCCTCGGTCCTTGACTGAGGATACAGCGGCAAAGACAAAAATGTGGCAAATTTTGCAAATAACCCACGATATTCTCGACGGCCTCTCCTTCATTCATAGTAACTCTTTAGTACACCGAGATATAAAGCCACGGAATAGTACCTTCCTTCTAGTCGTTAAATTGATTTTACAGTTCTCTATTCATCTCGCTCCGACAACTGGAAAATTGCCGACTTTGGCCTCACTGCCGAAGGGACTTCAAAGACAGAACACCTAACTGAGGGAGGTGGCGGTACGGACGGGTATCGTGCCCCGGAGTTGCTCGCTTGGCCCGGAGACCCTAAATTTACGAACAAAGTTGATATCTGGGCAACTGGATGTGTTATCTACGAAATCATTCTGCGAAAGAAAGCTTTCTTGAAAGATCGCGAAACTCTGGCTCAAGCCGTTCGATCCCAACTCGACGGGAAAGGAATCGAGCTCCCGGAGACAGTTGACTGTATCCCCGATAAACAATATTGGACACTGTTATCCCATATGATTCAATTCATGCTCGAGGTCAAACCCGCAATGCGACCTGCTGCCCAGAAGCTCCTCAAAATGCTTGAGCCAAGAGGATTGCTTGAACCCAGTAGATCTTGGTCAGTCATTTCCGGCGATTCCGACGGTCTGGAAACAGATACTGGAAGCACTATTCCCTCGTCTCCACACCGACGTCCGAGCGGATCTATGACAATTCCAATTCAAGACCGTCTAGAGGACATTGAAAGTAAAAAGAGAGAGGGGCTGGTGATGGCGGCATTGAAAAATTTCCAAGACGGACAATACGAGGCAGTCATAAAAGGTTTGGAGAAGGCCTACACAGAGAACGGTTCATTCAGAGGGCGATTTGAAAACTGGGAAGAGTTACACAAGATGCTCATTGTGTCTCAGTGCAAAGTTGACAATCTGACAGGGGCCGAGGCTAGTGTGCACAGGGTTTTGAAAGAAGGAGAAGACATCGAAGGAGTTGATGGTGAAGACCCGATATTCAAACTTGTAAAGCCACTCATCTCACGATACAGAGACACGAATCAGTTACACCATGCAATCACATCCTTAACCGAGATTATTGCCTTCCGAAAGGGAAGAGAAAACACCTTCGTTGAGTCACAATGCGCTCTTGTGGAACTATGCCTTGGAAACAAAGACATTGACAAGGCAAAGGAGTTGTGTCAGAAATTAATGCCAACAGCGCAGATAATCTCGCCAAAGCTCCGCAACGACCTATGGCTCTTGATGCACCTTACTTATTTGGCTTCCGGAGACCGAACTGAGTCAGACCGTTATTGGGAAATGCTGTCCAATGACCATAAGGGTAGAATATATTTTTTGTTCAAACTGACAGAAGATTATATAGATTATATCAAAGTCGATCGTTTGTGCCTTATAACTTCGGCGGATGCCATGACGGAGATCTCAAAGGGAGATCTAGATGATATGATTCCCGCAGAGATGGCAGCTAAATGGAGAGACACTAGTGACAAATTACGAGATCGACCAAATTTGTACCAACGTTTGTTTTTGCTACGAATATTCATCAATTTCGGCAAACAAGTTCAGGTCAAACGGTTGTTGGAGAAGTGGGATTACATTGATCTTGTTGATCTCAAGTGGGACAATAAGGGCCTCACAGTTCTTATGGAGGCAGCATGGCGAGGACGTGATGACGTGGTCAGACTACTATGTGATCATGGAGCGAACGTCAATTTACAAAGCTCAGAGGGTCGGACGGCATTGCATTGGGCAGTTTATGGGAAGCAGGACGGCGCCGTCAAAATCCTTCTTGAAGCGAAGGCGAATTTCGAACTAAAAGATGCGAAGGGCCTCACACCACATGCCCGAGCCAAAGATGGAGGAGACAAACAAGTCATGAAAACATTCAAGCATCACTTTCGAAAGCAAAAGCGGTGATTGGAAAGAGCGTCACAACGGAAGTAGTTCGAAGGAAGCAAAAAGTGAGGCGGAGTGAATTAAGTGAGCATATGAGGCATATATCTTAGGTTACCGTCTCTATCTTGGGTGAACATTTCCCGTCGTTCATTGGATTTCGCCGGATATAGGAAGTTAGTGTGCATTTGATTTCGAAGGATGGCAGACTCATTCAAAGGACGCGGACCAGAATATAGTATGTATGAATCCACAATTTCTGAGATTCGAGGGTATCTACACTATACGCTATATCCTACTCTATAATACATCCGTCACCGCACCCTCCATTATTTCATAATTGCACCTGTGATTATTGTGGTACTCCTCTACCCTATCTCCTCTACCCTGTGTACCCTATCTACCCTACTCTATATCCTGCGCGTTAGCGCAGGGTGAATTATTTCATACTTGCACCTGCAAGTATGGTGGTGCACCATATTATAATTCTTCTCCACACAAATTATAACC
>Ga0335072_10015346_pt1 | contig 10879 bp, 9 predicted proteins | sample Lox_Sample_21_FD_206725 | JGI IMG/M metagenome (GOLD analysis project Ga0335072, IMG submission 206725) | Soil microbial communities from Loxahatchee National Wildlife Refuge, Florida, United States - Lox_Sample_2.1 | ecosystem: Environmental > Terrestrial > Soil > Wetlands | place: USA: Florida... | reverse complement strand
CTCGCGGTAGAACGAGATCATCTTCGCGACCAGCGCCTGGTAGGCGGCGTCGGAGGTAGCCGTGATCTCGGCGCCCACGATGCCGAAGTAGTCGGGCAGGTCGTGGGTGCGCAGGGTGAATCGGGTGGCGACGCCGAACGTCCCGCCTCCGCCGCCCTTGAGCGCCCAGAACAGGTCGGGATCCTGGAAGGCGTTGACGACCCGTACGGCGCCGTCGGCCGTGACGACCTCGGCTTCAAGCAGATTCGCCGCCGCGGTGCCGAAGCCCTTAGAGAAGCTGCCGAAGCCGCCGCCTTGGGTCAGGCCGCCCACCCCGACGGTGGTGCAACCGCCGCCCTGCACGTAGCGGCCCGCGACGGTGGTGACGGCGTTGTAGGCGTCGACCCAGATCGCGCCGGCCCCCACGCTGACGGCCGGCTCGGGAGCAACGCGGCCCGCGCCGCCTTGCGGCACGAAGCCGTCGTTGAGCTCTATGGCCTGCATATTGGGCCTGGTCCAGATGAGCAGCGAGTCGGCCGCATTGGAGGTTCCGAGATAACTGTGTCCGCCGCCCTTGACCACCAGGCGGACGTGGTGCTCACGGGCAAAGTTCACCGCGGCCGCGACATCGGCGCTGCTGGCGGCCAGCACCGCGTAGGCGCTCGGCTCGGAGGTGAAGGCATCCAGCCAGCCAAGGGTCTGGGTCAGGTTGACGCTTTGATCGATGTAGAAGGGATCGGTCAGGTTCTGGAACAGGTTCACGCAGGCGGCCGTCCCGGCGTCGGGCTCGCAGGCGGCGAAGGCCGACTGCACCGGGACCAGGCGCCCGCCAACGCTCTCGCCCAGCCCCGCCCACTGGGCGGGGCTGGGCCAGCCGGGCTCGCCGGGCCGCACCCACTGGGCTGGGCGGACGGTTTCGGCATTTGCTGTGGCGGCGTCGGCAGTGGTGGCGAAACGTGTCAAGAGCGGCAACGCCGCGAGGGCCTTCAGGAACGAACGTCTTTGCATTTCCCCATACCTCCGAATCGCAGGCAACCCCGTTCCCCCGCACCTGCGACATTACGACGAAGTCGGCCAAGAGCCATCAGCCAATCGGTTGACTTTTGCTGAGGATGGGCGGGCTTCAATTCACGGAGTTAGCACTAGCCCAGGAATGGGCTTGGTGTTCCTGAGTAGGAGAGATACAGGTGATCCCGGGCGCGGGTGCAGACGACGAACAACAGGCAACGCTCTCGTTGGAGGTCGTGGGCATGCGCTGCGGGGTCACTTTCTGCTGGGGTGACCGCGTTAGGGGACGGCAGCACACCGTCGCTTACGCCGATCACGGCCACGGCCTGGGACTCCAGGCCCTTCATGGCGTGCATGCTGCCGAGGCGGATGCCCTTGACCTTGGGGCTGGCCGAGAGCTTGGCGACGGGGAGGCCTGCCGCATGCAGAGCATCGCTGGCCGCTTTCCACAGGTATCCGGCGCGGGCGGCCACAGACATTGATGGCCAGCTTGGCTAGCGAGACGTGGTTGTCCTAAATCTAAGTTGCCCATGCGAACGGATTGCTGGCAAACCGTTGCGCTACGGTTTGTTCGTGGCGCTAAGGGACGCTGGCCGGGGCCGACCTGACGCCGGATCGGCCAGCAGGGCTACTGCAAACCCATCCATCCGCTGGGCTCACCCCACCCGAAGTGCGTGATTCGGGAGGAGATTTCCGCAAATAGCCATCTAAGGTAGATAGGCGAACGATAGTGTCTGATCCAGATCAGGCCTAGTCGACTATCTGACTGAAGTCAAGAGGTGATTCGGTGGCTCATTGGATGGCTGGGGAGCGGGCCGTGGCCTACCTCATCAGCAAGGGGCGCTTGGAAGGCTTCACCGCTGAAGACCCCGGCGTAGTGGCGGAGGCGTTGCTCGAGCGGGCGACGTTGCGAGTGGGAACCTCAGCTCGGGCGGCGCTGGATGGCGGTGATGTGGAGGGTGCGTTCGTCCTCGCCTATGACGCTTACCGCATGGCCGCTGAGTCTCTCCTGGCCGCGCAGGGCTTGCGCGCTACTGGGGGCGATGGGTCACACATGACGGTCGAGGATGCAGTGTCTGCCCAGTTCGGCAAGGAGATTCCGGCCTTCGCGAAAGCAACGTTCGAACGGTTCCGCCGCATGCGTCACTCGGCGCAGTACCTTGATCTCAGTGCCGCGCCGATCACGGACCAGGACGCGTCCTGGGCAATTGAGAAGGCAACAACGGCCCTGGCGCGCACACGGCAGTTCTTGACGGGCGCGGTGCTCGAGCGGTTTGTCAGTGACTAGGCAGGTCAAGCCTGAGCATCGGCCGACTCGCCACAGTGTCGTGGAAAGACCCTGTTCCCGATTCCAGCCATGACGAGTCCCTGATCGTAGCCTCGACAGAACGGCCTAGGCGCTGCTCCGCAAGGCTGAGGGCATCGTAGAGCTGATCGCGGTCGGGAGTGCCCAGGACAAGCACGTCAATGTCGCCCACCGGCCGTTCGCCCGGCTGGCCAGCATGCCGGGCGGCCCATGACCCGTAGATGTAGGCGGCGCTGATTCCCTCGACAGGCTCGAGCACGTCATCGAGGACGGCGGGGACGCCGAAGGCCCGGGTCAGTACATCGGCCAGCCCGGCATAGTAAGGGCTTGCCGTGTTGGCACGCACAAGGCGAGTGTTGCCGAGCTTCCGTGACGTAACGAGTCCGGCCCGCTCGGCGCGTTCAACCTCGCGGTAGACCGACGGATGCGGGGTGTGCGTTCGCTCTGAGATGTCGGTCAGGCTCAGTTCCAGGTCCGGGTCTCCAAGCAACAGCGCCAGGATCTCGCCCTGCTGTTGGGACCGCAGGATCGGTAGGAGGGACGGCGCCGAAGATCTTTCCACAAACTGAAGAATACTCTTCATTTTGTGGAAACAACTTCTTCGGTTCGCAGAGGTGGCTGGGAGTAGTCAACGTCGCACTGGCGGCACTGGTCAGGATGGATCGATGCTGGGGGGTACGACGCTGATCTTGCGGTTCGCGAGGCGCTCGGTGTGGTAACTCAGCCATGCGCAGACTGCCGCCAGCGGGAGCTCGATGACCACCGCCAGGATGATCGATTCGACGACCTGGTGGCGGGGCGAGGTCAGGACGTCGAACCAGGCGTCGCAGACGAGGAGCGTCGCCGCTGAGGCCGAGGCTAGGGCTAGGTACCGGGACCGGCGCAGTGCCAGGAAGCCCGTAGCGCCCAAGGCGATCAGTTCGAAGACGTCGAATCCGACCCAGGCGGTGCCGTAGTGATGGGAGACCTCCCGGGCCGGAAGGGCAAGTCCGAGGTGCACGGTCCACGGAATGAGCACCACCGAACAGAAGAGAAAGACCGGAGCCACCCAGCGCGACACTTCTGATTCGTCTGTGATGTCCATGACGCCAGACTAACGACGGTTCCTGAGAGTCCTTGCGGGTCGGCAGGATGCCTGCGTAGAGGTCGGCTGGGGTCAGCAGGCGGATGTCAGCCGAGGTGGCCGCCTCCGTCGCGAGGTCGGGGGTGAAGCCGGAGCCGCTGAAGCAGAGCAGCCGGGCCGACGCCGCGCCCTGGCGTCCCTGCGCGGCGAGCAGGCCGCGGATGTGGCGCAGGCGCTCTAGGTGCGGCAGGCCCATTGTTTCCTGCCACTTGACCTCGCCGATGGCCAGGAGGGCCGGGCGGTCCGCGGCGTCGTACCCGGTGGCGGCCACGTCGACCCAGTGCGTCTTCTTGGCGACCGGGTCGTTTACGGTGCCCGGTTCGACCTGCGAGGGGAAGCCGCCAATGACCTGCTCGGGGGCAAAGTACCTGGCCCAGTAGCGGCACAACTGCTCGAAGTGCGGTCCCAGGACGCTAGCGGCGAAGCGGGGCTGGCTCCGCTCCCACAGTTGCGCGGCGCTCCTGGTGTGGGCCAGATCGGACCAGATCGGGCGCATCACCGCGTGGTAGAAGGTGATGAGCGGCTCGGCGATCTCGTATGTTGCCCGGTTATCGCGGAACGCGTCAGCTTGCCGCCGGACGAGGCCGCAGTCCAGGAGGACGTTGAGGGGGTGCGCGAGGTCGCCTGACTTGCGTCCCGTGAAGGTGGCGATGCCGCCCCTGGTCGCGTTCCCGCTGGCGATGGCGGAGAGAACCGAGTGGTAGAGGCCCATGTCGCGGACCTCGGACTCGATGGCCAGCAGGTACCGGGCCTCCCGGAACAGGGGACTGGCCGGGTTGAGCACAGTTCGGCGCACCCAGTCGTCGAAGTCATCGGGGCCAGCCGGGGTGTCGTCCCTGACGAACTCGCGGCGATAGGCCGGGGTGCCGCCGAGGATCGCGTGCACCTTGATGGCTAGCGCTGGATCGGCGATGTTCCAGAACTGCGCCGATAGCTGGTAGTCCAGCGTCGGGACGACCAGCTCAAGGCCGGCACGACCACGCAGCGGGGCGTTCCCGGCCAGCAGCGTCCCCATGAAGGCCATGGCCGAGCCGCACAGCAGCAGACGAGTGCGGCTGCCCTCCCGCTCCGGGCGTCGTGGCGCAAGCGCGTTCTGCATGACGGACGGCAGCGCCTGGTTCGCGCGGGCCAGGTAGGGAAACTCGTCGATCACCACGGCGACCGGCTTTTCCTTGCCGAGCGCCAATAGCGCGTCGACCGCCTCATGCCAGCCGTCAAGGCGGAATGCCGAAGGCATTCCGAGGTGCGCACCGAGGGCTGTTCCCAGCCGGCTGAGCGATTCCGCGTCGGTAGCCTCGTCAGCCGCGAAATAGAAGCCCCCCGTCGTCTCGCACAGCGCCCGGAGCAGGAACGTCTTCCCCTGGCGCCGCCGCCCTGAGACCACGCCCAGGGTCGCGCCCGGCTGATCGTCGCTGGCGAAGGAGGAAAGCTCCAGCCACTCAACGTCGCGGTCGAACATGTCGTCGGGCTTGTCGGGCAGCCCATCGGGCTCAGCTCTCATAAGTTCACCTATCATAAGTATAGTTATGAGAACTGTACCGCCCGGCCGGGCGCCTGGTGGCCCCCAGCGACGTTCAGCCGGGCTGGCTGCTGGGTGCGGCTGCCGAATAGCCACCGGGTGCGGCTGCCAATATCAGTGGTGCTCGACTTAATGTCAGGGTTTACCGGGCGTTGAGGTGCCTACCAGGATGGCGGGCATGCCATCCCCGAACGGACCGTGGGTCCGTCCCTCCCTTGCGCGCCTGAAGTTCGGGTCGCGCCTGACGTTCACCCGGCGGGCCGTCTTCGCCGTCGGTGCGGCCGCCACCGTGGTCATCGCGGGCGGCGGCGTCGCGGTCGCCCTCTCCGCCAGCTCATCGTCGTCAAGTACCGAGTTCTATGCCTGCCTGACCAAGACCGGGACCCTTGAGCGGGTCACCCAGAACCCCAAGGCCACCCCGTCCTGCAACAAGGGCGAGACCCGGGTCACCTGGTCGGAGGTCGGCCCGCGCGGTGCCGCTGGACCCGCGGGCTCTAGAGGGGCCACCGGTGCGACCGGCCCGGCGGGGGCGACGGGCCTGACCGGCGCGGCCGGGCCGACGGGCGCCACCGGGGCGAGTGGTCCGGTCGGCCCGAGCGGGGGCGTCGGTCCTTCCGGTCCGGCCGGGCCTTCGGGTCCAGCCGGAGCGACCGGAGCGACCGGACCGGCCGGGCCTTCGGGACCGGCTGGGGCGACCGGAGCGACCGGGGCGACCGGACCTGCCGGGCCTTCGGGACCGGCTGGGGCGACCGGAGCGACCGGAGCGACCGGACCGGCCGGGCCTTCGGGACCGGCTGGGGCGACCGGGGCTGCGGGCGCGTCGGTTGGCCTCGTCGGTCGCCTCGTCCTCAACCCGGGCCTGCCGCCCAGCGACATCATGGCCCCCTACGCCGACCTGGTCGCTCCGGTCACCCAGGGCGGTACCTACTACGTAAACGCGACCGTGACGATGGAACTGCCGACCGGGAACGTCACCTGCGCTCTCCAGGGCAACTCGGCCAGCGCTACCTCGACGGACGTGACCGCCTCGAGTCCTACCTCGGTCGCCCAGGTGACGGTTCCCGTGACCGGGGCCGTCTCCGTGAACGCGGGCAGCGACATCACGGTCGTCTGCACTGACACCCCTGGGCCGACGGCCGAGGTGTACGGGGACTACGAGTCGAGCTCCTTTACCGCTCTCCTGGTGGCCAACTCCACGAGCGTCGGCTGACCGGCGGTTAGAGCCATGGTGCGGTGGGCCGTCTTCTTGCCCACGGCACACCGCACCGTCAGGCCGCACTGCCCGTAGCCACCGTCGGCCGGTTCGTGCGACGATTCGGACTGATGGCCGAGGTAGACAACAGCCACGTGCTGTCCAGGTTGCGCAGCGTCGGGGCCGACGCCGATCGGTCCCTGCTAGTCCTGCTGGCTCTCGCCCGGCTCGCCCGGAGCGGTGACCGGGATACGCCCTGGTCCGTCGCTGAGGTCGCCTTCGCCGATCTGGCCTCGCGTTTCGGGACGACGCCCGCCGCCACGGACGACGCCGAGGTCAGCGCGGCCCGGGCCTTCCTGGGACTGTCCCACGAAAATTTCTGGGCACTGGACGCAGAAGTCCCGTCCGATCACCCGCGCACCCTCAATCAGCGACGGGTCTCGGCCCGCCTTGACCCGGTGCTCGAGCAGGCACTGAGGCGCAGTCCGGCCCTCATCCACCAGGCCGCCCGCCAGCTCGCCGCGACCTTTCCGGGCACGGACCCGGAACTGCTCCTGGCGGCCGTCGGCCTCGACACCGGGCCGGCACCGCCCCGGCCGGAAGGCCGACCTGCGGTCCGCGGCCTCGGTGCCTACCTCAAGCTGACCGCCACCGACGCCCGCGCGCAGTTCAGGCAGTTGCTCACCCGCGCGGACGCGCCCGATGGCCAGCGCCAGGTCGACTTCATCCCGGTCGAGACGCTGCTCTGCCTGGCCGCCTCCTACCAGGTGAACCACCGGCGCTACGGCGGCAGCACCGCCCACACCGCGCCCACCCGCGCCGAGGGCATCGGCACCGCCCGGCTACCCGACTTCCTCGACCTGGAAGAGGGCGGCCAGCTTGACCTGCTCGGCCAGGACGAGCTGGCCACCATTAGCCCCGATGACCTGCAAACTGACGATGACAAAAGCGATCAGGATCCCGAGACAGAACGGATTCGCCTGGCGGCCGCACGGGTAGGCCAGCACCTCTTCGCGCAGAACGTGCTGGCCAATTGCGCAAGCACCTGCGTCTTCTGCGGACTGCGCCCGGCGGCCTTCGGGGCGCGGCGCATGCTGATGGCCGGCCACATCAAGCCGTGGCGCGACAGCAGTCCCACCGAGCGCCTCGACACTCGCAACGGCCTGGCTGCCTGCCCGGCCCACGACGTCGCCTTCGACACCGGCCTGCTCACCGTGGGCGACGACTTGACCGTGCATATCGCGGATCAGTTGGCCCGTTCCGTTCTGAACGATGAAATGACCAGGCATTACTACGGCCAGCCCCCCATGCTGCCCGCCCTGCGCCTCCCGCCAGAAGCGCAGCGCCCCCTGGCCAAGTACCTGTCCTGGCACCGCCGCTACATCTTCAGGTAGCTACATCCCCGCCTGCGATGGCCCGGACTTGGGGTCTTCGCCTGCGAACCTCCGTCATAGTCGAGTTTGGTCGCATACTCTCCCTTAATAGGCGTTCGCTGTCCGAGGTTCGCCGACGGGTTGAAAGTTCGGTCAGGGGTTTCTACAGGGTCAGAGGCGGATTGGGGCACAATGAGGATGCATCCGGGTGCGGGCTATCGGCGGCAGGAGGTGGGGAGCTTGGCAGTTAACCGGTTCGAGACGCTGCTGTACGGCATTGGCGAAGCCGCCGGCTACCTATCGATACCACCGACTACCTTGCGAAATTGGGTCTACGGCAACCCTCGGTACGCCGCCCGCGGTGTTACGAGTCCCGTTGTCACAGCAGTTCAGCCTGAGCGGCGAAGCGGCCCGTCAATGCCGTTCATCGGGCTGGCCGAGGCCTACGCACTGGCGGCCTTCAGGAAGGCTGGCGTTCCCATGCAGCGGATCAGGCCAGCGATTGACGTCCTCGGCAAGGAGCTCGGCCTTAAGTACGCCCTGGCCAGCAGGCGGCTCTACACCGATGGCGCGGAAGTCCTATACGACTACGCTCAGCATGTCGGAGATACGCCCGAAGGCGAGTCGGCCATGGAGCTCGTGGTGGTCCGCAATAACCAGCGCGTTTTCACGGAAGTTGTCGCGCTGTACTTGCAGCGGGTGGACTTCGGGCCCGACGGGTACGCGCAGTTGATCAGACTTCCCCAGTACAAGCTGGCCGAGGTGACAGTCGACCCGGATCACGGGTTTGGCCGTCCTCGATTCTCGCGTGGCGGCGTCGGCGTTGAGGACGTGGTCGACCTCTTCAGGGCAGGAGAGCCAGTCGACGCGGTAGCCGAAGAGTTCGGGTTGTCCCGCGACGAGGTTGAGGATGCGATCCGTGTCGCAACCCAGCCTGCCGCCTAAATTTTTCATTGACCGTAGCCTTGGCCGAAAAGCAGTGCCCGGAGCCCTTCGGGCCGACGGCTGGGACGTGGTTACCCTCGCCGAGCACTATGGGATGCCCCTCGACCAGCAGGTAGCCGACACCGACTGGATCGAAGAGGCCGCTAAGCGCGGCTGGCCGATTCTCATGAAGGACAAGAGGATCCGCCACCGGCACGCAGAGATCGATGCCGTCATCGAACATGCGGCGCGATGCTTCGTTATCGCCAACGGTGAGCTCCCGTCGGCTCAGATGGCCAACCGTTTCATCATCCATAAGGAGGCCATCTACGCCGCTGTCGCGACGCCAGGGCCATACGTTTACTCGGTACGCGCCGATAGGATCTGGCGGCTTTATCCATAGCACGCTGGTTCGTTCTAGCCCGGGCGACAGGTAACGACGGACGCTCTACATGCCCGTGGCCACGTCGCGCACGGCGGCGCGGATGATGTCGGTGACCTCGTCAGGGGCGGTAATCAGCGGTACGTGGTCGACTGGGCGGGCACGCACGTTGGCGCCCATGCGCTCGGCCGTGAAGTGCTGTGTTTCCGGGTTGATCATGCGATCCTGCTCGGCGACGAGGACCCAGCTGGGGCCGTCCTTCCACCAGGGGCGCTCGACCGGGACGCCGATGCATTCCATGTGGATGGGGCGCTGGACCGCGGCCAGGAGCTGCTGCTCTTGCCGAGAGGCGTTCTGGATCCAGGCGTTGGCGAAAGCGCTCTCGGGCATCCAGATCAGCCCGTGCTCGTCCGGCTTGAGGTCCGGGGCGTTCGGGTCCGGGTCGCTCCGGTAGAAGACGTCGCTGACCGTCTCGCCTTCCTCGGGGGCGAGTCCCGAGATGTAGACGAGCGAGGCCACCTTGGGATTGCGCGTTCCCGCGATGACGGCCCCGGCGTAGGCGTGGCCGACCAGGACGATCGGGCCATCGAGCCGTTCGATGGCCCGGTCCACGGCCGCGACGTCATCGGGCAGGGTAGTGAGCGGCAAGGGGGCCGCGACCACCTTCATGCCATCGGCCTGCAGCGGGCCGATGACCTTGCTCCAGCTTGACCCGTCGGCCCAAGCGCCGTGCACGAGTACCACAGTGGCCTGGTTGGGTGGCATGTGTCCCCTTCCCCGAATCGCGAGCTCACGTCCTGGCCCTGCTCCAGCCCGTCCTGCCGCGATCCTTCCCAGCGAGCCTGGGACATACCCGCCGGGTAAGCCCTGGCCCGGCAGGTGCACGCGCCTGCCGGGCCAGAACGCCCCCGTCTCGGCGGCTACGCCGCCGTTGGCCGGGTGAATGGCAGCTGGATCTCGAAGACCTGCTGATCCCCGTCGGCGACGTCCTCGATCTCGTGGATCCAGATGTCGCGTATGCCGTCAAGAACGGGCTGATAGCCGTGCAACTCGATCCACTGGACAAGGTCATGCCAGACGACAGGGAAGATGCCCGACGCCGGGCCGGTGCGGATTGTGGCCGCCGCCTCGATCTCCGGCAGGACGCGGTAGGTCAAGGCGGATGGCAGCTGGCCGGGGTCCGTCGCGACCGGGAGGGCCAGGCAGATCGTGATCTCCTCGTCGTGCCGGTCCTCGAAGAAGATGATGCGCGGCCCGGCCGGCTTGAGCCCGTACATGGCGCTCAGCTCCGCAAGTCGCGGCGATATCCGGTTGACCGCCGGGACGGCGTGCCGAGGGTCGACCCCGGGCACCTTCTGGGTGATTACAACCGCGCCGGTGGCCGGAATGATTTTGGCCGTGATGTCGTCGGCTGGCATGGCATCCTTCCTGGCGATGAACCGGAGCCGGGCCTCGACTCCGAGCAACTGATTCCTTCGCTCGTTGAGCTCGCTTTCCAGCTGGGCGCGGCGCAGCAGGAGCATGCCCTGGAGCTCGTCGACGGTGACCCCGTCGACTAGGTCTCGGACCTGGGTGAGGGACAGGCCGAGTTCCTTGAGGGCCATGATCCGGTTGAGCTGACCAAGCTGGCGGGCCAGGTAGCCGCGGTATCCCGTGTCCGGATTGACCGACGCCGGGCGCAGCAACCCGATCTCGTCGTAGTGCCGCAGCGTACGGAGCGATACTCCGCCAAGCCGGGCGAACTCACCGATGCTGAACATGCCATCAGCATGCAGCCTTCACGCAACGTGAGAGTCAAGACCGCTGCGGACGTTAGCCTCAGCCGGGCATGGCCGACAGGGTCTGGATGACTTGCGCGACCCGCCCGGCGGCGGCACTGTCACCGGCCGTTGCGTAGACGCCCTGCTGCCAGTGCAGGCAGTCGATCGCTGTGGCCCGCGCCTTGGGGTCAATCAGCAGGAACGGGGTGAGCTGGTTGATGATCCCGGTCAGCCAGGCGGCCGCGTCGAGCGCTCCGAGGGCGCCCGCGTCGTTACGCTGGCCCACGGCCGTGACGGCGATCGCCCAGCTCGG
>Ga0335072_10015345_pt1 | contig 10880 bp, 12 predicted proteins | sample Lox_Sample_21_FD_206725 | JGI IMG/M metagenome (GOLD analysis project Ga0335072, IMG submission 206725) | Soil microbial communities from Loxahatchee National Wildlife Refuge, Florida, United States - Lox_Sample_2.1 | ecosystem: Environmental > Terrestrial > Soil > Wetlands | place: USA... | reverse complement strand
CGGGCCCAACGTCACCAACGTCACTCTGCAGAATCAGTGCCCGCTGGACGAGAGCGACCACCTGGAGATCGCCAACGACCCGGTCGCCATGGCCGACATGCTCAACGCCCTCGACCCGGCGCAGCCGGTCAGGGTGCCGTGCCTGCTCGTCCTGCCCGTCACCGGCCCGGTGGGCCCGGTGCCGTCGTTCTGACCGGGCTGGCGACGCTACGCCGGGCAGGCCGGGACGGCGATGGAGGTGATGACGAGGCCGCCGGCGGCCAGCCAGCGCCCGCTGAACTCGGTGAGCTGGTGGCCGGCCAGCACCGGCCCGGGCACAAGCAGCCTCGCGGTGAAGGTTCCGTCGGCCGGGTCGATGGTGATCGAGGCTTCCTGAAAGCCCAGCCAGCGCTGGGTCAGCGGGAACCACGCCTTGTAGGTGGCCTCTTTCGCGCTGAACAGCAGCTTGTCCCAGGAAACCTCCGGCGCGGCTGCTGCTAGCTCGGCCAGCGCGCGGCGCTCCGCCTCGCTGGCGACCACGTCGGCGACGCCGCCCGGCAGGGGGGAATGCGGCTCGGCATCGATGCCGATCGCGGCGATGTCCCGGCTGTGCGCGAGGGCGGCCGCGCGGTAGCCAGCACAGTGGGTCATGCTGCCGGTCACCCCGGCGGGCCAGACCGGGGCACCGCGCGGGCCGGGCAGGATGGGCGCCGGCGGCACGCCGAGCTTGGCGAGCGCCTGGCGGGCGCACCACCGCGCCGCGCCTGCCTCTGTCCTGCGCTTGGCCACGGCCTTCCGGAGCACCGCGTCCTCGTCCGGATGAAGCTGGGCATCGGGAGGGTCACCGAATGTCTCCACGGCGACGACCTGCGGCGGCACGATCTCGTCAAGCACGCCAGCCGGGTCCTTCGCTCACGTAACCACCCCGCGTTGCCCTCCGGCGCAGGTCAGTACCGCATTGCGGCATCGGACAGGGTAAGTTCAAGGCTGCGGCTCAAATGTAGCGCCGGAGCGGCGTCTGCGGCGCCCCGGCTCTGGCGAAGCGCTTTGGCGCATGATGCGATCTCCAGGCGCGCGGCCAAGGTTCCGCCTGCCATCAGGCACGAAACCGGGCCTGACGCTACAAGGGTTGAAGTGAGGACCAGAATTGAATGCTAGGCCACCGCTATTCATAATATCTGGCCCGAGCGGTGCCGGGAAAGGAACCGCGCTCGACTGGATGGTTCTCTCCGGGCTTGTGCGCCGTGTGCCCACGTATACAACCAGGGCGCCCCGCCCGACGGAAAGAGACGGGACCGAATACAACTTCGTCACCGACGAGGCCTTCACGAAGCTCCGTGAGCAAGGACAGCTCATCGAATATACCCGCACATATTCGGATAGCTACTACGGCTCGCCTCGCGAGTTGCTGGACAGCCAGGATCCAGCCCCTCTCGCCGCCGAACTCGAGCCGACTGGCTTCGTTAAAGTCCGTGCGATGTCCGCCCGCCGTGTCATCGGCATCTTCATCACGACCAGAACAGAGACCGAATTGCGCTCGCGGCTCGCGGAACGTGGCCAAACGCCGGACACGGATAACCGGCTTCGCATCAGAAGCCTGCAGCAGACCTGGGCCTGGGTCTACGACTACATTCTCGTGAACTCCGACCGTGATGACTTCGTCGCCGAGCTTTCCACGGTCATCAAGAGCGAGCTGATCAGGTCACGCGGTATGCAGTACATCACCGAACTGCAGCACGAGGAGTCGATCCAGCCCTACTGATCTCCAGTTCCCGCAGATCGCAGCGGCGCCATTCCTGACTCGTGAGGTTCATGCCGGGGTGCCCTTTTGGCGGTGTGTCGGTTTGACAGCCGCTCATTACGCCGCGACTATCGGGTCATGGCGAGAAGCGTATCTGTGATTATGACCGACGACCTTGACGGCTCCGACGACGCCGAAACTGTGTCCTTCGGCTTCGGCGGGGTGACCTACGAAATCGACCTAGGCCAGAAAAACCGGGCCAAGCTTGAAAAGGCGCTTGCTCCGTTCATCGAGGCCGGCCGGCGCGTTCCCCGCAGCGGTCGCCGGCGTGCCGCCGATCGCCAGGGCGGTGCTTCGGTTGACCGTGGCGCCATCCGCGCGTGGGCAAAGTCGGTCGGCATCAAGGTCCCCGAGCGAGGCCGGATAAGCGCCGACATCATGCGCCAGTACGAGGAAGCCCACTAGCGAGGGCCGGCGGACCGGCCGCGCCCACGAGATCGTCGGCGTTTTATCCGGCTGCGCCCGTTCTGCGTCCCGTGTGATGATCGGAGCGTGGCGCGCTCGTTTGAGGATCTCGTGGCCGAGGCCGCGTCTGTCGACGTTTCCGGATGGGACTTTTCCTGGCTTGACGGCCGGGCCACCGAGCAGCGGCCGTCATGGGGTTACCAGCGCCTCATGGGCGAGCGGATGGCGCACGCCTCCGCCGCGCTCGACATCCAGACCGGCGGCGGCGAAGTGCTGGCCGGCGTGCCGAGGCTGCCGAAGCTTACGGTGGCCACGGAGTCGTGGCCACCGAATGTCGTGCTGGCGACCAGGCTGCTGCACCCGCTCGGTGTGGCGGTCGTTGCTGACGCCGACGAACCGCCACTGCCGTTCGCCGACGAGGCGTTCGACCTGGTCGTGAGCCGCCATCCGGTAACCGCGTGGTGGGAAGAGATCGCCCGGGTGCTGCAGCCCGGCGGCACCTATTTCTCCCAGGAGGTCGGGCCGCACAGCGTGTTCGAAGTCGTCGAGTGGTTTCTCGGCCCGCAGCCGGCCGAGGTCCGTGACAACCGCGACCCCAGCAACGCCAGGGCGGAGGCCGGGGCCGCCGGGCTGGAGGTCATCGACCTGCGCCTGGAGTCGCTGCGCACGGAGTTCTTCGACATCGGCGCGGTGATCTATTTCCTGCGCAAGGTGATCTGGATGGTGCCCGGCTTCTCCGTTGCGGAGTATTCCGAGGAACTGCGCGCGCTGCACGACCGGATCGAGGCCGAGGGCCCGTTCATCGCGTACACGACCCGCTTCCTCATCGAGGCCCGCAAGCCCCGCGGGAGTTCCTGAGCATTCGTCTCTTCCCGCCGTCGAGCCCCGTCATTCCAGGGGCTGGTGGGTGATCGCCCGCGGCTCCCGCCCGGCGAGCAGCCAGCCTCCGGCGGCCGCCACGAGGGGCAGGCCGGCCAGGACCGCGGCCAGGTCGAGCCACGGCAGCAGGGCCGCGTGACCGGCGAGCAGCTTGCTCCAGGTGGATGCGATCACGGCCAGGTACGCGGCGGCGGTGCCAACCAGCGCGGCGAGCAGGCCGAGCGCGCCAGCGGTGGCCGCGGTGATCCCCCGGCGCGTCCGGGCGCTGGCCCCCGTGGCCGTCAGCGTCCGGATGTCGCCCGAGGTCTCGCTGCGGATCAGCCCGATCGTCATCGCGAGCACGCCGAGCGCGACCAGAATGCCGGCCGCGGTCGCGTCGTTGCGCACCTCGTCGAGCGATGGCGTCCCGTTCTTGGTCTCGATCGTGAGGCCCGCCGCCGCGGCGACCCGCCGGGCGCTGTTGATCTGCACCGGAGAGAGCGACCGGGGTGCCTGAATCAGCCAGGCCACGGTGGCCTCCCGCAGCCGGAGCCTGGCCGCGACCGAGGCCATGACCAGCAGGTTGGGATCGGACACGTCGGTGGGCAGGTTGGCGAGCGTCTGGATCGACGGGGCCGGGATGAACTTGAGAACCGGGTTCGCCGCCGTGAAGTTGCCGTACTGGAACAGCAGGTTGGGCGAGCCTTGCAAGCCCGGCCGGGACGTGATCAGCACCGTGCCCGGGCTGATCGAACTCGCCTTGATGCCGTAGTGCCGCAGCAGCGCCGGCGTGGCCACGTAGATGTCTATGGTGCCCTGCCCGCCACCGGCGCCGACCTGCTGCAGGCCGGTGTCGGTCGGCGCAACGGCCGAGACGAGCGGGAGCACGTTGCGGGTGCCCAGGGTCCCGGCGATCGTGGCCGCCGTGGCCTGCCCGGCCCGAAGCTGCCGCGCGCTCGGCAGTGTGTCGCCGCTGGTGGTCGCCGGATTGTCGCCGGGGGTGTAGACGACGAGCTGGTTTGGCGGGAGGTTCGGGCCCGTGTAGTCGAGGGGCTCGGTGAACCGGTCCGTCGACAGCAGCGTGATCAGCATCGCGATGAACACGGCGAGCGTGGCCGCGGCGAGCGCCGCGCCGGACCGCGCGCGGTACCGGGCCAGGTCGCGCACCGCGATGCGGGCCGCGAGCGGCACGCGCCGGGCGAGCGTGGCCACCCGCCCGATGATCACGGGAGCGAGCACGGGCCGGCTGCCGTGACGCGAGGATCGCGGTCACCACGGCCAGGGCCATGGACACGCCGATTAGGCACCACGGCAGGTTTGTCCACGAAACGTAGTGGTCAGCGCTGGTCCCGAAGAATGGAGCGTAGGGGATCCAGGCGCCGATGCCGATCGCCCCGCCGAGCACGGCGCCGACGACGCCGACGACGGCGCCGTTCGCCACCATGACCAGGCGGACGTCCTTGTCGGTCGCGCCGAGCGAGGACAGGATGCCGAGCGAGCGCAGCCGGCGCTGGGCCAGCACCGTGAAGCCCGCCACCGCGACCAGCCCGATGAAGAACAGCCCGACCACCGCGAACGCGAGCGCGATGATCGCCGGGGTCAGCCCGCTGGGCGGCTGCGGCCGCAGCGGCGTCGCACCGGGCGGGAAGTTGAACGTGCCGAAGCTCAGCGGCGTGGCGTCGAACAGCACCGTCACCTGGGTCGGCCTGGTGACCTGCCCGGGTGCGACCAGCGCGAACGTGTCCAGCAGGTTCTGCGGGTTCTCCACGATCCCGGTCACGCGCAGGGCCCGGCCGTCGACGCGCCAGGTGTCTCCGGTTCTCAGCCGGAACGCCGACGCCAGCCCGCTGGTCAGGTCGACCTCACCGGGTCCGTGCGGGTAGCGGCCGCTCACCAGGGCAAGCATGGGACGGCCGTAGGCGCCGGCCGGGTTCTGCGCACGCAGCTGCGCGCCGGTGACCAGCCCGGTCGCGAAGACCTGGTTCTCGATCACGTCGACGGCGCCGAAGTGCCCCTTGAGCGCGGCGATCTCCATGGCGAGATGCGGGTCGTTGCCCGGCAGGGTGACGAGCGCGCTGGCGGACCCGAATCCTGCGTTGGCCGGAAGCGGGGTGTTCGTGCCCAGCGCGGCGCCAAAGATCGTCGCGGCGACCGCGACCGTGATGAGCGTCAGCACCAGCAGCTGCTGGCGCCATTCGCGCCGGAACATCCGCAGGGCCCAGCGCAGCACCGCGCGCCTCGCTGGCGCGCCTCCGCTGGTCTCGGTGGCCCGGTCCAGTACCGCCGTCATTGGCCCGGTCCCGACTGCAGCAGCGACTCCGGGCTCGCCGGTGACGCGGTCTGGTCGACGATGCGGCCGTCCCTGATGAACACCACCCGGTCGGCCCACGAGGCGAGCTGCGCGTCGTGGGTGACGACCACCGTGGCCACGCCGCGGTGGCACGCGGCGACCAGCATCCGCATCACGGTCTCCCCGGTCGCCGAGTCGAGCGCGCCGGACGGCTCGTCCGCGAGAAGAAGCTTGCGGTCGCCAACTATCGCGCGTGCGATCGCGACCCGCTGCCGCTCGCCCCCGGAAAGCTCGTCGGGGAACGCTCCGCCTCCTCGGTGAGCTCGAGCTCCTCGAGGCCCTGGATGCCGACGGCCCGGGCTTTCCTCGCGGTGAGCCCGTCGAGCTCGAGCGGCAGCGACACGTTCTCCACCGCGGTCAGCCCCGGCAGCAGGTTGAAGTCCTGGAACACGTAGCCGATCGTGCGGCGCCGCAGTCTGGCCTTCTCGGCCCGAGACAGCTTCGATAGCGTCGCGCCGCCGACGAGCACGTGCCCGCTGGTCGGCTCCTCGAGGCTGCCCGCGATCGTCAGCAGCGAGCTCTTGCCCGATCCGCTCGGGCCCATCACCGCCACCAGCTCGCCCGCCTCGACCGACATGCTGACGTCCTGGAGGGCCTGAACCTCGTTCGGGCCCTCACCATAGATCTTGGCTACGTGACGCAGCTCAAGGAAACTCATCGCCGTACTCCTACTCTGCGGCGCAGCCTGGGCATGGCCGGGGCGGCCGGGGCCGGTGGTTCGGTCGAGGCCCGCCGGAGCCGGCCGTCCGCGGTGTCCAGCCACCGGACGACCGAGTCCAGCCGGAACAGCTCGGCGTCGACCGCCAGCGCGAAGCCGAGGTCGAACTGGGCCTCGTCCTCTTTGAGGCGGGTCCACTGCTGCATGAGCTCGACGAGGTACCGGCGGTGCACCTGGATCACCTCGTGCACGTCGACGCCCGGCACCCGCCAGGCCACCAGGATCTTGATGACCAGCTCGTCGCGCGGTGGCAGGCTCAGGTCGGGCGGTGTGCGCAGCCAGGCGTCGAGCTCGCCCTGGCCATACGCCGTGATCCGGAAGCCCTTCTGGGGCCCGTCTTCGGTGCCGTCGGACTGGACGAGCCCATCGCGCTCGAGGCGCTGCAGCGTGGTGTACACCTGCCCGACGTTGAGCGGCCAGACCTCGCCGGTCCGCTCCTCGAACTCCTGGCGGAGCTGCAGGCCGTACTTGGGGCCCTCGCTCAGCAGCGCGAGCAGGGCGTGCCGAACGCTCATGACGGTGCGTCACTCAGGATCATACTGAGTATAGTACTGGCAATTCTCGAGCGGTCGCAAGATCTATACGGCTAGTAGCGATGAGTAGTCATTTGATTACTGTGAGTATGATCATTGACTTGGCGGGGGGCTTTTCGCGGCGGGGTTCGCCGCTCCTGCCCGCCAGGACAGGGGAACTGACTTATGAGCGCATCGGCGGCCGACACGGACCTGCCGACGTCACCGCTGCTTGACCGGGTCAGGCGGGGAATTGTGGGTGAAGGCGAGCTCATGGAGGGGCCGTTCGGTCCGCGGCGGTTAACCTACGCCGACTACACGGCCTCGGGGCGATCGCTGGATTTTATCGAGGACTTTATCCGCGAAGCCGTGCTCCCCTGGTACGCGAACACCCACACCGAGAGCTCCGGGACCGGGCTGCGGACTACCAGGCTGCGCGAGGATGCACGGCTGATGATCCGCGACGCGGTCGGCGGCACAGCGGACGACCTTGTGATCTTCTGCGGCTCCGGGTCGACCGCCGCGATCAGCAAGCTGATCGGAATCCTGGAACTGCGCATCCCGGCCGGCCTGGACGCCCGGTACGGGCTCTCTGAGCTCATCCCCGAGTACCGGCGGCCCGTGGTGTTCGTCGGCCCGTACGAACATCATTCCAACGAACTGCCCTGGCGCGAGTCGATCGCCGACGTCGTGCCGATCGGCGAGGATCCCGAGGGCCATATCGACATGGCCGAGCTACGCCGGCAGCTCATCCACTTCGCGGGCAGGCCGCTGCGCATCGGCAGCTTCTCCGCCGCCTCCAACGTCACCGGCATCCTCACCGACACCCATGCGGTCGCCAGCCTGCTGCACGAGCACGGCGCGCTGTCGTTCTGGGACTACGCCGCGGCCGGTCCCTACCTGCCGATCCGGGCGGCCGCGTCGGAGCCGGGCGCGGACGACCACAAGGACGCCGTGTTCCTGTCGCCGCACAAGTTCCCCGGCGGCCCGCAGACGCCCGGCGTCCTGGTCGTCCGCCGTGAACTGGTGCGCAACGCCGTGCCCACCACTCCGGGAGGCGGGACCGTCGAGTTCGTCGACGCGGTAGAGCACAGCTACCTTGACGACCCGGTCGCGCGCGAGGAGGGCGGGACCCCGGCCATCGTCGAGTCGATCCGGGCGGGGCTCGTGCTCGGCCTCAAGCAGGCCATCGGGACTGACCTGATCCACGCCAGGGAGGAGAGCATGTGGCGCCGCGCGCTGCGCCGCTGGGGCAGCAACCCGCAGATCGAGATCCTCGGCAGCCAGCGCGCCCGGCGGCTGGCGATCGTGTCGATGCTGATCCGCCACGGCGAGGGGCGTTACCTGCACCACAATTTCGTGGTTGCCCTGCTGAACGACTTGTTCGGCATCCAGGCACGCGGTGGCTGTTCCTGCGCCGGACCGTACGGGCACCGGCTGCTCGGCATCGACCGGGCCCACTCACGTGCGCTCCGTAAGGAGATCAGCAACGGCTGCGACGGAGTGAAACCCGGCTGGGTGCGGGTCAACTTCAACTACTTCATCTCCGCCGGGGCGGCCGAGTTCATCATGGACGCGGTCGACCTGGTGGCGGCGGACGGCCATCGGCTGCTGCCCGACTACCGGTTCGATCCGCGCACCGGACTGTGGCACCACGCGACCGGCGCCACGAAGCCGCCGCTGCGCCTGTCCGAGCTCTGTTACGGGCCGGACGGCGAACTCGCGTACCCGACCTGTCGCGCGCGGGCGGAAGAGGACGTCTTCCCTGGCTACCTCCAGGAAGCAAGCACGCTGTTCACGAGCCGGGCTGCCGACGTGCCGGACGGTCCGACCGGGCTCGCCCCCGGCATCGAGGCCCTGCGCTGGTTTCCGCTGCCGCCGGCCTGCCTCGGCTCGCCGCCGGCGGGCGGTGAGGGCGCCGAAACCGAGATGGCCGCGTCGGCCGTGAGCGGATAGCCGAACGCCGGGCCATTCCTCTCCCCTTGGAATGGCCCGGCGCTGGCTCTCCCTAACGGGCGTTGGCTGCGCACCAAGCTCGCACCAGATAGGACGCCTGATGGGGGTACGCCGTTTACGCGTGTGTTAGAGAAACTCTGATGAGTTACCGGCTGACTTCACCCAGTATCGGAAGAATGATCCCATCATGGATCTTCGCTGGCCGACGTAGCCGCGGCTAGCCGGCCAGCGATGACAAACGAGCTGGCCAGGAAGATATTCGTCGCGCCGGGGCCTGACGGCTCTGGCGCGAGAGCGCGCCAGGCGAGCGTGCGCTACGCGGCTCGCCGGTCCGCTCCCCGGCGGTCTGGCGCGCTGTCCTCGCCCGCGGCTGCCTCGCGCTCCTGGTGCTCTTCGTGCCCGGCCCCGGCCTCGGGGCTGTGGACGGAGGGATGGGCGTTCGCGTAGAAGACCATCCCGATCCAGAGGAGGAGGGCTACGAACGCGACGATGGGGATGATAACGGGAGCTAGTGCCGATCCGGTCATGGCGAGCACCTCCAGGGTCTATTGCACCGCCGTGGTTCCGCCGCGCGCATCACCCGCGTCGGGTGAAGCAGGGTGAAACGGGTGATCGCGGCCTCGATCGCGGCCCGCCTGCTCGTTTAGAGTTCGCTGGGAACACTCGCGGAGACGACCACGATGAACAGCAGCCCTGAGCACCTCGACGTCCTGATCGTCGGCGCCGGCCTCTCCGGCATCGGCGCCGCCCGCTACCTGCAGGCACGGTGCCCCCGTGTCTCGTACGCCGTCTTCGAGGCGCGCGACGCGATCGGCGGGACCTGGGATCTGTTCCGCTACCCGGGAGTGCGGTCCGACTCCGACATGTTCACCCTCGGCTATTCGTTCCGGCCATGGCAGGGCGCGCAGGCCATCGCGGGTGGCGACGCGATCTTGTCGTACATCACCGATACAGCGACCGAGACCGGCGTAGACCGCCACATCCGGTTTGGCCATCGGGTCGTCCGGGCGTCGTGGTCGACCGGTGCCGCGCGCTGGCACATCGTCGCCCGCCGTACCGGCGCGGATGAGACGGTGGAGATCACCTGCGGCTTCATCTTGAGCTGTACCGGCTACTACCGCTACGACCATGGCTACCTGCCCGACTTCCCCGGCATGGACCAGTTCGGGGGGACGATCGTGCATCCGCAGGAGTGGCCATCAGGCCTCGGCTACGCCGGGCAGCGCGTCGCCGTGATCGGCAGCGGTGCGACGGCCGTGACGCTGGTGCCCGCGCTGGCCGAGACCGCCCGGCACGTGACCATGGTGCAGCGGTCGCCCACCTACATCGCCCCGCTTCCGACCCGGGACCCGATCGCCGATGCGATCGGCCGGATACTGCCGGCGCGGCAGGCCGGCCCTGCCGTGCGGTGGTTCAAGGCGCTGTCCACCCAGGCGTTCTTCCAGCTCAGCCAGCACCGGCCGGAAGTCGTCAAGAAGATGGTGCGCCGCCAGATCTCCCGCCAGCTTCCGGCCGGATACGACATCGACACGCACTTCACGCCCCGGTACAACCCCTGGGACCAGCGATTCTGCATCGCGCCCGACGGCGATTTGTTCAGAGCGATCAGAAACGGCACGGTTTCGGTGGTCACCGATCGCGTCGATAGGTTCATCGAGCGCGGCCTGCTGCTGGCGTCGGGTGCCGAGCTCGAGGCCGACATCATCGTCACCGCGACCGGCCTGGAGCTGCTGTTCATCGGCGGGATCGAGCTCCGCGTCGACGGGCCGGCCGTCGACGTGCCCAGCAAGCTGGTCTACAAGGGCATGATGCTCGAGGGCGTCCCGAACCTGGCCATCGCCGTTGGGTACACGAACGCGTCGTGGACCCTGAAGTGCGATCTGACCTGCAACTACGTGTGCCGCCTGCTCAACCACATGCAGGCGACTGGCGTGCGCCAGTGCACACCGGTCAACATGGATGAGTCGGTCGGTGTCCGGCCGCTGCTGGGCCTGACGTCGGGGTACGTGCAGCGTTCCGCCCACCGCTTCCCCAAGCAGGGCTCCCGGTTCCCCTGGCAGGTGCATCAGAGCTACCTGCGCGACTACCGTGCGCTGCGGCTCCACGGCGTCAGAGACCAGGCCATGGTGTTCTCGAACGAGGGCTGAACGGGCAACGACGGGCACGCCTGCCAGCGCAGGCGGCCCGTCGCTGCCCGGTTCGGTCGCTACTCGGCCTTGTCATTCCTGTCTCCGAGAGCGGGTGGTGCACCGAGGCCGGGGGGCTGGCCTCGGGGCCGCAGAGGGTATGTGGGGACCTAAC
>Ga0335072_10015344_pt1 | contig 10880 bp, 10 predicted proteins | sample Lox_Sample_21_FD_206725 | JGI IMG/M metagenome (GOLD analysis project Ga0335072, IMG submission 206725) | Soil microbial communities from Loxahatchee National Wildlife Refuge, Florida, United States - Lox_Sample_2.1 | ecosystem: Environmental > Terrestrial > Soil > Wetlands | place: USA... | reverse complement strand
CTCGTGACGGAGCGCGTACTGTCGCTAAGCCGAATGAATATGGAAGCAGCAGTACGCGCCACTATTTCTCAGCCGCCTGCGAGCCCCTCGATGGATACACCGCGTGGCTTCCCTCGATACCATGGTTTGAAAGGTAAAGAAGCCGATGTCTTCGAACGAAACTACCGCGCCCCGCCAGCATGCATTCAGGGGACCAGCATCGCCGCAACTCCGTGAACCAAGTCACGCTGAGCGAATCCGCACCCTCATCTCGCTAGCTTCGGTTGGCACCTTGTCGACGCTTTCCCGCAAGCAGCCGGGCTTTCCCTTTGGATCTCTTATGCCCTTCGCGCTCGACCCTGCGGGCCGGCCTCTCTTTCTGATCAGCAATATGGCCATGCATACCCAGAATCTGAAGGCGGAGCCTCGGTGCAGTCTCTTCATTACGCAAGCGAATGCCGATGGAGATCCACTTGGAGCTGCTCGGGCCACTCTGATCGGCGTTGCCGAATCTGTTCCCGCGAGCGAGCTTGATTCGGTTCGAGAGATTTATCTTGCTCGTCATGAGAACAGCCGTTACTGGGTCGACTTCTCCGACTTCAGTTTTTTCCGGCTCCAACCTGTCGACCTCTACTATGTTGGGGGTTTTGGCGACATGGGGTGGGTTGAGGAAAGAGAGTACCAGGATGCGGCTCCTGATCCGCTGGCTGGCGCCGTAACCGGCATCCTGTCCCACATGAACGCTGACCACGTAGATTCGATGGTCCTGCTGGCACGTTCTCATGCTGGCATTGAAGCAACGGAAGCAACCATGACTTCAGTCGATCGACTGGGCTTCACTCTTCGATTGAAAACGAGTGAGGGGATGAAAGGCGTTCGCATCAACTTCCCCCGCGAGGTGGTTACCCCGATGGAGACCCGGACGGCGATGGTCCAGATGGTCCGCCAAGCCAGGCACTAAGCGCGATCGGGCGAAGAGCGTTTACCACAACGAATAATTCTCAGGTTTATTCACTGACGAGGGGTAAATAGCAACAAGTGGTCCTCCGCTTCTGAAATTCCGTCAGAGAGGTCCGGAAGTCTAAGAAGACTGGACGCCATACAGGCCAGTAATCAACACTTCCCATAGCCATTCGAGTGGAAGGCGTGTGTGATTCCGGTCGCTGTTTTTCGTTTCTGCAAGCAATTTAGCTCGCGGCCTGCAGCTGGCCGCTCGGGGTGGAATTCGATATTTCGAGTTCCTCTTCGGTCATGTCGATGGATATGTCGGCCAAGAGGGGGGTGCTGAGATAGCGTTCACCGGTATCGGGCAACATGCACAGGATGGTTGAGCCTTTCGGGGCTTCTGCTGCGACCCGTAAGGCTGCTGCGAAAGTTGCGCCCGAGGTGATGCCTACAAAGATTCCCTCTTTGCGAGCGAGCTCTTTACTCCAGCGCATTGCTTCTGCGTTTTCTATGCGCAGAATTTGGCTGACGACTTTCATGTTCACGGCGTCATCAACGAGTTTTGCGATAAAGTCAGGGCTCCAGCCCTGCATCGGATGAGGTTTCCAGGCGGGGTGGGTTGCTGCGGCAGATCCGTCCGCGTTACGTTGCTGCTCGATGCCGCTGGAAAGCATGGCTGCATCGTCCGGCTCTGCGACTATGATCTTCGTTTCAGGCCGCTCTTTCGCGAGTACACGGGCTACACCCTTTAACGTTCCCCCAGTGCCAAATCCAGTCACCCAGTAGTCCAGCCGTTCACCCTTAAAATCTTCCAGTATCTCTTTGGCGGTAGTGCGAGAATGCATGTCTGCGTTCGCTTCATTCTCAAATTGACGCGTAAGAAACCAGCCATGCTCTTGAGCCAGCTCTACGGCTTTAGCAACCATGCCTGTACCTCTCGCAGCGGCAGGAGTAAGCACAACTTTTGCTCCCAGGAATCGCATCAGCTTGCGTCGCTCGATGCTGAAGCTCTCTGCCATGGTAACGACAAGCGGATAGCCTTTTTGGGCGCACACCATTGCAAGCCCGATTCCCGTATTTCCGCTGGTCGCCTCAATTACGGTTTGGCCGGCCTTGAGCTCTCCGCTCCTCTCTGCATCCTCTATGACGCCAAGTGCGAGACGATCCTTGACGGAACCGAGAGGGTTGAAGGCCTCGATTTTAACGAAGAGATTTATTTCGGGCGGCGCGAGCTTATTAATCTTTACGACCGGTGTGTTGCCAACCGTTTCAAGGATGTTGGTATATCTCCGCCCCATGAATGCTCCTCCCGATGCCGACCATACCTACAGTACAGCAACTGCAGCCCTGAAAACGTCCTCCCTGAACCGGGAAAACTGGATTGAGATCCTGCCGGGCGTTTCATTCCATCATCACGGCAATCACCCAGCCACAAACATTCTTGGAGAAAAGAAAATGGCCACCACCGCCCTGAAAGCCAGCAGCTTGCCTCGCGAATTTGTCTTCAACGGCTCACGAATTCCCGACCCGGACCCACGCATGAGCATCGACCAGGTCCGCGACCTGCTGTAAAAGAAAACGCCAGCCACTACGATTCACCGTAAATACAACGAGCAGTAATGAAATTCTATGAGGCGTCATTGCATAGTGAATCTGAAGGCAGATTGAGTGTAGATCAAGCATCATCTCGTCTTCTCTGAACGATCGGACGCGAATACGCGAAACTGAGTCGAGCTGCTTGTGAAGAAGTTATACAAGCTGATTTCCACACCTGGCCTCGCGCATCGGTATCAGGTCGTGTATGGCGATGGTCTTCCAGAGATTGCGTTGACCCTGTTCGCGCAGGACCAGGAGACGTCGTTGTCATCGTCGTCTGTACCGCAGTATCTTCGAGAAATCATCTCCGTCGCTAACTGGGCAAGCCAGGATCACATCGCGTCTGCGCATGGATGGACATTGTTTGGAAGTCCTCAGGAGGTTCGCGCTCTTCTTCGTGAATACCTCACGAAGGATGCGCATTGCAAGGTTACGATCAGGGCCGATCTGTGCGGACTCAAAGTTTCGCACATCAATGCGACGAACGGGACCCGGATCAACGTGCGCACGTTGCTTTCTGCCCTAAAACGGCTATACGATTTTCTGATCGCCACCGGTCGATACGGTTTCCCGAACCCAATGGTTCATGAAGGCGCCACGACGGTCAGGCGTGAGCTGCGAGAACAGCGACGGCTCACCATCCGCGCGCTCCGGGGCCGCGACCCCATGCCATCAGAAAGCGGTGTGGACGAACGGCTCGGTATTCGGCTTTCCGAAAACTACTTCCGCTTTATTCAGCAGGAATGGAAGCCCCAAACGGTCGACGACCCAGAGTTTCCAGCCATTGTTCAGGAGGCAGGCAAGCGCTTCGGATGGAAACTCCGGGAGCTTTGTGTGTGCCGGACTTTGTTCGAATCAGGCGTACGGATCTCTGAAGCTGTCGGCCTTACCGCGGCAGATTGGTCCCATGACGGTTTTCGCAATACGTTTTTGAGCCGGAATAAGGGGAGCTTTGGCGTTCGGACAAAGACAATCATGGTTTCAGATCCGACCGCGAAACTGTACCGGCGCTACTTCGACGATGAGGTTCACGGCCGCGCCGCAGCGGATCTTAGTCGCCTGCGAGTCAGTGACCTTGCAAATTTGTACCGGCGCTCTCCAGAGAGTTTGGACAGCGTGCCGCTGTTCCTCACGGAGCGGGGCCAGCCATTAACGGCAAAACTCTTCCGGGAGCACTACTGGAAGCCAGCGCTGGCGGCTGCTGGAATTGATGCCGATCCTCACCAAGCTCGTCATTGGTTCGTGACGAACGCCCTGCGCAACATAGATCGCACCTCCAAGGATGAGACTTCCCGCGCAAGGCGCCGCCAGGAGTTGATGCGATACATGGCATGGAATTCAGGCGAGCGAACGCTTCGTGCCTATGACCATTCCCATCGAGAAGACGACTTCCGCAACCGTCTGCGCTTGATCCATAGGGAGATGACACGGCGCGAGCGCCAGCATCTGTCGAAAGGCGTGGTTCCGATTGCCTCCTCAATTGTCCCGGTGGAACTTACGGCAGAGCGGAGCCAAGAGGATCTGGCTTTTCTCCTTGGAGAGGACAATGACGATTGACGACGCCGTGGAGGGCGTGAGAAAGATCGTCGGCTCGGGATGGCCCAAGATGGCGCCGCTCCCTGAGGAGGCCGTGATGACGCTCTGCGAGGCACTCTGGGTGGGTGGTTATCGTCCAAATCACAAGACTCTCGCCCCGTATTTCCCTGGAATCTCGACGAGGTCGTTCGTGGCTGGCATCACTGCGTGGCGCCGTAGCCGCGGCTTCAAAACCAAAGCGAGGTACCCGACCGGCGGTAACCTTTCGGATCTTCGCCCCCATATCGCACCCGAAATTGCCGCAGCTCCGCTGACATGCTTTGACCCGGACAATGATGGCCGTTGGCCCATCCCCAGCGCGAAAGTAATTTGCTACATCCGCGCCATAGAGAATCTTTCCCTTCGGAATACGGTCGCCCTTTACGCGGGGCTCAAAGATTCGCAATATTACCAGTTCTATCTGAAGATCGTGTCGTTCGTCTCTTCCATGCGCGTCGCGATGAAAGATCTCGAACTGGACGATGTTCCGACAATCGATCCGGACGAAATGTTTAGGCGGCTCCGCGAAGATCGGCTTACTTCAGGACTCACTGAATACCAACGCGTTGCTCTCCGTGGCTACTGGAATGCGATCCGACACTGCTTCGACGATTATGCTGAGAGGCTGCCGGAGGCAAATCGAATCACCATCGCGCCCTTTTTCATCCGACGCATCGTGAACCAAAGAAGGCTGTCCATGACCGGTGAGTGGTCGGCATGGAACCTGCAGCGAAAGGCAAAGGTAAAGGCCAAGACCGATGTTGTTCACAGCCGCTTCCATCACCTGAGACACCTTGCCAAGTCTCGGCTCAACCAGATCAAACGAATGCACGCGGCATGTGGCCAGGCGATCACCACTGTTCAGCAGCAGCGCCTCCCGCTGCCGTATCCGTTTAGCTATGAGGAAGCCACAACTCTTGATGATGGCCGATTATTGCGCCAACGGGTTCATATGACGCTATGGGACGCGAACTCACGATGGGACAGGCTGGTTCAACTCGGCTATAGGTCCACGAGAAAGAAACGTCGCAGGCGCAGGTCCTCCGGAGAATTCGCCCAGGAGAATAACAGTTATCATGTTGAGCATCGATACACCGAAGCGCTTGATGCTAAAGCCTCGCCCGCCAAGCCATGGTTTCTTGAACTCTGCGAAAACTACGTATTCTCTGATGTGAGCGATACCGACCTGGTGAAGCAGCGCGTGGAGTTCTATAAGCGGTGGGGGTACGACAACACTGATCACTGGTATATGCCGGTCCGGATTGTCGGGTGGAGCTATCATCTCGCCGAATGGGCGTGGCTCAAGGACAGGGGCGGCCATGTTCTGTTTTCCACCGACGGGCTCCTGGTCGCAGCGTTATTTGCACATCTCGCCATCCGCATTCAAACGATCACCGGGGCAAGGCTGGGTGAGGTCCAGCAAATTGCGCAGAACCCTGATTGCATCAAACAACTTGTCAATGTCGGTCCCAAAGCCGCTACCCGCTGGCTTCTGAGGATGATCCCCAAGGGATCAACAGAGCGGCAAGACTACTATATCGACGAGCGCACAAAAGATGACCTGATGGAGCTTATTGCTTTCCTGCGCGAGCGCACAGGATCAAAGAAGCTCCCGGTTGTCACTCCGGAATTCAATAAGCTCAGCCCTGATCGATATGTATTCCAGTGGCAAGCGAGGGCGCTCGACCAGTGCACACTCAACAGCGTGATTCGATTTCTACTGCACGGGGCGATTGTCCGTGCATCGGACGGGCGAGGTGTTCATTTGACCTCGCACATTTTGCGGCACGCGTTCGCGACCGAAATGGCCGGCATGAAAGTGTCCGTCGATGTCATCGCGGCTCTGCTTCACCAGCGCGACACTTCCGTGACGAAATATTATTCACAGCCTACTGGAACACAGGTCATGGAGGCGGCCGAGATGGTTTTCGTCGATCGCATTGATGTCGCCGCGGAGGCTCTCCGGAGTCCTGCAGAGATCGGCCGCATGCTGGCGGAGGCGGAAGGCAGAGTGGGTGCGCTTACAGAGGTGATTGGCGGCACCTGCGTTGTCGCTAACCTTTGTCCTGCGAAGTTCGCGTGTATCGGTTGCGCCGGCAATGCTCCGGATCCAGCCAAGCGTCATCAGATCGAACAGAAACTGGTGTGGGCCAAGGAACATTCGGAGTGGTCCCGTCGCGAGAACTTATTTCCAGAGGAGCGGCGCCTGGCTCAACTGGCGCAGGATTGTGAGCTGGTGCTCGAGGAGATGAACCTGATCGAGAAGAGTTGCGCCGATTCCCGACAGGAAACTCAGATCCAGCCTGACGACTCGGAGAGAGCGTGAAGGCAGCTCGAAGAAATAGGGCAGATCCGGTCTGGCTCAGTCCGCTGTGGGAAGCCAGAAAGAAGCACACTGTGGTTTGCGTCAAAGCCGCCATCGATAAGCTGCGCGAGGCGAATCAACACGTAACCTTCTCGGCTATTCGTGAGACAGTACGCAATCTCTTCGATTGGTCGATCTCGCCAAATACGATCAAGCGTAACGAAGACGCATATCAGTTGTATTTGGAAAATCGACACAGACCAAAACTGAGACTCGTTAAGAGTCAGAGCGTCCTCTCATTCTATGAGGATACCGAGCCGGGAGCGAGAGCAGCGGCGCAGGCACGAGTAGCGCGACTGCGACGACACACCAAGGATGACCTGATCGTTCGTCTTCTGCGCGCGGAGGAATCGCTTAAGGGTTCGAAAAACGTGGAGAATCGCTTGCGCGAGGAGATTATCCGCCTTCACGTTGCACATAGCGCAAGGACAAGCTGAATGGAGAAAATATCATGCACATTGAACCGCTGGAACGAGAATTTACCCTCAATGGCCTGCGTCTCCCTGACCCGAGCCCCAAGCTTTCGGTAGAACAGGTTCGCGAAACATATGCCGTGACCTATCCAGAAATCGCCACTGCTTCGCTTGAGGGCCCGGAGACCGTCGGCAACAAGCTCGTCTACCGTTTCTCCCGAGCAATTGGATCGAAAGGCTGAGTTCTGGTTGATTCGACACCAACGCGAGCGAGGTTAAAGCACCCTACCGGATGGTTTGCTGCCGGGCGAGAGGTGGCTTCTGCGTTGACGATGCTCTCGGATGGAGCGTTCAAGCTTTACATGTTCTTGTGTCTGAGCGCGGACCGGGCCACCGCACGTTTAGAGATCGACCAGGGCAGAATTGCGAAGTCTCTACGAAAAAGTCGTCGGTCAGTGATCGTATATTTCGAAGAGTTGAGACAGCGAGGCGTTTGCCGCGCGGAATTCGCGGCCAACCAGCATTCTCGCGGCTCAGCGCAAATATGCGAGACGTTCTGGCCATACGAGACCACCGAACCGGTGGGCGATAACGCAAAAGTGACCAAATACCTGAAGGGCATTCGCACCTTGCTTGAGAGCCGCCCTTGTGTCCGATGTTCTTTTGCGCCGGCAGACGAAAGGCTAGCCCGGACCCTCTTCTCAAATGATGTCCCATTCGAAAACATCGAACGCGCTTTCCTGCTTGGCTGCACACGAAAATATATCTCCTGGCTCAATGGGCAGATCAGCGCGCCGATCGCCAGTCTCGAGTATTTCCGATCTACGATTGATGAGGTCGAGAAGTTGGAAACATCGTTCGAGTATTGGCGTTATGTCAGGGAGAGCCTCGATAAATATGAAATTGCATGGCTGGCGAAGGCTGGCAAGAGAATCGAGAGTTCAGGTACTGTGGCCGGATGAGCTATTCGTTCCGCAGCGCCTGCATCGGATCCACCCCCACCGCCCGCCGCGCCGGCAACAGGCACGCCAACACACCCACTGCCATCAGCACCCCAATCGCCATGCCTGACACCACCGGATCGTACGGGCTCACTTCGAATAGCAGGCTGCCAATCACCCGTGCCATTGCGAACGCAGCCACAACCCCTGCGGCCGCGCCCAGCGCGATCGGCATCAGCCCGTCGCGAAGTACAAGCGCGTAGATGCTGCTCTTGTCCGCGCCCAGCGCCAGCCTCAACCCGATCTCCTGCTGCCGTTGCACTACAGAATAGGTGACCACGCCATACACACCCAGTCCCGCCAGTAGCAGCGCGCTCGCGGCAAACAGCAACAGCAGGTCCATCTCGAACCGTCGGTTCGCCACCGAGTCCGCCACCACTCCGCCCAGCGTCCGCACCTCTGGCACCGATGCATCCGCATCGACGCTCCAGATGGCCTTCCGCACCTCATCGGCCATCGTTGCGCCGCCCATCTGCGTTCGCACCGCCAGCGCACCCCCTATGTCCGCGCGGTACCAGTACGGCATGTACACCATCATCGGATCGGGTTTGGCCAGCGTGATCGTCCGCGCATCCTTCACCACTCCGATCACAGTGAAAGGCTTGTCTGTCGTTCCACCCCGCGTGAACTGCTGTCCCACCGCATCCCGGCCCGGCCACACCGTCTTTGCGGTCTCCTCTGAAACCAGCGCCACGTTCTTGCCTTCGTCGCTGGTGCTCAGCGTCCGTCCTTCAGCGAGAGGCAAGTGGATGGTCTCCAGATATCCCGGACTGATCCAACGGAAATGCTCAATTGGCAGGCTCGCGAGCGGGCCGGCGTACCCGATCGCTCGCACCATGTCGCTCCACGCGTCGCCGTTCAGCGGCAACTCGCTGATCACCCCCGCAGACTGCACCCCTGGCAGACGGACCACCGCGTCCAGAACGCGGTGGTAGAACGCAGTCCGCTCGGGGAGCTTATCGTAAGGCTTCGCCGGCAAATCAATCTGCGCCGCCACCACCTGGCCGGCGTCGAATCCTCGATCGACGTTCATCAGCCGCATGAGGCTTGCCGTCAGCAACCCCGTCATCAGTACCAGTGTCACGCTCACGGCCACTTCCAAAGCCACCAGCACCCGCCGCAACCGCTTGCTGTTGCGGCCTTCGCCGGACATGCGCGCCTCGCCCCGCAGCGCCTCCACTGGATTCAATCCGCGCGCCATCCACCCTGGCGCCATACCCGCCACTAGGGTCGCTCCGATGGCCAGCAGCACAGCGCAGCCAGCCCCGGTCCAATCCACATTCAGCGGACCGCGGAAGTTCAATGCCCCCGGAACGTACCGCTGCATCGCCGGCACCAGCACCATCGCCAGCCCGAGTCCCAAGATTCCGCCTAGAATCGCCAGCACCGCCGTCTCGCGCATGGCCATGCGAACGAGATCCCGGCGGCGGGCACCGAGTGCCGCCGCCACCGCCATCTGCTGCCGCTGCCTCACCGCGCGGCTAAGCAGCAGGTTGGTGATGTTCACGCAACCAACCAGCAACAGCCCCGCTACCGCCGCCAGCAGAATCCACAGCGGCTTGCGGTTATCGCCCACCAGCTCGTTTTGAAGTGGCGTCAGCGTTGCAGTGAGCGTCGCCTTTTCTTCTGCCGGAAGCGCGACCTGGATTGTGTGCTCCAGCGCGTTGATCTCGCCATTCGCTTGCGCCGCCGATGCTCCATCCCTCAGCCGTGCCACGCCGTAGTAGTCGAAGTCCCCCATGTCTTCGGAAAGCTGGTCCTTGGAGAACGCCATCGGCGCCAGAACCTGGGTTGGCCTCGCAACATCCGCGCCGGTATGAAAGCTGTCGTCCGCGTAGGGCAGATGGAAGCTCGCCGGCATAATGCCGATCACCGAGTACTCGAAGCCATTCAGCCGGATCGTTTTGCCAAGAATCGCAGGATCGGAGTTGAACTGAGTCCGCCACAGATCGTGCATCAGCACCGCTACGCGGTCGTGGCCCGGCGTCGCCTCCTGATCCGTAAACGCGCGTCCGAGGCTCGGGGTCACGCCAAACACGGCAAAGATTCCGGGCGTCGCGGTCACCATCTTCACCTGCAGTGGATGCTCGCCCAACCCCAACGGCACGGATTGCTCGTCCATCACCGTCATGGCCCGTATGGTCTTTGCGTTTCGCTGCCACATCTCGAAGTGGTTCGCATTCATGGGCAGGGTCGGGTAAATGTCCTTGAACTCGGCCACAACCTCCTGCATCCTCATCAACTGCCCGGGGCGATCGAACGGCAGCGGCCGTAGTAGGGCATCGTAGACCAGCGTGAAGATGGCTGTGGTAGCCCCAATGCCCACCGCCAGCGTCAGCACCGCCGTTGCCGTGAACCCCGGCGCCCGCGCTAAGTTTCGCATGGCACACTTCAGGTCCCGCCACGTACTTTCCACTACAACAACGCTGTTCTGTCTCCAGAGTCGCTCCCGCACCTGCTGCGCATTGCCCAGCTTGATCCGAGCCTGCCGGCCTGCCTCGTCCGGCGTCATACCACGCGCCACGTTCTCAGCCGCTTCTTCTTCCAGATATGACTCGATCTCGTTCTGCACTTCGGCGTCCGCTTGCCGCCGGTGAAAAAACCTAAGCCATTTCATTCGATTTTCCTCACCCGGTGTTTCCTCTCTCATAACCAGCGAGATGCCAGGAGTCATCAATCTGTGCGCAATGCCTGCATGGGATCTAGTCGCGAAGCTTGCCATGCCGGAACGATGCACGCTGCGCCCGCCACCGCCAGCAGTACCACGCTCACCAACGCAAATACAGCCGGATCGAGCGGCCGGGTCGCATACAGCATCGACCGCACCAGTTGCACCGCACCTACGCTCCCCGCAAGTCCAAGCACCAATCCCATGAGCGCAGGTTTCAGCCCATCCAGAAGCACCTGCTCCAACACCCGCTCGCGCTGCGCGCCCAGCGCCATCCGAATGCCGATCTCTTGCGTCCTTTGCGCTGTAATGAATGAAAGAACTCCAAACAACCCGAC
>Ga0335072_10015342_pt1 | contig 10880 bp, 7 predicted proteins | sample Lox_Sample_21_FD_206725 | JGI IMG/M metagenome (GOLD analysis project Ga0335072, IMG submission 206725) | Soil microbial communities from Loxahatchee National Wildlife Refuge, Florida, United States - Lox_Sample_2.1 | ecosystem: Environmental > Terrestrial > Soil > Wetlands | place: USA: Florida... | reverse complement strand
CGGCAACCTGCGTCGTGTTCATCGAGCAGAACTTCGGCCCGCACATCGAGCAGAACTTCGCTTCCTTGTAGAAATCGTCGGGCAGCGTCTCATCATGCATGCGCCGCGCCGTGTCCGGATCGAGCGACAGCTCGAACTGTTTGTTCCAGTCGAAAAGGAACCGCGCGTAGCTCAGCGCATCGTCGCGATCCCGCGCGCCGGGACGGTGCCGCGCCACGTCCGCCGCATGCGCCGCGATTTTGTACGCGATCACGCCCTGCCGCACGTCGTCCGCATTCGGCAGCCCGAGATGCTCCTTCGGCGTCACGTAGCACAGCATCGACGCGCCGTGCCAGCCGATCATCGCCGCGCCAATCGCGCTGGTGATGTGATCGTAGCCGGGCGCGATGTCCGTCACGAGCGGCCCCAGCGTGTAGAACGGCGCTTCGTAGCACAGCTCGTTTTCCTTTTTCACTTGCAGCTCGATCTGGTCCATCGGGATGTGCCCGGGGCCCTCGATCATCACCTGGACGTCGTACTCCCACGCCTTCTTCGTCAGTTCGCCCAGCACGCGCAGTTCCGCGAACTGCGCCGCGTCGCTCGCATCCGCCAGGCAGCCGGGACGCAGCCCGTCGCCCAGGGAAAAGCTCACGTCGTGCTTCTGGAAAATCTTGCAGATGGCGTCGAAATTTTCGTAAAGGAAATTCTGCGCCTTGTGAAAACTCATCCACTGCGCCAGCAGCGCGCCGCCGCGGCTGACGATGCCAGTGATGCGATTGCGGACCAGCGGCAAATGCTCCCGCAGCACGCCCGCGTGGATCGTCATGTAATCTACGCCCTGCTCGGCCTGCTCCTCGATCACTTCGAGCATGAGCCCGATCGTCAGGTCCTCGGCGCGCCGCACGCGCGAAATCGCTTCGTAGATCGGCACCGTGCCGATCGGCACGGGCGAGGCGTTGATGATGGCCTTGCGAATCGTGGGGATGTCGCCGCCCGTGGAAAGGTCCATCACCGTGTCCGAGCCGTAGTGGACAGCGCGATGGAGCTTTTCGAGCTCCTCGCTGGCGTCGGAGGTCGTCGCGGAGTTGCCGATGTTCGCGTTGATCTTGCAGCCGAACGCCACGCCGATGCCCATCGGCTCGAGGTTGCGGTGGTGGATGTTGGCGGGGATGATGGCGCGCCCGCGCGCCACTTCATCGCGCACAAGTTCAGGCGTCAGCTTCTCGCGCAGCGCGACGTAATGCATCTCCTCGGTGATCACGCCCTGCCGCGCGTAGTGCATCTGCGAAAAATTCCGCTCGCCGCCGTTCATGTCAGCCGTGCGCTTCTCGACCCACGCATCCCTCAGTGCCATCGCATCCTCGCTTGCGCTCGCGACGCTCCGTAGCCCGCGAACGTGCGCTCATTATCGCACCCGCCTCCACACGCAGCAACCACGTGCCCTCTCCTGTTCGACTCGCACCGGCGGTTAGCAGAAGGAGAAAGCAGTGATACCATTCGCGCCATGGCACGCCCCGACGCCTGTAAGCGTTACCTGATTGCACTCTTCGCGATTGGCGCTGTCCTCTGTTTGGTTTCCTGCAGACCCGTACTTTCGCTTCATCCGTGGTACTCAGACAACGACGTCGTATTCGAACCGGCCCTCCTCGGTTCTTGGTTTGACCCAACGGAGAAGGACACTCACGCTGCCTTCATCTTTGAAAAAAGCGGGCTGAACTCCTACACGGCCACCCTCGTAGACTTCTCAGAAACGCAGCACCTCGACCTCGTCTTCAACGCGCACCTCATGAGGCTGGACGGAAAGCTTTTCATTGACGCCGTCCAGAAAAGCGCGAGAGTGCGTGGTCAGGATGTGGATACCGGCATCGTGGTTCCGGGCCACCTCGTGGGACGAATTTCGATCCAAGGAGACGTCCTGCAAATGAAGCTGCTGGATGATGACTGGGTCAAGAAGGGAATCGAGGCCGGAACGATCTCCATCGAACATGAAAATGTGGACGGAGTTCCCGTCCTCACGGCCTCGACGCCGGAGCTGCAAAGGTTCCTACTAGCTCACGCGGATGACAGCCAAGCCTTCTCCGAGAAGACAGATAATTTGCACCGCCGAAAATAGCCAACATCGCACCCGGCAACCCACGCACCGCGCGGAACATTCCCGCCGTGCTACACTTCGCCGCTCTCCAGGAGACGTCGTGCCATTCGTGCGCTCCATCGGGCGCTGGGCGATGACCGCCCTCGTCATCAACTGCATCATCGGCGGCGGCATCTACGGCCTGCCTTCCGACGTGGCGCACATGCTCGGGCGCGAGAGCCCGCTCGCGATGATCGTCGCCGGCCTCGCGATGGCGACCATCCTCGTGTCCTACGCAGAAGTGGCCTCGCGGTTTTCGGGTGCGGGCGGCTCGTACCTGTTCGTGCGCTCCGCGTTCGGGCGGTTCGCGGGATTACAGGTCGGGTGGTTCTGGCTGCTGTCAGTCGTCGGAGCCGCGGCCGCCAGCTCGAATCTTTTCGTCACGAATCTTGCCGCGCTTGTACCGGGCGTGGATCATGGACTTCGTCGCGTGCTAGTGATGGCCGCGCTCATCCTACTTCCGGTGGCCGCCAACTATTTCGGCGCGCGCAGCGGGGCGGCCCTCAGCAGCATCCTTACGGTTGCAAAGACTCTGCCTCTCCTCCTGTTGATTGTCCTCGGCATCGCGCACTTCCATCAGCACGGCGCCGTCGCGTTCACACTGTCAGAGGCGCCTTCGTGGAAAATCTGGCTTTACGCCTGCGTGCTGGTCGTCTGGGCCTACTCAGGTTGTGAGGATAGCGTCGTCCCCGCGGGAGAAGTGAAAGACGCCCGCAAGAACGTGCCGCTGGCGCTGCTGACGGGCCTGGTGGCCGTCATGGCCATCTACACGCTCATCCAGTTCGTCGCCGTCGCGACGATCGGCGGCGCAAGTTCCGAGCGGCCGCTCAGCGACGTGGCGTCGATTTTGATGGGGCGGGGAGGCGCGGCATTTGTCGAAATTGCTGTGATGCTTTCGACCTACGGCTATGTTTCCGCCGCGATTCTAAATGCGCCCCGCCTGCCCAGCGCTTTCGCGGCGCACGGAGATTGCCCCGCGTCTTTTGGCGAATTGCATCCGCGCTTCAACACGCCGTCGTCGGCGATCCTGGTGTTTGGGGCAATCGTGTGGGTGCTGGCATTGACCGGGACTTTTCGCTGGGCGCTGATCCTGTCGGTGGCATCTTCGACGTTTTACTACTCCGCAGTTTGCGCTTCGCTGATTCGCTTGCGGAAGGTGCGTCCGGCGGAGGATTACTTGCGCATTCCGCTCGGGCGGCTGTGGGCGGTGCTGGGAATCGGGGTCTCGCTCGCGCTGCTAACGCAAATCGACTGGGTCGACGCAGCCCTCATGAGCATCACCGCCGCGATCGCCGCCGCAAATTGGTGGTGGGCCAGCCGCCAACCCGCCCCTGAACCGGTTGCCGCCCCGGCCGACGTGTGACCCTCGCAGCCGCCTTGCTTTTAGGCGGGGCTGCCTTTCCTCGGAGCGCCAATCTCCCGATTGGCGGGTGCCAGCAATGTCTGGGAATTTTCGCACGGGAGTCGTCTGCGCACATCGAAGGAAAGGCAGCACCGGAGGTGCGACAGAAGTTAGCCCGGCACGTAAGTGCTGGGTTGCGGAAGCGAAAGGAGCCCAAGCGCCGTAGGCGCGGCACAGTATCGCAGCACGGCCACGCGGCGACCCTAGTCGTGGCTCAAATCCCTGTGTCCATTGCCATTCGTGTGGCCATTCCCGTTCGTCGATGCGCCGGCGCGTCTTTCCAAGATCGCTCGAGGATGGGCGATCTCAAAGCTCAATCAGCGCTCACAATGAGCGTTGGCCGAGCTTGGGGCGCTTTGTGAACCGTTTGGATGATGCGGTTGAGGTCGGCCTGCGTGATCGCTGGGGTCGGCCCGCTCACCTTTTGCCCGAGCGCGAATTCGAACTCAACATCTTGACCGTACAACTGAAGGCACATCTCCTTCGGTCGTCGTGAAGGTTCTCCAAGCTGGAATCCGCGAAAGTCTTTCGAGCGGATGTTGTAAATGGCCCAGTCGGTCGTAGGGGGTTCTACAGCTTTGATGAGGAGAACGGAGGCCAGCCCAGCGGCACGATTAGCCGGTGTAAATAGAGTGATGTCGGCGGGAGTGGTGCGGTAGATCGCGCTCATCAGTGTATAGTCGGATCGAAGCACGCCGTCGCCGTAAAGGCGGGTGAGAAAGTCTGGCTGGATTTTGTTTTCGCTAAGCAGATTTTGAGCGAAGCCGTCTGGCGGCCCGACAAATAGGGAAATCGCATTCCCCGAGTCAAGTGCGATCACCGCGCCGTTTCCGATGACGTGGCTCCTGTTCCTATCCACACTCCACGGGATCTCAAATTCAGCTCCATCGAACGACAGTTGCTGTCCTTTCGAGTCCGCGACGGCAAGATCGGTGAGGTCCCGCGGCGTGCTCTTCATGATCGGAATCTTCCGCGCCTCTTGCCAGGTCTCGATGGCGAAAAAAGCCTGGCGCCCAAAGAGAAAAAGAAAGGCGACGACCGCAACGGTGAATACACCCAGGCTTACGCCCAGTAGAAGGAGTACGCGCGTCGCCTTTGGCATGTTTGTCGCTCCCAAGGGTTCAGGATCAAAAGATGCTACTCGGCTGATTTCAGGCAGGGAACTGAACCAAGGATCAGGTGTTCCACAATGGTGACGGACGGTGTCTATGTCCCAAGAATGTGTGGCACAAAGAAAGAGCCCGGATCGCCCCGATTCCCTCGGGGACAATCCGGGCGGTTACTGCTTGGCCTAGTGTTGGGGCTTTTCCTCGTGCTCGGCGTGTCCGCCCCCGTGCTCGCCGCCACTCGGACGGCTCTCATGCTGCGGCCGCGCCTGCTCCTGTCTCTGTTCAGGCGGACGCGATTCCTGCGGCCTCTGCTGCGGCGCCCGCTGCTCCGGCCGCGCTTGCTCCGGTCGTGCCCGCTCCGGCCGTGCCTGTGATGGTCGCGACTCACTAGGCCTCGCCTCATTCGGCCGCGCACTGTGGCTCGGCTGGCTCGGGCGGTTTTCCGACCGGTTCATTTCCTTCGGAGCTGGCTGCGTGCGATTCGGCTGTGTGCGGTTTGGCTCTGCTCGATTTGGCGCCGCACGATTCGGCTCGGCGCGGCTCGGCTCGCTTGCCCCATGGGTTTCTCGCCCCGCCTCGTTGAACCGTGCACCGTTCACCTTCGTCATCGCCACGGTCTGCGGCCGCCCGTGATTGACCGTCGCGAGAGCATCGTGGTTGTCGCGGAAGTTTTGCTGGTGCGAATCTTGCATCGCCGTTGGCGCGACATGCCGTTCATTGGCCCACCTCTGATCCTGCGCTGTCGGCCGCGCCGTTACGCCGCCTCGCCCGTTGAAACTCACCCGATTCTCGTGGACGTTGCGCACCACCGTCCTATCGACGTACACGTTGCGCACGACCGTCCGGTTCACGTTCCACACTGCCGTGTTATATGCGAAATGGCCCCCTTCCCAGCGCCCTCCGACAAAACCGCTCCCGTAATATCCGAAGCCGTAGTCGATTCCGCCGTAGAACCCCACGTGCGGCCCCCAGTATCCCGCGTGCCAGGCGTAGAGTCCGCCGTCGAATCCCCAATATCCGGGCGTCCACAGCAGCCCCACGGCCGGTGGCTCGACCCACACTCCCGGCACCCAGTAGTATCCGTCCGGGCCCCACGCCCAATATCCCGGCGTCCAGATGTAGCCGGCGTCGGGGCACGGCGGCTGCGTGTAGACCGGCAGCGCCGGCGGCCCGATCCGAATCGAAAAGGCAACTTGAGCGTGAGACATCGCGGGTATCGCGCACAAGAGTGCCAGCAAAATGAGATTGCGAATTCGCAGTAAGTCCCGCATAGGATTCCTCCTATACATTTGACGCTAGGAACTGGACCGCGTGACGCCAAGGCACCGGGGTCGAGCGGGAATTACAGCGAAAGTGCGGGCCAAAATCGGGGATCAACCCGAGGCGAAATGCGTGCTTCAGACGCTCGGCACTCCCCGCTCCCGGCCCAAGGAGAGCCGGGAGCAGGGAATGTGCCGCTCAGATCAGATGCGAACCGCAACAACGGTTGCGACTACCGATCGCGGCGGTCTCCGTTGTTCGGGTGCGGGTGGGCATCCGTCTTGTTGTTGTGCTTGTCGCGATAGATGTCGCGGCTCGCTTGGTTCTGCTGGCGGTTCACTTGCTGTCGCTCCTGCTGCGTCAGGCGGCCGCCGTTCGCTTCACGGTCGTTGTGCACTTCATTGTGGATGTTGCCCTCGCGGTTCTCGAGGTGCTGCGTTTCACCGGGCGTTAGCTGGCCGGAACGCACGCCCTGGGCGATCCGTCCCTGCTGATCGAACTGCCGCCCGTTGACGCGATTCATCGCCACGGTGTGCGGCTCGCCATGATTGACGGACGCCAATGCGTTGTGATCGTTGCGGAAAGTTTCTTCATGCTGCATCTGGTTCGCGGTCGGCTGGACGTGCTGCTCGTTCGACCAGCGCTGTTCTTCTGCGGTCGGGCGCGCGTTCACTCCGCCCGCGCCATTGAAGCTCGCATGGCCGGCGTAGTTGTTGACGACCACTGTGCGATCCACGTACACGTTGCGCACAACCGTTCGGTTCACGTTGACGACCGCGGTGTTGTAGCGGAAGACGCCGCCGTCCCAGCGACCGCCGACGAAGCCGACGCCGCCGTAGCCGAAGCCGTAGTTAATTCCGCCGTAGAAGCCGACATGCGGACCCCAGTATCCGGCGTGCCAGCCATAGGCGCCGCCGACGAATCCCCAATAGCCCGGCGTCCACAAAAGACCCGGACGTGGAGGCGCGACCCAAACTCCGGGGACCCAGTAGTAGCCCACCGGTCCGTACGCCCAATAGCCCGGCGTCCAGAGATAACCTTCAACCGGGCACGGCGGCTGCGTGTAGACGGGCAGCGCCGGCGGTCCGACGTGGATTCCGATACCGACGCTGATTTGCCCGAAGGAAGTGCTAGGTACGGCGAATGGGGTGACGCACAACACCAGCAAAAACATAAGATTGCGGAAACGCAAAAGTGACTTCATAAGATTTCCTCCCGGTATCATTAAACAGCTATTTGGCGGCCCGGCGACGCGAAACTAAGAGCCGCGTAACCCAAGCGTTATCCTGACCCTGCGAACAGGCCACCCCTCCCGAATCACTCGATTTAACACCACAAAACGGCAAATGTTGCGCGAAGGTCCCCCCAAAGTCGCGATCTCCTATGCCTGTGGATATTCTTGCCGGACGCGCTGGATTTCAACAACCCAGTTCATGTAGGATGGCCGTCCCTTCCCTGGCGGCTAAATTTGAACTGAGGGTTCATATGAACCAGCAACTCGAAAAGCATACTTACGCAGGAGTGGTTTGCAGGTCGTGCCGGCAAGCGATTCCCCTGCCAGCCATCGTCATCAGCATGGCGTCGGAAATCGACAACGACCCGTCACGAGCAGAAACTGCGCACACCTGCGTGTTCTCGCTTCGGTGCCGCGCGTGCGACAAGGAAATGCCCTACCGCGTGAACGAAATTGTGGACTTCGAGGGGACGCCGAGGCCGCGAGTCTGGTCGGCCCGGCGCAAATCGGGGCATGCCGGCTCCAGCGGCGATCTTTCCCGAGCCGCTACCGCCTGATCTCCCGGGCTCTTGGGCACGGCCTTGATTGAATGTATAGCCGTGCCGCCACTTGCGGCACACGCGATTCCGTGAACCGCACGGTCGTTTAGATAGAGTTTCGCTGCCGGACGAGAATGTCTCATTTCGCCGGCTTGCTGCGAACTAAAGCACAGGGAGCGACGCCATGCATCGAGTTCTCGCTCTGTATCCTCCGCCCAAAGATCCTGCTCATTTCAAGAAATATTATGAGGAGAAACATCTGCCGCTCGCGGCGCAGATGCCGGGTCTGCTTTCGAGCCGGCACTCTTTCGCGGTTGAGGGCGTGACAGGGCCTTCTCCCTACTTCTGCATCTGGGAGGGCGACTTCGCGAATGAGGCGGCGATGGCTGCAGCGTCGCAGTCCGAGATCGGACAGAAGGTTGCGGCAGACGTTCCAAACTACGCGACTGGCGGCGTCACCATCCTGCACTTCGATTTCGATGCGCCCCGGTCGTCGCACAACGGCTCGCACCACTCCGACGCGGACACGTTTGCGGCCGGCATGCAGCTTCGCCGCGAAATGTTCGGTCCGGTCCTTGGCGAGAAGGCCGTCACTTCGGCCACGGATTTCACGCGCCCGTTGCAGGAGATGGCGACGCGATATTGCTTCGGCGAAATCTGGACCCGGCCGCCACTCGATCGCCGCACCCGCAGCCTCCTGACCATCGCCACTCTCGTCGCGCTGGGCAAGCCGGTTCAGCTGCGCGCCCACGTTCGCGCCGGGATCGCCAACGGCGTCACCAAGGACGAAATCCGTGAAGTTCTCCTCCACAGCATGATCTATTGCGGTCTGCCCGCCGCCGTCGACAGCTTCAATCATGCCACCGAAGTGCTGAAGGAAATGGGCCTCGAGTAGCGTTGGTGACTCTGCTTTTGGGCCTTGCGAATCCGCGCCGAGTGTTCCGCTGATTCCATTGTCAAAGGGCGTCCGACTATTGATCGAGGGCGGCCTATAAGTGGGCTCCGATCCAGCATCGTTTGCGCGGACGCGGCGTTTCCGATAAAATTTAGTGTACCGGATTTGCTGTACGATCCCTGAGGGAATGGCAGAGACACAACAGAGAGTTGCCCTGGCCTTTGACGCGGCCGACGAGTACCGCCCCGAACCGCCCCCCATACCGGAAATTCCAGCCTGGAAAGATGGCAGCCTTCGCATCGGTATTCACACGTCGATTGCCGGAGACGTGGCCGGTGCGCTCGAGATGGCGCACGGCCTTGGCGCCAACGCACTGCAGATCTTTTCCTCGAGCCCGCGGATGTGGGCGCGCGGTAACTCGCGCATCGCCGAGGCGGACGCGGCGCGATTCTGCGCCCGGCGCAGGGAATTGGGCCTCGGGCCGCTGGTGATTCATGCGAATTACCTGATCAATCTCGCTTCGCCGAATCCGGTGCTGCGGACCCGATCGGTGCAGGGGTTTCACCAGGAGATCGTGCGGGCCATGGCGCTCGGCGCGGACTATCTTGTGGTTCATCCGGGCTGCCGGCAGGAAAGCCCAATCGAGACGGGGCTGACGACGATAGCGCAGTCGCTGAAACAGGCGGCCCGCGGTCTCAAGCTCGGCGATCTGCGGATTCTGCTCGAAAACACGGCGGGGCAGGGCAGCGCGCTCGGCTCGAAATTCGAGGAGCTGAAGGCTGTTCTCGATGCGTGCCCTGAGCTGCCGCTGGGAATTTGCGTCGATACGGCGCACCTCTTTGCGGCCGGATGGGACATTCGCAAGGGTGAAGGACTCGAGGCGGCATTGCGGCATATCGACGGCACGGTGGGCCTCGATCGCGTGCGCGTCCTTCATATGAACGATTCGAAGACGGCGCTCGGGTCGCGAGTCGATCGGCACGAACACATCGGAAAGGGCAAGATCGGGATCGACGCGTTCCGCGAGATTTTGAAGCATCCGCTGTTGGCGTCGCGCGCGTTCATTTTGGAGACGCCCGTCGATCGGCTTGGCGACGACAAGCGGAATGTGGCGGCCCTTTGGCGGCTCACCGGGCGTATGGTGCGGGCCACGGGCCAAGGCATGAAGCCCCGGCGGAGGAAGAGGAAAGGTGGCTAGTGGCGAGTGCCTGGTGGCTCGAGACGGCGCCGAATACAGGGCGGCGCAGGTGGGTCCCGGCGAAGACGAAGACAGCCAACATCAGAGAGCGAGACCAGAGAGAGCAAGACAAGAATGGTGCATGGCACAGTTTCGGAAGCTCAGGGGGACCGCAGAGTGAGCGATTACGATCCACAGCGCATCGAGGCGAAATGGCAGAAGGTGTGGGAGGAGCAGGGAGCGTTTCGCGCCGAAGATAACGACGCTTCGCGCACGAAATACTACTTGCTCGAGATGCTCCCGTATCCTTCGGGCACGCTGCACATGGGTCACATGCGCAACTACGCGATCGGCGACGCAGTGGCGCGTTACAAGCGGATGTGCGGCTTCAACGTGCTGCACCCGATGGGCTGGGACGCTTTTGGGCTGCCGGCAGAAAATGCCGCCATCAAGAACGGCACGCACCCGCGCGATTGGACGAACGCCAATATCGAAGAATTTCGGCGGGTTCTGAAGCGTTTCGGGTTCAGCTACGACTGGCGGCGCGAAATCTCGACCTGCGAGCCGGAATACTACCGGTGGAACCAGTGGTTCTTTCTCCGGATGCTGGAGCGCGGGCTGGCGTACCGGAAGCGCAGCCGCGTGAACTGGTGTCCTCAGTGCCAGACGGTGCTCGCAAACGAGCAAGTGATTGACGGATTCTGCTGGCGTCACGAGACCACGCAGGTCGAATCGAAAGAACTCGAACAGTGGTTTCTGCGAATCACGCAGTACGCGGACGCATTGCTCGACGACATGAAGCAGCTCGAAGGCGGATGGCCGGAGCGCGTGCTGCTGATGCAACAGAACTGGATCGGCAAATCGCGTGGGACGCGGGTCCGGTTTGACGTAACCGACGTCGATGGCTTGAGCCTCGAAGTTTTCACCACTCGCGTGGACACGATCTACGGAGTCTCCGCGGTGCTGATCGCCGCCGGCCATCCGCAGGTCGAGAAGCTTCTCGACGGAGTGCGTGGGCGCGGCGCGATGGAGACGCAACTCAAGGCGATGCAAGGCAAGAGCGTGAAGGCTGCGGACATCGCGACAGCCGAGAAAGAGGGATTCTTCACCGGACGGTTCGCGCTGAGTCCGTTTTCCGGCGAACGCGTGCCGAT
>Ga0335072_10015341_pt1 | contig 10881 bp, 13 predicted proteins | sample Lox_Sample_21_FD_206725 | JGI IMG/M metagenome (GOLD analysis project Ga0335072, IMG submission 206725) | Soil microbial communities from Loxahatchee National Wildlife Refuge, Florida, United States - Lox_Sample_2.1 | ecosystem: Environmental > Terrestrial > Soil > Wetlands | place: USA... | reverse complement strand
TGGAAAACGAGATCTTTTCACCAGCCCGATTCTTTGACATCTATTGCTGCTTTTTGTTACAGTACCTGCGAAGCATGGCCGCTTGTCCTTCATATTTGTGTGGCTTTTTTCTTTACTGTTTACCCGTCCGCGATTTTGTGATACGCACAACAAGAACAAACAAAAAAAAGTTGCGTGGGCGCGGGGCCGGTACGTGCTGTGCCGTGCTGTGCATGAATCCATACATACACGCCCCGAACGTAACATACATACGCAGCGTGATTGTGAAAGCAGATACAAAATCTGTACGTTTTGATTTAGGACCTCTGCGAGCTGGAGCAGGGTGATTGGGACTTTTCTTAAATTATATGGCCTGGGCAGGCGCGCGCGCACCGCGCACGCTGCTCGTATTTGGGGGGGCCAAGTCTCAAATACACCACGTCCCGAGGTCAGTCATCCAGTCGCGCGCAGGTCAGTACAGTATCTGGGTTGTTTGGCATCGGACGGAACAATCGAGGCCCGGCGGTCACTCAGTCCTATCACATTTCTTCGTTCCGGCATCAATAAGTTGTGATGCTGGTTTCATGGTGGCGTGAGGCTGCTCATTGGGGGCGGGTTATATGAGGGGGGGAATCATTGTAAGGGGAAAGCGGTGGGGTTTTGGAGGTTGTGAGTTTTCATCATTTTCATGACAGGGAGGTGTGCGCGCCTAAGGAAGTGGTGGAAGTGAGTGTAAAAGAATGTAATAATGCATCTACTTGCATCTGTATGATATTTAGGCCTCTAACTCCCAAACGCTCCCTTTCACAAGATGTCATCAATATACGACATGATCCACATAGCCCAGAACTCCAAACTCCATCTTAGGAGTGAAGATTAGAGATAGTATTTCTCCTTAATGTCCTGCCAAAAGGCCTGAATGTGATAATAAATAATTTAGATAATTGGTCCGCTATAAATTGTCCCCGTATCTTTGCCATAAGGAGTGGTACCTGGAAGAGAGTTTACATAGTCCCAGGCCATAGCTCTACGCTATTGGAAGAGTCAGTGTTCCATGCTTGCAAACGGCCAGGTGTAGGGCGTAGTGGTGCTGGTCCATTGTGGCGCGGTGACTGCTGTTGCTGCTGTTGCTGCAAAAGTCCGCTTTCGAATCGTGGGACGTATGTTGATGGATCATAGGGAGCGGTCCCTATGGAATTTGATCTTGCTGATGAACTTCCTTGGCTAGTTTGGGTGCCTGTAGGAGTAGAAAAATTTCGAGTGCGAATTGGTGCAGAGTTAGGTGGAGTGGCGCCAGCGGCGGAATTTGTACTGGAATAGGTCCGGGTACGGATAGGTGCTGAGTTGGGAGGTGGAGGAGTTTCTGGTGATAAGGGGCCACGAAGTGCTTGCTTAGGATTCTGGATGTATGCCTGATGTACGGGAAGTGTGGCACCAGTGTAGGGAGAGCTTGAAGGTTGGCTATCAGATTTCGAGGAAAAGTCAGTGGAAGCCGGAGAACTGGGTTTAGACTCTCCTAGTGATGTCGTTTCGGGCTCCTGGAATTCTCTCAGATTGTACTTCACAAACGTCTTACTTGTTGGCGAGGTCCGATACGTTGGATTCACAAACGCTCCTGCGGTTGGGGCGCTGATTTCGGGAGCACCGAATCTCTGGTGATAGCGTGACTCCATAAAAGTTCTGCGTTGCCTTTTCTTATACCAGATGATGGAAACGCCAATGATGATTAGTAAGACGATGAGGCCGACAACGATAATTCCGACCTTTGCACCCAAGCTGAGACCGGACGAATCTGCTGACGCACCCGCTGTGGAAGTTGCGACTGAAGCAGTCGTGATTGCAACCTGGGTGGAAGTAAAGACAGTGCCACTGAGACCAATGACCATGCCTGTCCCAGGCTGCTGGTTGCAACCAGCTTGCAGCGCGATAATAACTAGAGGCAAGTTAGTAAGAAGTCGCGATATTCCATATCTTGGAACTAAGCAATAGAACGAAAAAGAGGACTTTCTCCAAGAAATTTTCATGGAGTAGAGGGATGGACCTGAGTATCATGAGAGTTATATAGACGTACAGTTGGAAAGATAACTATTGTCTGCTAAGCCCATCAGGCAATTCGTACATGGGGCCACATCCTCGCTCAGAAAGACTCCACCATCCGCTGAGCAGTAACCATACGTAGAAGTACCAGATGGATTGAGAATTCCAGACTCGAGAGCTGAGGATAGACTACCACATGCCGCCGACGTCAAACATGGTCCTCCAATAGTCGTGGCATTGGAGGGGTAACCAAAGAGACACCCTGGAAGCTTATTAGCAAGTCGTATGCAGATTTGCGCTGTGTGCTCTGGGCTTACAGTCTACTGCGTATCTTAAATTGTATAAGAACCATGATTGATCGCTCTCCCCAGAACTTGAGTATGCACTGTGTTGTAGACAGTTAAGACAACTTTCAAACTTCTCCCCCACGGATGTTGTGTTGTAGTCAGCATTGTTGCATACTATGTCCGTTCCATTGGTATTTGAGCTGTTTGGATTTGTGGGATTGTTGCTGGTGTCGTCCATACATTGTGTCGAACATGGAGAGTTTGGTGCGACCTGGAGTGCCGATGAGAGTGGCAACAGGGCAAATAATATTGACTCCGCTCTTGACAGGCGCATTGTGAATCGTCAATTGCGATACACTCAGCTCATGGATATTGAAACTCCAAAAGTCTTGAAACTCCTCTCTACTTCTGGCCAGGCGCTTAGCAGGCCGAACTGGAGGCTGCTACAGTAATATGTGGGGAAATAAATCCTAACATGCAAAGAGCGGATACTTTGAGCATGAGAAGCTCCGAAACAAGTGAAAACAGATAAGTTTGGGACAGTGGCCGCCGGTCAGAGAGATATAAGCAGGATTGATGGAGAGGGGGGCCCAAAGGGTGGGAGTGGGATATGTTATATCAGCCTTGGTCTGCTTGTGTACACACTATATGAAATACACGCTGCACACCACCATCTTCCACGCACACAATTTCGTATGCAGCGGGATTGGCCACCAACCCCCAGACCAACAAGATCAGAACAAGCAGTTACAGCGCCATACTTGCGCTGTGCTACGGCTGACCAGGTATGTGGACTGGATAAGGTGTTCTTCGTCTCCACAGGGCAGCATTGACAGGGACAGTCGTAAAGCTGCCTTTGGGGCCTTCCTTCAGCTGGACCAATCATATCGCAGAAGTCATTAAAGACCCCTGGGATCCATGTCGCTAAGAATAATCGGAGCTAGAAGCCTATATGAGGTGGCGGTCGGTTTACGCACCGGCTAGGTAACATCTCCAACATATTAAAGAACAGATGGGGTTGATTCGGATTAGAGAATTGAAGTAAGGCCTCTGATTGATCGAGACGTGGAGTCAGTGAGAGGCCAGGTCCAACAACTAGCTGCAGGGATGCTGATGCCAGGTACGGAAGTGGATAAGGGACGTTTGAGATTTGAGAAATGTGCCGAAGATTTCGGGGCTAAATGAGTTTAATGAGTGGGTGTTGGCCATGTTGGTCTTGGGCTTACAGTAGGAGGTCGAGAAGGGTAACAGGGTTGGGTCGGCCTGGCATGGACCCCTGTCGCTGGCTGGCTCTTCAATGAAGCGAGCCCATCCAGTCGCCCCAACAAGCGCTGACGGCCGAAATGGCTGCAGGGAGGCGGCACCCCCATTTTAGTCAAACGTGATCTTCAACCGCCTCGTAGAATATCGAGTAGGAAACAAGTATACGTAGTCCTCGTACAGTACTACTGCACCCTTTTGTTACCTATGAACCTCTAAAGCTTGTAAATGCTGTGTGATACATACCAAAATCTTACATCAACTTAGCGTCGGCTTTTCAGGCCGCTTTATCGTGTGAGTTGGGGCGACAGCTTCGGGAGGATAAATTCATGTGTACCTGCGCGAAGCTGGATGGACCAGGACCTGGTGGCCCTGCAGTGATCCGCAAATCTTAGCAAAATTCCAGGCGCTTAGAGAGTGCATAGAGGATGACATTTTCTCCAAGCGGTTAGGGGGGGGTGCGGGAGTGCTGCAGGGTTTCGACGAGTCGCGGCTGCCTCAGGAATGTAGAGCGTTTATCCAACAAGTCCCAAGAGTACCTAAGTGGCATCCAAGCGCCAATCGAGATCGCCCCATCTCCGAACCAAGATGCTGCTTCTAGATCTGGCTTCCATATTGACTTAAGTTAGTGCAGGGTACTTTTTAGATCAGTGTATGTGAAATGTCTGAAATTTTTTTCTGGGATGGGATGTTGCTTAGACACCTTCAAAGGCGCATGGACTTCCTCAGAGACGCCTGGGCTTACCGAAAATAAGCTTATTTCGCTGGTGAAACTTTATTCGAGTTCCTGTTTTTCCAGTCACTTGTTGGTCTCGTGCAGGGTTTTGGCAATTGCGTACATGGTTGTGGAACCTGTCAACTTAATAATATACATTCCATCTGCATTCTTCCTGACAGCTGCTCCACTTGACTGACGTGTAGGCCGTGAAAATCCTAGCCTAGATCAAATCACATGTCCATGTCCTTCCTTTCCCGTACTGGGCAATCGGATAATGGGCGCTGTTGTGAAACCCCTCTCTGCTGCATCTCTCAAGAACTCCTCGTGCAGCTGTAGTTCCCGGACCCTCCGTTCTTCAATCCTTTGATCCCGCATCTTTTCCATCTCGAATGCTTCATCCTTAATCCCTAGCCCGTTGATTCCAGGCGCTTCCGCCATAGTACTCTGTTGATGCGCATCCCATAGTGCCTTCGGATTCAACATGTCCCTTGCCGATACAGGGCTGGTGTATTGACTCATATACGGTGAAAAATTCTGTTTGTCACTTCCATAGCCGTCCACGGTAGTAGGTGTGTCATCTTGGATCCAACCTCCGGGAGCATCTTGTCCCCACTTCGGCTCAATATTACCACTAGCAGGCCCGACTCCATTGTAGCTCAACCGTGCTTGAGCGCGCTGCAAAACCTGACGGCGTCGACGTTTCCCACGCCAGATAATACAGCAGCCAATCATCGTTAACAATACCACCAGCCCTCCAACCGCAGCCCCAACAACGGCACCTAAAGTGAGACCATGAATCAATTGAGTGGTAGCCACTGCAGATGTTGTAGGTACCGGAGTTGTGATGTTCATGGGAACGGTGGAGAAGAGTGATCCTTGTAGAGACAATGTAGACCCTGGATTTGGTTGTTGTTGACAACCTGCGACTAAGGCTGTGAAAACTGAAGGTATAACATGTCAGTGCCTTGCGAAACAAGTATAATTCTCATTATGCACTTCAGGGTACATACAGTTAGACATATAAAAGTCATCACTGAGCTGTTGCAGACAGCTGAGACATCTTGGCTCTTGTAAACTGGTAGAGCCCAAGAAGTTTGTACAATAACCAAATGTACTGGCATTGCTCTCTAAAGAGTCGAACTCCATATTGGTCTCATATAGACCACATGCCGGATTGGTTATACATGGCTGGGAAGAGTCAATACAGAGATTGTCCTGGTTTTTGCTTGGATAACATACTGTTGATAGTATTATTGAATCGTCTGGGTAACCCCACAAGCAACTGCTCATAGTATACCGAAGGTTATCTGTGAAACCTATGAGTTTCTAGCGCCTTGTATCAGGGGCCGGGATGACGAACATATGAACCAGCCAAGATCCGACTCGCCGGTATTTGGATCATATGCAGTGCTATTCTGCTGGCAATTTAAGCAATTCTGCATTGCTTGGCCCTTGGGAGTATTCTGGAAGTCGGAATCACTGCAAACAATATCACTACTTGATGTTGAAGTGACATTGCCGCAGGCATTTGCACACTGCTGTAATGGAACGGCACGGATTGCAGTGGCGGGTGTTGTGAAGAGGGCCAAAAGGCCGGAGAAGAAGAGGAAGGAGGGACGCATGATTGAACAGGGTATAGGAGGGTTATGATACAATGAGATCTATCGACAGCGTGTGTATTATGAACAGATATATCGAGGGTATGACAACTTGGCCAGCAAGAGCTAAAGAATGTACGCCATGTCGAGGTTGACGAGAGGGAGCAAAGAGACGGAGGATATCCCACCTGTATATAATGACCTACTGTGGCTACTATCACTATGTCTATGCACGGTGTTGATGTGCTATCACGGTGATGAAAATGTTGAAGTTGAGTCTAGGTGACTAGCAAATTGGCGAGTGAGAGTGGCCAGCTGCATGTTGCGACGCCACACCGTCACACATCACAGGGCTCTGATTGGCGATAGCGACCATCAGGCTGTGATAGTGTGCGATAGTGTGCGAAAGGGGTTCGGCACACGAACTATTGCCAATGAAGTGGCTCTGAAGGAGCAAGGCACGTTGCTGGCCGGCGGGATAAGCGGGCCACCCATTGGGCCTATGGCCCCCATCCCAAGCCTTGTCAATGGCCTGTCCATGGGCCATTATGGGGTTTCAATACCGTCTCATTCCCCCTTGCCGCCAATGGCTCTGCAATATGTATTGAAAGGGCCAAATAGTCCCTCTGCTACCGTCGATGAAACAGCTGGGCCTCGATGCAAGTACTCTTGTACCTGCATTAAGACAAGCGCCCTCGGCGCGTAGGAAAATGAAACTCATCGGATGCTGCCGAAAAAGCGAACGCCGCCCCCAGTTGTCAATGAACCCCACATCACGTGCCTGTTCCAGATTCGGATCATGGGCGCTTAAATGATGCAGAGCAACTCCCGTCTGAAGCAACATCTTACTAGTGTATGAAGTCGAGTATAGTCTTACTACTTTAAGAGAAGTTGCAAGTCCTAACCACGAAGCTTTGTGGACGGCGCGTGATAATACGTTGTTCACGTCAGAACTATGGAACATCACAGTTCGCAACCCCGTTATGCATGGGACAAACTAGATCGGAGATATTTGTTCAACGAGATGCTTCACTTTCTGTTCAAATTCAAGAGTTTCCGTGCTCTGCTTACTGTCCTAAATCTTGGTCAGCTATGAGTGGCTGATATCATGTCTTTCTAGAGGACTGTGCCGCAGACACAGTTCATTCTTGTGCCCTGAGTCAGCCCTTGGAAGTGGAATACCATTCAATCTCATTATAACTTCTTAGCTTACTACATGAATCTTAGACGCAGAGCTATTTTGCTCACCCAGTCATGTTGTGACAGTAGTCCCGGATATCCGGATGTCCCTCTCGAACATGCATCTACCAGCTGGGCAGTTAGCATGGAACACCATCTTTGTCCCATCCCTTGTAACTATTGCACTACATGGGGCTTAGAGTCTATAGTCTCCAGTGGCAAGTAGTAGCGCTGGGTTCTTCATATACGGGCCCATCACATTAGTCGCCGTAGCATAACGAACGTCATACAGCAGAGGATTGAGGCAGTGAGAGCTGTGAAACAGGATGTATATTCCCTCTGCTGTCCTGATAATGTCTGGTGCTTCGACTAATAGCCCATCACTAGCATCTCGATCCAGGACCTGGATTAGATTCCCAATTGGAGTCGCGCCATCCGATTCCACTTCTTGTAGATAATGGGAGTTGAAACCAAAGGCGGAATAGAGGTGCCCGAGCGAGTTGCCGTCAATCTTATAAGTGACATAGTGATGGCCATCAACGTCGACAAAGCCTGATGGATCAATTAAGCCTCCTTGAGCGATATTACAAGTGAAGGGAGTAGTTGCTGGAGTAAAAGGTCCTTCGGGGTTGGGAGAAGTCGCCGTACCAATACAGCAGGTTAGTTTGGGCCCATAAGGGCTGCCAGCGTAATATAGTACATAGACCCCGTCTGCAACTTGTTGTACATCGGTTGCCCAGACTTCTATTCCATTGCAGCACGCCCCCACTGTAGGCAGTGCATTCTGCTGCAGCACAGTCTAAGGACCGGTCGCTGCTGGTGCTGAAGCGACCTGAATGTGTGTAATACCTGGGTTGTAAAGCGTACTAAGTCCCATCCCCAGTCTTGATCTAAGAGGGGTCTGGAAAACTTGCGTTGATCACGGGGACTGCATTCTGTCGACGGAAGGCTGCGTTCGTCGTGGAAGCCGACACCAAAGTTGCCGTCAAAAATGACCTGGTAGCAATACTTATTCACTTTAACCATGGTTGCCTTCAAGTATTTTTAGCCATTGAATCGTAAATTGGGAATATCATACACTTGAAAAAGTATGAACTTTTTATCTAGTAAATGAATATGCAGCTTGCACGACCGGCCGTGGCAGTCTCAGACCTGATGAGTGGGCAGCATGACATCGCTGATAATATTATAGTAAATTTCTTCTTAAGACCTTGACAGTAGCAGTAAGGGGGCTGTGGGCTTGATAAGGGCGACTTTACCCTAAAATGGGTTGAGAAAGTCGCAGTTGTCAAAGGTTGGATGTGTCTGATTTTAAAAATTTATCCCTCGAATATCTGTGGCTTTGTATGACGACCATCCACTCATTCTACGCCATTTGCCATGCTAAGATCTCAGCTGTTAGAGTAGGCTTACTCATAAACGCATATAGCCCCTTTCAGTAACTTATGTAAACCCCGATCAGATAGGGCTATAAACACGAAAGAGGCTGCATTGACAGTTACAATCGAAGATCCTGAGCACGGCTGAAAACACGAGATAATCCTTCCGTAGAAGATCCACCAATTATTTAAAATCTTGGGATTCATATACAAGACACGAAAATGTGGTGCAGGTACATGAAGGACGAAGAAACCCAACTCCTTTTGTTACCGGGCTTGCAGCATCTTAGCCCTATGATACAGCCTAACGCCTATGAAATGTATCCTGCCCAAAGCGCGCTCATTTTAATTGCGATGAAGCAAGACAAATGAAAGACAGGCCATAAAAAGAGTTTAATCACTCTCATCGCTTTCTGGAGCCTTCTTACCTTCCTTCTTTGCCTTCTTCTCTTTTTTCTCCTTCTTCTTCCGCTTGCGTTCCGCCTTCTCCTCAGCTGTTTCGCCCTCGTGGCGCTTCCGCTTCTTCGTTGCGTCCACCGATCCGTTACTCATAATGGACAAATCTGCTTCGACAGGAGGGATGGCAGGTGCTGCAGCAACATCTGACGTGATTGTCTTCTCGGTTAAGGGTGCAGCTTCGGAGCCTTCCAGAGGGGCGTTGAAGTCTTTGTATTCAGCATTCCATTTTGCAGGCGTAGCCTCATTTGGTCGGCCGTATTTGTCGAGCTTGCCATCTGCCTTCATCTTCTTTTTCTCGAGGGCGACAGGTCCAAGTCCCCATCTTCTCGGGTAGAGATCACGCTCCATGATGCATCGCTTAACCTTGGCAACCACGCCATGATCACAGGTTGAGAGCTCAACCGTTGACATCTGAGCAATACCAAGCGCGATGGCTTCGCCTTTCGTAGTCATCAAAACAACCTCCTCATGGACCTCAATACCAGCCTCTAGCACGAAGTTAGTGTCTGTTATACCATACTTGTAGGTTAACGTACCATATCTGAGCAGACCAGGAATCATAAGTTTCGCACCGTAACAAACCGCGTTAACTGCGCTGTCCTTGACGACTATCCGCTTGTATGTAGTCAGAAGAGTCTCAAGCGGCGCAATGACCCTTCGTAGATATGACTCGTCTCGAGTGTTGTCCAGCATCCATTGGGCATCCAAAACATCATGCAATGTAACCATGTTTTCTTGCTCATCCATAGCACCACTTCGTACTCGCCTCAGCTCTTGCATGTGAGCTCCCACACCCAGTAACAAGCCCAAATGCACACATAAGGTGCGAATGTATGTTCCCGCCTCGCAACTGACCCAGAAGACACCAAGATGCCTGTCATTATCAAACTCGTATAGTTTGCTTTCATGGATAGTTCGGATTCGGAGTTGTCTCTTTACAGCGGAAATAAGAGGAGGACGTTGGAAAAGTGCGCCAGTTAAAGTCTCCAAGGCTCGCGCAAGTTGCGCCTCTCCTCCTGGAAGCCTATCATGCAATCGAATGACACACACGTATTCCTTTCCAGCACCTTGCTGAGACTTGACCAGTCTTGTAGCACGATCAATGCACACAATAAGACAACCAGTAACTTTAGGATCCAAGGTCCCGCTGTGCCCTGTTTTCTCAACTCTGCAGAAGATCAGCATTCATATATTATAGCCTCCTTGCAACGACATACCTCAGCATCCGTTTAACCCACGCGACAACTTCATGGCTAGAAGGATTCGAAGGCTTGTCAAGGTTAATGACACCAGAACTGATGTAGGATTTGAGATCACGCTTCAGCGGAGTACAGCCATTAGGAATTGGCGTGAAATGCCCAGTTCGTACCAGTACTGCAAATTAATCAGTATATATAGCTTCTCCTCTTGAATTCGGTGGTGGTGCTTTACTCACGCTTATCATAGTTTTTCAACAGTAACGGCCAAGTGCTGGTATCGACCGCGGGGGCGACAGCTTCTGGCTTGATGCTATAATCAACCTCCTTTTGCGATACGACCATTGCCATTTCGGTGATTGGCAACTGAGAAAGCCTGAAGCTTTCTCTATGCTCCGTTGAGTTCTGAAAGCTTGCCGGCAATTTTTTGCGCAATTGAAGCTATACTTTCGGTACTCGAAATTTCTTGTGGGGATTGGTCGCGGACTCTAGTCACGTGAGAGATAGTGGGTTAAATCAATCGCTTCCGCTGCAAAGAATCCAATTTATTACAGGATATGAAATTTAACACATTGAGTATCGAGTCAACTCAAATTTTTCAGAGTCCCTCTATTTAAAGATTCACAAGACCGTCGTTTATCCAGCCGGATATCCTTTCTAACGCCACTATAACATGCATGATAGCCCCTTGTCTTCCACTAACTCCAATCAAATGCAGGTGGTACATCATGAAGAGCTTCTTGACATGCTCTTCTGAATCTCTGCCCTCATCCAAAGGCTTTCTTCATC
>Ga0335072_10015340_pt1 | contig 10881 bp, 11 predicted proteins | sample Lox_Sample_21_FD_206725 | JGI IMG/M metagenome (GOLD analysis project Ga0335072, IMG submission 206725) | Soil microbial communities from Loxahatchee National Wildlife Refuge, Florida, United States - Lox_Sample_2.1 | ecosystem: Environmental > Terrestrial > Soil > Wetlands | place: USA... | reverse complement strand
GGCTTGAGCAAAGAAGAACTCGCCAAACTGCGCGAGGAAAAAGCCATCTGACCACGGTGCAACGCGGGCGGCGCCCGATCGCGATGCGAGGCACACCGGGCAAACAAAAGCCGGGCGGGAGGCTGCGCCGCTGGCTCGGCGCGGCCAGACGCTGCCCCGCGGGATGGCTGGGGGAAATGGGATGAGCGCCGATCGGGAAGGAAACGGCGGCGCGCAGGCGGCGGGCGCGGCAGCGCCGGTCGCGGCCGGGCGGTGGACGCCGGCCGAAAGCTATCCCGATCCAGCCATTCGCACCCTCGACCCGCGCTTTGACGCGATCAAGCCGCCGTTCAACGCCGCGGTGGAACGGCTGGCGACCGGGTTTCGCTGGGCTGAAGGTCCGGTCTGGTTCGGCGACGCCCGCTCGCTGCTATGGAGCGATATCCCCAACAATCGGATTATGCGGTGGGACGAGGAAACGGGCGGCAGCGCCGTTTTTCGCAAACCATCCAATAACGCGAATGGCAACACCCGTGACCGGCGGGGCCGGCTCATCACCTGCGAGCACGGCGCGCGCCGGGTAACCCGCACCGAATATGACGGGTCGATCACTGTCATCCTCGATCGTTTCGACGGCAAACCGCTCAATTCGCCCAACGACGTTGTCGTCAAATCCGACGATTCGATCTGGTTCACCGATCCGCCCTTTGGCATCTTGGGGTATTACGAGGGTCAGCGCTCGCCGCCCGAATTGCCGACCAATGTCTACCGGGTCGACGGCAAGACCGGCGCGGCGCGGGTTGTCGCCGCCGACATCAACGGCCCCAACGGACTCGCTTTCTCGCCCGACGAAAAGTTCCTTTATGTCGTCGAATCCCGCTCGCAGCCGCGCCAGATCCGGGTGTTCGATGTCGTCGATGACGGGTCCCGGCTCGCCAACGATCGCGTCTTTGTCAGCGCCGGCGAAGGCTCGCCCGACGGGTTTCGTTGCGACGTCCACGGCAATTTGTGGTGCGGCTGGGGAATGACCGCGGCATTGAACGGGGTTATCGTTTTTGCACCCGATGCGACGATGATCGGCCAGATTGGCTTGCCCGAGCGCTGCGCCAATTTGTGCTTTGGCGGCCGTTGGCGCAACCGGCTGTTTATGGCGGCGAGCCAGTCGGTATATGCGGTATACGTCAATACCGAGGGTGCCGTCGGCGGCTGAACGCCGGGATGCAGTGCCGGCAGCTCGTCGGGCTGAGTGCGGCAACGCGACGGTCCCGTCGCCAATTCGATGGATTGGTGTAAAAATGTGCCGATTTGCTACTAGTGCGATCGGTGAAATCAACTTAATCTGCGTCCGTTCAATCACCGGAGGAACGGATGAGACGGCTTTTCCTGCTTTTCTCGCTATTGGCGATTGCCGCCTGCGCTCAGCAGGCGCCGCCGCCACCCCAAGCCGCGGCACCGCCGCCACCACCGCCGCCACCAGAGCACAACTACACCGTGTTCTTTGACTGGGATCGGGCCAACATCACGCCGGAAGGCCAGCAGATCGTCGAGGCCGCCGCTGCGACCTATAAATCCCAGCCGCCTGTTCCGGTTCAGGTCACCGGACATACCGATACCTCCGGATCCCCCGCCTACAACCAAGGATTGTCGGTACGGCGCGCGCAAAATATCGCCGCTGCGCTGACCCAGGCGGGCGTGCCGCAAAGCGCGATGACCGTGACCGGCGTAGGTGAAAACGACCTCAAGGTCCCGACCCCTCCCGGCGTGCGTGAGCCACAAAATCGCCGGGTTGAGATCGTTGAGGGCGGTGCGCCGCCGGCGCCGCCGCCACCACCACCGCCGGGGCCGCCGGGGGCACCACCAGCTCCGGGTTCGTAACGCGGCGCACCAAGCCAAAAGGGCGCCCGCTTCAGGCGCCCTTTTATCTGTTTATCTGTTTTTGATTTCGCGCCCGTTTCTTTGCCGGCGCGCGCGGGCCGGCGCTGTCCTCACACAGCCTCGTAGGCGAGACGTCGGATCTTTTCGAGGTTCCTGCCTTCGACCCGAATCAGCTTGGTCGAAGCGGTACGGCGCGGCGAATGCAGATCGCCCTCGTTGTAGATGTAAGCCATGCCCGGGGTCAGGCGATATTCTCGGACCAGCCGCACCCGCCCCGGTTTCTCTTCGCTCGCCGGCTCGATCAGCGACCAGTCGCTCATAATCGTCTCACCCTGCGCCTGGCCGTAAATCGCCCAGCTCGGGCCGTGATCATGCGGCTTGCTTTCGCGCGCGCCGTGATTGACGTGTGCCAGAATGCAAAAGCCGAGTTGCGGATCTTCATAGAGGATCTTGCGCTCGGGTCCGTCGCTGCCGAGATGAGCGGCGACAAATTCCTCATCCGTGAGTGCTTGCTGGATCAATCCACAGACTTTTTTGCGGCCCGCAATACCCGGATCCGCGGCCAATGCGTCGTGGCATGCCGCTGAAAGCTGTTCGAGCGTTTGGCTCATCAACCGGCTCCTCGATCATATCAACATCGCGCTGAGACGATCGACCCTAGCGCGCTGATCGCGGGTGCACAAGCAAGCAACGATCGGCGGGCAAAGTCCCGCAGATTCGACGCGTCGGCGGGCGCCGCTCTTGACGAGCGCTGCGGCAGGGACCTACTGGCCGGACTACCGGTGTTATTAGCTTAAGCTGGCGACCAGAAGGCAACGAGGACGCGCGATGGACCGCGATGGCGATCCTCCGGGAGGAACAATGGGGGCAGAACCGGGGCCCTGGATTTCAGCGCAGCGCGTGTCGCGCGTGGTGCTCGCAGCCGCGCTGGCCCTGCTCGGACTGTGGATCATCCACCGTTTTCTGCCGGCGCTCGCCTGGGCCACCATTCTCGCGATCGCATTGTGGCCGCTCTATCGTCGTGCGGCACTGGCGTTCCCGCCGGGCGGACGTCGGATCCTGCTGCCGCTTGCCGCGACCCTGCTGATCGGCCTGGTGCTGCTTGTCCCGCTTGCCTACGCCGGCATTCAAGTGGCACACGAGAGCGGCAGCTTTATCCATTACATTGAGATGTTGCGCCACAGCGGGGTGCCGGTGCCCGGCTGGCTGCCGCGTCTGCCAGGGATCGGCTTCCCGCTGGCTGACTGGTGGAAGTCCAATCTGAGTGACCCGCAGACGATGCGGGAATTACTCGGCCGTCTTTTTGCGCGCATCCCGGTAAATTCGGCGCGCGTTATCGGGGTCGAGGTGATCCACCGGCTGGCCATCCTCGCCTTCACGCTGCTGACGCTGTTTTTCCTGTTTCGCGATGGCGATAGCTTATGCCGCCACCTGCTGTCGCTCAGTCATCGTGTTCTCGGTCCAAGCGGCGAGCGGGTTGCCCGCCACATGATCGCCGCGGTCCACGGCACCGTGACCGGCCTGGTGCTGGTCGGGCTTGCCGAAGGGGTGTTGATCGGCGTTGCCTATGCCGCGGCTGGATTACCGCATGTGGTGCCGCTGGCGCTCTTGACCGGCATCCTCGCAGTAATCCCGTTTGGTGCGCCGGTCGCGTTCTGGGGGGCGGGCCTCTATCTGTTAGCCAACGGCAATACCGGTGCCGCCATCGGCGTCGTCGCCTTTGGTCTTCTGGTGGTTTTCGTCGCCGATCACTTTGTGCGTCCGGTATTGATCGGCGGGGCGGCGCGCCTGCCGTTTTTATGGGTGCTGCTCGGGATTCTCGGCGGCCTCGAAACCTTTGGCCTGCTCGGGCTTTTTCTCGGACCGGTGGTGATGGCGGCGCTGATCTCGCTGTGGCGTGATTGGACCCGGCCGGCCCAACCACTCGCCGAACCGGCTGCCGCCCGCGGTGAATCGCCGGCCGCAGCATCACGGCGGTCGCGACGATCGTAGCTCTTGGCTGGGTAAAATTTGCCCGGGCCTCGACAGGCCGGCCATGTCCCGGCAAAATGCTGCTATAATAACCGTTGCGAATGCGAGCGCGGCTGCCGCGGCGCTTCCCGCCGCCAGCGACGCGGTTGTTGCCACCGCGGAGGTCGCGCTTCGAGCACAGGTAAGACATCGGAGGATGCATGAAATACGTGTGCGATGCGCCAGGCGGGAAGACCTGGTTTCGGATCGAGACCGAGGCGGAAGCGGCGAGCGAATCCGATGCGATGCGGCACGCCGTCGAAAAGTTCTTCCGCAAGGAACAGGAAAAGGCGACGCAGACGTTCCAACCCCTATCCAAGGTCTATTTTGAGCAGGAAATCGGGCTCAAGGCTCATATCCAGCGGCAAATGCCGTTATTTTTGACCCTGCGTGATGATGACGGGACGGCGCTCGCGACCGCGATGCTGCCGCCGGGGGGACAGGACGACCGCACCTTTCGGCCGATCATCGTGGGCCTTGCCAACAGTGATCCCTATGTCGAGCACGGCGACGCGATTCGCGCACTCGCCCAGCACTTCGGGATGACCCTCGATCGCGCTCGCTGCTATCCCTATCGTCGCGATTGAGCCCCGATCGGATGTCTTGAACGTGCTGTTGGTGGTGCCGGCTTGGGGCCGCCTCTGCCGCGCCAAATCCTCGCCCGCCCTAATTTACTCACAGCTGTCAATCGGTTAACGGGAACTCATCGATAGCCTGGCGCCGTTATCGCCTAAGACAACGGAAGTTGGGAGAGGCGACGACGATGAGAAGAATGCTCCTGGGTGCACTCGCGGCGCTATTGCTCGGCTCCGCTGCACTGGTCCCGCAAGCCGAAGCGCGCTGCTGGTGGAACGGTTTTTCTTGGCATTGCTGGTATCCCCACGCGTATTGGCACCCGCATGTCTGGTGGCATCCGCACTATTACCACCACTACGCATGGTATTGGCGGCACCACCCCTACGCCTACCGCTACTAGCGGTAGAAATTCAACCGCTGGTGCCGTCTCGGTAGATCGAGATCGTCTCGCGGATCCGATCCCCCGGACGGCGTCGATCTGAGACAAGAAACGACCCCGGAGGCTCCGTTATGCGAGGAGCCCGCGGGGTCGGGCGCCTTTCGAGCCGCGGGGTCGGGCGCCCTTCGAGATTGCTCGACAACCAGCCAAGCGACCGCCCCCGCTGCCAATCAAGCAACCCCGCCCTGACAACCGGGTTCGCCCAGGGCAGCCGATGAGGACCGGCGAGCCTGGCTGGCGCCCACCGGCTCGGCGGGTCTTTGATCCTGCTTGGGTCAGCCCTGGCGCAGATCCTGCGCGGCCGAGGTGCCGGCGATCTTGCCAAAGACCGAGCCCGACACCAGCCCGGTGCCGCCGGGATAATTGAAATAAAACAGACCGCCCACCAGTTCGCCGGCCGCATACAGGCCGGGGATCGGGCGCTGTGCTGTATCGAGCACCTTGCCTGCCGTGTCGATGCGCAGCCCGCCAAAGGTGAAGGTCACCCCGCAGGTGGTGCAATAGGCCTCGTAAGGCGGCTTTTCGATCGCCATTGCCCAATTGGTCTTGTCGATCGCGAGACCCCGGGTCGTGCGCCCATCCTTGACCGTCGGGTTATAGGGGATGTCGTGCTGCACTGCTGTGTTATATTCGGCGATTGTCTGCAAAAACCGTCTTTTGTCGACCGCGGCGCCGGTCTCGGCCATCTTATCCGCCAGTTCCTCGAGCGTGTTGGCGGTGACCTTGGTTACCTGGCGGATGCGGTATTCGTCACGCTGGTATTGCACCACCTGTTGGTCAAAGATCTGCCAGGCAAACTGGTGCGGCTGTTCGAGTATCAGCCTGCCGTATTTGGCGTAGGTATAGTTGCGAAAATCGGCGCCTTCATCACAGAACCGCACCCCGTCGGCATTGACCATGATGGCGAACGGATAACTGTGCTTTTGAAAATTGTCGCCGACCGCGAGATCGCCAAATTCCGGGGCCCCGTAATCCCAGCCGACCGCGTGACACCCCGACCAGTTGCCATAGGGCATCGCCCCGATATCGAGCGCCATCCTGATCCCCGCCCCGGTATTGAAGCGGGTGCCGCGCACCTTGGCGAGATCCCAGCCGGGGCCGAGATAGCGGGTGCGCATCTCGGCATTGGCCTCGAACCCGCCGCAGGCCAGCACGACCGATTTCGCTGGGATCTGGGTTGTCCTGCCCTCCACCTTCGCGATGACCCCATGGACGCCGTTGTCGTCGGCAATCAGCGCCTCGCCCTTCGCCTCATAGGCGATCTGGATCTGGCGCTCCTCGGCGGCCTTGAACAGGCCCTCGACCAGCCCCGGCCCACCGCCCCAGGCTTCCAGCGCCAGCCCGCCCCAGAATACGAATTTGCCGTCGTGCTTGAATGCCTGACGCGAATACATCGGGGCAAAACGGATGCCCTGGCTGCGCATCCACAACAAGGTTTCCTGGCTCTTGGTGACCAGCAACTCGGCCATATCGGGGTTGCTGCGATAATCAGTCAGCCGCCCCAAATCGTCATAATATTTGTCCGAGGTATAGGTGCCGAAATCGGAGGTCGCGATCTCGGTCTCGGAGAGATCGCAGAGCTTCAGCAGGTCGTCGACGCCGTTATAGACAAACCGCAGCGCACCGGCGGTATACCGGCTGTTGCCGCCGCGCTCGTCAAACGGCGCGGCTTCCAGCACCAGCACCCGCGCGCCTTCGCCGCGCGCCGCCAGCGCTGCGCACATGCCGGCATTGCCGGCCCCGACTACGACGACATCGAACTCGCCCGAAATCATCTCGCTCCCTCCGCTCTCGCTCGCTTCGCTCGTTCCTGACGGAGTACCGCGCTCTGCTGCGAGGGGCAAGCCTCGCCTCCGCGGCTCACCCCATTCGTGCCGCGCCCCATGACGGACCCGCGAATCCCGGCCATTACCCGGCCGCTGCCCGTTCCGGCACTATCTCGATAGCCGACCTTTGAAATCTCTCTTCCGGTTTTGAAGCGATAGACGGCGCGTAAAGCGGCGTCGGGAGCGGTGCTCGATACGATCAGACCGGAGGCGCCGCGCGTGCGGTTGCAGCGGCAACAACCGCCGAGGCCGCGCGAGCGGCACTCGTCACGATCCAAGAGGCCCGCCTGCGCGGCGATACCAGCGCAACCGAACGCGCGGCTACTGATCGTGTCCTCGGCCGTCGACAAAGGTGACGCGCAAATGTGCGTCGGTATCGATAGGCGGCCGGCGTGCCGCAGCACAGTTCGAACACCACCAGCTCTTTGCGTGTCACGATCGGGCGCAAAAACCGACGGCCTCCGACCCGCGCGCCGCGGCGCCGACATTGTCGACGACAATGCGCGACGGGTAGTGCCTCAGTTTAAACTGAGGCACTACCGCGCGACGGCCGGAGGCCGCCTGTGGGCGGGGTATTTGCCTCGGAAATCCTGCTTGTTCTGCTGCCGGCCGCTATTTCGCAGCCACTGCGAAAGATCGCGCCGCCGCCTGTGTATTGGCCTTGAGGAAGGCGTTGACGTGGCGCAACGCAATTCGCGTCTGTTCCGGGTTCGCTTTCCATGGGTAGAGGGTGACCTGCGCATTCGGCGCGAGATGCGCGCTCTCCATCGCGACGACATACGGATGCCCGGGCACGTCATCCGGCATGATCAGCACCGGCGTCTGGCACTGGCGGACGAAATCGCGCGTCACGGTGTACACAAAATCGGCGCGATTTGTGTACATGTTGCGCAGGAAGGCGCTCACCTGCTCCAACGTGATGTCGGGTCGGCGCGCGCAGAGCTCCGGTCCCCAACCCTTCATGTTGTTGTCATAGGATAGAGTGGGCATCGTCGAGCGCCAACCGGATGGCTGCGCCAGCACCGCGGCGACGACGCGGTCCGGCGCTCGCTTCAGCAGGTTCCAGATAAAGGGGCCGCCGATGCAAAAACCGAGAACGATGAACTGGCGGATGCCGAGATGGTCCATCAAACCAATCTGGTCGTCGGTATAGGCATCCCATGGCCGGTCGATTTCAAGCGGCCCGGAGGATTGCCCGCCCTTGGCGTTACGCAGATCGGCGGCGATGACGCGGTATTCGCCGACGAACTCCTTGAACGGATCGAACGGATGTGTGCGCAACCCCGTTTCGGTAGAATTGAGCCCGCCGCCCGGGATGACCATCAGCGGGAATCCCGATCCAGCCTCTACATAGTGAATGCGAACCTCACCTCGCTGATAGAACGGCATGGCGTTTCCCCTCTGTTGGGTTGTCTCCGCCGCTATATTCAACAGCCGGCGGGGTGGGGGCAAGCCGCCCGATTATCCGCTGTGCCACGGCGCTTCCCTGTGCTGATTCCCTCCGACGACCGGGACTTTTTCCCTTGTAAACACTGTGTAAAAATTGCGATTGCGCTTCGGGCGGCGTCGTGGTCGCGATGACGTCAGCTCCGGACGTCGCTGCGCCGCGCGCGACCAGAACCCCGCAGACCGGCATCATCACAAGCAACAGGCTACAACGGCAAAAATTTACGACATCCCAATACGATTGCCGAAGGGGGTTGTCATTGCAGGGTGTCGAGATAGGCAGTGATGTCGCTCGCGTCACGGTTATCGAGTGCCATTGGGCATGGCATTGCCCGCAACGACAGCTTGCGGATTGCGCAACCACACGAGTCGGTGGACACGGTCCGGCTCCGACACCTGCTTTCTCGAAGCGGCTACCCACACTCGCTGGTCGATGCGGAAGGTCCCGAGCGCAAAATCCTCGTCATGCGTTTAGGCGTGCAACCCAATGGCTGCGGCAGTCAAAAAAACCATCTCTCGAAACACATCCGCAGCTTTATGATCTATCGCGCTCCTGGAACCCTCGTCCTTCGAAGATCGCCGGCATCGCCTTCTCGATCCGCGCGGTCCGCGTCGCCGACTGCTTCGCGCCGGCGAAGTGAAACAGGTATCCTCTTTGTCGGCCCGGCGTCAGCGCCTCGAACGCACGCTTGAACCGCGGATCGTTGCGGAACTTCTCGTTCAATTCCTCGGGTACGGAAAACTCTCGGGGCTTCGTCTCGACCTTTATTCCGGCTTTCTCGGCCGCCACGGCCTCGCGTATATAGGCCGTGATGATGGCCGCTTTCGCCGCAATCTCCTTGACGCTGGTGAACTTCATAACCCGTGCTGCCTGAACCTGCCCGAGCTGCACGAGCAGCATCTTCGGATCCTTCAGCAGCGCGCCCTGAAAGAAGCCCAACGCGCAATAATCTTTGAAGCCCTGAATGATGACGATGTTTTTGCCATCCAACGTGTAGCAGGGCTTCCCCCACTTGCATTCCTCTTTCAAGTCAAACCCGGACAAAATCCTTTGCAGTTCGACAATCTCGACCTGCCACCGTTCCCGATACGCCATCTCCATGCTGCACCTTCGAATCGCAAATTGCCATGAGGCTGATAGCCGGTCGTGGGTCCGATGGTTTCTGACCGAAGGCCATCGATGCGGGACAGAAAATCAGCTTCGGTCAGCTTCACCGCTCGTCTATCGTGTATCAACCGTGCCGCACCCATTGTCGGGACCCGCTATGACATCGGCCGCTGGCAGATCCGAGCGCGCCCGATCGAACATCGAGGGCCGGTTGGCGTCGACGGACCCCGCGCTCGGACGCGTGATCGACGCGGTGATCGCGCGGATAGGGCCACAACGGATCGCGCCGTCGCGCACAACGCCGTTCGAAGCGCTGGTCCGCGCCATCGTCTATCAAAGCGTCTCCGGCAAGGCAGCGGCATCGATCTTCGCCCGTCTTAGGTCGAGTGCAGACGGGCCGCTCACCCCTGCGAAAATTCTCGCGCTGCCTCCGCCAACCTTGAGACAGACAGGTCTTTCGACGGCAAAGGCGCAGACCATCGGCGATCTTGCCGCCTGGTTCGCAGCGCACCGCAAACTGGCGTCCGCCCTGCCGACGCTTGCCGACGACCAGATCGTCGAAGCGCTCACCGCGGTTCCCGGCATCGGCCCATGGACGGTCAACGTGTTTCTGATCTTCAATCTCGGCAGGCTCGATGTCATGCCCACCGCCGATCTCGGCATCCGGCGCGGCGTGCAGCTGACCGATGGGCTCAGTTCGGTCGCGACACCCAGGCAGGTTCTCGAACGATCGCAAGCGTGGCGACCCTACCGCAGCATCGCCTCGATCTATCTGTGGCAGGCCACCAAGCTCAAGCTTGGACCGAACGATCTTAATCATGGCGAAGAGCGATGATCGTCGTCCATCATCTCGATTAACCGTTCGCAGCGGATTCTGTGGCTTCTTGGAAGAACTCGGCGTTCCCTGCGAGATCGAGGATCATAAGCGCGATCCCAAGACGCGCTTCGCTCCGCCCGCGTTGAAAGAGATCCATCCTCTCGGAAAATCTCCGGTGATCGAGCCGTCGACCGGCGGCGGGACGACATTGCTGTCAAGCGGCGCCGGGGCGTCGAGCGACGGGCAGGGATGACACTGCTGCCACGACGCAACCCGAGTCGTTCAAGTCCTCCAGCCGTGACGCGAGCGTCAGTCGATAATGCCGCCCCACCAACGTGGCGCGCCGCCGCAGCTTGCGCGCGCCCGCGCTCCCGGACGGGGCCGGTGGCGGTTATTTCGTGTTGCGGATATCGCTCGCCCGCGGTTTGGCGTCGGCCGCCGCGCTTGGACGCAAAGGAGCCGCGCACCAGCAGTTCCGCACTGGTGGACACACCGCGACAAACCCGGCAACGAAGTCTCCCGGATGAGCCGAGAACTGGCCCGCGAGGTTTGGCAATTCGAACGGGGGAGCCAGCACGGCTCGCGAGCTGCATGCGCGTTCAACCGGTGCCGGCGGGTGGAGCGATCAGACCTCGCGCCCGGGCGGTACGCTCGACAGCGACACGAAACGCAAGCGAGCTATTTGGCTGATCTCGGCCGATTTGGTCGTGGTATGTGGGGACAGGCGTGCGAAGCCCATAGCGGCACAACAGAAAGACCGGTCCGATCTCACCGGCGCCGTCGCCAAAGCGAATGTCGATCTCGG
>Ga0335072_10015338_pt1 | contig 10881 bp, 8 predicted proteins | sample Lox_Sample_21_FD_206725 | JGI IMG/M metagenome (GOLD analysis project Ga0335072, IMG submission 206725) | Soil microbial communities from Loxahatchee National Wildlife Refuge, Florida, United States - Lox_Sample_2.1 | ecosystem: Environmental > Terrestrial > Soil > Wetlands | place: USA: Florida... | reverse complement strand
GGGCTCCGTGGCAGATGGCGAGGATCGGCTTGCGGAGATTGAAAGCGTCCTGCAAGAGAAGCTCGTCGGCTGCGGCGCGGGCAGGGTCGGCGGGGCCGCACTGGGGGATGCGGTCCTCATTAAATCTCTGTGGATCAACATCATAAAGGCTTCCCGGCAGAAGGACTCCGTGCACATCGGCGAGTGCCCTTGCGATCTGATCCGGCGCAGTGGTGAGGCGAATAATCAGCGAAGACGCACCTGCGGCCTCGATCGCTGCCAGGTAGGGCGGGAGCGAACGCTGGTTATAGTCCTCATCGGCGGATGTTGGCTCAGGGATGGCAATGCGGACGGGCATGGACAATCCAGTGTACGGCAATTTGCACCTGGCCTTGGCGAAAGAGTGCGCGTCTTCAGCTGTGTCCGAGATGTCCCCGGTCCGTACCCATGAGCGCCTACCCCCCACCCCCGGCTTCTCGCGCAAATTCCTCCTTCTATTTGGGTTAGCGAGATGACTCGCGCCAAATTACTCTGCCCATTGACCTTAGACGTAAATTACTCTCATGAAAGTAGTTACGGCCACCGATCCAGGCCCCAGGCTGTACCCCCGCAAGTCCCGGGTTCGGCATTGCGTAACTCTCTCGATAGTTGCCTATTTCGATGGTGCGCCTTTTCGGGAATAAATCGGCAAAATGTGAGGGACTGCGCGCATGGTTCCAGCCGCTCGGGCGTGCTTCGGTTTCGGAATGAAAAAGCGTGGGCGATGCGCGTATTGTGTCAGCCATGAACCGAAGATCTGTTTTGCTGCTCTGTTTGTTTGCCATCGGATGCGTGCCCCCTGCCCAGGCAGTCTCCCGACCAGCGATTACGGGGCTTTCGCACGTAACCCTGTATGCGGATGACCTCGCGAAATCGCAGCATTTCTATGCAGGCCTGCTGGGTTGGGAGCAGGTGCCGACGGGGGATGCGCAATCGGGCGTCCGCTTTTACGCGAATCACGCGCAGTACATCGAACTGCTTCAGGGCAAGGGGCAGACCGACCGGATGAACTCGATTGGATTCTCAACCACGAATGCGGAACAGCTGAGGAGCTTTCTCGGTGCGCATGGGGTTGCAGTTCCCGCGAAGGTGAGCGTGGACAGGAACGGCGACACGTTCTTCGATGTTCAGGATCCGGAGGGAAATGTCGTCGAGTTCCGGCAGACTGGGCCCAATCCGCCGAAGGGCGGGAAAGCAGTTCAGGAGCGTTTGAGCACGCACATCATTCACGCGGGCTTTGTGGCGCACGACAGGGCAAAGCTGGACAGCTTCTACAAAGACCTTCTCGGTTTCCACCTTTATTGGGAGGGTGGATCGGGGCCGGGGCGCACCGACTGGGTGATGATGCAGGTTCCGAACGGGACCGACTGGCTGGAATACATGCTCTACCTTCCCAGCGATGCGTCGCGCGCTGAATTGGGTAGCGCAAATCACTTTGCGCCTGGAGTGGAAAGTGTGACGGCGCTGGAAAAGCGACTTCGCGCACGAGGTTGGGCGCCCACACCGCAGGAGAAGCCGCCGCTGCTGGGCGTTGATGGCAAGTGGCAACTGGATTTGTTCGATCCGGACGGCACGAGGGCCGAGTTCATGGAGTTTGTCCCGGTGAAGGAAGCATGCTGCTCGAGATACACGGGGAGGCAGCCGGAGCCCTATCCGGCGTGGTGAGATGCGGGCGAGACCACGAAATGCCACAAACCGTCTAAGGACAGGGAAGGGAATGCTATCAATTAGGCCCGCGCTTACCTCGACTATCACCGTCTTGGCTGTCTTTGTATTCTTGCAGTTTGCGGTTTTCAGTCACTGCTGTCCTGCACAGGATGACGGCAATGCACATTCAGGGCCTGCGGAGATTGAGTGCCCGGCATCGGACGGCGACAACATCGCCATCACAGTGGCAGTCACCGACAAGTCAGGTCGCCCCATCGCCGGACTTGAAGCAGCCGATTTCAAGGTCTTCGACAACAAGCAGCCGCAGAAGATCCTCGCATTTCGTGCCGTGGATACGGCGCATCCGCCCGCCGTTCCTCTGAAAGTCCAGTTTGTCATCGATGCCGTTAACTCAGATGCGCTTCTGGTTGCACAGGAACGCGATGGCCTGAGCGCATTCCTGAGGCAGAACCCGGGCAAGCTCGTCGATTCCACCTCGATCTGGATTCTTGAAAACTCCGGGCTGATACGGATAGCCGGGCCGTCACAGGACGGCGCAGCTTTGCTTACCGGCCTCAATGGAGCGCCTGCTCTACTGCGGGTCATCAATCGATCAGCCGGAACCTGGGGAGATGTGGAACGAACCGGTCAGGCCACTAAGCTGATCAAAGAGATGATCTCGCCCGACTCCGGGACACCCGGCCGAAAGCTGATCCTATTTCTCAGCCCAGGGTGGCCATTGCTCTTCAGATACGAGGCGGACCAACCGAGTTTGATCTTCGATGACATCGTCAAAATCTCGAACGGCCTTCGTGAGTCGTGCATTTCGCTTTATACGCTTGACCCGTCCAATGTGGGACGCACCTTTCAACCATTCAGCTCCGGAATCAGCGATTCCTCGGCATATCAGAGCTTTCTGAAAGGCGTTACGAAGAGCAGGGATGCCCAATACGCCGATCTTTCTTTGCAGGTCCTGTCCGAGCACTCCGGAGGGCAAGTGATTATCAACGGCAACGATATCAAGACCGGGATCGACACAGCCTTGCTCGATGCATCCACCTGGTACAACCTTGTCTTCGAGCGCGCACCCGGTGGCCGTACGACCGAGTATCATGCCATCCACGTCACAGTCGATAAGCCAGGTGCGAGGATTCGTACGACTGCGGGCTATTACGTGAGCGGTCCCTGAGAGTGCCGCGGCTTTGGCGTTGCTGGTACACCCGGCTTGCATGCGAGCTGAAAAGATATAGTTTCGAGGTAAGAGGCGGGGCGCCTTTGAAGCTGTTAATCGCGGTCTGCAACCCATTTCGTCTCAGCACAGCGCTGCTGTTCTCGATAGCGACAACGGTATTTGCGCAGCAAACCCAGGCGCCGCCTTCTCTTGCGCCGACCGCTGCTCCCCCAGCTCCAGGGCTTGGGATGCGGGCAACCGCGAACTCGGATCGGATGCCCGACCCCACCCAGGGGCTCATCCGCGTGGATGTCAGCGTCGCCGATAACGCCGGCAAGCCTGTCTCTGGGCTCTCGCTAAAAGACTTCACACTCCTCGACAACGATCGGCAGCAGAAGATCGTGAGTTTTCAGGCATTCGATGGTGCGAGTGCCAGGCCTGCCCCCTCAACTGAGGTCGTGCTCGTGATCGATGAGTTAAACATGCTGGCGAGTCAATCCCAGGAAAACGGCAGGGCGGCAAAGGACGCGGCGCATGCTGCGAACCCGAAGGAAAAGCTGGAACTGAGCGATGCGGTCCGCGAGGTGGAGACCTTTCTCCGCGCCAATGGAGGTGCGCTGCAGGAGCCGACCATCATCTACCGCCTTACCGAAGATGGCCTTTTCGCCACGCCCCATGCCTCGACGGACGGCAATGAACTCGCCAATGAAATTGAACAGCCAAGTCTGCAGCGTCGGATCTGGTCGCCGTCGATGATCACCAAGGATATCGGCGACCTCGATAAGGGCGGGGCCGTAAGTTGGAGAATCACCCACTCCCTCGTTGCCCTCGGCTCCATTTCCATAGAGGAACGCCGAAGGCCCGGGAGAAAGCTCTTGTTCTGGATAGGCAATGCGTGGCAAATCGAAAATCGCAGTGCCACAGGGCTCTCGGATTTCTCCATCGAACTCCTCACGCGTATGCGCGAGGCACGCATCGGCCTGTGGGGCGCCACCAAGTGGCCCTTGTACGACTCCAGTGGAAGCGCTTACAGCCGCGACGGATACGATCGCAACGGAAACCCGGTGCCTGTCGGAGACTATTGGCCCGTCACAGACTATGTCTATAAGGAGTTCCTCCAAGGACCGAAGCCGGATTCCAACGATCTCGGCTATCTCTCTCTCCCGGTCATCGCCGCCCGCGGCGGAGGCGGCGTGCTGGATGCGCATCATCATGAGCTCGCTGACCTGATCAGCAAGTACGTCAAACAAGAGAGCAGCTTCTATTCCCTCACCTTCGATCCCCCACGCACCAACGCGGTCGATGAATATCACCATCTGAAGATCGAAATCGACAAGCCTGACCTGACGTCACACGTTTTCGAAGACTATTACGACGAACCGGTCTTCTACGATCAGTCACCCTCAACTCAACCCACATCGGTGAAGCAGTTGGAAGCCTTCATCGCAAACGCGCACGACACCTCCGAGGCTGATTTGCTGCGCCAGTTCGAGGGCATGCAGCTCACCGAACGGTTGAGCAGCACAAAGCTGGCTGCGCTTGCAAAGTTGGTGCACGGGAGGAAAGCGCAAGAGGCGTTTGAAGTCCTGGCCGACGAGTCGGTGTTCCTCGCGCCGCCGCCCGATGAAATTCCCTCAACGCCGCCGCCGGATCTTGCCACGCAGCGTGAGATCATCTCCCGCACCGTCTCCTACATCAACACCGCGATCCCCAGGCTGCCCGATTTCTTTGCAACCCGGACAACCGTGCAATATCACGAGCTCCCACCAAGACCACACCAGACATGGAAGACCGCAGCGCCTGATCAGTCTCTGCACGAGGGCGAGACGACAATAGCAAGCATCCGTTTCCACGACGGCAAAGAACAAGTGCAGCAGCAATCCGTAAAGAACGAACCATTTAAGCCTGAAAGCGAACAGCTCGAAACCATCGGCACCTTCGGCCCTATTCTCGCCACGGTCATGACCGCTGCCACATTGCCCCACAGCCACCTGGCGTGGGCCCGCTGGGAACAGAATGAAAATGGACGTCTCGCGGTCTTTCTCTACCGCGCGCCGCAGGAAACGCCTCTTTTCTCAGCAGGATTCTGCTGCCTGGCCATCGATTTCGACGCGGTTCCCTTCAGAACATCTGCGCCCTTCCATGGGGAGATCGCGGTGGATCCGTCTACCGGGGCCATTCTGCGACTTACCATTCAGGCAGACCTGGACTGGAGGCTGCCGCTCCATCGATCCGACGTAATGGTGGAATACCGTCCGGTGGTAAAGGGCACAAAAACGTTTGTCTGCCCTTCAAGAAGCGTCTCCATCTCAAGGCAACGCAGGACGATGGTTATCGACGAGTGGGGCGAGGGTTTCAAAGTCTATGCCCCCTTTGAAACCCTTCTCAATGAGATGCGCTTCGACAAATACCACATCTTTGGCTCCACGTCGCGAATCCTCCCGGGGTTCGTCGAGCCACCCAAAGATAAGTAAAAGCCACGTCGCGAACACGAGGCCCAATGACTTTGGTGCATTTGGGGTTCCGGCGGACACTCCCTGACCGAAGTCACATCGAATTTGAGGGCGGGACATACGGCGCATTTTGCGGCGGTACGCGGTACCGCCTGCAGCGGAGAGAATGACGAGAAAGACGGGGCCTATCGGAAGGCATCTCATCGACAGTGGGATTTCGGAGGCCTGAAAGCCTCTGTCCCACCGTTGGTACAATCCCACCCGGCGAGGAACCGCGGCGGTTGCAGAGACAAGCTGCATCTGAGTAAGGAGGTCGGCTTTTAATGCATGTGGCTGAACCGAAGAAGAAGCACCCGCTGGGGGATTGGCTGCTTGCGGACCTACGATCGGAAAGACGCAAACATTCCGACGCGGAGACGGTCCATCCCTGGTGGAGGGTGATGTGCCTGACGGGACTGGATTACTTTTCGACGTTGGGATATCAGCCGGGGATTGCGTTTCTGGCGGCGGGCGTTCTTTCACCGTTTGCCACGCTGGTGCTTGTGCTTGTCACGCTCTTCGGGGCACTTCCGCTATACCGGCGAGTGGCGCAGGCCAGCCCCAACGGGCAGGGCAGCATTGCCATGCTGGAGAAGTTGTTTCCCGAATGGGGCGGCAAGATTTTTGTCCTGGTGCTGCTGGGTTTCGCGACCACCGATTTCATCATTACCATGACGCTCTCGGCCGCTGACGCCGCAGCGCATGTTGTGCACAATCCATTGGCTCCAAGCTGGCTGACGAGCCAGATGCTGGTGACACTCCTGCTGCTGAGCATTCTGGCAGCCGTTTTTCTAATGGGCTTCAGAGAAGCGATCGGGATTGCCGTGATCGTCGTCGCGGCCTACCTGGTGCTGAATGCGGTGGTCACGGTGCGAGCGGTGACAGAGGTGCTGCGACATCCTGACGTTCTCTCGCATTGGAAACACGCGCTGGTTACCGGGCATCCGAACTGGCTGATGATGGCCGGGCTTTGCATCGTTCTGTTTCCGCGGCTGGCATTGGGGCTGTCGGGATTTGAGACCGGGGTCGCCGTGATGCCCTTGATTGCGGGCGTGGACATGAAGGCCCGCATCCGCAACACGCAAAAATTGCTGACCACGGCAGCGGGCGTCATGAGCGTATTCCTAATCGCGACGAGTTTTGTAACGACGGTCCTGATTCCGCCGAGGGCGTTCGCTGAGGGCGGTGAAGCCAATGGCCGCGCGATGGCCTACCTGGCTCATCTCTACCTGGGCGGTGTTTTCGGCACGCTGTATGACATCAGCACGATCCTGATCCTTGCGTTTGCGGGGGCTTCCGCGCTGGCGGGGCTGCTAAACCTGATTCCGCGCTATCTGCCGCGCTTTGGCATGGCGCCGGAGTGGTCGCGCGCGGCGAGGCCGCTGGTGCTGGTGTTCGCCGCGGTCGCGTTTTTTGTCACGATACGATTTCACGCAAACGTGGATGCGCAAGGCGGCGCGTACGCCACTGGAGTGCTGGTGCTGATTACTTCGGCCGGCTGTGCCGTGTTGCTTTCGGTATGGCAGACGCGGGCGCGATGGATCTACCTGCCGGTGGCACTGGTCTTCATTTACACCACGCTCATGAACATCAGAGAGCGACCAGAGGGGTTGAAGATTTCGTGCATCTTTATTGCGTCGATTCTGTTTGTTTCCTTTGTGTCGCGGGCCACGCGATCCACGGAGCTGCGGATCACGGGGGTGCATCTGTCAGAGGATGCCCGGGCTCTGTTGAGAAGCAGCGGGCAGGACGTGACTCGCGTGATCGCGCTGAAACCGAAGCCGAGGACCGAGGAGGATCTGAACGAGATTGACGCGGTGGTGCGCCGCGTACATGGACTGCCGGCGGACGCGAAAATCATCTTCCTCGAGGTGGAACGCACGGATGCCTCGGAGTTCAAGGAACGGCTCTCAGTGGACGGGGAGCGGATTGGACGAAACAGCGTTCTGTATGCGAAGAGCCCAATTGTGGCGAATGCAATCGCGGCATTTCTGATCCACATGCAACGAAGCACGAATCGCGTTCCTCATATTTACTTCAAGTGGAGGGAAGGAAACCCGGTTGCAAACATCTTTCGTTTCCTGTTTTTGGGCGAGGGAGATGTGGCGCCGGTGACGCACGAGGTGCTGCGGAAAGCGGTTCCCGACATACAGCAGCGACCGATTGTGCATGTGAGCTGAGGGGTCGGCTCGATCGCCAAAACCGAGAGTAGGTATTTCTGCAGATGAGACGTGCTCATAGCCGCTTATCCAGAACTCGACTTCTGGCTCGGTGAGTGAGTTGGCGATTCGGCAACAATAAATAAATCCCTCGATCCGCCGGATGTTATCCTGCTGCCGCTATGGAAGCCAGGGGATTGACTCCGATATTGAACGTGTCAGACCTCGCCACTTCGTTCGCGTGGTTTGAAAAGTGGGGATGGAAGAAATTGTGGGACTGGGGCACGCCTCCAACGTTTGGTGCGGTTGGATCGGGCAAGGAAACTTGCATCTTTCTTTGTCAGGGGGCGCAGGGAGGTCGCGGCCGCGGCGCGAACACCACCACGTTTCAGCAGGACGGAGACGAAGAACATGACAAGGGCGTCTGGATGTCGATCTGGGTAGACGACGTGGACGAGATGCACAAGGAGTGCGTCGCCGCCGGGTTGGAGATCACCTTTCCGCCCACCGATATGCCATGGAACGTCCGCGAAATGCACCTTCGTCATCCGGATGGCCACGTTTTCCGTGTCGGCCGGGGATTCGAACCCAAAGAGTAAAGCCGACAGAAGGCAGAGCACGCACTCAGCGGGGGGGTGACGGAGGAAGGAGATCGGCGCGCTCGCGAAGGTACTGGCTGAGGGCGTCGCGCCAGTGAGGCATTTTGATCCCCAGAGAGGCCAGCTTGCTCTTGCTCAGGACGGAGTAAGCCGGTCGCCGGATGCCGCCGGGAATATCCTTTGTTTTGACGGCGATAACGTTGCGTTCGAGACCCGCGTGTTCAAACAGGGCGCGCGTGAATTCATACCAGGAACACTCGCCTTCGCTGGTGGCTTGATAGAGGCCGTACTCGCTGGTCGTAATCAACTGGGCGATCGCCTTGGCAAGGTCCGTGGTGGCGGTGGGTGTTGCTTTCTGGTCGTCGACGACGCGGATTGTGTCGGCGGGCGCGCGCTTGAGCATGTTCTCAACAAAGTTGCCGCCTTTGCCGCTACTGCCCGCATGGCCGAAGAGTCCGCAGGTGCGCACCAGGAAATACTGCGACATGGCAGACGCAATCAGATGCTCGCCGGCAAGCTTGGTAACTCCGTAGGTATTGATGGGGCGGGCGAGATCGTCTTCAGCGTAAGGGGTGCGCTTTATCCCATCGAAAACGTAATCGGTGCTGATATGGATGAGGGTGGCGCCGAGTTTCCGACAGAGTTGCGCGAGCCGAAGGGGCGCAATGGCGTTGACTTCGAAGGAGACGGCCGGCTGCTTTTCGCATTCATCCACTTTGTGGAAGGCACTGGTGTTGATGACCACGTCGGGCTGGGCCGATGTGACTACGTCCTCAACGCGCGGCACATCCCGGATGTCGAGATCGGCGTGTTTGACAGGCAGCACAGAAATGCCGCGGCTTCCAAGGACCTTGTGCAGATCCGTTCCAAGCTGTCCATTGGCCCCGATCAGCATTACGCGCATGTCAACGTCCTACAAGGTTTGCCTCGGCATGATCGAGTGCCTTGAGCACGCGAATATTGTAATAGGCGGGATTCTCCCAGTCATCGAACTTTCTCTTGTTTTGGATCAGGTCGCGAATAATTGTTTTGACCGTCTGATCGGGATGAAAGCTCAGGATATTCTCCGCTTTCTCGATGCTGACCTTGTAATTGCGGTAATCGGAAATGTGTCTGATGTCCAGCTGCACACTCAGGCCCAACTCCTGTTCCACGGTTTCGCGCACCAGGTCGGCAATTTCACCCACGGTGAAGTTTCCGGAAGCGACATTGAAGATGCCGGTGATTTTTTCGCTGGCCTCAACGGCACGCACATAGGCTCTCGCCGCATCGGCTGTGCCCAGGATGGGACGCCAGATCGCGGGGTTATTGACGGTGATGACCTGGTTGCGCACGGCGCTCATGAACATGGTGTTGATGACCAGGTCGAGGCGCATGCGCGGGCTGTATCCGCAGACAGTTCCCTTGCGCAGAGCGAGCACTGAGAAGTTGTTGTCGGCGAGGTTGAGAACTGCCTGTTCGCCCTGGAGCTTGGAGATGCCATAAGGGTAAGACGAGGAAACATGGCGGGTCTCATCGAACAATTCGTTGTCGGTGTATCCGTAGACCGAACAGGAACTGGCATAGATGTAGCGCTTGACGCCAGCTTTTTTTGCCATGTAGGCCAGACATGCGGGCGCGGCCGCGTTGGAGATGAAGTTCTTGCTTGGCGAGTATTCCGCCATCGGGTCGTTGGACAGACCGGCGAGAAAAATCACCTGGCTGTAGCTCTCGAGGTCAGAGACAGCGAGATCGAAGATGTCCTTGTGAATGATCCTGACATTTTCGGGCAGGTGACAGCCGAACCAGAAGAGATCGATGACGTCGACCTCGTAGCCTCGATCGATCAGGCGGGGAATGAGAACCGACCCGACATAGCCGGCCCCGCCGGCAATCAGCAACCGCATATTATGCCTCGCAGGGAACTTCGTACCTGAAGTGATCAGATTCCGGACGAGCAAGCCACTGTTCAAGGGTTTGCGCTGTCTGGTCCTTGTTCGAAATGATGGCTTCGCCCGAGGTAATGGGCCAGCCTATTTGAAGCGCAGGATCGTCCCAGCGGATTCCGGACTCGTGTCTGCTGTTATAGACGCCAGTGCATTTGTACTGTACCTCGGCAAAATCAGAGAGGACGCAAAAACCCCGAGCGAATCCCGCAGGGGCCCAGACCTGGCGCCGGTTCTCGGCAGAAGACTCGACGCCGACCCACTGCCCCAGAGTCGGAGAACCCTTGCGGATATCCACAGCTACCAGGAAGGCAGTGCCCCGGGTGACGCGCATGAGTTTCCCCATGGGGGGGTCCCACTGGAAATGTAGCCCACGCAAGACACCCCGGACCGAGCCGGAGTGATTGTCCTGCACGAAATGTTCGGGAAGGCCGAGGGTTCTGAACTGGTCGGCACGAAAGACTTCAGCAAAGAAACCCCGTTGATCCTGAAAGGCTTCCGGCACCAGCACCCAGACATCTCCTCCGAGATGACGCGATTCGACTTTGATCTCCACGTCTCCACCTTTTAACAGGTCAAGAAACCACGATGCTGCAAGGTAAGATGCTCGATCGCGAAAGAAAGGAACGCCCACTCTTCGCGGCCAAAGCATGGTCCCAAAGAGCGGGCAGATGAGACGAACGGATGATCAATCTGTGGACGGAACCAGCGGCGGTTTCCGCCCGATTGCTCCTTCGAGAGAAGGCTTGCTGCCCAATTACTGGCCGCGGATGACTCCCGGCTCTCCCCGTCCCGGCATCAAGGTCGGTTCCTGCCGCACGCGCGCCGGCTTTCCAACACTCCAGACGGGATGCTTGAAAGCGCCTTCGA
>Ga0335072_10015337_pt1 | contig 10881 bp, 11 predicted proteins | sample Lox_Sample_21_FD_206725 | JGI IMG/M metagenome (GOLD analysis project Ga0335072, IMG submission 206725) | Soil microbial communities from Loxahatchee National Wildlife Refuge, Florida, United States - Lox_Sample_2.1 | ecosystem: Environmental > Terrestrial > Soil > Wetlands | place: USA... | reverse complement strand
TCGGCGTGATCACCTACAAGATCGCGGCCCACGCGGCGGATTTGGCCAAGGGCCATCCGGGGGCGCAGGCGCGCGACGACGCGCTCAGCCGCGCGCGCTTCGAGTTCCGCTGGCAGGACCAGTTCAACCTCTCGCTCGATCCCGAGACGGCGAAGGACTTCCACGACGAGACGCTGCCGAAGGAGGCGCACAAGGTCGCGCACTTCTGCTCCATGTGCGGGCCCAAATTCTGCTCGATGAAGATCACGCAGGAGGTGCGCGACTACGCCGAGAGCGGGATGGCCGAGATGTCCGAGGCGTTCCGCAAATCGGGCGGCGAGATCTACCAGCGGCCGGAGGACCTCGACGCGCTCGCCAAGGAGTCGAACAAGGCGCTGAACGCGGCCGAGTAGGGCACGTGCAGGTACCTGCTCTCGCCTCGGCTGCCTCATCCTTCGAGACTTCCTTTCGCCTCATCCCGAGGAAACCGCCGCCGATAAGGCGTGGGTTGTCTCGAAGGAGAGGCGAAAGGAACCTCGGGACGAGGTCGACATGGCCGAGTGCGTCCGCGCCTCCGCCTTGCGCGGGCGGTCCCGAGCGCCGCAGCGCGCGCCGATGAGCGAGACTGGCCTCTTCGACGCCGCCTTCCGCGCGCGCCTCGCCGACCTCGTCGCCTGGCGCCGCGACGTGCGCCGCTTCCGCCCCGATCCCATCCCCGAGGGTGCGCTCGAGCGGCTCATCGCGCTCGCCTGCCTCGCGCCCTCGGTCGGCTTGAGCCAGCCCTGGCGTTTCGCGCTCGTCGAGGAACGAACGCGGCGCGCCGCCATCCGCGCCGAGTTCGAGCGTTGCAACAAGGCGGCACTCGACTCGTACGAGGGCGAGCGGGCCCAGCTCTATGCGCGCCTCAAGCTCGCGGGCCTCGATCAGGCGCCGGTCCATCTCGCCGTCTTCGCCGACCGGGCGACGCAACAGGGCCACGGGCTCGGCCGCGCGACCATGCCCGAGATGGCGGAATACTCGGCCGTGATGGCGATCCATACCATCTGGCTCGCGGCGCGCGCCGAGGGGCTCGGGCTCGGCTGGGTCTCGATCCTCGAGCCCGCGCGCGTCCTCGACATTCTCGAGCTCCCGCGCGATTGGCGCTTCTTGGGCTACCTCTGCATCGGCTATCCCGAGGCCGAGGACAACGTGCCGGCCCTCGAGCGCGCGGGCTGGGAGCAGCGGCGCGACCCGGCCGAGTTCATCCTGAAGCGCTGATCGGCCGCCGGCCGCAGTCCCTTTTCTCGGCGCACCTCTTTCCGGCACAGCCCTTTTCGGCACACCTCTTTCCGACCGGGCGCCCATCCCGTACCATGGGCCATGCCCTTTTACGGCGATCCTTGGCGTACTGAGTATTTCGCCGCCCATCCGGTGGCGCCGCACGTGCGCATCCCGATCACCGACGATTGGAGCTGGCAGTTCTATCCGGCCCACCGCTGGGTCTACAACAAGCTGCTGGTTGCCGAGAGCCAAGGCCTGCCCCACGGGCCGCACGGCACCGAGCCGCCTTCCTATCCCGTGTTCTCGAAGCCGATCTACAACCTGACCGGCATGGGGAAGGGGAGCTGCGCGATCGGCTCCGCGGCCGAGTATCTCGAGCGCCTCACGCCCGGCCATATGTGGATGCCGCTTCTCGAGGGACGCCACGTCTCGAGCGACGCGGCGCTGGTCGACGGCGTGCCCCATTGGTGGCGCCACACGACCGGGAAGCCCGGCCCGGGCGGCACCTTCGACTATTGGACCGTTCACGCGGCCCCCGATGCGACGCTCGAGGCCTATCTCGGCGCCTGGGTCGCGCGCCATCTCCAAAGGTTCACGGGCATCGTCAATTTCGAGACCATCGGCGGCGTCATCATCGAGTGCCATCTGCGCATGGCCGAGCAGTGGGTCGACCTCAACGGCGCGGGCTGGCTCGAGGCGGTGATCGGCCTCTACACGGAAGGGCGCTGGCGTTTCGACGACCGGCCGCGCGAGGGCTACAGCGTCGTGCTGTTCGGCCCGAACGGAAGGCGCTGGAGCTACGACATGGCCGACGTCGAGCCGTTCCGGAAGCGCCCCTCGGTCTCGACGGTCCAGATCACCTTCCAGACCGAATACGCGCCCGAGGTCCACGTCAATCCGCCCGGCGGATTCCGGCTCGCGATCGTCAATTGCTGGGATCTCGCGGCCGGCCTCGCGGCACGCGCCGACATCGCGCGCATCTTCGTGGCCGATCCGCCGGTCGTCGACGAGCCCGCCGGCGACGCGCCGATCGCGGCATTCCAGCGCGCCTGAGCCCGGCCCTCAGCGCATCGCGACGCGCTTTTCGGGAAGTGGCGGCGGCTCGGCCGCGGGCTGGGTTGCGGCCGGCGGCGCCGGAAGGTGCAGCACGAAGCAGGCTCCGCCGTCGGCCGCGTCCTCGACATGGACCGTGCCGCCATGGGTCTCGGCCACCTTGGCGACGATCGCGAGGCCGAGCCCGGCGCCGCCCACGCGCCGCGACGCGCGCCAGAAGCGGCGGAACACGAGCTCGCGCTGCTCGGGCGGCACACCCGGCCCATGGTCCGAGACGCGCAGGCTGCGGTCGGCGCCGAGCTCGATCTCGACCGTGGTGCCGCGCGGCGTATGGTTGAGCGCGTTCTCGATCAGGTTGCGGATCGCCTGGCCGAGCGCCTCGGCGTCGCCCAGGACCCAGACCGGCCGCTCGACGCCGGTCATCTCGATCGAGCGGCCCTCCTTGAGCGCCAAGGGCGCCAGCGCCGCCGCCGCGTCGATCGCGATGCCGTGCAGATCGACGCGGTCCGCGGGCGCGATGGTGAGCGTGTCGAGCTGGGCGATGCGCAGGAGCTGCCCCACGAGCCGGCTCATGGTCGCGACCTCCTGGCGCAGTGCGGTGACCGCCTTGCCGTCGCCGAGCGTGTCGAGATGGGCGCCGAGCACCGCGAGCGGCGTGCGCAGCTCGTGCGCCGCGTCGGCGGTGAATTGGCGCTGCACCTGGAAGCCGTGGTCGAGGCGCTCGAGGGCCCGATTGACGCCACGGATGACCGGCATCACCTCGGCCGGCTGGCCGTCCTCGGGGAGACGCTTCCCGGTCGCCTCCGGGCCGATCGAGGCCGCCATGCTCGAGACCTTGCCGAGCGGCCTCAGCTCGGCCCAGACCGAGAAGATGTTGACGGCGAGCAGGAGGGCGAGGAGCGGCACCAGGAGCCAGCCCACGAGATAGAAGAAATTGCTCACCAGGTCGTCGAGCAGCACGCCGTGCTGGTCGAGATTCTCGAACGCCTGGACGAGCAAGAGCTGGTCGCCGACGCGTACCGGCAGCGTCGCGCCGACGATGTGGTCGGTGAATTGCGGCGGGCCCGCGCGGAAGAAGCGCACGCCGCCGAGCGCATCCGCCGCCTGCGCCGGTGCCACGCCGAGGGTGCTCGGCAGCGAGCCGACCCAGCTGCCGACGCCGAGGATGATCTTGCCGTCGCGGTCGAGCACGCGATAGCGCACGGTCGCGACGCGGTCGTCGATGGTGATCGGCTGGCGCAGCGCGACTCCGCCCGCTTGCGTCAGCACCAGGTCCCGGGCGACGGTCTCGACCTCCTCTTGGAGGGCGCCGTGGAACATGGTCTCGGCCACGATCTGCAGGCGCGACTGCAGCACGAGCACCATGGCGGCGAGGAAAATCACGCTCACCAGCGCAAGGCGGACGACCAGGACCCGGATGATCGATGGATGGCGCTCGCTGACCATGGAGCCGTCGCCCGCCCGCGGGTGCTTTATTCCGGCGGCTGGTCGCTGAGCACGTAGCCGATGCCGCGCAGCGTGGTGACGTTGACCTGGGCGTTGAAGTTGGCGAGGCGCTTCCGGAGCCGGTGCACCAGCACCTCGACCGAGTTCGACGCCACTTCTTCCTCCGCACCGTAGAGGCTCGATTCGATCGCGTGCTTCGGCACCACGCGCCCGGCGCGGCGCAGCAGGAGCTCGAGCAGGCTGATCTCGCGCCGCGAGAGCGACACGGAAACGCCCGCGATCTGCACCTCGTGGGTCGAGGTGTCGAGGGTGAGGTTGCCCGAGGAGAGCTGCTGCCCGAGCGCGCTGCCCGGCCGGCGCAGGAGGGCGCGCAGGCGCGCGACCAGCTCCTCGGTCGCAAAGGGCTTGGCGAGATAATCGTCGGCGCCCGCATTCAGCCCGTCGACCCGGTCGCGCAGCCCGTCGCGCGCGGTCAGGATCATGGCGGGCGTGCCGTCGCCGCGCTTCCTGAGCCCCTCGATGATGGTGATGCCGTCCTCGTCCGGGAGGCCGAGATCGATCAGCAGCACGTCGTAACGCGCATTCGCGAGCGACGCTTTGGCCTCGGCCGCGGTCTCGACCGGCGACACCGAGAAGCCCGCCTGCGCCAAGCTGGATTGGAGAAACTCGGCCAGTTGCCGGTTGTCCTCGACGAGCAGCAGCCGCATCGACTCGCTCCCTGGTTCCGGTGCCGCCGGCTCGAGCGCCGGGCGGCCCCGCGCGGCCTTGGAGCCCGGGCCCCGGGCTCCGAAATCACGGCCGCTGCCCATCATAGCGCCCCTCGGCCTTGCCGTTAATGGGCACGGCGCTTTCCCGATTTCCGCCGCGAAATCGGACCCTTGCGTAGCGCGGCTTCGCGCCGGGGACGATCCCATGCTAGGATTTTCGCGCGCTTCGACGGCGATCCGGGGATGGGGCGATGCGGTCTTTCGGGCCTTTGGCGCTTTTCCTGGCGGCTTCCGGGCTTGCCGCGGGCCCGGCCTGGGCCATGCCGCGCGCGGACGCGCCGCAGCCGATCCTCCTCGCCCAGGCCGACGAGGCGAGCCAATACCAACGCGGCCCGGCCGGCGCCCAATCGCTCAATGCCGCCGTGGTCAACGCGCTCGATCTTCTCGGCTATCGCGCCGGCCCGCCGCGCGACGAGATGGACCGTACGCTGCACGCCGCGATCAAGGCGTTTCAACGCGACCAGGGGATGCCCGTCTCGGGCCGCATCTCGAAACGCCTGGTCTCGGCCCTCGCGGCCGAGCTCAACCGCCGGCATGTTTCGTTGAATGCCGGCGCCCCCGCCGCACGCCCGGGCGCTTTGCGCGCGGTCGGAAACGGGACCGGCATCGTGGTGGACGCGGTCGGGCACGTGCTCACCAATCACCACGTGGTGCGCCAATGCGCGGAGATGCGCGCGGGCAACGGGGAGCGCCTCGATCCGGTCGCGATCGATCCCGCGGCGGACTTGGCGCTGTTGAAGCTGCGTTTGGCCCATCCGGCCTACGCCACCTTCCGCGACGGCAACAATGCGCGCCCGGGCGAGCCCGTGGTGGTATTGGGATTTCCGCTCCACGGCTTTCTCGGCGCCGACGTGATCGTGACCACGGGTGCGATCAACGCGCTCGCGGGCTATCGCAACGACCGCAGCGAGATGCAGATCAGCGCGCCGACCCAGCCGGGCAACAGCGGCGGTCCGGTGCTCGATTCGTCCGGCAATCTCGTGGGCGTCGTGGTCGCGCGGCTCGAGGCGGCGAACCTGCGTACCAAGAACGCGATCATCCCCGAGAACGTCAATTTCGCCATCAACGAGGCGACCGTGCGCCGCTTCCTCGACGCGCAGCATGTGCGTTACCGGACGGCCCCCTCGGGCGCGGCACTCGCGGCCCCGGACGTCGCCGCCAAGGGAACGCCCTTCACGCTGCTCCTCGAATGCTGGGCGGCCCACCCGCTCGCGCGGGAATAATCGAATCCGGCCTTGAACCGCGTCGCGCGCTCGCGCTAAACCAGCGCCATGGCCAAGCGTCTCAAGCTTAAAATCGGAAACGTCGTGCTCACGGCCGAGCTTCTCGACACGCCGACGGCGGCGGCCCTCTACGCCGCGGCCCCGTTCTCGTCGCGCGCCCAGACCTGGGGCGAGGAGGTCTATTTCTCGACCCCGGTCTCGGCCGAGCGCGAGGCGGGCGCGCGTGCCCTGGTCGAGCGCGGCGAGCTCGCCTTCTGGGTCGAGGGCGATTCGATCGCGATCGGCTTCGGCCGCACGCCGATCTCGCGCGGCGACGAGATCCGCCTCGCCAACCCGACCAACATCTGGGGCCGGGCGAGCGAGGATGTGCGGCGCCTCAAGTCCGTGCGCGACGGCGAGCCGATCCGGGTCGAGCGGCTCGATTGACGGGTCCTGGGACGCAGCCGAAACCGGCCGAATCCCGCCATCCGGGGCGCCACGCGCGGCTTTTCATCCCGGTGGGCGCCCTCTATGCTGGGCCGCGCGACCGGGGGTGAGGCAAATGGGCGCGCGGCATCGCAATTGGCAGGACATCACGACCGAGGAATTCGCGACCCTCGACGCGGCGCGCGCGATCGCGATCCTGCCGGTGGCCGCGATCGAGCAGCACGGGCCGCATCTTTCGGTCGGCGTCGACGCGGTCATCAATGAGGGCATCCTCGCGCGCGCGCTCGAGCTCGCGCCGCACGATCTCTTGCTCCTCGTCCTTCCGGCGCAAAATATCGGGCGCAGCGACGAGCATGGCGATTTTCCGGGCACGCTTTCGCTCAGCGCCGAGACGGCGATCCGGCTCTGGAGCGAGATCGGCGCCGCGGTCGCGAAAGCGGGGGTGCGGAAGCTCGTCCTCTTCAACAGTCACGGCGGCCAGCCGCAGATCCTCGACATCGTCGGACGCGAGCTGCGCGCGCGCCACAGGATGCTCGTGGTCCAGGTCAACGCCTATCGCCTATGGGACGCGGGTGCCGCCTTCGGGCGCGCCGAGATCGAGCACGGCATCCATGGCGGCGCCGTCGAGACCTCGATCATGCTGCATCTCGCCCCCGACCAGGTGCGGCGCGAGCGCATCGCCGACTTCGCGCCGCGCTCGCTCGAGATCGCGCGCGACTACGAGCCTATCGGCGCCCATGGCCGCGTGCCGTTCAGCTGGATGACCCAGGATTTGAACGCGGCCGGTGCGTGCGGCGACGCGACCCAGGCGAGCGCCGACGTGGGTCGCGCGCTCGTCGACCAGGCGGCGCGCGCGACCGCGAAGATCCTCGTCGAGCTCGACCGCATGCCGCTCGACCTCCTCAAGGACGCGCCGCGCGCGGAGGTGCGGTCCCGATGACACCGCGCGATCCCAGGGAGACTTTGTCCATGCCGACCCACAGCTTCTCGCGCCGACGCCTGGGCGCGCTCGCGGCCCTCTTGGCGGCCTCGGCGTTCCTCCTCGCGCACCCGACGCCGGCCGCGGCCCTCGACAAGATCGTCTTCGGCACCGACTGGAAGGCCGAGGCCGAATATGGCGGCTACTATCAGGCGCTCGCGACCGGCCTCTACAAGAAGTACGGGCTCGACGTCGAACTGCGCCAGGGTGGGCCGCAGGTGAACAACAGCCAGCTGCTCGCGGCCGGCGTGCTCGATTTCGCGATCTCGTCCAACACGTCGGTGGCGCTCAATTTCATCGCCAACGACATTCCGATGGTGACGGTCGCGGCGTTCTTCCAGAAGGATCCGGCCTGCCTCATCTCCCACGCCGGCACCGGCAACGACACGTTCCAGCAGATGAAGGGAAAGCCGATCCTGATCTCGAGCGACACGCGCGAGGGCTGGTGGCTGTTCCTCAAATCGAAGTTCGGCTATTCCGACAGCCAGATCCGGCCCTACACGTTCAACATGGCGCCGTTCCTCGCCGACCCGAACGCGATCCAGCAGGGCTACGTGACCAGCGAGCCCTATATCCTCGCCAAGACCGGCGCGACCGTCGTGGTCAACCTGATCGCGACCGCCGGCTGGCCCTCCTACGGCAACATGATCACCACCTCGGCCAAGATGATCCACGACCGTCCGGATGTCGTGCAGCGCTTCATCAACGCCTCGATCGAGGGCTGGTACAGCTATCTCTACGGCGACCCGGCGCCGGCCAACGCGCTCATCAAGAAGGACAACCCCGACATGCCCGACGACGTGATCGCGAACGGCATCGCCATGCTCAAGCAATACGGCATCGTCGATTCGGGCGACGCGGTCCTGATGGGGATCGGCGCCATGACGCCCGAGCGCGTCGCGAAGCTCTACAAGATCATGGCCGACGCGGGCATCTACAAGAAGGACCTCGACTGGCGGAAGGGCTTCGATTTCGACTTCGTCGACAAGCGCCACGGAGTCGAGATGCGGCCGAAGAATTAGCGGGTGCCGGGGTGGCGGACCCGATCTCTGCGGCGCCCGGAGCGGCTGAGACGCCCATCGTCGCGCTCGCGGGCGTGGGCAAGACCTATTCGAGCGGGCTGGTCGCCCTCGCGAACGTCTCGATCGCGGTGAGGGCGCGCGAGTTCGTGACCCTCTTGGGCCCGTCGGGCTGCGGCAAATCGACCATCCTCCGCCTCGTCGCGGGCCTCGGGACCTTGAGCGCCGGGCGCATCGACTGGCCAAGCGAGGCGGGCGACCCGGCCGGCCTGGCCGCGCGGCGGAAGCGGCGCAACATCGGCTTCGTGTTCCAGGAGCCGACCCTCATGCCTTGGGCCACCGTGCGCGACAACGTCTATCTCCCGCTCCGGCTCGCGCGCGAGCCGCGCGAGGCCGCGCGCGCGCGGGTCGACGAGGCGATCGCCCAGGTCGGCCTCGACGGCTTCGAGGACTCCTACCCGCGCGAGCTCTCGGGCGGGATGAAGATGCGCGTCTCGATCGCAAGGGCACTCGTGACGGGACCCGAGCTCTTGTTGATGGACGAGCCCTTCGCGGCCCTCGACGAAATCACGCGCTTCCGCCTCAACAACGACCTCCTGCGCCTTTGGCAGCGGCGCCGGCTCACGGTCGTGTTCGTGACCCATAGCGTCTACGAATCGGTCTATCTCTCCGAGCGCATCCTGGTCATGTCGGGCCGGCCCGGCCGCGTGGTCGAGGAGATCAAGGTGCCGACCCCCTATCCGCGCGACGAGGTCTGGCGCAACTCCGCCGACTATGGCGCGTTGTGCGCGGCCACCAGCGCCGCCCTTGCGCGCGCGAGCGCGGGAACGGGCCAAGCTGAGCGGGCGACGCGGGCCGCGTCATGAGCGAGCTTCCGAGCTTCGATCCCGAGCCGGTGCGCGCCGAAGGGGGCGGCCACGCGGCCCTCGCCCTCAAGATCGCGGCGCCGATCGTGGTCGGCATTCTCATGCTCGCGGGCTGGCAGGAAATCGTGCGCCATTACGCGATCCCACCCTACATCCTGCCCGGCCCGCTCGCGATCGCGCGCACGCTCGTCTCGGATTGGCCGACGCTCTCGGGCTCGCTCTGGATCACGCTCGAGAACACGGGGCTCGCCTTCCTCGCCGCCGCGATCGGCGGCCTCGCGATCGCGATCCTCTTCGCCCAGTCGCGCATCGTCGAGCTCAGCCTCTTTCCCTATGCCGTGATTCTCCAGGTGACGCCCATCGTCGCGATAGCACCCTTGATCATCATCTGGGTGCGCGACACCCAGCTCGCCTTGCTCATCTGCGCCTGGATCGTCGCCTTCTTCCCGGTGGTCTCGAACACCACCCTCGGCCTCAACAGCGCCGACCACAATCTCCTGAACCTGTTCCAGCTTTACGGCGCGTCGCGCAGCCAGACGCTGTTCCTTTTGCGCCTCCCGGCGGCAATGCCCTATTTCCTCGGCGGGCTCAGGATCAGCGGCGGCCTGGCCCTCATCGGCGCCGTGGTGGCGGAATTCGTCGCCGGCACCGCGGGCTCGGCCTCGGGGCTCGCCTACCGCATCCTCGAATCGGGCTACCGGCTCAACATCCCGCGCATGTTCGCGGCCCTGGTGCTGGTCTCGCTTGCGGGCGTCGCGATTTTTCTCGTGCTCACGCTTCTCCAATGGCTGATGCTGCGGCGCTGGCACGAGAGCGCCGTGCGGCGCGAGAACTGAGCCATGGTCGAGGCCGCGACCATCCTGGTCTATTCCGGACTCGAGCTCACGGGCGACGGCTTCATGAAGATCCCGTTCCTGCGCGCGATCCGCGCCTCCTGGCCAAGCGCGCGCGTGACCTGGCTCGCGGGGCAGGGGAAGTCGGTCTACGCCTCGACCCTCAAGCCGCTGGTCGAGACCTATATCGACGAGGTGATCGAGGACGCCCATATCGGCTGGCACGTTCACGAGCTCTTGACGCGCCCGCTCGCGCCGCGCCGCTTCGACCTCGTGATCGACACCCAGCGCCGCGGCCTCACCACGCTCATCCTGCGCCGCATTCGCCACGGTACCTTCATCGCGGGCACCGGCGGATTCCTCTTTTCCGACTTGAAGCCCGCGGGGAAATACCGGAAGCCGCCGGCCCTGGTGCCGCAACTGCTCGATCTCGTACGCGTGGCGCTCGGGCGCGAGCCGGGCTTCGCCCCGCCGCCGCCCCTGCCGGCGCGCTTCGATGCGGCCGCGCGCGCGCTGTTGCCCGAGGGGACGCGTTATGTGGGATTGGCGCCCGGAGCGGGCGGGAAATACAAATGCTGGCCGCGCGACCGGTTCGCTGCCCTCGCGCGCCACATCCAGACGCTCGGCGTGCGCGTGGCGTTCATCCTGGGGCCGCAAGAGCCGGGTTGGGACGCCGAGCTCGGCGCGGAGGTTCCCGGCGCCTTGTTCCCGCTCCAGGATTCCCGCGTGGCCGACGAGGTGCGCCGCTCGCCGCTCTTCACCATGGCGGTCGGACGGCGCATGGCGCTCGTGGTCGCGAACGACAGCGGCACGTCCCACATGCTGGCCGCCGCCGATACGCCGCTCGTCTCGCTTTTCGGCCCGTCGCCGCCCGCGAAATTCGCGCCTCTCACGCCCGACTTGACGGTGCTGCGCGCCCAGGACTTCGCGCCCGACTCGTCCGCCATGGAGGCGATCCCGCTGGATGCGGTCGCGGCTGCGGTCGAGCGCAAGCTCGCCGCGGGAGGCGCCAGAGTCTAAGGGCGGCGCC
>Ga0335072_10015336_pt1 | contig 10882 bp, 13 predicted proteins | sample Lox_Sample_21_FD_206725 | JGI IMG/M metagenome (GOLD analysis project Ga0335072, IMG submission 206725) | Soil microbial communities from Loxahatchee National Wildlife Refuge, Florida, United States - Lox_Sample_2.1 | ecosystem: Environmental > Terrestrial > Soil > Wetlands | place: USA... | reverse complement strand
ACCGACTCAGCATCGCGCTCGCAGGAACGAAACCTCTCCTACGGACGCTCACCGTCCACCGAAGCTAGGACTTGCGCACGCCAGCGACAAGTAGCCGACCCCTCGCCCGATCGCGAGCACGGACGCTGCTCACAGCGCTGTGCGCGCTCGCCTTCTACCTCAGCGCATCGCCTCCTGCCCACGCGCTTCGCATCCGCGTCTCAGCGGACCGCGTGGTGCGTTTTCTCCAAGAAGACCAGAACACGGATGGCGGCTTCGGAGGGCTGCCCAACACACCATCTAACAGCGACTTCTCCGCGTGGGTAGCGCTCGCTCTCGCTGCTGCGGACATCAACCCCAAAATCCAACGAAAGCCAGGCGGCACCGACCTCTACAGCTACCTCCTGGCGCACGCCAACGAACTCACGTTCACGACCGACTTCGAGCGCGTGCTGATTGTCGTCAATGCTGCCGGCGGCGACCCGCACGACTTCGCTGGCACCGATCTCGTCGCGAAGATCCTCGAACGCGAGATACACGAACCCGCCGGTGGCATCGCCTTTCCGCACGAAGCCAACTCGAACCGCGCCGGGATGAACGACACCATCTTTGCCGTCCTCGCCCTCGTCCCGATCCACGAACCGGCGATCCAGACGATCGTTCAAGAAGCGACCATCTGGATCGAACACGAGCAGAACGCCAACGGCAGCTGGCCCTCTCTGTGCCCCAAGACCGTCGCCGGTTGTCACCCCCTCGGCAAAGAACCTCTCGGAAACGCCGACATGACCGCCGCGGCCATCGAGGCCCTGAACGCGGCCGGCCACCACAGCACACCGGCACAGGAAGAGGGACTTCACTTCCTTCACGAAACCCAGGTTGGAAGCGAAGGCGGCTTTAGCGAACAGGCCGGGGAAAGCGAAGCCAACACCGGCTCTACCTGCTGGGTGCTACAGGGAATCTGGGCGGCCGGCCAAAACCCCGAAACATGGAAGCCGGGCGGCATCGACCCGCTCACCTACCTGGAACGGCTACAGCAACCCAGCGGCGAGATCCCCTGGAGACGAGCAGGGGCAGAAACAGAAAAGAACGCAGTGTGGATGACCTCCTACTGCGGTCCCGCCCTCATGGGCGTCGCGCTCCCCATTCCCGAAGCTCCTTCCGAACCGTCCGTGCTCGAACCGTATGAACCCGCATCAGGCAACGGCGGCGAAAACGTACAGAGCGGCAGCGGCGTGGATGCTGGCGGCGGCGGTGAGGGCGCGCCGCTGTTCAGCCGCCCACAGCGCGAAAGCAAGGGCCACACCCCAGGAGGCGCACGCGTACTCGCCAACAAGGCAAGCCGCAAGCCCACCAAACACCGGCGCAATCCCGGCCCACCCCGAAAGCGCCCGACGCCCACCCTCCAACACGAAGCAGCGGAACCCGAACCTTTGCACGGCGAAGACGGCGCCGGAGGCCAGGCGGGGAAGACCGCGCACCTCTCGGTCCCGCCTTCCGCAGCCAAGGACGCCAGCGACCTCCAGGAGGTCACGGGCATCCCGATCGCCTCCTTTCACGCGGACGCCCTCGAACCCGGTGCGCCAGGTCTTCGCGGTGCCGGCGCGAAGCCGGCATCCCCGGCGCTGGCAATAGCGATCGCCGGCCTCGCGCTCGTACTCGTGCTCAGCGGCTCCGCCGTCGAGCGCAACAGGCCACGTGTGACCCCATGACTCTCCCGATGGCAACGGACGACATCGCCGAAGCGCTCGCAAAAATCGCCTCGTCACTGCGCACGCCCGTGTTGGTGCTCGCGCTGCTCGCTCTCCTGCTCTGCGCGTGGGAGGCCGGACGCTTCCTCACCGAGTACTGGACCCGGATGCGCGCCGGACGCGACTCGTTGCGCCGCTTGCTTGCCGCAACTATCGTCTCACCCCAGCAAGCTGGCGCTCTATCGGTCAAGGCCCCTGGGAAGCTCTCCGGACAGGCACTGCTCGCCATTGGCGGAGCCGTCGCCGCTGGGAGGCCAGCGGACATCGACCGGGTACTCGCCGACTACGAGCTCGCCGTCCAGCGGACACTCGACCGTACCCGCATTCTCGTGCGCGCCGGACCAGCACTCGGTCTGATGGGCACGCTGATTCCGCTCGCCCCGGGCCTCGCCGCGCTCGGCAAAGGCAACGTCGCGACGCTTGCCACAGACCTGCGCACAGCGTTCGCAGCCACAACGGTGGGCCTGCTCGTTGGGACCGTCGCATTCGCCATCACGCTCATCCGCACCCGCATGTACTCAGAAGACCTAGCCGATCTCGAGCGGTCGGCGCCCGCCGGGTCATCACCAGTGGGCGCACCCGCAGCGAACGGGCCATCCACGATCCCGCTACCAGACCCCATCCCGCAAAGCGCCGGACCATCAGGGAGTCCGCAACCACCGATCGCGGAGGGCGGGCCATGAGCCGCACAGGTCTCGGCCGACACATTCCGGCCGGCGACGCGATCGGAGATCCGCTCGACGGGCTAGTCAACCTGTTCGACATCGGGGTCGTTCTCGCCGTTGCATTTCTGATCGCCGGCCTCGGCCTCACGCTCAACACCACGAAGCACATGCTGCAGAAGCGCGCGCCAAGCGCCCAAAGCCAGCAGTCACTCCCAACACCCACCGGCACACCGTCCAAGACCGGACGCGGTGAAGCCATCGGCACCGTGTTCCGTCTCGCCAACGGGCAGCTCGTCTACGTCAAACAAAAACCCAAGCCATGACGCTTGCGTCGATCACTCAAGAAGGATGTGAACCATGCACGTAAGAAGATTCCACGCCAAACGCGGAGCCCTGGCCCTCACGGTCGGGTTGCTGGCGCTGCTCGCGGTTCCGCTGTCGGCGCTTGCCAACTCGACCGTCAAAGTGATGGTCGTTGGCAAAACATCGATGCTGCTGACACCGACCACCGTCGAAATTGGCACCGGATCGACCGAAGCGACAACCTGGAACGAAGTCGGATCAATGCCTAACTCCTGTCCCGACAACACCGCCTACCAGGCGATCGAGAAGGCCGTAAAAGGCAACTGGGACCGTGAACTGTTCGTGAGCACGATCCTGGGCGAAAAAATCAACTGGGAACCAAACGAAGAATACTGGGCGATCTACTTCGACAACAACTACGGCGAATGGGGCGTCTGCTCCCAAACCATGAAAACAGGCGACACGCTGCTGATGCAGGCCGTCGTATCCGGCCCCGAATCGGAAGGCTGGGTGCCGCAGTCCATCCCGATCGAACTCGCGCTCGTCACGCCCTCGAACGGCGAAGTCAAAAAAGGCAACACGCTCACCGTGCACGTCACCGAGTGGAAACCCACCACGACCATCGGCACCGAAGAACCGGAAGGCTCCGGGCACTGGGTGATCCCGCCCAGCGAACACCTCAACGCGGCCGGCTACACCGTCAAGGTAGGCGAAGCAAGCGCCGTAACCAACTCGGCCGGTGAAGCCACGCTGACGCTGAAAACCGCCGGCAAATTCAACGCCGAAGCAAGCGTGCCCGGAAGCACGAAAAACTACAGCCGCAGCGCACCCGTCCCAGTGTGCGTCTTCAAAGCCGGCGAAACCTGCTGATCCAGCGGCACGGCGTCGGGGCGAGCCCAGGCCAAAAGCTGGGCTCGCCAGCGTCGTGACGGGCACCGAATGGGCGCGGACGGCAAACAGCGGTGGGAGTCGTGCCGCAGCGCAAATAGTCAGCGACCTGACCCCGTAGCGAACCGTGCGCGCCGGCAAGCCAGGTGGCCGACGCGCACGCCTACGGGCGCCACGCCCACCCCAGCTCCACCAGCGACCGGGGTGGAGTGCCCACCGCGCCGGTAGAGTTCGCGCGCCCGATGAGCGAACAGGTTCCCTACGCCAACTACCAGTACGAGATCTACCTGCGCGGCAGCATGGGCGGGCAGCGACCGGCGCGGCCGCTCGACTGGCGGCGCCTGGAGCAGGACGCCTACCAGCTGCTCGCGGATGGCCCGAGTGGCTACATCTCCGGGGGCGCCGGCCGTGGCAGGACGATGCGCGCCAACCGCGACGCCTTCGAGCGCTGGCGGATCGTGCCGCGGATGCTGCGCGACGTCTCCCAGCGCACCCTCGCCCGCACGGTGCTCGGCAACGAGCTTCCCGCGCCGGTGCTGCTGGCGCCGATAGGAGTGCAGACGCTGGCCCACGCCGAAGGGGAGCTCGCGATGGCGCGCGCCGCCGCCGAGGTGGGGGTGCCGTTCGTGGCGAGCACCGCCGCCTCGCACACCATCGAGCAGATCGCCGAGGCCGCCGGCCAGCTGCCGCGCTGGTATCAGCTCTACTGGCCCCGGGACCGGGATCTCGCCCGCAGCTTCGTGGAGCGCGCCGAGCGTGCCGGCTACAGCGCGATCGTGGTGACCCTCGACACGTGGCTGCTGGGCTGGCGACCGGCGGACCTCAGCAACGGCTTCCTGCCGTTCCTGTGGGGCGAGGGCAACGTCAACTACCTCCAGGACCCGGTCTTTCGCGCCCTGCTGCCGGCGCCGCCCGAGGAGGACATGCAGGCCGCGATCGGCCAATGGGCGTGGCAGTTCGCCAACCCCTCCGTCACCTGGGGGGATCTCGCGTTCCTGCGCGAGTGCACCGAGCTGCCGATCGTGTTGAAGGGCATCCTCCACCCCCACGACGCCCGCCTGGCGGTTGAGCATGGCGTGGAGGGCGTGCTCGTGTCCAATCACGGCGGACGCCAGGTGGACGGCGCCATCGGCGCCCTGGACGCGCTCCCGGGCGTGGTCGACGCCGTGGAGGATCGCTGTGAGGTGCTCTTCGACAGCGGCATCCGCTCGGGCGCCGACGCCCTGAAGGCGCTCGCCCTAGGCGCCCGCGCCGTGCTCCTCGGCCGCCCTTACGTCTGGGGCCTCGCCCTTGGCGGCGCCCCGGGGGTGGTGGAGGTGCTGCGCTCGTTCCTCGCCGACCTCGATCTGGCGATGGCGCTCAGCGGCTACGCCTCGATCGACGAGGTGGGACCCGAGACGCTTGTGGCGCAGCCCTGAGCTCTGGGCGCGAGCGGCCGGCCGCTACGGAGAAGCTCATCGTAGGTGCGGGTGGTCCTTGCCAGCCAGCTCGCTCAGCCGCCGCAGAATCACGCCCTGCTCCTCGGCTTCTTGCGGTGTGAGCAGAGCGTGTGAGCGCCGGAGGTCGGCGAGAGCCGCGGCCGTCGTGGACCAGTCCACTTCACGGCACCACGCCTGGGCCCGGCTGAGGGCTCTGATCAAGGGACCGGGCGCTCCATTTCGGGAGAGGGCTCGCAGCGCCTGGAGGTAGTCGTCGCGGAACACGATCGGGATCATCAACCGCTGCTGGCCCGCCGCGGTGAGGGCGGCGTTCGCGAGCGCCCGCGCCACCCGGCCGTTGCCGTCGCCGAAGGGATGCACCTCCGAGACGAGGAACATGAGGAACACCGCACCCGGGAAGCCCGGCTCGAGGCCCGTGTAGAGGTCAAAGCCTCGTCGCAGGGTGCCCCGCACCCTGGCGGGCGCCACGAACTCGGTGCCGCCGGCTCGGTTGGCTGAGGCCTTGAGCTCGCCGGGTCGCTGCTGTGGGCGCATCGACATGATGCGCGCGTGGGCGAGTTTCAGGAGCGCGAGCAGGTTCTCCGGGCTCGACGGCGTTCGTGATCTGAGCGAGGGATCCGTGATCAGATCGAACGTGCCGAGCACGTCGTGGGCGTCCTCGGGGCGGTCTATCGGCAGGACGCCGTCGAACACGATCGCCTCAGCCTCCCGCACCGTGAACTCGGTGCCCTCGATGAAGTTCGAGAAGTAGGCCTCGAAGAACGAGAACGTCGGACCCTCGCCGCGCGCGGGTCGCTCGGCGGCCACCTCGCGATGGAGGGCCGCAAACAGCGTCTCGAAGAGCAGCAGTCGGTCCTCGTCCCACGCCTCGCGGGTGCGGGCCGCGCGGGCCAGGTCGCTCGACAAGGATGCATCGCAAGTGCCGAGCAACGTTTCGATCAGAGCCGAGAGGTCTTCGAGCTCCGCCAGGCGGTCGAGCTCGCCGGCGACCTCCCGGGCGGCGTCGCGCAACCGGTTGAGCTCCTGCTCGCCGCGATTGGCGAGCAACATCTCGAGCTGCGCCTCGAGCTCGCCGCGCGTGAGCGTTCGGCGCGTTCCCGATCTCGCGCGCGCTGGGCGCATGTTGTCCAGGAACCGTCGCGGCCAAGAGCTGAGGTGGAGCCCGCTCCCCATGTAGGGCTGGTCGCCGGCGACGGGCCCAGCGCCGGCCCGGCAGTTCAGCACCAGGCCCGGCAGCCTCACCAGCCGCGAGGAGCGCGCGCACAGGAACACCGAGCCCTCTGGGCCGACGGGTCTCGCCTCGAAGGCGGTGCGGTCCACGATCACCGCTCCCGGGAAGTAGCCCCGGGCGACGTCCGACCACCGGCGGCGCATCACGGTCTCCAGCGGGTCGTCGAGATTCTTGGTGTACAGCCGACCCGTCACATGCCGGACCCTTCCGGCACGCATAAGCGAACGCACTGCCCGGGAGGTTGCGGTGGAGCTGAAGAACACCTCCCCCTGGTCGTCCAGCGAGAACCGTGTGGTAGCGGTCATTGAGAACCTGGAAGTGGCGATATCGTCGCCATAAGCGGCTCTTGTGCGTGATAATCCTCGTGTAGATAGTCCAAATGCCTACAGAGTAGCACTACCGGAGAGATGTAGCTGTGCCACGGACGTTATCCGTAAGATATCGCGCTAGACGCATGAAAGCGAGCTGGTGGTCCCTACCGGCGGACACGCTCGGCGCCTCGAGGATCGTCTCGGGCTACCACTCAGCGAGACTGACGCCGATCTCGTGGGCACCGGTCTGGTCGGCTGACCACGAAGACCGACGCCGGACGCCGCCTCGTGCCGATCCTCGACGGCGCCCAGCGAGCGCTGGAGGAGCTCTACGCGACCGCTCCCGACACCTCCGACGAGGCGCCTGTGTTCACCACCGTCGCGTCGAGCTCCGGCCGCGACGGCCAGCCCCGTCCCGCCGGCCGGCCTCTCTGCCCGCGGATGGTCAGCCGCGTCTTTCGCCGCTACGCCGACCGCGCCGGCCTGCCCGCGAGCGTGCGTCTGCACGACCTGCGCCACACCGCCATCACCAACGCCATCGGCCAGGGCGAGGACATCCTGCTCGTGGCCGCCTTCGCCGGCCACGCCAAGACCTCCACCACCGTCGACGTCTATGGCCACCTGATGCCCGAGCGCGTGCGCGACGCTGCCCAACGCATGCGCTCCGTCACCGCCCTCACCTGAGCGGCGTCTCGACAGCCCTGCGACACCGCAGGTCGAGCCTCGATCATGGCGAGCCGGCGTTCGGTTGGCGTCGGACCCATGTGCTGAACTACTCGGCCCGCAGAGACGCACGCGCGACCGACGAGGAGCCATGCAGATCGGACTGGACAGCTTGATCGACCCGGCGCTGGCCCCACACGTCAAGGCGAGCCGCGACCTCAACGCCGCGTCGAGCGCCAGCGGCGGCAGTCAGTCGCCGCCCGATCCGAGCACCCCGGAGGGGCTGCGGGAGGCGCGCGTCAGCCTTCCCGTCCCGGAGATCTCGACCGGGCCGCCGGCTGAGGAGCTCCTGGCGGAGGCCGCCGGCCGGCAGGTGCCCGTGAGGATCCTCGCTCCCGAGAGCGGCACGCCGCGAGGGGTCTATCTGAACATCCACGGCGGCGGCTTCTATCTCGGGGGGGCGGCACGGGGGGATGCTCGCAACCGCCGTCTCGCCGAGTCTCTCAGGATCGTGGTGGTGAGCGTGGACTATCGGCTGGCCCCCGAGCATCCCTGGCCGGCGGCCCCCGACGACTGCGAGACGGCCGCCCTGTGGCTCCTGAACCAGGCCGCGACACGCTTTGGCGCCACCCGCCTGGCGATCGGCGGCCCGTCGGCGGGGCCACCCTGGCCATCGCCACACTCCTGCGACTCCGCGACCGCGGTGTGGTCGAGTCCTTTGTCGGCGCGGTCCTGCAATTCGGCAGCTATGACCTGAGTGGGCAGACGCCCGCCGGCCGCCGGCTCGCCGACGAGTTCTTCATCCAGGCCTATGCCGGCCACGTCGCCGACCGCACGAACCCCGACATCTCACCCCTCTATGGCGACCTGCGTGGCCTGCCTCCCGCCCTGGTCGTCGTGGGGAGCTTGGACATGATGCTCGAGGACAACCTGGTCATGGCCGCCCGCCTGTCCGCCGCCGGCGGCGAGGTGGACGTGCGCGTCTACCCGGAGTCTCCTCACGGCTTCACCTCCCTCCCAACCCCCATGGCCGCCGCCGCGGTGAGCGACATCGGGTCGTGGCTCAACCGCCGCTTCCTCGGCCCCTAGCGCTCTGGTGTCCGGAGTCGATCGCTAGCGTCCGCTGCCTCCTCTGGCATCTGGTCGGAGTGCTCGCCGATATGGGGGACGCCTCGGCGCATCTCCTGCTTGCCTACCCGCCATGCAAAGCGCGAAACGGCTCAGGTCGCGCCGCTCGGCGGGGCCCGCTTGTTCGTCGCCGCAAGGATGTTGGGGTGTAGGCCTCGCTGCTTGCCCATCCGCCAAGCGGGTAGAAGAACCCCACGTGCGCCTGTTGTCCCGCGAGTCCCAGGGAGGCCAGCCATGAAGATCGACTATTTCTTGTCAAGCGAGGAGTTCAACCCGCGCGAGCTGGTCAGGCAGGCGCGCATGGCGGAGGAGGCCGCGCTCGATGTCTTGCGGCGAAGCTCACCTCGTGCTCAGCCAATGATGTCTCGAGCGGGCATCCGCACAGAGGCGCGTCGCGCGCGCTCGATCATGCGCGCGCACATGAGAGATCAGCTCGATCGGAGGTAAGAGATGCCGCCTCGAGGAGTGGAGAAAGGCAGTAAGCGAGAGCGCCAGTACGAGCACATCAAGGACAGTGAGCGCAAACATGGCGCATCGCTCTCGCGTGCCGAGGAGATCGCTGCCCGCACCGTCAACAAGGAACGTGCTCGCCAGCCCCAACGGTGGGCCTGTACCCAACCGGGACCGGTGCAAACGAAATGAGCACGCCGGCCGCTCGTTTGCTCCAAAGCGTTTCGGGTAGACGACAGCCAGGCGAACGTCAGGAGGTAATTGTGATAGCGCTCATCGTATTGCTCTTGTTGGTGGCCCTATTTGGCGGCCTCGGATTCGCCGCCCACGTGCTCTGGCTGGTGCTGCTCGTCGCCGTTGCGCTGTGGCTGCTCGGCTTCTTGGTTGGCGGCGTAGACGCTGGATTGGGACGCCGGCGCTGGTATCGCTGGTAGCGCTCGCCATGGCCCGGCCGCGCTAGCTGCTCCTCGCGATCCGTTGGTGATCCGCGCGGTGCGCAGGAAGCGGTTGGGCGTGGCTTCCTCCAGCGAGAGGTTCTCGATGGTGCTGCTCTGCTATCTGAAGGCGGCATGTCTCTCGCCGACGAGGCCCTGCTCGACAATCCCGCGTACTCGGCCCTCTGCGGGCCTCACGCACGGTTTGCCGAGGCTCGTGGGCGCGTGCGCAGATATCAGCCCGACGTCGCGCCGTTCCTCGGTCTACCCTCCTCGCCGTCCGCGCAGGACTGGCGGGACGCCGCCGGCCTCGTCGCGCCCGGCGCCTACGCGGCCGTCCGACACGCTGGCGGCGACATCCCCGACGGCTGGCTGGCGGTCGACGGGTTCGATCTGGTGCAGATGGTCGAGGAGCACGCCACCGGGGCCGCCTGCCCGGAGGCCATCTCGCTGGGCGCCGCCGATGTGCCCGCGATGCTCGAGCTCGTCGCCCAGACCCAGCCGGGGCCGTTCTTTCCCCGGACCATCGAGCTCGGCGACTACCTCGGAATCCGCCGCGACGGGGCTCTCGTGGCGATGGCCGGCGAGCGGTTTCGGCTGGAGGGCTGGACGGAGATCAGCGCCGTGTGCACCAGCCCCGGCCATCGTGGTCAGGGACTTGCCTCGCAGCTCATCGGCGCCCTGATGGCGGGCATCCTGCGGCGCTCCGAGCGCGCGTTCCTGCATGTGCTGAGCGCCAACACCGGGGCCATCCGGCTCTACGAGGAGCTTGGCTTTCGCGTGCGCCAGACCGCCACCATCACCGTGGTGATGCGCCCGCCGCCTCCGGACGCTCAGACGTAGACACACCTCCAACGGGCTCACTTAGCGATCCTAAGTGTATACTTAGCTCCCCGAGCGAGGGAGGAGCCGAGCGATGGCGTCGAGGTCTATGGAGAGGAGCGCCGCCCTGCAGCTCGCGCAGCGGGCGCTGCTTCCGGGCAGGAGCTTCCTCGAAGAAGTGGGGGAGATGATGCTGTTGACGGCTCGAACCGTCGCTTCCGCTCTGAGCCCTCCCTATCCCTACGGCGAGGAGTTCGTGTCGCAGTTCCTGTTCGTGCTGCGCCTCGTGTGGTTCCCGCTGCTGGTCACCACCGTGGCCATCAACTACGGGGCGCCGGGATTGCAGGCGGCTAACTTCCTGCGCCTGTTCGGCGCCGTCGACCGGCTGGGCGGCTTCTTCGTGCTCGCCGCGGTCCGCGAAATCGGCCCCCTGATCACCTCCATCGTGCTGGCGGGGATAGCCGGGACCGCGATCACGGCGGACCTGGGGGCGCGCAAGATCCGGGAGGAGCTCGATGCGTTGCAGGTGCTGGGCGTGGACCCCGTCAAGAACCTCGTGGTGCCCAGGTTCCTCGCGCTGATGCTGATCACGGGCCTCTTCGACCTCTACGCCCTGCTGTTCGGGATCTTCGGCGGCATTCTCGCCGCCCTCGTCACCGGTCAGCCATTGGGGCCCTTCTGGGCCACCCTGTTCGCCAACGCCACGTCAACCGATCTGTGGGGGTCGGTGCTGAAGACCACCCTGTTCGGGGCCATCATCGCGATCGTCTGCTGTTACAAGGGCATGACCGCATCCGGGGGCGCGGAGGGCGTGGGCAGGG
>Ga0335072_10015334_pt1 | contig 10882 bp, 13 predicted proteins | sample Lox_Sample_21_FD_206725 | JGI IMG/M metagenome (GOLD analysis project Ga0335072, IMG submission 206725) | Soil microbial communities from Loxahatchee National Wildlife Refuge, Florida, United States - Lox_Sample_2.1 | ecosystem: Environmental > Terrestrial > Soil > Wetlands | place: USA... | reverse complement strand
GTGATGCCTGTCTGTGAATTCGGTCTTCGGGAGCTTTGAACAGGAGGATGAGCAGTTGCTTATCTTTGCATCATTCAATTACGCACCCCGATAGCCACAGCGATGGACTCCAACAACTTCATAGCAAACTCATGCAGCTCTTCTTGAATGGCTTGTATCTGATCTCGATTCTCAGACAAGACGGGCGGGAGCTCGGCAGCATGTTTTGCCTCGTCGTCGATCCACTTGTTTATGGCGAAAGCTTCCCGTGGATCGGTCTTCCTTCTTTTCACGCGGTCACCATCGTGGACTTGGCTCCTCCTTTCCCTACAGCCAGTGCCAATCAGAAACGGAAGCCATGCTACTGGGAGATCCCTCTGCTTACGAATAACTTCGAACCGTCCTGTAGTATCCTGCATTTTGGGAGGGCACGTACGGAGTTCGCGCTTTTATGTTGTCAGATTGAGCGAAGAACGCTTTCTCCTATCGTATTTTCGTCATTAACGTTTTTGGAGCCTAAACAGTCTCCGGTGCTCACAAGGCTAAAGATGCCGTCTATGTGCTCTTGAGGTATGCCATGGTTTTTGATGTAGAAGAAGCCTGGGGGCTCATGTTAATAAGACACCTGTGGGACGACGATGAGGTCCGAGTACCCCACTTAGTACATGCTTGAAAAAGCTCGTCAGCTACTGCACCAGGGTTCTGTGAGGCCTTTTTCAAGTCAATTATGGGAAGATCGTCGGATGACATGTTCTACTTGAGGTGAAACCGAGAACGGACGATCTGTCGTAGAATCAAACGCCCCATCCCCAAAACGGCTTTGATTACGATCTGACTCAACGGGTGGCAAAAAGGCAACCACCAGGCATGCACTTTTCAGACTCTTCATCTCTACGAAAGTCCCAATTTTTCATACAACATCTGTAGCCGGTACCGTAAAGGCCTGGACACGACGCTGTCACCAAGAAGTCACGATGGCGCAGCGGCACCCCTACACAGACATTTCTGGCCTGCTTGTGCCAATGTTTTCTGGTGGTCCAGATGAATACGGACACGAGATTGTCCCTCCAGCTCCTTTGGCGTTTGATAGGGTGAATGAAGGACGAGCGCCAAAGTCGAATGCTCCCCTTCTTAGCCTGCCGCTCGAAGTGTTGGGCCATATATCGGACTCTGTGTCGCGAGACTCACTCGCCGCCTTTGCCCTGGTCAACACAGACTGCCGCCAACTTGCCCGATCTCGCCAATTTGCAAGCATATTACTAGACTACAGCGATGCTTCCTTGGGCCTTATTAAGAAGCTTCTGAATGAAGGCCTAGAACGGCGCGAGAGCGACAATAATTTGACCCGTACTCCCTCCCTTGGAGCCTGTATACGGCGAATCGTAAGTCCCTCCCTACGGCGGATAACAAGTAGGTGACTACTTGGGTTCTTCGAGAACGACATCCTCCCGACCTTGCTTTCTCATCGTTTCGCAAGTTCTACCTCGCCTGAAATCATCGCTAACTATACGGCGCACGCAGACAATCGCAACAAGTCGTGAGTGGCTGTCCCGCCGCCACGGCATCGGATTTGCGACTCTTCAACCGCTCGGAGAAACCGAAAGGACAGAACGACTCGAAGATGCCGGTCGCGTGTTCTTCAAACTCTACATCCCAAGCATCCAAGCTGTACTTTGTGAATCGCTGCCCCATCTCGAACTACTGGACTGGGAAGACAAGATTTCCATGCCGCCCTCGATGTACACAGCTCTCGCCTGCTCACCCGTTCAGCACTTGAAACTGTACCGTGTCAGGGCCGACGAAGAATTCGAAGTCAGCTTACCCCCCTCAATCGCAGCACCTAGATGGCCGCTCCGTACACTCTATCTGGAGCTTCTCTGGAACTTTATTGCTCCTGCCAAAGGCAGTACGTCTCGCCTGTGTGCCAGTATTCTCAGACTCTGCGCTTCCACTCTGGAATCATTGGTCTGGATCTCGTTCCCGGGGGGGCATGACGAAGCACACTCCTTAGGACTCGAACCACCGACCTTTCCGGCCCTACGCGTTCTCAAGCTCGGGAACTTCACCTTTGCAGATTCCTCCGTGCTCGACGCACTTATAAGCGCACCGGGCGCACGCTGCCATCTCCACACGCTGTCCGTCGACACAGAGGCCAACGAAATATACTCTCAATTCTTTGAACGGCGAGGAGCGATCCCATCCCTCGAAACCTTCATCTGGGACACATTCAATATCCCTGATACTCACTCCCTCGCCTTCCTCGAATCAAACTCCCAGCTCTCAAAGCTCAGCTTAACCTACGAAACCTCGCCCTACTTTCTCGACACACGCCTGCTCCCCCTCCTCTCCCGCTCCTTCACGCACCTGACGTCCCTCGACCTCTCCTGGGCCGGCCCCTCCATCTCCTCCGCCGCCCTCCAGCTGCTCAGTACCCTAACCAGCCTCCAACAACTCCAGCTAAGCGCTGGCGCAAAATATGGCTGGCGCCACGACTGGACCCCGAACCATGACACGCTACGCAAGCACCTCAGCACCCTCCCCAACCTGGCCAAGCTTGCCCTGAGCCGCGACACCTTTCGACCGGACTACGACTGGATCGCCGCAGACTCCTACTACTCAGCCCGGACCTTCCGGCCGCGAGATGCGGAGGAGCAAGCGGTGGCGGACTGGATCGTGAGCCGCGACACCGACGAACCAGGCGACGCAGAAGAGAGCTTTCACGACCAAGCGTGGGAGAAGGTCCATCGGAAACGCGTTCTCGCCGAGGCGGAAAAGTACGTGCGAGAAATGCCGCGACTGGAATGGTTGTACTTTGGACAAATTCCTATGGGTGTTGTCGAATCCAACCCCGACTCTAGCGAAGTTGGAAGAAAAGTCGCCGTACCATTGTTTGAAAAGAGAGATGACTGCTATACACTGTTGAATAGGATGTTTGGTCGAGAGACCGCTCTCGGATAACAAAAAAGGGTAGCCAAGTAGGGTGCTGTTTCTCCCCCGGGGCATGAAGATGAGATGTGAAAAGAAAACTAGTCTAGCTTATATATTTCTAAAGTGTATTAGATACTCCCAAGTTCCAAAGGAAAGAAAACCCCAAGCCTCAATTATCAAACCAACAACACCCGTGCTCAATCTTAGATCATGACCTATGAAAACGAACGTGAGCGAGCCCAAACGGTAGGGAAAAGGGGACGAAATGGAAAAGGTAGCGACCGACATCCCATCAATCTGCACGGCGCGAAAAGGTCAAAGAAAAAAAAAAAGGGCTTCAGAGGGAGTTTCCTTCGCCAGGTCCAACGTTATCAGAACTCCTTCCACCGGATCCGGGTCCACCAATCCATAAGAATTCCCACGCTGGTCGTCCTATGGCGAAGTGATTAGATAGCTGAAGCCCGACGCTATGACTGTGTCCAGCAAAAGACCTAGGAAGGCCCTAGTCAGCAAAAATCCCACAAAAGGGCAACGTTGGCCCGATAAGAGAACAAAAAATACGGGAGAGTAGACAGACCTCACCGCGAGGAATCACTCCTCCCCCTAGAGCTCGCATAATAAGCACGATCACTCGCACTCGTCGTGCCTCTCCCACCCCCACCGACCGAATATCCCGGCGCTCCTCCGGCGCTCCCACCCCTCGCACTGTCGTAGTGAGAGTACGAATCGGCCCTCCCACCTCTCTCGCTGCCATAGCCGTAGCCTGCGCTGCTCTCCCTCCCGCCTCGAGAGTCCCCTCCTCCACCGTAGGCCACACTGCTCTCCCGGCTGCGTCTTGCAGATTGTTGCTCGCGCTCCTTGCCACGCTCGACGACGTGCTTGATGCTCACGCCACCCCACGGAAGGCCGGAAGAGGCGTTCCCGTGTTGCAGGTCGCGTGGGTCAGGCTGCGAGTAGGCGTTGCGCGCAGCGGCTTGGTTTTGGGAGTTGCGGATGGACTCTTCGCGTGCGATTTTGGTCTTCTCGCCTGTTGGAACAAAGAGCAGGGGGTCAGTCTGTGTTGGCATCGTATTCATAGGTGACTTGGGAGAAAAATGGCGAGGTCATGGAGAAATGGCACCTTCACAGGTATGCACTCTTCTGACCCTGCCGAACGTTTCCGTATGGCAAGGGACAACTGCTTGAGGTTTTGAATTTCGACTGAGTGAGGAAAGGAAAGGGGCGGAGGCAATGGGAATGACGTACGGAACTTCCTTTGCGCCAACCTGTTCTGAATCCTTCGACGCTCACCAGGGTCCTCGATTCTCTTCCAATCATCGTCGTCGTATTCGTCGTCATCGCTGTAGTCATCCTCGTGAGAGGATTGTTGAGCTTGTTTGTCGACGGCCTTGCCCTTGCCGGCGCCCGACATGTTCGATGATGCTAATTTCGCCCAGGTTGAATGAGTCGTAGCTTGCTAGGGGTGCGTTGCATGGGGGAATGTCTTGTAGTGCTGGCCACCTTGACGGGTAATAAGGATAATGGACCGGCGTTGGCAGTGTTCTTTATATTGAAGCGAAAGAGTACCTTTGATGAAGGTAGCCATGATTGATTGTGCCACAAGGGCCACCTTTTTAAGGAGCTTCAGGCCTCATCGTACGTGGTCGAAGGCACCAGCCACTATACGGTATCAAGGTCAGAACTTTGGGCGGAGTACGTAGGGCGGAGTGCGAAGGATGACCAGGGGCTTCGGAGAGCATTCCTATTCCGGGGTAGATTAGCCATGTGATAGAGAGGTATGAGGAGGATTCTGGCCTGAGGGGTTCTGGGCGATCCAGAGGTTGGGCCCCATGGTTGCAACGGATTATTGATATACTCGCACGATACTCGAAAGCACGGCATAGAGTGGAGGGGATTTGTCATGCCGCAATGAGTGGTAGGAGGAGTGGAAAGAATAGTGGCAACCACCCTTGGCTCATAAGGCAACCAAATTAGTGCGGAGCATGAAGCTTGATGCTTCAGCCGCACTAAAGTCAATATGGCTTTAGACGCGGGTAGAGCCAATGATTGAGAGGAGCTGGGGGTCCGGCCGAGAACAGCCGTTCAGAACAAATGTATGCCGGTTCGGGCGATGCTGCTGCAAACTGCCGCCGCAATACAGATAGACCCTGCAGCCGACTCAACGGCTCGAGGTCGCAAACTCTAGATCCACGGTCCAATAACTTCACCAATTCTAACGGCTCTGTATTTTGGCTGCGGCTCTTCCTGTGTAACGAGGTTGAGGCCTGCGGCATTATGTGGCGAGAAATGTGTGAAATCCCGCGAAGCGGGGGAGCATCAGCATGGGGTCCGCCGTTGGCGCATTGCAAAAGACAACGGTCCGCACCATGATAAGGCCTCCTATCGTATAATCAGAAAGTCAAGTGATGTGATGCCTGGGGCGGATGCTTGGCTCAATTGCTGCCCAGAACGGAGGAACTTTGGCAAAGGGGGCGTGCTTTGTCATCATTGTGTAAATGGACGCGAGCGTAGGCGAAGAGGCGCATTAATCCTGGTCCTGGTTCCTTACGGTGCACCAAGCAACATCTCACTGGCCAACTTGCTGGGTTATCAACACGAGAGTAGTCTTTGGAGGGTGGTAGAACCATTCTCGAAGGATTCATGCTAAAAATCAAAGGGCAAGAATCAGGCGTTCCCATACGAAAGCGACAAACAAAGAGAGTCGCGAGGGGTCAGAGGGTAACAGAAGCGCCCAAAAGTATCGCACCAGGTTTGGGAGGGCTAGCAAGGAGCAGGAGAAGCGTGAAGGGTCCCCGTAATACCCAAACTTGGCGGCTCACATCTTGTTGGTACATTCGTTCATTGTCCCATGGCGCGCAGCCCCATCTCAGGTGGCTTTTGGTTTGGTTTAGTGGTCGAATCGTAGCACAAGGCTGGCGTTTCCAGCCGCCATGCATCTCCAATCGGCCTAAGATGGTGTGCCAAATTGGTCGATCCATTAATAACCAAGATGGCGGGATGGGGGTGGTGGAAAGATTTTGAACCGTCTTACTCGACTAACAGGAGGCCAGTGCACTCAAGCGCCAAATTTTGGGGGTGGGGGGCCTCGCGCTTGTTTCAGCCAAACAGAACGAGTCTGAAGCTGGATTCCTGGTTGATCGATGATCTCAACTTGCATTGCTAGTCTCCCTGCCTGAAGCAGCACGTCTTCTCTGATTGGCAGAGCCCAGCCACTAGCCACATGGCAAGCCATCCTTCTTGACCGTGCCTTAGTGCTGTGAGGCTGAGCTTCTTTGCTGTGGCTATCCACGGATATGGATTTCTCATGTAGCTTGGGATGTATTCAAACATCCGTTGGAGATGGCAGGCGAAGCTGCGGAGACACCCGTAGACCAGGCAATGGTTCTGGCAAACCCTCATCTCGACCGAGATGTGGTAATGCTTTTTGAGGGCCGTCCGGCAGCGTGGACTTTCCGTGCGAAACCTTGTCATAGATTGGCATCGCATCGTCGTGGGACTGCTGAGTGGATGTAGTCCCAAAGATTCAAGGGAAGATGACCAAAAACTAAACGGACATATTCATTTCGATACACGCAGCTGACCCAGCACAGCAAGCTTAATAAGAGTTTACTCCAGCTCGCACTGGAACGTGGACAGCTTCCCGGTATTGCTGCCGATAGTCCATTGTTGTGGAATCAATGGCATGAACCCTTAATAGACGTCGTGTGCACCCCCTGTATGTTTTGTTCCAAAAGGACATGGAGAATGAGAGATAATTTCGGGGCGAAGAAGGATTGAAAAGACATGGATGAGAAGTCTCGCTGCAGTGGAAGCGCTTTGTCATGCAACCACAGCCGGCCATGCAATTTATTTTTGCAGAACCCGCTTCGTATAGGCAGGAGCGATTTGGCCAAAGCTCTGCAAGACTATTGTACAGTTGCATAGACCACATTTTCTTCGCCTAATCTTCGATCCACAACTCTCGAAGGACGTTCTCCGCCCTTCGTCAAATCGAAAGAAAACAAATCGTATTACATATGTGCATATCGTGATATTGTCATCCTCCCATGCATGAGCTTTTGTACACCGCAACCGCATTTTATTGCCCACATCAGCTCGCTTCAACAATTGCCTTTCGTGTGCTTGGCTTGATGGTCTTTTGCGATCGTAATCAGCGTCTTACCTTCAAATGTCGAATTGCGCCACATGTGTCGTCGTAACGTTAATGCGCTCAGCCCAAACAAGTGCAAAGGGGTATAAAATGTGCAATTTCCATCAGATATGAAATAAAGGCGAAAGCGAAAGCGAAAGCGAAGATGTTGAAGCGAATCCGGTTTCTACCATAAACCCCCAAATCTCAGTGTTCGCCAGGGAGGAGTATGCGCATTGCGCCGGAAGAAGTAGATCTATCTGCTGCAAGGCTAAGGTTTGCTGCAGCTCAATGTGAAGCCAGACATGAGCCCTGCTCAAACTGCAGGTGTCGTGTCCAATAATGGAAGCGGCATCATCCAACAATCAAGATTGGCGACCTTGCGGTTGCGTAGCAGCGGTGAGCTGGCCTCGAAGTGAAGTAACTTCGCCTTCGAGTCCGTTGATCCGCTGTTCTAGGCTTTTCACATACGCCCATAAACGATCGTTGTTATTGTTCTGTCCGAAGACCGCGGTAGCGTTTTCGGTACTTCCTTGAGCTGAATGGCCAGAATGCGCATGACTTGAAAGGCTGTTACTGTGGGAGGACAATGGACCACTGCCACTCATATGGGTGGGTGGCCCACTCGGTTGCGTTGGAGGATGCGTAGGACCACCCTGGCTTGGGAGGGTAAACCTCGACTCCGGCGGATTAAGGCCTGGAGGTGGTGGAAGCTGAGGTCCGCTTGGAGGGATACTCATTGAGCCTGCAGGAGGTGTCTGCCTTGTAGAGCCTCTGCCAAAGTGCTGTGCCTGGAATTGAGCAGTGACGCTAGAGGCCCGGTTGCGATAAAGATTACCGTCATGGTGGCTAGCTTGGCGAGTCGGGCCCGAGCCGGGAGACAAAGGCTTGGGGCTTTCGGTCATTGCACTCTGAGGGAAGACGGCAGGACCTTGGCCTGGCGGTTGAAGGCTTGATGACGTGCTGCTTGCAGCAGGATAAGACACGCCAGCGCCCTGTGACATCGCCTTTGTGGAAGGGCCGGGCCCAGCAGCACTTGCCCGGGGTGGAAATACACCACTGGCAATGCCACCAGGAGGCCTGCCTTGTATTGGTGGATAAGTACTCGGTTGGCGCGCAGAGTAGCTATTTTGGCCGTTTCCTGACGACGTTGGACTATCCGCCGCTGGGGCATGTCGTTTGATGCTGGGCACGCGCGGCATTGCTGGCCTTCTCTCGGAACCCTCCTCGTCTTCCAACGTCTCAGGTTCACCGTACACGAGACCCTCCATTCCATCGTCGTTGCCACCGTCATCGAATTCGTCGTCTCCTCCAAAGCTTCCCATGCTGGCTCTGCGGCCGGCACAGCCACCGGGTCCCTTGTTATGTCGTGCCAAAGCATCACCTCGAGCAAACTTGCGACCACATTTTTCGCAGATATGCGGCCGTTCCCCGGTATGTAATTTCGTATGCCGTTTCAGATCATGTAGGCGGCGGAATCGTGACTGACACGTCGAGCATACATATGGCTTTTCTTGACTATGTGTAAGTAGATGGCTCTTCAAATTGTGATGCCTTGTAAATTCAGTTGCGCAATATGGACATCTATGTTTCTTATTGGACGGCGACCGTGGACTCTCGTGTCGAAGGCCGGAATGAGGTAAGCTCATCCCTCGTCGGCCTTCGGTCAAATGCGCCTGCAAGTGGGCTCCTGGGTACGAAAAAGCTTTGTTTCCATCATCTGGTGAGGTGGAATCCGCAGCACTCTTCCCTTCCCCCTCATCCTGGGCTGCATCAATCGGCGCCGGGCTAGCAACATTATTCGAGGCCGTCGTAATGGGTGCAGTGGCGCTTTCTAATGTCCCGAGGCTGGACAAGCTGGCCGGGCTTGTCTGAGCAGTGCTATCGACCTGCATGGTGTCGGAAGGTGTTTGTTGGATATTTTCGGCGACTACGGCCAGTGGTTCACTGATTGAGGTGGCGGCAGCCAGACCAGCCTGTGTATTATTGCCGCTTCCATCAGATACGCTGCTTACAGCCTGTTTACTTGTCCCCATTAGGGCATTCCGTACTTCGTTCGCGGGGTTTGGGCTTGTCAAGTTAGACCGCGCTTGATCTTGCATTTCACGCTGCGTATCCGCCATCGCAGCAGCAGCCGTTAGGGGCGCGGGATTGAGCCTGGGTCTTTTTCCAGGCCTCGGTGAAGGGTCCTGGTCGGGAATGGGGTCCAACTTGGCACCAGTATCTGGAGTAAATATTTGTCCCAAGTTGACTGGCGCCTGCGGTCTCAAAAAGGCAGGTGCCGTTGACCCTGCGCTGCTAGTCGAGACGTCGCTCGATTGTACTGTCTCGTTCTCTGATTGCATGGAGAAGCGTTCTACCAGCGGTGACCGCAGCTCGCTGTCGGGCAAGGAGCTTCGCTTAGCTTGGCTTGCGTACAGTTATCGAGTTCGATTATGCAGAATCTTTATGTGGTAATCAATGAATATGCTATTGCCAGACCGAGAATTTGTTCGGGAAACGCGACAAGCGAAATACCGGAAATTTCTGGCGAAGGGAATATTGGCCTTCAGGTGTGAAGAGGTCAAGTTGCTTCAGCACATTAGGGTGCACGCGACACGGTAACTGTCGCTAACGGCGAGCTATAACATAGAGACCCTTGCTCGAGTATTTTTGAAGCGTACCTTTGTTCATAAGTGTGAGACGCTGGCTTGTTGCTGGGGTCGAGGGAAGTGCGTGACAGTAGCAAAGCAATCCAGCCTTGCCACAGCGCGTGGGTTGTTGTATCGCGGGGGCCACTCCTGCGCTTTTTAGAACTGTGTATGCCCAGGCTTTTGTATGTAAGGCCACGCCAGACGGTTCATCGCTGATCGCGCATGGGCAAGCTCAATTTGTGCTTTGCGCCGTTCGATCGATGGCTGCAAGGCCAGGCCCAACGTGCTGGGACCTGCAGCAGCTCGCTGTGTAGACTTTTGGCGCTGTGGAGCGGTCGACGCCGGTCCAGATTGACCTGGGTATTATGTAACTTCTGCCGGCAGGCTCGAAAGAAGGGTTTGAGTTGGCTTGAGTTGGGCAACTGAGGGTGGCCGGTCAGTCGCTGTGAGGAGTGTGATGAGTGACGGTTGGATATTTATCGCCGTCAACCCGGTGCACGCCGCAAAATGTAATCGAGCACTGCGTTTGGGACTGCAAGTGGCCTTGGGGCGTGTAAGGCGCAAACCTGCTACAGCGCGGATTTCTAGTGAGCGGGACGTCATGCAAATTGGGGTCGCTGGGTTGTTCCTGGGTGGTCGTGTTGAGCCTGGGAGTGGCTTTTGCTTGGGTTCGGGTGTTTTGTGAGCCAGTAGGCTCTTGGGAAAGGGCTGACGAGTGGCGTGAGCTGGTGCTAGCTGGCACCCTTGCGGCCAAGAGCGCCTCTTATTGTTACTAAGGACGCCTGCGAGGGCCCGCTAGAGCAAATTCGACCACTGCGGAGTGGATCCGCCCGCTTGAGAAGTGGCAGTGAAAGGCTGGCAGGGGGGGGGGGGCGTCGTCAATTGTCTCAGCACCTCTCCACACACCCAAACGGCTGGCCGTTTTGACCTTGGCCCGTCGCAGCACAACTATCCTATGCTCTGACACTTGACCAAGTGACCAAAGAATTCCCGTCTAAATCTTCAATTCAGAGCACAGCTACAGCTTATGGCAGAATCTAGTAAATCGGGAGGGTGTCGACATTAGTGGCGCACGGCTGTACATCGAAGTTTCAAGTACGAGGAACCCCCAGGGCACATTCAGGGCACATCCCTGTGCTGTGGCTGTTCAGCTCAAGCTCCTGTGAAAAGAGAACACTTCACAGGACTGGGAGGAAAGAGGGAAGGGGGGGGG
>Ga0335072_10015333_pt1 | contig 10882 bp, 11 predicted proteins | sample Lox_Sample_21_FD_206725 | JGI IMG/M metagenome (GOLD analysis project Ga0335072, IMG submission 206725) | Soil microbial communities from Loxahatchee National Wildlife Refuge, Florida, United States - Lox_Sample_2.1 | ecosystem: Environmental > Terrestrial > Soil > Wetlands | place: USA... | reverse complement strand
CCGCGCCGCCTGCCGCCCGATCCTGCCCACGATGCCGGCCCGCAGCGCCTCAGGCGCGACGAGCAGCCGCCGGTAGCCGATCTTCCTGCTGTACCCGGTGAGGTGGTTGAACAGGTCGGTGACGTCCTCACCCACCTCGAGGCTGGAGGTGAGCAGGCCGTAGTCCTCATACAGCCGGGCGGTCGTCGGGTGGTAGTTGCCGGTGCCGATGTGGCAGTACCGCCGCAGCGAGCCGTCCGGCTCCTCGCGGACGATCAGCATGACCTTGGCGTGTGTCTTCATCCCGACGAAGCCGTAGACCACGTGACAGCCGGCTTCCTCCAGCTTGCGCGCCCAGATGATGTTGGCCTTCTCGTCGAATCGCGCCTTGATCTCGACCACGACCACGACCTGCTTGCCGGCCTCGGCCGCGTCGATGAGCGCGTCCACGATCGGCGACTCTTCACCGGTCCGGTACAGCGTCTGCTTGATGGCCAGCACCCGCGGGTCGGCGGCGGCCTCCTCGACGAGCCGCTCCACGCTCGTGGTGAAGGAGTCGTACGGATGGTGCACGAGCACGTCGTGTTCGTTCAGCGTGGCGAAGATGCTCACGTCGGCGGGCACCGCTCGCGTCGAGGGGACGAACGAGGGATAGCGCAGCTCGCCGATCGGCAGGTCGGCGATCACGTCCAGTCCCGCCAGGTCGAGCGGACCATCGACCTTGTAGACGGCGTCCTCGTCGACGTCGAGCTCCTTCGCCAGGCGGCAGAGCACGTCGTCGGCCATGTCCGCCTCGACCTCGAGACGCACCGCCGGCTCGAACCGGCGCTTGGCGAGCTCGCGCTCCATTGCCTGCAGCAGGTTCTCCGTGAGGTCCTCGTCTACCTCCAGGTCGCGGACCCGGGTCACCCGGAACACGTAGTGCTCGATGATGTCCATGCCGGCGAACAGGTGGTCCAGGTGCGCCGCGATCACGTCCTCGATCGGCACGAACCGGCGCACGGTGACGTTGAGGAAACGCGGCAGGTTCGGCGGCACCTTGACCCGCGCGAACATCGTGGCGCCAGTGCCCGGCTCGGCGAGGTTGACGGCCAGGTTGAGGGACAGGCCGGAGATGAAGGGGAACGGGTGCGCGGGGTCGACCACCAGCGGGGTGAGGACCGGGTAGATCCGGTCCATGAACAGCCGCGTCAGGTCGTCGCGCTCCTTCTCTTCGAGTTCCTTCCAGCGCAGGATCTCGATGTCGTGCCTGGCCAGTGCCGGCTGCACCAGGTCGGTGAAGACGGCCGAGTGCCGCTTGGTGAGCTCGGCGGCACCGCGGAGGGTGTTCTTCAGCACTTGGACGGCCATCCGGCCGCCGGCGCCCTCGACGGGGAAGCCCGCGACCATCCGGCGGGTCAGGCCGGCCACCCGGACCATGAAGAACTCGTCCAGGTTGGAAGCGAAGATGGCGAGGAACCTGACCCGTTCGAGCAGCGGCGTCTGGTCGTCCTCGGCCAGTTCCAGGACCCGCTGGTTGAACTTGACCCAGCTCTGCTCCCTGTCGAGGTACCGGTCGGCTGGCAGTTCGGCGCCGTCCCCGGGGAAGCCCTCGCCGCCGGCAAGCTGGTCCGCCGGCACCGCCGGTGTTTCTCCCTGACGACTGGTGGACACGTCCGAAATTTCCGCTATCTCCGAGATTTCCGAGTATTGATCGTGAGGCTCGAGAGGCGCGTTGCCGGGCACGCTGACGCTCATGACTCCCATTGTCCCCTGGTGTGCCGAAAACGAATCGGGCACCCGCCCGCGTATCAGGCCGGCTGTCCCGAGGTCCGCAGCGGCTGGACGGCCCTGACGCGCAGGAAGACCGGCGCTCGCGGGCCTGCGGCGGAACACGCGACCAGGCTGTGCTTGATGTACCTGGCGGCCGACTGTCCCGGCGGGGTGACGCGCAGCCCGGTAGCGACGACCGGCCGGCAGCCGCCGGAGGCGCCGACGGCCGCAGCGGAGGCAGTGGTGGAGGCACTGGCGATCACGGCGGAGCGGGCGGTCTCGCCGGGCGTGAGAATGACGCGGTGCGCGATCGCCGTGGTGTCCGCGGTCGCCGCGTTGCCGACCTGGACGCCGCTCCCCCGGTACGCCACCACCCCGGGATAGCCGCGCAGTTCGCACTTCGCGCCTGAGACGTTGGTGAAGTCGAGCGCGTAGCTGGTCGATCCCTGACTGAACCCGCTGGCCGGCGCCGGGACCGAGTCCAGCGAAATGCGCAGGCCGGACGCGGCACAGCGCGGCGAGGCGCCATGGTCGCTTGTCGATATCAGCGCCGCGTGCAGTGGCGCCCCGCGGGTAAGCGTCACCGCCAGCGCGGCGGTGACGCCGAACGCCACAACCCCGGCGACGCGCCAGCCGAGGCGGGCAGAAGCCCTCATCGAGCCCCCCTTTTTCGGACAATCGGCCCGTAACCACATCTTTATCCGGTTACCCCCGATCTGCCTAGGCCCCGCCGCCGCCTATCTGGCTTCGCTACCCGGATGCGGGCGCCGAGCGTATGATCGTCTCGTTCCCGCCTGTAAGGTCGTGTGCCGACATGTTCGGCTACGCGCGATAGCGAGATTGTCTATAATTTCTATATGAATAATAGCGATAATGCCGTGCTTCTTCCCCGGCCAGGCGACGCGGCCCTGGCGATAGTCCCGCCCGGGTCAGGTCCCGGGTACTGGGCCGGCGGCCCCTCGGCGGTCGTCACCGACGACGGCGTGTACCTCGCCTACCGGCTGCGCCGCCCGCTGGGCGCCGGCCGCGGTTACGCGGTGGCGATCGCCTTCGCGCGGGACGGGGTGAACTTCGGCGCGCCGGTCACGGTGATCACCAAGGAGGAGATGGGCACCGAGTCGCTGGAGCGCCCCGAGCTCGTCCAGCTGCCGGACGGCCGCTGGCGGCTGTACCTGAGCTGCGCCACCACGGGCACCAAGCACTGGCGGGTCGAGGTCACCGAGGCCGCGAGCCCGGCGGAGTTCGACGCCAGCCAGCGCGAGGTGGTGCTGCCCGGTGACGTGACCAAGCGGGCGGTGAAGGACCCGGTCATCCTGCGCCGCGACGGCCGGTGGCACATGTGGGCGACCATCCACCCGCTCGCCGACCCGCTGGAAACCGACCAGATGACGACCGAGTACGCGACGAGCTCGGACGGGCTCGACTGGGTCTGGCAGGGCACCGCGCTATCCGGCCGGCCCGGGGAGTGGGACTCCCGCGGCACGCGGGTCGCCGCGGTGCGGTTCGACGGGCACGCGGTCACGGCGTACTACGACGGCCGGGCGAGCGCGGCGGAGAACTACGAGGAGCGGACGGGCGTCGCCATCGGCAGCGACCCGGCCGCGCTGATCGCGACGTCGGCGCCGGGGGCCGGGCCTGCCGCCTCCTCGCCGTACCGCGGCGGCGGGCTGCGTTACCTGGACCTCGTGGACTTGCCCGGCGGCCGGATCCGGCTGTACTACGAGATGACCCAGCCCGACGGTTCGCACGCGCTGGTCACCGAACTGCGCTGACCCGCTGACCGCCATGGTGGCCGCCGGCCGCGAGCGGGCTAGCGGCGGCGGCCGTTCTTCGCCTGGCCCTGCCCCTCGGGCCGGGCGCCGACCATGCCACCGGACCTGACGCGCGGCGACAGCCAGTCGCCGAAGTCCTCCCCGAGCACCTTCTCGAGCAGCTTGATGTCGTCCTCGAATCTGGGCAGCAGCGCCTGCCGCTGCTCCCAGCTCAGCGGCTGCCGTTCCCGGCGGCCGCGCTGCAGGAACCGCTCGAGCCTGCGCGTCGCCGGGGCCGCGACGCTGCCTGGCAGCAGCCGGCCGACGGCGTCGCCCGCCCGCACGCCCAGCGCCGCGGCGCGGTGGCCCAGCGTGTGCTCTGGGTGCGCGGTGACGTTTTCCCTGGGGATCGCGGTGAGGACCCCGGTCTCGGCGCCGAGGAAAGCACAGATCCTGTCCAGTGTGGCGGCCGGCTCGTCGACGAGCCGCCGGTAGCGCAGCACGAGCACCTGCTCGCGCGGGAAGAGCGAGAACGCGTAGTCGAGCTGCGCGCCGTACTGGCCGAGCCCGGTGTAATGCCAGAACGAGGCCCACCCGGCCGCGATCCTGCGCTCTTCCTCGGCGCACGCCCGGACGAAGTCCGATTCCGGCTCCAGGCCCGCCGACCACAGGTGCGTCCAGTTGGAGTGCGCCCGCTCGACGGGATCGCGCACGATCACGACGAGCCTGGCGGCGGGGATCAGGTCCCTGATGCGCCGCAGCGCGGCCCGGTCGTACAGGTACAGCGGCGTCGACTCGCCCCGCGGCACACCCGGCGGGGCGGCGTCGAACAGCGCCTCGTACCTGTCGCGCTGCCAGACGTGCTCCCGGTAGGTGAGCACGTCTCCCGGGCCGCCCTTCGCCGGCGGCGGGCCGTCGGTCAGGAAGAACTTCGGTTCCTTGATCGGTGACATGTACAGGCCAGGGTGCTGGGACAGCGCCGCGTGCAACGCGGTCGTCCCCGCTTTCGGAACACCGGCCACCAGGAAGTCAGGCAGTGCCATACTCCCCCCTCGTCCCTTACGCCGCGGGTCAGGGCGGGCGGGTTATTTACGATATTTCTGATGATATTAATCTGAATAGTTCAGTAGGGTCAAATGGCTACCCCGCGGCCAGGCTCATACACATATGTCAGCGGCTTCGTCATCGGCCCGGCCCGGTAAGGGCGGCCCTGATCGCGTGCGCGGACTCCGCGAGCAGCGGGCGCAGCGGCTCGAGCCCGGCCCGCCGGTCAGGGACCGCGGGATCGCGGCACGCCCACGGGCAGCCGTACGCGCAGGCCTGGTCCAGCGCGCCCGCCAGCCTGCCGACCGGGCACAGCAGTTGCGCGACGGCGGTCGCGTTCAGCCTGGGCAGGATCGCGTGCACCTGCGCGAGCAAGCCGGGGACCGCGCTGAACAGCCGGGCCAGCTCGGCGGCCGGTGCCGCGCAGTCACCCGTGCTGTCCCCACTCACGCCGCCGGGGAGCACCCCGTCCACCGCGCCGAACGTGCCGAGGGTGCGGTCGACCGACTCGGCCAGCTCCACCGCGACGCGCACGAGGGGGTTGTCCGGGTACTTGCAGCAGGTGCCCAGCTCCAGGGCGGCGCACGCGTTCCGGCAGTCCGGGTGCAGCCATTGCGGTCGCAGCAGCCAGGCGATCTCGTCCTCGATGTCGTCGGTGTCCTCGGCGGCGGACTCGTCGTCGTTCATGGCAGACTCCTCAGTGGATCGAACGCATGTTCTAACCATACGATGGGGATCTGACAAAACGGCGGCGCCGCCGAGACCGCAGGAGGACTGATGATCTTCATTACGGCCAAGTTCAAGGTCCGGCCAGAGGACGCCGACCGGTGGCCGCAGATCGCGGCCGAGTTCACCGAGGCGACGCGGAGCGAGCCTGGCTGCCTGTGGTTCGACTGGTCCCGCAGCGTCGCCGACCCGGACGAGTACGTCCTGGTGGAGGCGTTCCGCGACGACGAGGCCGGCGGGGCGCACGTCAACTCCGCGCACTTCAAGAAGGCGCAGCGGGACCTGCCGCCGCACCTGGTGCACACCCCGCGGATCGTCAACTTCACGATCCCGCAGGACGACTGGTCGCTGCTCGGCGAGATGGCCGTCCCCGAGGGCTAGCGGCGCCCTGGGTCGCCGCGGGGTTCCGGGGTCAGCAGGCCGCGGTTGAACGCCTCGGCGACCGCGGCCGCGCGGTCGCCGACGCCGAGCTTGCCGTAGATGTGGATCAGGTGGCTCTTGACGGTCGCCTCGCTGATGAACAGCCGGGCGGCCGCCTCGCGGTTGGTGTTGCCCGCGGCGACCAGCTCGAGGATCTCCAGCTCCCGCTGGCTAAGCGGTTCCTGGCCTGGCGAGCGGACCCGGCTGAGCAGCCGCGCCGCGACCGTGGGCGCGAGCACCGACTCACCGTGCGCGGCCGCCCGGACCGCCCGCAGCAGCTCGCCGCTTGGCGCGTCCTTGAGCAGGTAGCCGGTCGCGCCTGCCTCGACGGCGGGCAGCACGTAGCTGTCGGTGTCGTAGGTGGTCAGCACCAGGACGCGCGCGGCGACGCCGCGCTTGGCCAGTTCCCCGATGGCGGTGACCCCGTCCATCACGGGCATCCGCAGGTCCATCAGGACTACGTCCGGGTTCAGCGACTGGGCGAGCCGGACCGCCTCGGCCCCGTCGGCGGCCTCGCCGACGACCTCGAACTCGGCGCCCGGGCCGAACGCGCCCCGCAGCCCGTCCCTGACGACCGGGTGGTCGTCCACGATCAGCACCCGGATCGGCGCCCCCTCCGGCGCGCGCTGGATCATGCCCCGGACCGGGCGAGATCGGCCGGACTCTGCCCAGGCGCCCGGGGGGCGGCAGGCACGCAGGCCGAGATCGCGGTGCCCTCGCCCGGCTCCGATTCGATGTCCAGGGTTCCTGCCAGGCCCTCGATCCGCTGCCGCATCGCGACCAGCCCGAACCCGCCAGACGCCCCCGGTGGCGGCTGGGACTGGGGCTGGAAGCCCCCGCCGTCGTCGCGGACGTCCAGCACGATCTCGTCGTCCATGTAGGAGAGCGTGACACCGACCCGCGTCGCGGCCGCATGCTTGGCGACGTTCGCCAGCGCCTCCTGCGCGGTGCGCAGCAGCGCCGACTCGGTGTCGGCCGGCAGCGGGCGTGCTGTCCCGGTGATCGTGACCTGCGCGGGTACGCCGCTGCGTTCCGACCAGCGGCGCGCGACGCCGGTCAGCGCCTCGCCGAGCCGCGCCTGCTCCAGCGCCTCGGGGCGCAGCGCGTGCACCGAGCGGCGCGCCTCGGTCAGGCTCTCCCTGGCCAGCGTGACAGCCGAGTCGAAGTGCCTGCGCCGCTCCGCCGGGTCCTGCGCGGCCTGCTCGGCCGCCTGGAGCTGAGTGATGATCCCGGTCAGGCCCTGCGCGAGCGTGTCGTGGATCTCCCTGGCCATCCGCTGCCGCTCGTCGAGGACCCCGGCCTCGCGGGCCTGGGCCAGCAGCTGCCGGTGCAGGCCGGTGTTCTCCGCGAGGGTCGCCTCCAGCCTGCTGTTGGTCTCGGCCAGCTCGTCGAACAGCTGGCCGCGCAGCAGGCCCTGCTTGTAGCTCATCCAGTTGAACCAGGCGAACGCGCAGCCGAGAATGACGTTGACGAGGATGGCGCCGACCAGCAGGAGCACCCTGGCGGGGTCCCACGGCCCATGGAGGCCAAGGCCCTGGGAGATGCCCGCGAGGCAGGCGATGACGCCGACGCCCGCGATCCGCCAGCGCCAGGATCTGACCAGCCGGTAGACGTAGTAGTACCCGGTGAACGTGTAGAACCCGAGCCACGAGTACCCGACGACCATCAGGGTCATGATCAGGAGCAGCACCGCGACGAACACGGCCATCCGCCGTGGCCGGTCCCGCCACGCGGGCCGCAGCGTGTACATGAACAGCGTCCACGCAGCGGCGAGCCCGCACAGCAGCAGCGGGGGCAGCGGCGATCCGGTCGCCCAGCCGTCCCGGTACAGGACCACTGTCAGGATCGCGGAGAACGCCAGCATCACCCAGGGCACCCAGTCGATCACGGCGCGCGCCATCTGCAGCTGCCCGTCCCAGGGATCGGGATATGCGCGACTGCCTGGACCGCTCATCGACGTCCTCCGTTCCCGCGGCGCACGTGCCGGATCCAGTATCACTCCCAGCGGAAGAGCCAGGCCGCCGCGAGCCCGAAGGCTACCGCGTACGCCGCCATGGTGCCGAGCGCCAGCGCGGGCGGCCAGTGCCCGAGGTCCGCGGCCTGAAAGGACTCCCACGCCGCGCCAAGCGGCGTGGCGTGGCTGATGTGCTGCAGCGCCGCCGGCATCGACGGAATCGGCAGCCACAGCCCGGAGAAGAACATCAGCGGGAAGAACAGGATGTTTCCCACGGCGGCGGCCACCCGCGGGTTCGGGGCAACGGCGGCGATCAGCAGGCCGAGGGACAGCGTTCCTGCCGCGGCGAGCAGCGCGACGACCACCCAGATGCCCGGGGCCGACGGGAACGGGACGGCGAACGCGACCCTGGCGAGCACGAGGATCGCGGTCACCATGACGACCGCGGTGCCTGCAGTGACCAGCAGCTGGGCGGCCAGCACCCGGGCCGGGCCCGCGGGCGTGGTCCGCAGGCGGCGCAAGATCCGCTGCTCCCGGTAGGTGGCCAGCGTGACCGGCAGCGAGAAGAACGAGAGCAGCGCCAGCATGGTCAGGATGATGATCGGCACGTACGTCTCGAGCACCGTTTGCCCGTGGAAGCCGGGATGCGTCTCCTTGAACGCCGGGATAAGGCCGAAGATGATCAGCAGCACCAGCGGGAACGCGACGACCCAGAAGACCAGCATCGGCTCGCGCAGGAACAGCTTCAGTTCGGTGACGGTGAGCCGGGCCAGCGCGGAGCGCCGCCGCGCGGGGGCGGCCGGGGCGTGCGGGGTTTCGATCGCGACGGACATGGCTTACTCCTCCTCGGCGTGCTTGCCGGTCAGCTGCAGGAACGCGTCCTCTAGGTTCGCCTGGTCCACGCGGAGCTGCTGGGCCACGATCTGGTTGCGGGCGAGCGTGGAAATGACGCCGCTCGCCGCGTCGCCGGTGCCGCTGACCACGACGACATCGCCCCTGCGGATGACGTCGGTGACCCCAGGCACGCTGGTCAGCAGCTCGTCGCTGACCGGGGCGGACGGGCGGAACTGGATCCGCTGCCCCACCGCGACCCGCTCGGCGAGCGCGGCGGGCGTGTCCAGCACCACGACCCGGCCCTTGTCGATCAGCGCCACCCGGTCGCAGAGCCGTTCGGCCTCCTCCATGAAGTGGCTGACGAGCACGACCGTGACGCCGCGGTCCCTGATGTTCTCGATCAGCTCCCAGGTGTCGCGCCTGGCCTGCGGGTCAAGCCCGGTGGTCAGCTCGTCGAGCACCGCGATCCGCGGGCTGCCGACCAGCGCCAGCGCGATCGACAGCCGCTGTTGCTGGCCGCCGGACAGCTTCCTGAACGGCGTGTCGCTCTTGTCGGCGAGCCCGAGCGCGTCCAGCAGCGACCGCCAGTCGGCGGGCGCCCGGTAGAAGGAGCTGTACAGGTCGAGGGCCTCGGCCACCCGCAGCTTGGCCGGCAGCTGGCTCTCCTGCAGCTGCGCCCCGAGCAGCTGCGTCAGCTCGGCGTGGTCCCGTTGCGGGTCGAGCCCCAGTACCCGCAGCTCCCCGCGGTCCGGCTTGCGCAGTCCCTCGACGCATTCGACGGTGGTGGTCTTGCCCGCTCCGTTCGGGCCGAGGATCCCGAAGATCTCGCCCTCGGAGACGGTGAAGGACACGTCGTCCACCGCGACCGTGTCCCCGTACTCCTTGTGCAGTCCGTGCACTTCGATTACCGCTGTCATGCCTCCAGCGTCGCCGCGGGAGCCCGCGCCGCGCATCGCCCCCGCGGTTACACCGCTATCAACCGATCGGTTATCCGGCTTCCCGGCCGGCTCGCTGGGCGAGCTGGAGAAGCTGCAACAGGGCGTCGCACCAGCGGTCGTCGGCGGGCCTCGCGTCGAAGTGGCCGAGGCACTCGTTGGCCGCGTCGAGGACCGCGGTGAAGATCGCGTCGTCCGCCGCGAACTCCGCCGGGTCGAGCGCCGTCGCGCCGGGCGCGGCGCGGGCGAGCACGTCGCGGTGCCGGTCGAGAATCTCGGCCGCCCGCCGGGCCATCGCGAGTCCGAGCGTCTCGGCCAGCAGTACCCGCTGCATGGCGAGAGCGCCGCCCCAGTCTCCCATGTCCAGTCCCCTTCGCCGCACCTGCCATCATCATGCCGAGGGGTAGTGACATTCTTACGGAGAGTGAGACGGTGTCGCAGGAAAATCCAGGCTCCGGCGCCGGAGCCGTCAGGGCTTGCGGGCGACGCCGCTCCACATCTCGGCGGGGTTAGCGGCCTCTTCCGGGGAGCCCGGGTGCCATTCCGGGGCGCGGACCAGGCCTGGCGCGACGAACTCGAGCCCGTCGAAGAACCTGAGCACCTGCTCGCGGGGGCGGAACGTGATCTTCTGCGGCATCATCCTGTTGAGCCGGGCCAGCATCGCGTCGGCCCGGTCCGGGTGGAAGTCGCTGCCCGGATGGGTGAGCGCCAGGTAACTGCCCGGCGGCAGCGCGGCCACCAGTTCCCGCACGAGGCCCCAGGGGTCGTCCTCGTCGAGGACGCAGTGCAGCACGGCGATCATCATCAGCCCGACCGGCTGGCTGAAGTCCAGCGTCCGCGCCGCCGCCGCAAGCACCGCGGCGGTGTCCCTGATGTCCGCGTCCAGGTAGGCGGTCTCCCCGGCCGCGCCGGTCAGCAGCGCGCGGGCGTGCGCGAGCACGATCGGGTCGTTGTCGACGTAGACGACGCGGGATCCGGGCGCGACGGCCTGCGCGACCTCGTGCGTGTTGTTTCCCGCCGGGATGCCGGTGCCGAGATCGAGGAACTGGGTGACACCGGCCTCGCCCGCCAGGTAGCGGACCGACCTGGCGAGGAACGCGCGGTTGCCGCGGACCCCCTCATACATCGCCGGGTTGGCCTCGGCAGCGCGCCGGCCGGCCTCCCTGTCGACCTCGAAGTTGTCCTTGCCGCCCAGCCAGAAGTCGTAGATCCGCGCGATGTGCGGGACCGTCGTGTCGATCTCCCTGGCGGGCAGCGCGTCCTCGGGCACCACGCTGCGCATATTCCAGTCGCTGCCAGACAACCGCGCCACTCCGTCGCAAAGGCCTCGGGGGTTTACCGGGCGAGCATAGCGCGATCAGGCGCCGCGGTCAGCGGGAGGCGCGCCTTCCCGGGCGGCACGCCGACCAGATCGCGTCCCGGCCGGGCAGCTTCACCCGCTCGCCGCGGCCGAGGGACTCGGCGAGCTCGGCTTCCGCGGTCTCGAT
>Ga0335072_10015332_pt1 | contig 10882 bp, 9 predicted proteins | sample Lox_Sample_21_FD_206725 | JGI IMG/M metagenome (GOLD analysis project Ga0335072, IMG submission 206725) | Soil microbial communities from Loxahatchee National Wildlife Refuge, Florida, United States - Lox_Sample_2.1 | ecosystem: Environmental > Terrestrial > Soil > Wetlands | place: USA: Florida... | reverse complement strand
TTCGCGGGGTCAAGCGCGGTCGGGATCTGGAACGCCGCGTAGATCTCGCCCCAGTTCCCGACCTGCCCAGCGACGCTGGGATTGCCGATCGACAGGACCGGGGCCAGTAGCTTCAGCGCCTGGGCCTTCGATCCGCCCGCGAAGACCGCGAAGAGCAGGATCTGGTTCTTATGGACCTCAAGCTGGCTGGTGAGGCGGTTGTCGGTGAACGGGGCCGTGCTCTGCCAGGCGTCGAAGATCGGCTGCAGGTCACCCAGCCCGTCCCAGCTCGCCGTCACGTAGACGACGGTGGTGAGCGGGGCCACCTCATAGGTGAGCGAGGTGACGATCCCGAAATTGCCGTTCCCGGCCCCGCGCAGCGCCCACAGCAGGTCCGGATGGTTGCGCATGTCGACCGTGATCGCGCGGGCGCCGTCGGCACCGGACGCGACGACGATCTCGACCGCGCTCAGCTTGTCGCAGGCCATGCCGAGGTAGCGGGTGAGGAGGCCGAAGCCGCCGCCGAGCGTCGCGCCGGACAGGCCGACGGTGCCCTCGGTTCCAGTCGGCACGGCCAGGCCCTTTTGCCCCAGAGCGGTCACCGCCTCGAGCTGGTTGAGGCCGGCGCCGACCGTCGCCGTCCCGGCGGTGCTATCGACTGTAATCGACTTCAGCTCGCTGACGTCGATCACGATGCCGTTGTCGACATTTGACCAGCCCTCGAGGCTGTGGCGGCCGCTTCGCACCCGTAGTGCGACATTGTTCTGCCGCGCCCAGGTGAGGGCGTTCACCACGTCCTGCGTGTTCTGCGCAAAGACGATGACCAGGGGATAGTGAATGAAAAGCTCGTCCCAGCCGAGGCTAGCGCTCGCGTAGTCGGGGTCCTGGGGGCGGACAATGCGGCCGGTTAGCTGGGCCGGCGGGCTTAGCGCGCTTCCCGACATTTCGCTCGCGCTCATGGTCGAGTCGGCGGCGGCAGGAGCGGAGGGGGCGGAAGCGGCCGTAATGCCGGGAAGGACGACCGCGCCGGCGCCGGCGGCCGTGGCCGCCTTGAATACATCCCGACGAGAAAGGTCGTGCATGAACCATATCCTCTCGATTGGGTTACGCCAGTGCGCGCCGCGCGGGCGAGGCCGCCAGTGGAAAGCGGGTAGCTTTGCCGAGTAATCCGATTTGCGCCTTGCGAAGCTGGTCGATTACGTTGAGTTACGATGGCAGGGTGCCTGATGGCCTGTCAAGGGAATCCAGTTAATGGCCCAACTCAACAATGGGGCGCGCGGGAGAATAGGGGACCGGCGGGCCATTTCGCCGTCGCCTAATTACGGATATGGCGGAGCCGCGCCCGTAATTAGTGACTATGGCGCCGTCGGCTAGACGCGCTGCCAGTCGGGCTTGTTGGCGTAGGTGTGCTTGTAGTACGGGACCAGCTTGAGGCCGGCCGCCGCGTCCTCGTCGACGACGATCGTCGCATGCTCATGGAGTTGCAGGACGGACGCCGGGCACATCGCCGAGACTGGTCCCTCGACGGCGGTACCGATCGCGGTGGCCTTGGCCGCGCCCTGGGCGACCAGCACTACCTGCCGGGCCCGCATGATCGTGCCAAGGCCCTGGGTCAGGCAGTGGGTGGGCACCTCGTCGAGCGACCCGAAGAAGCGGGCGTTGTCCTGCCGGGTTTGCGGCGTCAGGGTCTTGATGCGGGTTCGCGACGCGAGGGACGAGGTCGGCTCGTTGAAGCCGATGTGCCCGTTGGCGCCGATCCCGAGGATCTGAACGTCCACGCCCCCGGCATCGTCGATCATGTGCTCGTAGTGGCGGCAGGCGGCGGCCAGGTCAGCGGCGGTCCCGTCGGGAACGTGAACGAGCGCGGGGTCCATCCCGAGGGGGCGGGTCGCGGTCCGGTCGATGACGTCGTGGTAGCTCTCGGGGTGGGAGGGGGCCAGCCCGACGTACTCGTCGAGGGCGAAGGCCCGGACCCGGGAGAAGTCGAGCTCGCCCCGCTTGACGCGGGCCTCGAGCGAGGCGTAGATGCCAAGCGGTGAGGACCCGGTCGCGAGGCCGATCACCGCGGTGGGCTTGCGGCGCACGACGTCGGCGACGATCCTGGCCGCCATCTCGCCGACCTCCTGGGCAGTGGGAAGGATGACGATCTCCATGGGAACCTTTCCTGGCTGGGCGTCTTCTGCGTCGGCTAGGGCCTGCGATCGCCTAAGGCCTGCGATCGCCTAGGGGATGAGGGCGTCAGCCTTCGGCCACGAGGTGACGATATCGCCCACGCCCGCGTGCCTGAACGCCAGGATCGCCGCGCCGATCCGGCCGGCCTCGGTGCCCAGGGCGGTGGTCACCAGGCGAGGGGCGCTGCGCCAGGCGAGCTGGCGGTCCAGCTCGGACCGGACCGGGCCGAGCAGGGCCTGGCCGGCCCGGGAGATTCCGCCGCCGAGCACGATCGCCGAAGGGTCGACGGTGAGGGTCAGCGTGGCCAGGCCGAGCGCCAGCGTCCGCACGCCGAGGCCCCAGACCTCAGCGGCATCCGGATCGTGCCCGATGCGGGCGATGATCTGCTTGGCGCTGCGCTCGCGGCCCGTGCGGGCCAGGTAGCGGCGCGACAGGCCCGCACCGGACATGTAGACCTCCAGGCAGCCGCGCTGCCCGCAGGTGCACAGCTCGCCATCGGGGTGCACGGGGACATGGCCGACCTCGCCGGCCGCCCGCTGCGCACCGGGCAGCACGGCGCCCCCGCTGAACAGGGCGGCGGCCACGCCGGTGCCGATCGCGATGTACACGAAGTCCCGCTCGCCGCTGGCCCCGCCGAGCAGCTGCTCGGCCAGGCCCGCGGCCCGCACGTCGTGGCCGACGGAGACCGGCAGGCCAAGGCGCTCGGTGAGCAGGCGGGCCAGCGGGACATTGCGCCAGCCGAGGTTAGAGGCGTAGGCGACCGTGCCGGTATCGTCCACGGTCCCGGGCGTGACGACGCCCGCCCCGACGAGCCGCAGCCCGTCGACCCGGGCCTGCTCGGCCAGCCGCCCGATGAGCGCGGCGATGGCGTCGATCGCCGCGCCGCCGTCATCCGGGGTCGGCACGGTCTCGCGCCGGACCGAGCGCCCGGTCACGTCCACCAGGGCGCCCTTGAGGCTCGAGCCGCCGACGTCGACGGCGAGGGCGGCGAGTCGCTGGGCGGTCACGAGCGGCCTCCGCGCAGCGCCTGCCCGATCTGCCGGACCACCGTCGGGTCGGTGACGCTGACCGGCGCCGCGTCGTAGGGCTGGGACGGGTTGACGTAGCGGCTGCTCGACGCGTACGGGACCGCGGCGCGCAGGTGGACCTCGGTGACGCCGGAACGGGCGACGATCTCGGCGACATTGCCGGGGCGGACCCGCCCGCCGGCCACCAGCACCACCCGCTCGGCGGCCCGCTCGGCCAGCGAGCGCAGGGTGGGCGCGCCCTCAAGCGCGGTGGCGCGGCCACCCGAGCTGAGGATGCGGCCGACACCGAGGTCGGCCAGCACGTCCAGCGAGCGGGCCAGGTCCCTGGTCGAGTCGAACGCGCGGTGGAAGGTCACCGGCGCCCCGCCGGCCGCCGCGACGAGATCACGGACGGCGGCCACGTCGACTTCCCCGTCGGGGGTGAGCGCGCCGACGACGAAGCCGGCCGAGCCGCAGGCGCGCAGTATCTCGATGTCGCGGCGCATCACGGCCAGTTCCTCGCGGGAGTACACGAAGTCTCCGCCGCGGGCGCGGATCAGCGTCATGGCCGGGATCTGCCGCAGGCTGGCGGTGACCTCGCGGACGAACCCGGCACTGGGGGTGGTCCCGCCGTTGTCGGCCAGGCCGTTGCACAGCTCGAGACGGCCGGCGCCGGCCTGCTCGGCAAGGCGCGCCCCGGCCACGTCGTCCAGCGCGACCTCGATCAGCGTCACGAGCGCACCGGAAGCCCGGCCAGTGCGGCCAGCAGGCCCTCACCAGGGATGATCTCGCCGACGCGGTGGCCGCCGCCGAGCACGGGCAGGTCCCGCAGCTGGCCGGCCGCCGAGACGTCGACGCCCAGCGCGGCCAGGACCTCCAGGGCGATCATCGTGGTCGCGCGGGGGCTGCCGTCCACGATCTTCATCGCGACGGCCTGGCCGGTCGCGGCGGCCATCCCGATGACGCCCTCGGCGCCGCCCTTGGCCAGCGCCCCGGGCACGAGGGTCATCGCCAGGGAGTTCTGGTGGCCGCTGCCGCCGACGTAGTAGGGGTGCTGGCGCATGGCCTGCGCCACCGCGTGCTCGGGGGTCCCTGGCTGGGCCGTGACCAGACGGCGGAACATCCGGGCCAGCCCGCGGACGGACGTGCCGAACAGCGGGGCGCCGCAGCCGTCGACCGCGTCGGCGCCGACCGCCACGCCGGTCAGGCCCGCGACCGTCGCCCGGGTGTGCTGCTGCAGCGGATGCTCTAGGTCCAGGTAGCTGGCCGTATCCCAGCCGTTGACCGCGGCGGCGAGCAGCATGGCGGCGTGCTTGCCCGAGCAGTTCATCCGGATCGGGACCTGGTGGTCATGCGCGCGGATCAGCCGCTCCCTGGTCTCGGTGTCCTCCGGCCAGTCGGGCACGCAGCCGAGGGCGGAATCGTCAAGGCCGGCCGCGCCGAGGATCTCCCGCACCACCCGCACGTGCTCGTCCTCGCCGGTGTGACTGCCGGCCGCGATCGCGAGCCGCGGCCCGGCCAGCGGCGCCCCGGCGGTGAGCGCGGCCAGCGCCTGGGCGGGCTTGACCGTCGAGCGCGGCAGCACGAGGCCGTCGGGGTCGCCGAGCGAAACCGCGACCTGCCCGTCGGAACCGAGGGCGATCAGGGAACCGAAGTGACGGCTTTCGATCACCCCGTTGCGGCGCACGGCGGCGAGCTCGGGCAGGTCGGTCAAGGTGGCTCCTGTTCGGTGGGCTGCGGCGGGGTAGCGGGCGAGGCCGCGCCGCGAGTGGTTGATCGGGTGGGATGCGGGTTAGCCGGCCCGGCTGGCCGAAGCGGCCGGGATGCCGCGACGGTCGCCGCGCCGCTTCAGCCAGGACGCGAGGAAGCTGAGCAGCCCGTTCGGCACCAGGTAGATCAGCGCGATGACCAGGTAGTCCTGGATGAGCAGGTGGTTGTAGGAGGACAGCACGTTGCCGGCCTGCAGCAGCTCGAAGAAGCCGAGCACGTAGCCGAGCGAGGTGTCCTTCAGCAGGCTGACCAGCTGGGTGACCAGCGACGGCGACACCGCGCGCAGCGCCTGGGGCAGCAGGATCGCGGTGAACACCTGGCGGCGGGGCAGGCCGACGGCCAGCCCCGCCTCCTCCTGCCCGCGCGGCAGCGAGACGATGCCCGCCCGGATGATCTCGGCGAACAACGCGGAGTGGGCCACCGTCAGCGGGATCGCGAGCTTCCATATCGTCCCGGGGTTGATGCCGTAGTGCGGCAGCGCGAACATCATCACGTAGACCAGCAGCAGCACCGGGATGGTCCGGGCCACCTCGATGTACCCGGCCGTGATCTTGCGGATGGGCGTGAGGGGGCTGAGCCTGAGCAGTACGAGGAGCAGGCCGAGCGGGGCGGACATGGCGACCGTCAGGCCCGCCGCGGCCAGCGTGCCGGTCGCGTAGGCGTTCAGCATGTAATCCCAGATCGGCCACTGGGAGAACGGCGTCCAGCTCTGGGAGTTGAGCTGGCCGTGCTGGGCGAACTGCCAGAGGCCCCCCGCGATCACCGCGGCGATGACGACCGCCGAGACGGCCGACCCGGCGAGGACTCGCCGCCGTGCCTTGGGGCCCGGGGTGTCGTAGAGGTAGCTGAGGCTGTCGTTCATCGCTTGATCGCCACCTTGCGCTCCACCCAGCCCGCGGCGAGGCCGACGGCCAGGGCGATGATCATGTACACCAGGCCCGACCCGGTGTAGATCGGGATCGGCTGGGCCAGTTGCTGGTTCAGGACGTTGGTCGCGGCCGTTATCTCGACGATGCCCACCGCGGCCAGCAGGGCCGTGTTCATGACCAGGGCGATCATGACGTTGGCGATCGGCTGCACCACGGCCCGCAGCGCCTGCGGTATGACGACCAGGCTGAGCGTCTGCGCCTGGGTGAGGCCCAGGGCGCGGGCCGCCTCCAGCTGGCCGACCGCGATCGTGTTCACCCCGCTGCGCACGGCTTCGGCCACGTAGGCGGCCTCGTACACAGCCAGGGTGATGATCGCGGTCGGCAGCAGCGGGCCGATGACCCCCGCGTCCGGCAGGGCGAACACGGCGATGATGAGCAGCGCCAGCAGGGGGACGTTGAGGAAGAACTGCACGAAGGCGAAGGCTGCCGCCCGCAGCAGCGGGATCGGGCTCACCCGTGCGACGGTGACGAGCGTGCCGAGGATGATCGACCCCACGCCGGCCAGGACGAAGACCAGCAACGTCGTCCCGACGGCGTCGAGCACTCCGCCGGGGGTAAGTGCGTTCATTCCAGTTCCCCTCTGGGTCTACTGCGGACGGGACCGGCTCAGGTGCCGGGAACCGACCCGATCTTCGGCGGAGTCGGGACACTGGAGTGGGTCACGGTGCCGAGCGTGGCCTTCCAGACCCGGCCCCACGTGCCGTTCTGCTCGATCTTCAGCAGCCAGTTGTTGATGAACTGCTTGAAGGCGGTGTCGCCGTGCTTGAGGCCGATCCCGTAGGCCTCCGAGGTGAACGTGGAGCCGACCACCTTGATCTGGGAGTTGGTGGCGGCGTCGCTGGCCAGCAGGGTCTCGTCCTGCACGTAGGCGTCCCCGCGGCCTTCGACCAGGGCCTGGATGGCCTCGGGGTCGGTGCCGAAGGTGATCAGCTTGGACGTCGGCTGCTGCTTGGGCACCTCGGTGACGGCCGGGGTGTCCGCGCCGACGATGACCGTCTTGCCACCGAGGCTGCCGATGCCGGTGATCGTCGTGTTGCTCGACTTGACGGCGACCGCGAGGCCGTCATCAAAGTACGGGCCGGCGAAGTCGACCTCGGCCGCGCGCTGCGTGGTGATCGTGTAGGTGTTGAAGACGACGTCGACGGTGCCGTTCTCCAGCATCGCCTCGCGGGTCTGGGTGGCCGGCGGGATGATCTCGACGTTGGGCTTGCCGAGGATGTAGATCGCCAGCAGCTTGGCCAGGTCAGCGTCGAAGCCGGTGACGTCCTTGGTCGTCGGGTCCTGCTGGGACAGCAGCGGCGCGTCGAGCGCCTCGCCGACGATGAGCTTGCCGCGCTTCTTGATGGCGGCCATCGTCGAGTTGGGCAGGATGTCGGCCGCGCTGGCCACGACGGCGTTCGAGTAGAGGTCACTGGTCGAGGCGGACGAGCTCGAGTTGCTGGACGGGACGCCCGTCGCGCCACTCGATGACGAGCAGGCCGTGGCGGCCAGGGAAAGGCCGACGAGCACAACGGCGGCACTGCCGCCTGCCCGCCACCGCCTGGTGGTGTTGCCGAACATGCGTTTCCTCTCTGCTGAGGGGGAGGGTGGTGAGCCGCCCGCGGGATGCGGGCGTAGGCCGGTAGTGGGGGAAGTCAGTGGTTCAGCACGGCGGCCAGGAACGAGCGGGCGCGCTCGGAGGCCGGGGCCTCGAAGAACTCGGCGGGCCGGGCCTGCTCGACGATGGCGCCGCCGTCCATGAAGACGACCCGGTCGGCGACGCGCCGGGCGAAGCCCATCTCGTGGGTGACGACGATCATCGTCATGCCGTCGCGGGCGAGCGAGGTCATCACGTCCAGCACCTCATTGACCATCTCGGGGTCGAGGGCGGAGGTCGGCTCGTCGAACAGCATGACCTTGGGATGCATGGCCAGCGCGCGGGCGATGGCCGCGCGCTGCTGCTGGCCGCCCGACAGCTGAGCGGGGTAGTGCCGGGCCTTCTCGGCGATGCCGACCCGCTCGAGCAGGGTCATCGCCTCGGCCTCGGCCGCCGCCCGCGGGGACTTGCGGACCCGGCGCGGGGCCAGTGTGAGGTTGTCGAGCACGGTGCGGTGCGCGAACAAGTTGAACGACTGGAACACCATCCCGACGTCGGCGCGGTGGCGCGCGAGCGCGGGGCCCTCGACCGGCAGCAGCTTGCCGTCGATGAGGATGCGCCCCGAGTCGATCGGCTCGAGCCGGTTGATCGTCCGGCACAGCGTCGACTTGCCTGACCCGGATGGGCCGACCACGACGACCACCTCACGCGGAGCGACGTCGATGTCGACGTCCTTGAGCACGTGCAGCGCACCGAAGTGCTTGTTCACGCGCTCCAGCCGCACCATGGCGTCCTGCCCGCCAGCTTCGCTCACGGCACCGCCTCCTCCTCGTTTGCGCCAATCCCAGCGGTATTGACTCCAGAAACTTATAGTCATCTGGTACAAAGGTGTCAATACGTCAAATATTAATCCAATTTTGGAGTAATCTACCCATGCGGCATCATAGGTGCAACTGATGAGAGGTCGGTGCTAACGTGCCCGAAGCCACGGTGCCATCCGCCACCGCGACCCTGCTCCGCCTCGTCCGCTCGGGCGAGGCGACGTCGCGGTCCCAGGTGGCCCGGGCACTGGGCATCTCGCCGAGCACCGCGGCGGCCAGGATCGACGCGCTCGTGGCCCGGGGAGTGCTCCGCGACGCCGGGGCCGGCGTCTCCCGGGCGGGCCGCCGCCCGCAGCGCATCGAGCTGGCCCCCCAGCCGGGCTGCGTCGGCGTGGCCGAGCTCGGCGCCCGGCACGCCCTGCTGGCCGTGGTGGACATGGCGGGCACGCTCAGCGAAGACCAGCATCACGTCCTGGAGATCGCCGACGGGCCCGAGCAGGCGCTGGCCTGGATCGTCGGGCGGCTCCGCGAGCTGGCCCGTGGCCAGCCGCTGCGGGGCATCGCGCTGGCCGTGCCCGGGCCGGTCGACTTCGGCTCCGGCCGGCTCGTGTCCCCGTCGCGGATGCCCGGCTGGAACGGAGTCGACGTGGCGGGGCTGCTCACCCGCCTGTCCGGCGTGCCCTCGCTGGTCGACAACGACGCCAACCTCATGGCGCTCGGCGAGTACGGCACGGTTGCCGAGACCGTCCGGCACCTCGTCCTGGTGAAGGCCGGCTCAGGGATCGGTTCGGGCATCATCGCGGCTGGCCAGCTGTACCGCGGCGCGCACGGCATGGCCGGCGACATCAGCCACGTCACCGTGCCCGACGCCGAGGAAGTGCTGTGCTCATGCGGCCGCTACGGCTGCCTCGACGCGGTCGCCTCGGGCGCGGCCATCATCGCCGGGCTGCGCTCGGCCGGGATCGAGGTAGCCGACACGACCGAGCTGCTGCAACTCGCCCAGGACGCCCACCCGCTGGCCACCCGGATGCTGCGGGAGGCCGGCATTCGGACCGGCAACGTCCTGGCCACCATCGTCAACTTCTTCAACCCCGACGCCCTCGTGCTCGGCGGTAGCCTGAGCCGCTCGGAAGCGTTCGTCGCCGGCGTCAAGTCAGCCATCTACACCATGTGCCTGCCGATGGCCACCGACCAGCTGGACATCGCGGTCAGCGCCGCGGGCCGGCTCGGCGGCGTGCACGGCGCGGCCCGGCTCATCCTCGACCACCTCTTCGAGCAAGAACTGATCCCCGCCGCCGAGAACGCCGTCTAGGCAGCGGCCCGGCCGGATCGGCAGCGGCAGCGGTCGCGGCGCGGCCTTAGGATGCATACGTGCCGGCTGATGGCGCGCTCGAGCGGGCGGGCGTTCTCGCGGACCTGGGCCGCTATGACGACGCGGATCGGCTGCTTGCCCAGGTGCTGGCGGCCGAGCCCGACAACCAGGAGGCGCTATCCCTGCTCGGGTACGGCCTCATCCAGCGGTTCCGCTGGGCGGAGGCCGAGCAGGCCTACGCGCGCCTGCTGTCGGTCAACCCTGATCACCTGACCGGGCTGATCCGGATGTCCCTTGTCCTGCGCAGCGCGCCGGCCCGGTCCCGCGATTGCCTGCGGTACGCCCGTCGCGCCGTCGAGCTGGCCCCGCAGGCCCCCAACGCCCTGACGAACCTGGCCGCCGCCCTCAACTCGGTCACTCTCGGCTCGGCCGAGGCGATGGCCCTGGCCCAGCGGGCGATCGCGATCGACCCGGACTACGACTGGGCCCACCGGGTGACCGGCCACATCTACCTGAGCGTACGTCGCTACGCCGAGGCCGAGCGGGCCACCCTGGAGGCGCTGCGGATCGACCCGCTGGACTGGCAGTCGGTCTTGCAGCTCGGGCTGGCGCGGGCCGGGCTGGGCCGGTTCGCCGAGTCGCGCGAGCAGGTGCAGGCGACGCTCCGGATGAACGCCACGCCGGCCGTCATCGACAGCGTGATCGCCCAGATCGAGTCGCGCGGGCTGACCGACAGCTTCGGCGAGCTGTACCGGATGGCGCTGGCCGCCCGGGGCAGGCCCGACCTGAGCTACCCGGGGGCGGCCGGCGACAATCCGGAGCTGCTGGCCGCCCAGGCGACGCTGGCCGTCCGGCTGACTACCTACGAATCAGGCCAGGAGGGCTGGCGGCGAGCCGGGCAGCTCGCGGAGGCCGTGCTGGCCAAGGACCGGGCCAACCGGGACGCCCGCTGGGTCCGGGCGATGGTGCTCAGCCGGACCGGGCGCTTCAGGAAGGCCGCCTCGATCGCCGAGAAACTGCTGGCCGAGGGCTACCCGAACGCGGACCTGGTGCTGATCCGGGCCTGGACCGGGCTGGGTCACTACACGGGAGCGCTGAGGCTAGCCCGCGACCGGCTGGCCAGCAATCCCGACGACGTGCTCGGACTGCGGATTGAGTCGCATTGCCTGCGCAACCTGGGCCGCCCCGTGGAGGCGCTGCGATCGGCGCACCGGGCCGCGTGGCTGGCGCCGGGAGCCTATGGCGTCCAGCTGGAACTGGGCCGAGCCGCCAAGGGCGCGGGCAACCTGGCCCTGGCCGAGCAGGCGTTCCGGACC
>Ga0335072_10015330_pt1 | contig 10883 bp, 11 predicted proteins | sample Lox_Sample_21_FD_206725 | JGI IMG/M metagenome (GOLD analysis project Ga0335072, IMG submission 206725) | Soil microbial communities from Loxahatchee National Wildlife Refuge, Florida, United States - Lox_Sample_2.1 | ecosystem: Environmental > Terrestrial > Soil > Wetlands | place: USA... | reverse complement strand
CGGACGATCCAAAGGCTCGTCGTCGACCCGCTGACCGCTCTCCTGCTCGCCGGCGAGGTGAAGGACGGCAGCGAGGTCGATCTCGACGTCCGCAACGAGGAGATCGTCCTGACGGTGGGGCGGCCGAAGGCCGCGAAGGGACCACGATGACGACCGGTGTGACCGTCGCGGTCGTGGGGACGAACGAGCTCGCGAAAGAGCTCGGGAAGAAGGGCACGGCGTCCGACCTCACGCTGTTCAACGCGGTCCGCGACGGCCACGCGACGACCCTCGTCGAGCCGACGCAGTTCCCCGAAAAGATCGTCCCCCTTGTCGACGCGCTCGCGATGGCCGACCGGTGCCTGCTCGCCGTCCCCGAGCTCTCGCGATCGGTCGCCGAGGCGATCGCCACCGTCGACGTCGTCGAGGTCCCGACGACCGTCGTGCTCGGCCCGGGAGTCGGGGAGGGCGAGATCGCGCGCGCCCTGAAGGGGAGCCGGCTCGAGTCCGCGGACCGGCTCCCCTGGGACCTGCCCGCACTTCGGGCGCTCATCGAGGGCTGGACCGCCCCCGTGGTCGACGGGCCCGTCCGCGTCCCGCTCGACCATGCCTTCCCGGTCAAGGGGGTGGGCACGGTCGCCCTCGGCGTCGTACGTCAGGGGGTACTGCGCGCGCACGACACGCTGCGGCTCTGGCCGACGGCGAAGAGCGTGGAGGTCCGGTCGATCCAGGTCCACGACATCGATCGCAAGGACGCCGGCTGCGGGGAGCGGGTCGGCGTCGCCCTGCGCGGGGTGGAGGCCGACGAACTCGCCCGCGGCCAAGTGCTCGCGCCCGAAGGGTCGATGCGCGCCGAGGCGACCCTCCGTGGTGGCCCGCTCACCCGCTGCCGGTACTACCGGGGGGACGTGCGCGCCGGGGCCCAGCTCCACGTGGCGGTGGGGCTCGCCTCGGCACCGGCGTCGCTCGACGCCGTCGGTCCCGAGGGGGTTTCCGTCACCGCCGACCGGCCGATCCCGTTCGCCCCAGGATCGCTCGCGTACCTGCTCGACCTCTCGGTGCCGGCGGGCCCACGAATCGTCGGGCGCTTCCCGCTCGCCCGCGACGCCTGACGCGCCGTTCAGGCGAACATCGTGACGGACTCCTTGCGGAGCTCTTCCTCGCCGATGACCTTCTCGATCGCCCGGTCGAAGTCGGCGGCCGTCACGCTGTCGCGCTCCTCGCGGATCGCCCACATGCCGGCTTCCGTGCAGATGGCGCGGATGTCGGCGCCCGTCGCTCCCTCGCACCGCGAGGCCAGCGCCTCGAAGTCGACCGTCTCCCGGATCGCCATGCCGTGGGAGTGGATCCGGAAGATCTCGGCCCGTCCCTGGAAGGTCGGGACCGGGATCTCGATGATCCGGTCGAAGCGGCCGGGGCGCAGGAGCGCGTCGTCCAGGATGTCCGGCCGGTTCGTCGCGGCGATGATCTTGACGTTGGAGAGCGGCTCGAATCCGTCCATCTCCGCGAGCAGTTGCATGAGCGTCCGCTGGACCTCGCGGTCCCCGCTCGTGGCGACCTCGAGGCGCTTCGCGCCGATCGAGTCGACTTCGTCGATGAAGATGATCGTCGGGGCCTTCTCGCGGGCCAGCTGGAACAGCTCGCGGACGAGGCGGGCGCCCTCGCCGATGTACTTCTGCACGAGCTCGCTGCCGACCAGCCGGACGAAGGTCGCGTTGGTGTGATGCGCCACGGCCTTTGCGATCATCGTCTTGCCCGTGCCGGGCGATCCGATCAGGAGGACGCCCTTCGGCGGGTCGACTCCGACCTTCTTGTACAGCTCGGAGCGCAGCAGCGGATACTCGACCGCTTCGCGGATCTCCCGGATCTGTTCGCCGAGACCGCCGATGTCGTTGTACGCGATCGTGGGCTTGTCGACGATCTCGCTGGCCGTGACGAGCGGATCCAGCGAGGCGGGGAGCACGCCCATGACGGCGAGCGTTTGCTTGTTGAGCGCGACGCGGCTCCCGACGGTGATCTTGCCGTGCTCGACCGTCTCGGCGGAGTTCACGACGAAATCGGGGCCGGTCGAGGACTTCACGATGACCCGGCCGTCCGTCAGCACGTCGCGCACGCTGCCGACGATCAGCGGCGGGTACCGGAGCCGGTCGAGCTCGGTCTTGAGCCGCTTAACCTCGCGCTGGAGCCGGAGGATCTCGGCCTCCATGTAGTGCCGCTCGCTCTCGACGCGCTTGATCGCTTCCGCGAGCTGCGTGTTCCTCAGCTCGAGGAAGTTGAGGCGGTCGAACGCGTCATGCGGCGTCGCCGGAGCTTCCGAATCAACCATGGGGTTCCGAACCGGCCGCTCTCGGCCCTATCGGATACTGACTAAGCGTGCCCCGCTTATAAGCAGTCGTTCCACTTCTCCGCCGGGAAGATATTTCGTGAGCGGTCCGCGCGTCGTTCGGGCCCGGGCGTTCGCTCCGGGCCACGTCACGGGCATCTTCGCCCCGTCGCCCGCCGCGCGGGACCCGCGGGCCCGCGGCTCGATCGGGGCCGGGCTCGTCCTCGAGCTCGGCGTGAGCGCAGCGGCCGAGTTCCGCGCGGGGACCGGCCGGACGACGCGCGTCCTCGCCGACGTGGACCGTCCGCTCCCGATCTCGGAAGAAGTCGCGCGACGGTTGCGACCGGCCCGGCGCGGCGCGCTCACCGTGCGCCTCGTGCATCACTTGCCGATCGGGCAGGGCTTCGGTATGAGCGCGGCCGGGGCCGCCGCGACCGCCCTCGCCGTTGCCGCCGTGGCCGGACACTCGCGTCGGGTCGCACTCGAAACCGCTCACCTCGCGGACCTGTTCGGGGCCGGCGGGCTCGGCGGAGTCGCCGCGATCGCGGACGGAGGCGGTCTCGAGCTCCGACGACGGGCGGGGCTGGCGCCCTGGGGCCGCGTCGAACACGCCCGCTTCGACGGCGCCGTCTTCGTCGGCGTGGCGGGTGCGCCTCTGCCCTCGCCCCGCCTCCTCGGTCGGGCGTCGTTCCTCGAACGGGTCGCGGCCGCCGCCGGACCGCTGCCGGACCTCCTCCGGCACCCGAGCCCCGTCCGGTTCTTCGACGCGAGCGAGCGCTTCACCGACCGGCTCGGACTCGCGCCCCCACCGCTCCGGCGGGTCGTGACGGCCCTCCGCGCCCGCGGAGCCCGGGCCGCCCAGGCGATGTTCGGCCGGAGCTTCTTCGCCTACGCACCAAACGCCCGGGCGCGACGGCGGGTCGTCGCGTGGCTCACCGACCACCGGCTCCCCGCTCTCGAGCTGCGCACGGCCTTGACCGGCGCCCACCGCCTACGCGCCGCGCAACCGTTTTAATGGGCGACCGGTCTCGCGCGGCCCCATGACCCGAAAGCCGGCCCGGATGTACCGCAAGGTCGAGGGCCAGATCTACACCCGTCGAGAGTACATGGGCGGCGTCCCGAACTGCCGCATCTCGCAGTTCGACACCGGCGATCTGAAGACCGCCTTCCCGGTTGCGCTCTCGCTCGGGACCGAGGAAGCGGCGCAGGTGCGCGACATCGCGCTCGAGGCGGCGCGGATCAGTGCAGTCCGGGTGATGGAGAAGGCCGCGCTGAACCAGTACCACCTCAAGGTCCGACGCTACCCGCATCAGATCCTCCGGGAGCACAAGATGGCGATGGGCGCGGGGGCGGACCGTATCTCCGACGGAATGCGCGGCGCGTTCGGCAAGCCCGTCGGGCACGCCGTGCGCGCGGAGATCGGCAGCGAGCTCCTGACGGTCTACACGACCGAGGCGCACGTCGACGACGCGAAGGAAGCCCTGCGGAAGGCGTCCCACAAGCTGCCCTGCCCGACGCGCGTGGTCGTTACGCGGCGGGATTCGTAACGCCCGTCGGGCGCACGACGAGCACCGGACAAGGTGCGTGGTTCACCACGGCGCTCGACACGCTTCCGAGCAGCAGCCGCTTCGCCGTCGAGAGGCCCCGGGAGCCGATCACGAAGAGGTCGGTCGGGTGCTGCTCCAGGTGCGTCAGGATCTCGTCGACGACGACCCCTTCGTAGCTCACGCCGGTCACCGAACGGAGGCCCGCGGCCTCCGCCTTCTTCACCGCCGCCTCGACGATCTCCCGGTACTGGCCGATCTCGCTGGGGGGCACGCCCGCCGGCACGTACGGCTCGGTCGTCGAGATGTACACGGGAACGATCGGCGCGACCGCGACGATCACGAGCTCGCCGGAGTACTTCAGCGCGAGATCGATCGCGCAATCGAGGGCGGTCGCCGCGTTCGGCGAGCCGTCGATCGCGACGGTGAGGCGATGGAGCCACGAGCTCGCCATCTCGCCGCGGGGACGGGGTGGTGGCTACAAGTCGGTTGCGCTCGGCCCCGATCTTCCGGCCGTAGCGCGTCGCGCTGACGGGTCGGACCCCCCCGTCCGGCGCACGACCGGCGACGCAATGCTTTTCTACGGAGGGGGGGCCTCTTGTCGGCGGAAGGGTGCCCCGTGCCTCCCGTGTGCAGCAACTGCGGAGCGAGCGACTTCGTCTGGGCGAACGAACTCAAGACGGGCTCGATCGGGGGCGGCACCCTGTCGCTCCGTTCGCGGGGAGAGCTCGCGATGGGCACGCGCATCTGCAAGGCCTGCGGCCACGCGGACCTCTTCCTCAAGGATCCCTCGATCCTGCGTCAGCCCCACACCTGGCGGCCGGGAGAATTTGTGCCGATCCCGTCGAGCTCGGCCCACTCGGGCCATCACTCCACGCCCGCGAGCGCGCCCGCGGCTCCTCCGGTTCCAATGCCCGCGCCGAGCAACCCCGCGCCGCCGATGACCCCCAGTCCTCCCATCGTCGCGCCACCCCCTCCGCCCCCGCCGCCGCCGGATCCCGCGGGGGCGCCGCCCGCGGACGACCCGGGGACGTCAGAGGCCGCTGCCCGCAAGTCAACGCGACGCAGGCCGAAGTCCAAGGGCGCAAGCGGCGGGAACTAGACCCGGCACGCGCGGAGCGCCGCCACGCGCCGCCCGCACCTGCGTGCGACCGCGCGCACGGAAGAATCCCGATAGCGGGGCATGGATTTGAACCATGGATCTACGGGTTATGAGCCCGTCGGGATTTCAGGACGGTCGGCGACGCCGGCCGCTTTCCTGACTACCCTACCCCGCTGCGGGCCGACCTAGCCGGCCTCGGTATATGGGCGCTTCGACCGCGCCCCCGCCGGTGGCGGTGAACGCTCCCTAATACCGGCGGGCCTTCCTGCTGGGGCGATGTCCGCGACGCTCCATCCGCACGATGTGTTGCTCTTCGTGAAGTCGGAGAGAACCATCCGGCTGATTCTGCCGGAGGATGCCCACGACCATGCGCTCGAAGGGCTGCGGCAGAACGGGGTGTACACGTTCGTCCCGGGGACGTATGCCGGGCACAGCGGGGGAGCCGCCCTCTGGAGCACCGGGGAGTATGCCCACAAACCCGTCGAGGGCGAGGACCTTCCCGAGGACGAGGAAGAGGCGGTGCGTCGTGCGGGCGCGCTGGTGATGGCATCGGGTCGCACGGTTCACGTCGTGGACGTGGGAAAGGAGACGGCGTTCCACCGGGTGATCTCCGAGCACCTGCACCACTTGCGGAAATTTCCGGTGCTGTGCCGGCCCGACGGACGCCGGCTCGAAGGCGTCGACGCGTTCACGGAAGACAATCTCCGGCGCATCCTGGCGGATTGAGCTTGGGCCGGAAGGACCGGACGGCGACTCCTCCCCCGCGGCTTCAAAGAGCCGCGGGAGGGATTTGAACCCTCGGCCTGCTCCTTACCAAGGAGCCGCTCTGCCAGCTGAGCCACCGCGGCGTCAAGCCCGACCGGACACGTCCGCCTTCTTCCGCTTTCCGGTGGCCGACGTGCCGTTCCCCTCTCGGGACCAGGGAAAGCCGACGGATTCCTCGGCCCACTTCGCCCGTGGTCGGGCCACGAGCGGGCGCTTCGCGAGGAAGGCGTCCATGCCCTCCTTCTGCCCGTCCGTGCCGAACAGTCGGGACCAGAGATCGAGTTCGTAGGCGAGGCCCCGATCGATGTCGGGGTCGATCGCGTGGAGCAGGGCGTACTTGCTCGCGGCGAGGGCGAGAGCGGATTTCGTCGCGAGCTCCTCGGCGAGCGCGAGCGACGCCGGAAGGAGTTCGGCTCGCGGCACCACCTTCTCGACGAGCCCGAGCGCCTGCGCGGCCTCCGCGCCGACGGGGCGGCCCGCGAGGATCCATCGACGGGCGTTCGCGGCTCCGATGCGCCGCGGAAGGCGACGGGTGCCGCCCCATCCCGGCATGATCCCGAGATTCACCTCGGGCTGACCGAATTGCGCGTCGCCGCTCGCCACGATGAAGTCGCACGCGAGGGCGATCTCGCAGCCTCCCCCGTAGCAGACCCCGTGGACCGCGGCGATCACCGGAAGCGGCAGGCGTTCGATCTGGCGCGTGATCGCCTGGCCGCGCGCTCCGTGCTCGAACGCCTCCGACGGACCCATCGGCGCCATCTCGCGGATGTTCGCTCCCGCGGCGAACGCCTTCTCGGCGGCGCTGGCCAGCACGACCGTTCGGACCTCCGGGTCGTCCGGTGCGCCGCCGAGACGTTCCGCGAGCGCGTCGAGGACCACCCGGGAGAGGACGTTCACCGGAGGATGGTCGATCGTGAGGACCAGGGCGTGGTCGATCCGCGCGGAGCGCACGACGTCCGACGGGGGGTCCATCGCCGGCGCGACCCGTGCCGCCCTATTTATGGGACGCGCCTTCCGTCGCGGGAGAGGCCGGGGAACGATGGTGCGCACGATCGTGTCGACGTGGTACGGCGCGTTCCTGCTCGAGGAGGGCGAGGTCGTGCGGGGACGCCGATCCCCCGAGGACGGCCCGGCGATCGCGGACCGCATTCGAGCGCGCCTCGCGGGCCGCCGGACCCCGGAGGAGGAGGAACTGCTGGCCGCCCGCGCCGACGAACCGTGGACCACGCGGGACCGTCGCCTCTCCGGCGACCACGTGCGGTTCGATCCCCACGCACCGATCGCGTTGCCCGCCTCCGAGCCGGAAGGCGATCGCGTCGCCCACCGGGCCGCGCTGCTCGACGTGGCGGAGACCGCGCTCGCGGACTCATGGGATCCGTCGATCCACGTGGAGGAAGCGGTCCGCGCGACGGCGGATCTCGACCGGGTGCAGAATCTGGTCGGCGAGCGCCTGACGAGCTGGGCCTCCCGTGACGCGCCCGAGCTCGACGGGGCCGAACCGGCCGCGGCGGCCCGACGGCTGCTCGCTGCCGGCGAAGACTCCCCGTACGCCCCGAGCGATCCCGCGGTGCGGGCGGCTCGGCGGCGCCTCGCGGAACTCTATGCGGCCATCGGCGGAGCTCGCGCGGAGCTCTCGGCGGCGGTCGAGGGGGCCGTGCCGGCGCGTACGCCGAACCTGAGCGCCCTCCTCGGTCCCGAGCTCGCCGCGAAGCTGCTCGCCCAGGCGCGGGGCCTCGACCGGCTGGCCCGTCTGCCGGCGAGCACGATCCAGGTCCTCGGCGCCGAGCGGGCGTTCTTCGAGCACCTCCGGGGTCGGGCGCCGCCCCCACGCCACGGCCTCCTGTTCCTCCACCCCGCGATCCAATCGGCCCCCCGGGGGGAGCGCGGGAAGATCGCGCGCACGCTCGCGGGCAAGGTCGCGATCGCGGCACGGCTTGATCGCGCCGGCGCGCCGGTCGATCCGTCGCTCGCCCGAGCGGTCGAGGCCCGGCGCGCGCGCCTCAAGTCCGAGCGCCGGCCCGGTAGCCGGCGTCGCCGCTCAGGCGCGCCACTTGACGCTGCAGCCGGCGACGGGTAGCTCCGACGGGCGGACCGGCGCGCCCGCGAGCGCCTGGTCGAGGGCGCGCTCGAGGAAGTGCTCGGTCGCCCGCTCCGCGTGCTGGTGATCGTTATCGATCCGGCCCTGGAAGAGGAGACGGCGGTCCGGTCCGAACAGCATCGGATGCGGCGTGACGAGCGCGCCATACGCGTGAGCGACCGACTGGGACTCGTCGTGGAGGTAGGGGAACGGGTACTGGTGCTCCCGCGCCCGCTGGACCATTGACTCGAACCGGTCCTCGGGATACGCGCGTGCGTCGTTCGCGTTGATCAGGAAGAACCGGACTCCCTTAGGGCCGTACTTCCGCCCGATCTCGATCATCCGCGACTCCCACGCCTGCACGTACGGGCAGTGATTGCACCAGAACGTGACGACGACGAACGGATCGGCGGAATAGTCGGCGAGGCGGTAGGTCTTGCCGTCGACCCCCGGCAGCGCGAAGTCCGGGGCGACGGCCCCGGGCCGGAGGGCGAACGTGGTGAGTTCGGCCATGCGGCTCCGAGCCGGGGCCGGCTCTTACCATTTTACACCGGAGCGTCTCTCGCGCGTCATGTCGGGCCGCGCGGGGGGGTCGGACGCGCCGACCCCGGGACCGACCGTCGTCCTGGACGGGGTGGAGGTCGGGGAGGAGTTCCGCGCGGACGAACGCCTCGTGCGGACCGGCGCGCTCGCGATCCGCGTCGTGCGCCTGCGGGGGCGAGCCGTGTCGATCGGCGCGGGGATGCGGCTCGACGTCCCCTCGCTCGATCGGGTCCGGGGCGCCGGGCTCCCGATCGTGCGGCGATCGTCCGGCGGGACCGCCGTGCTCCACGAGGACGGGGACCTCGCCTGGTCGGTGGTCCTTCCGCGCGCCCACCCGCTCGTGGGGCGGGACTTCGTCCGGGCGTACGCCCGGATCGGGGTCGGGGTCGTGCGGTGGCTCGCGGAGTCGGGCGTGTCGGCCGACTGGGTACCCGCCCCCGGCGTGGCGCGCGACTTCTGCGTGCTCAGCGCTCGGGGGGAGGTGCTGCGCGCCGTCGGCCGGATCCTGGGCGGCGCGGCCCAACACCTGACGGCCGGCGCGCTCCTGCATCAGGGCATGGTCGCCCGCACTGTCGACCGGGAGGCGATCACGGCCCTCTTCGATGTCGCAAGGTCCGACGCGGACCGACGGCTGACGAGCCTCACGGAGCTCGGCGTCCCGACGACCTCCGGGGACGCCCGCCGCTTGGCCGACGCGATCGAAGCCGCGGTTCGACCGGCGTAGCGCGCGCTCAACGGGAGGAGGGGCGGGCCGACCACAGCTGATCCGCCGCCGTCTCCGCGGCCGCGCGGACGTCCTCCCAGTCGGCCCGGACGAGCCGTCGATTCCGTACGACCGGGAGACCGCCCACGAACACCGAGTCGATCGCCTCCTCGGCCGCCGAGTACGCGAGATGCGCGACGATCGCCTCGGGTCGCGCCGGCACGAGCGTCGGATGATCGAGGCGCAGCATCGAGAAGTCGGCGAGCTTGCCGACCTCGATCGACCCGAGGTCGGACGCACGTCCCAGGACCGCCGCCCCTTCGATCGTCGCGAGGTCGAGCAGCTCCTGCGCGGGGAGCGCCGACGCATCCCACCGATGGTTCTTCTGGACGAGCCCGGCGAGGTGGATCTCACGGAGCATCGAGAGGGAGTTGTTGCTCGCCACCGAGTCGGTGCCGAGCCCCACGCGGGCGCCGGCGGCGCGCAGCTCGACGATCGGCGCGACGCCGCCCGAGGCGAGCTTGAGATTCGAGCTCGCGCAATGGGCGATCCCCACGCCGCTCTTCGCGAGCCGCTCGATCTCTCCTCCGGTCAACCAGACCGCGTGGGCGGCGACCATCCCGGGACCGAGGAATCCGATCTCCGCGAGCCAGTCGGCGGGCCGACGGCCGGTCTTCGCCTCGTGCTCGTGGACCTCGCGGCGCGTCTCCGACAGGTGAAAGTGGCAGAACGTCCCATGGCGTTCCGCGAGCGCCTTCGCGGCGAGCCACGTCTCCGCCCCGCAGACGTAGACGCCCTGGGGAGCCACGAGCGGTGTGACCGTGGCGTGACCGGCCCATCGGCCCAGGAACCCCGCCGCGTTGTCGATCGGTCGCCCCGATTGCGTGGTCAACTCCGGGTCGAGGACGGCCCATCCGAGGAACCCCCGCGCCCCGAGCTCCACGGTCGCGCGCGCGATCGCGTCCTCGAAGTAGTACAGGTCGAGGAACGACGTGGTGCCGGAGAGGAGCATCTCGGCGATCCCGGCCCGCGCCCCCGCGCCGACGTCCGCTTCCGTGCGATGGGCGTCCACGGCGAAGAGCGTCTCCAAGAACCCCGAGAGGTCGCGATCGTCGGCGATCGCGCGCAGCGGCGTCATCGCCACGTGCGTGTGGGTGTTGACGAAGCCGGGGACGAGCGCGAACCGATGGGCGTCGACGACCTCCGCCCCCTCGCGCGGGGCGCGGGGCCCGACGTGCGAGAAGCGGCCCCCGTCGACCCGAACGTCCGCCCGGATCACCCGGCGCACCGGATCCTGCGTCACGACGAGCGCGTCGGTGAAGACGAACGGGACTCCTCCGCCGGCCGTCGACATGGGTCCCGCCTACGGGCCTCGGGATCGGAGCGGTCGGTCGCTCGCCGTCGCCTCCGGGCCGACCTCGGGGAGGTCGGAGAGCCCCTCCGCCGTCCGGGACTCGAAGCTCGGGAGGGCGCGGAACGTTTGCCGGACCCACGGTCGGGTGAAGACGAGAACGAGCGGGACGATCGCGAGCACCACGAGGATGACGTCCACCCACACTCCGGGTACCCAGGCCGCGCTCGGCATGCCGAGGATGGTCGCTCCCGTGTTCGGGATCAACACGACGACGCTGACGAGGGCGATGACCAGCGCGACGTACGCGACGCCGAGCATGCGCACGTTCGAGGTGTTCGCGAGGGCCGCGATCCCGTTCGATACTTCACCGAGGCGGTTCGCGGCCGCGGCGAGCTGGTTCGATTCGACGGCGTTCCGGATCGCCACGAGGTCACGCACCGCCTGGGCCTGACCCTGCGCAACCTGGTCGACGTGGGTCGCGGTGCTCCGGAAC
>Ga0335072_10015329_pt1 | contig 10884 bp, 9 predicted proteins | sample Lox_Sample_21_FD_206725 | JGI IMG/M metagenome (GOLD analysis project Ga0335072, IMG submission 206725) | Soil microbial communities from Loxahatchee National Wildlife Refuge, Florida, United States - Lox_Sample_2.1 | ecosystem: Environmental > Terrestrial > Soil > Wetlands | place: USA: Florida... | reverse complement strand
CAGCGAGACCATCCTCGGTTCGGCGGACGGATGGAAGATCTTTGCCGCCATGATCGAGACTCTTGCGACGGTACGATAGTTTCAGAATGATCGATATTCACCATCATCTCCTCTTCGGGCTCGACGACGGCTCAAGGGATATCGAAACCTCGGTCGCCATGGCCGAAATGGCCGCAGCCGACGGCATTACGCATATCGTCTGCACCCCGCACGCAAACTCTTATTACCACTTCGACCCCGCAGCCAATCAGGAGAAGCTGGAGCAGCTCCGCGCGCGTCTCGGCGATAAAATCACCCTCGGCCTCGGCTGCGATTTTCATCTGTCGTACGAAAATATTGAAGACGCCCTGAAGAATCCCGCAAAATACACCATCAACCACAAGCAGTATCTGCTCGTCGAGTTCCCAGATTTGGCCATACCCCAGCAGATGACCGATGTTTTTTACCAGTTTCTGGTGGCCGGAATACAGCCCATCATCACCCATCCGGAACGCAACCTGACCATCCAGAAAAACCCTCACCGTCTCGATGATTGGATCGAGCGCGGCTGCCTCGTTCAGGTCACCGCCTCGTCCCTCACCGGACGCTTCGGACGTCTCGCTGCGAGCTTTTCCCAAACCCTGCTCGAAGAAGGGAAGGTTCACTTCCTGGCGACCGACGCGCACAACCTGCAGGCGCGTCCGCCGCTCATGAAGGAGGTATTCAGCCTTGTCACAAAGCGATATGGAGCCGACACGGCCGAGCGGCTCTGCATAACCAATCCCCGAGCTGCATTTTTTGGAGACCCGCTGCCTGTGGAACCGGCATCCGCGGAAGAAGGCGTGTCGCCTTCTCCTTCGAATAAGCCAGGCCTCTGGACCCGCCTGTTTAATCGCGCATAAGTTGCCGCCGGTCATGAGCGGCAATCAAAAAATGTGCTCCCGGTTTCGGGATTTGCCTGACCGTGGGCTGGCGAGGTGTTGGTGGACGCGGATGGAATCGAACCATCAACCTGTCGATTAAGAGTCGAATGCTCTGCCAGTTGAGCTACGCGTCCACTATGCGCCGTTTGGCGAATCGGGAGTAAAGATAAGGATGGATGCGCGCAGAAAATTCTCGCGCGCTATCTGAAATATAACACAATTTTTATAGCTGAAATTGTCTGGAAACCCTGCGAAAGAAAATCAGAACGTGAAGGACAATCCGCCTTCAACTGCGCGCGAGGTCTGCGCAAAATAAAGCACGCTGCCGTCGCTCGAGACGAAGGGCACATAGCCCTCGGCCAGCAGATTCCTCACATCCACAAGCGCCTCCATCCCATTCGGAAGAACATTCTTGCAGTGGATCGGCTGACGTACATAAAAACTCAGGTAAGGATCGGGAAGGCTCTTATTGAAAGGATCAACCGCTGTCAGCGTTCCAGGCTGCTGCCAGCGGTACGAGGCCTGCCACTCTGTTCCGGCGCGCGGCAGCTTGCCTCCGAAGGCCGCTGCATACATCTCGGCGCGATGCGCCCGCATGCTTGCAAGCCCGGCTTCAATCGTGCCCGGTTGCGGAAGAGCATCCATCTGCAACGCGTCTCCCATGCCGGCAGTAAGCGCCAGCCACATGTTATTCGGCATCATGTCGCCCAGTTCGGCAACAACCCCGGTCCCCGCAAAATCCTCGCCCGCAACCTCAATCGCGTTAGTCGAAGAGTCATAAAGAAGATCGCCGCTCTTCCAGTCTGCCGCCGCAATCTCGCCGCCGCCATCCACCAGAGGATTATCCACGCGGTCGTGGAACGCCGTCATCCGCATCCGAACCGTTCCGGCTGACTGCGCAAACGAAAGCTCCTGATGCAGCCCATGCATCAACAGCAGCTCGCCATTGCGCTCTGCTATCTCAGGCGTCAGCGTGCTCGCGCGGTCCAGCGTATCCGCCTGCTGCACTCCCGGCGCCGTCGCTACCCGGTAGGTAATCACTGCATCTCCGGCCCGCACATGCGCTGAACCAAACGGATGGCTCGCCAGTTGCGTTGTATTCATGTGGACGATCTCTGTCTCGCCCCCGGCTTCCATCCCGATCGCCGGAGTCAGGTCTATGGTTTCCGCCGTGCGGAAGAGCATTGCCTGCATTCCCTGAATATCCGGGCCACCTGCGATCTCAGGACGATCCACGAACGCGGCAACCGTGCGCAGAGTCCTGCCCAGCCCAAGCTGTCGCTCATAGCCCACTACGGTATTCACGGCTGTATCGTCTGACTGGCTCAGGTCCGCTCGCAGAATCAACTGCCGGGTATCGTCGTTCAACCGTTCCATTTCGAAATCGTGATGGATGCCTCCATCGCCGAACTCGCCCTCGCCGCCGCGAATCGTGACTCTGGCCTTCAGCTCCGGGCTCTGACCCTTGCCGTCGGAAACCACTACCAGCGGGCCGTCCTGCAGCATCCGGAGCAGCGGCTTGTTCGCCGAGAGACGCAGCGTCCACTCCCAGTCATCGCGTGGCTCATCTGTCTGGCGAGGACGCGCCGGAAGCCAGCGGAAGGCTTCATAGAGTGTATCCAGCGTCAGATTGACGACGATCTTTGAGTTGGCAGTAACCTGCAGGTTTTCCCGCAGAGTTGGCAAAAACAGAGAGGCGCTCGCCTTCACGCCGTAGATACCCGGCAGTACTTTAGCCAGCGCATAGCGGCCGTGATCATCAGTGAAGGTTTGGGCAATAACGGCGAGGTCGGCATCAACCAGCTGCACCAGCGCGCCGATCTGAGGTGTGCCTCGGGCATCGCGCACCACACCCGTTACCGTTCCTGCCGTAGCTGCGCAGGCCGGCAGCGTCATTGCTGTCAAAAACAGCACAAGAGCTGGGGCGACTATGGAAAACCTTCGGTTCACTGATTCAATCGTCTGTTGCTTCCTGGCCTTTGCTCCGATCTTTCGTCAATCAGATATCAAATGGATACCGCTGCTCTTTGGCAACTCATCCAGGACACGCTTTCAATACACGAACCTACTCCACCGTAAATGGTGCCGACTGCGAAATCTCCTGCTTCGAGATGCTGTCGTCAACACTTATCTTTACAAGGTACTTGCCCGGCTGCAGGCTGGCAAGTGGCACGCTTTTTTCGATCGTCAGCTGGTCCAAATTCGCGCCCATTTTCTGGGAGTCTTCCGACGTATCGAGAAGCGTCTTATTCGTCGTCGTATCGATAATCTGATACGTAATCTTTGCCGAATTCTGCTTGCTCTTTTCACCAATGCCCAGGTTATACACCTGCATCCAGAAGTTCAGGTTCTGATCGCGGTGGAAACTAGCCGGGGTTCCCGCTTTATCCGAAATCCTCGGACGGATATAAGTATTGCTGATGATAAAGCTCCCTGCGCCAATCTCCTTCGACGGAACACGCTCCATTTTGTCCGCCAGAATCAATGACGAGGCTGAAAGCTGATCGTCGTCATACCGTGGAACATTGATGCCCCGCGCATAGATCCCAATATGGTCGGGATTGTTCACATCCTTGATCGCGATGTCCAGGCGATAGCGTCCCGGCCGCAGCGGAAGCGCCTTCCAGTACAGATCATCGTTGTTCATCGTCTTCGGCAGCAGCTCCGACGGCTGTTCTACCTCAACCGTGTCTTCGAATGTCTGCACCACATGATCCGTAATCGTTGAAACCCGTCCGAAGATGTTGACCACTCCCTTCGACACGCCGTCCTTGGTAACAAAGGTGACGTCGCGATTCTTAATCTGGATCGTAATCGGCACCAGAATCGTGTCGTCCGTCACCTTCACAAAGTCGGTTTGCACGTCGAACGGGAAAATCGGTCCGGTCAGCAGCTTGTGGTTCGTCACAAACGATTCCAGATCCGTAAACTTGATCACAGGAGGAGCCTGCAACTCAGCAAACTGCTCCAGGCGGTCAAATTCCTTGCTCTGCTGCGACGAAGAATAAGGCCCGCTGCCCAGCGTCTCCAGTCCACCTTGCAGCCGCTCCGAACGCTTCGCCATGCCCATCTGTTCGTACATCGTGTCCCCGGCTCCCGGCACGTGCGATAGCGCATCCTTTTCGCCGCGGTCGATCGTCATGTGGTAATCCCCGCACATGCAGGTATCCACAAACTCAATGTCGATGTTGCTGCCGATGCCATCGATGTAACGGTAATGCCAGTCTTCGAATGGATAGGTCGTGGTTTCGCCGCCGCCTTCGTCCATCGGTCGCTCATAGACACCGCCGCTCGGGTGCGACTCGATATCGTCCGCTGGCCCGTACTTGATGTAGATCATCCCACGGTCCGTCATCCACCCCGGTTTGCCGGCGGCAAAATGCTCATTGGCATAAGCAATGCGCCGGTAAATCTCCTCCCGGTACGTGTTCTCAGGTGAATCCGGGTCGGGATTGCGCCGCTGCCAGAACTGCTCGATGAAGGCGTCGCGCTCCTCATCGTTGGACAGACTCAGAAAGGCTTTCCGTTCCTGGTCCGTGATGATCCAGCGAACGTCCTGATTCAGCCACTTCTTATAGGTGTCGTTTAATTCCTGGTGGAGTGCCTTCTGTTGCTGGCGCCGCTCCTTGTCCGAAAGTGGTCGCGTCAGCGGATTCTGATTGGCTGGAGTGCTCTGGTCGCTGGCCTGCGGTGAATCTTGCGTCTGTCGAGCGTGCGCGCTGGGAATGCATGCGAGCGCGCCGAAAGCAATCGCAAGAATAAGTGTGATACGACCCGTTTGCATACGCCGTTTGACTGCTCCTATACAGCACACTGATTTTACGTTCTCAGAACGCCAGATTCAAGCAATCTTCATATTTCCCGAACCTCGTTGTCTACTCTGAATTCCGCCCCATCCCTGTTATCATCAGGCAGATTCGCTCTTCTTCCCCTTCGCACGTCAAACAAGTGTCCGAGGGAACTATTTGCTCTCGCTTTGCGTAGCTCTGTCCGAAGGTGGCATTGGAATCTGCTAACAGGAAAACAAGCTTGAAGAAAATCATTCTTATTATTGCCGCTGTCCTGGTTGTTGCCGGAATCGTCGTTCTGACCATCGTGCGAGCGCAAGCGGGCTATACCAAGGTTATGACCGCCAAAGTCGTGCGTGAAACCCTGGTATCCACCGTCAGCGGAACAGGGCAGATCAAGCCCAAAACTTATGTCAATGTCGGCGCAGAGGCGCTCGGACAGATCACCCACTTGTATGTAAAGGAGGGCGATCATGTTCATAAGGGTGAGGAGCTCGCCACCGTCGAGAACGTCCAGCAGGCCGCCAACGTCAACGGCCAGAAGGCCGCCATCAACGCAGCCGAAACCGACATCGTCGCCGATATTGCCAATGTGAAAACCCAGCAGGCGGCCGTCGAGCATGCTAAGGCCGACCTCGAGCAGAAGGCGCTCGACTACAAGCGCGCCAAGGCCCTCTATGCCGCGCAGGTCATGTCCAAACAGGACTTCGACGCCAAAAAGGCCGCCTACGACACCGATGTTGCTACCCTCGCGCAGAACCAGGCCGCCGTAGCCCAGGCCCAGGCTCAGGTCGACTCCGCGCGCGCGCATATGAACACCCAGAAAGCCGATCTCACCGCCAACATCGATTTGTACGACAAGACCATCGCCGTCGCTCCTTTTGACGGCATCGTCACCAACCTGCCCGTGCGGCAGGGCGAGACGGTCGTCCCTGGCATTCAGGACACCAACGGCTCCGTGCTCATGACGCTTGCCGACGTCTCCGTCATCACCGCCGAGGTCAAAGTCGATGAAACGGATATCGTCAATGTTGCGCTCGGGCAAAAGGCTGAGGTCACCGTGGACGCCATCCCCGGCAAGGTCTTCATCGGGCACGTAACTGAAGTCGGCGATCAGGCCCTCCTGCGCTCTACCGGCCTGGCCACCAGCCAGACAACCAGCGGGCAGGAAGAGGCAAAAGACTTCAAGGTCGTCGTCACCCTTGATCACCCCAGCGATGAGCTCAAGCCCGGACTCTCGACAACTGCAAAAATTATTACCGCCACCCGCGACAATGCCGTCGTGATCCCCATTCAGGCCCTCGTCATGCGCAACCCGCACCCGAACAAAGGGCAGGTGCCAACCACCAACTCGCTTGATCCCTCGCAGAATCCCAACGAGGTGCAGGGGGTCTTCGTGGTTAGGGAAGAAAAGGGCAAACTGCGCGCGCATTTCGTTCCTGTAACCACCGGCATTACCGGCATAACCAATATTCAGGTGCTGAGCGGCCTTCAGCCGGGCGACGAAATTGTCACCGGGACCTTCCACGTTTTGCGTGATCTCAAGGACGGCGCGCTGCTCAAACGCGACAATACGCCGCCTCCGCCTCCTTCCAGCTCGGACTCGGACTTGTCCTCGTAAAATGAGCGCAGGCAGGCTCGAAGACTCGCGGAAGGAACAGGAGCATCGGATGGCGATTGACACAAAACAAGAAGCGGGCGACGTCATCGTCGTGGATGATCTCTGGAAGACCTACGACATGGGCGAGCAGGAAGTCCATGCCCTCCAGGGAGTCTCGCTTCGCATCAAGCACAACGAATACGTCGCCATCATGGGCCCGTCCGGCTCCGGCAAGTCTACGCTCATGAACCTCATCGGCTGCCTCGACACCCCCACCAAAGGCAACTACTGGCTCAACGGCCATCTGGTCAGCGATCTTAATGACGATGAGCTCGCCCGCATCCGCAACAAGGAAATCGGATTCGTCTTCCAGACCTTCAATCTGCTGGCCCGCGCCACCGCTCTACACAATGTCGAGCTGCCCCTCATCTACAACGGAACGTCTGCCGCCGAACGTATCGAGCGCGCCGAAGCTGTCCTGCGCTCCGTCAATCTCGAAGGTCGCATGAGTCACAAGCCGAATGAGCTCTCAGGCGGACAGCGGCAGCGCGTCGCCATCGCCCGCGCGCTCGTCAATCGCCCGTCCATCATCCTCGCCGACGAACCCACAGGCAATCTCGACTCAAAAACCGGCGACGAAATCATGGCTCTCTTTGACACGCTTCATGAGCACGGCAATACCATCGTGCTCGTCACCCATGAGCCCGACATTGCCGAGTACGCGAACCGCGTGGTCCACATCCGCGACGGAAGAATCTTCTCCGACCAGCCGTCCGCCAGAGGCGCCACCCGCCATACAAAGGATTCGCATACGCGGGCCTAATTGAATTTCGCCTCCCGCCGATAAGCTCTCCAAGGCATCTTCGAAAATGCCGAAAATCCCTTCGCATTCTAGGAGAGCCGTTTGCAAGCCATCCATTCACTTGACGACGCCGACGCTTCTCGCCCGGCCTGTCCCCCAGCGTGGAGCTTTGGCCAGATGGCCGGGCGCAGTCCTGTCATGCAGCGGCTGTTTGCGCAGATGCGCCACATCGCGCGCCACCTCCGTATCGCTGCGCTCGAAGGGGAAAGCGGCACTGGAAAAATGCTGGCCGCCCGCACGTTGCATCAGTTCGGCTCAAATCCCCTCTCGCCCTTTGTTTCCTGTCCCGCCGGGCAGCTCTGCGAAGCCCAGCCCGGCCTTGCGATTGTCCCTTCGCCCTCAGCGGCAAAGCCGGACTTCTCTGCCTTCCCTGCCCTCCGTCAATCCTGCAGCGGAACCCTTGTCCTCACCCGCGTCGATGAGCTAACGCCCGCGCAACAGGCCCGCCTGCTCGAACTGCTGCAATGGATCGATCATCAACACACCCTCCGCGCGCTCGAAACCATTCCCCACCGGATTCTCTGTCTCTCCGGACAGCCGCTGCGTAAGCTCGCCTCCGCCGCCGTCCTGCGCGCCGATCTGGCCAGCCGTCTCACCACCATCCGCTTCACCCTGCCGCCGCTTCGCGAACGCCTTGAGGACATTCCGCTTCTCGTCGATCTCTTCGCCGTGCAATTCTCCTCAACGCACGGCAAGCCAGTTCGCGGACTCAACCCTCAGGCTCTCCCGCGTCTCCTCCAGCATCCCTGGCCCGGCAATGTCCGCGAGCTTGAAAGCATCATCCATGTCGCTGCGCGCAGCTGCCACGGTCAGTGGATTCGTCCCATCGACCTTCCACCTCTTAACCCTGCGCTCGCTCTGCCCGCGCCATTGAGCAAACCCGCTCCCATGGATGACCCCAACCTCGATCGCGCTATTCTCCGTCATATCCAGCGCGTCCTTGCCCGCGTCGACGGCAACAAGCTCCGCGCCGCGAAACTCCTCGGCATCAGCCGCTCCACCCTCTACCGCCTGCTCGACTCCGCCTCTGTCACCAAAGCCGGTTGAACACACACCTTACCTCAACCGTGCTCCTGCATCGCTCTCGGTGATTGCTCTTGGCTGTTAACCGGCAGCTGGCGAATTGGCTAGTGGCTGCCTGAACGTTGATCTCCGGACGAGGCACCCTGTTTTTTCGACGGCCACTCCGGTTTCCGCTTCTCCAGAAATGCTCGCACGCCTTCCTTGAAGTCCTCCGTCGTCCGTGCCTCGACATTCGCCGTAATCGACGCCTCGATCTCCTCATCCAGGTGATGGTCCGATTGTTCGCTCAGCAGCCGCTTCGTCGCCTGCATCGCCGCCGGGCTGTTGCCCAGCAGCTTCTTCGCCAGCCCGCGTGCCTCCTGCATCAGCTCTGCCTCCGGAACCACCCGCGTCACCAGCCCCAGATCAAACGCCTCCGGAGCCTTGATCAGTCTTCCCGTCAGCAGCAGGTCGCGCGCATGCTTGTCGCCGATCTGCCCGCGCAGAAACGCCGACACAATCGCCGGAACAAATCCGATCTTCACCTCGGTGTAACCGAACTTCGCCTCCGGAATCGCCAGCGTGAAGTCGCAAATCGTCGCCAGACCCATCCCGCCCGCAATGGCCGCGCCGTTCACCGCCGCAATCGTCGGCTTCGGCGTGTCGTACAGCGTTCGCAGCAGCCGCGCAATCCGTTCCGTGTCCAGCCGGTGCTCCTCCGGCGTCTTCGCGCCCAGCGTCTCCAGATGCTCCAGGTCCAGCCCCGCGCAAAACGCCTCGCCCGCCCCGGTCAGCAGAATCACCTCGCACACCGGATCGTTCCCCGCCGCCGTCAGTGCGCGCGTCAGTTCATCCATCATCACCGGACTCAGCGCGTTCCGCTTCTCCGGCCGGTTCATCGTAAGGGTGAGCACGCCGCCGTCCATGTGCGTGTGCAATGTCGAATAGTGGCCCATCGTGCGTCGCTCCAAAAGAAAACAAATCTTACGCCGAATAGTACGCGCGCGACCAGCATACGTTTGTGAGGCTGGAAGTGGGCCTGGCTGAGCGGCCATTCCTACTGCTTCATCGCCCCAAATTTCTCTTCAATCCCTTTGCTCATCACAATCAGCCCATCCAGCGAACCCAGCTCCGGCAGCTCTGCCCCCAGCCGCTTCAGCTCCGCCAGCGCAACCTCCGTCGCCACGTTCCCCACCAGCGCGTCCTGGGCAAAAGGACATCCCCCCAACCCGCCCATCGCCGTATCGAACCGCCGAATCCCGCTTCCATACGCCGCGGCCACCTTCGCCGCCGCCAGGTCCGGCCGCGCGTGCAGATGCGCCCCCACCTCCACCGCATCCGGCATCGCTTCCCGCACCTTGGCCGTCAGTGAGGCAATTTCTTCGGCCGATGCCAGCCCCACCGTATCCGCCAGCGAGATTTGCTCGATCCCCATATCCGCAATCAGGTCGCACGCCGCAATCACCTCATCCGCCGACCACGCATCGCCATACGGATTCCCGAATGCCATCGAGATATATGCCACCAACCCCAGTCCGTCCTTGAACGCCGCCTCGCCAATCGCCTCCAGCGCGTCCAGTGACTCTTCCGGAGTCTGCCGCTGGTTCCTCTTCAAAAACTCCGGCGACACCGAATAAGGGAACCCCAGCGTCGTCACCCTTCCCGTTGCCACCGCGCGCTCAGCCCCCTTTTTGTTCACCACAATGCCGATAATCTCCACGTCCTCCGGCGCGTCCAGATACTCCAGCACCCGTTCCGAGTCCGCCATCTGCGGCACCGCCGCCTCCGATACAAACGACGCCGCATCGATGTGCCGGAATCCCGCTGCAATCAGCGTCCGCAGATAGTCCGCCTTCACCTCCGCCGGAATCGCCTTCGGCAGACCCTGCCATGCATCCCGTGGGCACTCGATCAGCTTTACCCGGTTCGTCATCAGAAAAATCTCAGAGAAGGATTCTCCATGTGAGCCAGCAGAATGGCCACACCAATCCCGACTACATGCAACAGCGCCACTACACCCAGTGCTACCCAGAATCCTCTGTTCCGGAGAAGCCTGGACATCAGCAGGCCATACACCGGAAACTGCAGATACATCACCCAGTCTGCAATCGATGTGGAAAAGTCAGCCGGCATCTGAAACACCGTGCTCTTCACCATGTCTACCCACGGATAAAGCAGCGTCAGCGATTCCGGCCCCGACAGCGCCATAATGCTGGCCGCGCGCAACGCCACCGGCGTCATCACTATGCCCACGGCCAACGGCACCCATTGAAACCATGAAAAGCTTCCCTTTGTCTTCTTCGCCATAAGGAACGCGCCGCTACCTCTCAACCGACCGCCATGCTCTGAGAATAACCGATGAAGTGAATCGGTCAGGAAGTCCAATACCGGCGGCCCAAGCCTCTGCGCTCTCTGAGTCTTCTGCCATGAATGGAATGCCGATGCCCCCGCCCCGCGACCACCGGGAGCGGCCACGCAGGCTTATCATCTGGATGGCGCCGAAGGCGCGTTCGCCCAAGCGGCCAGCACTACGTCTGCAAAATCCCCACATTGAACTTCGCCACATCCGGATTCAGCGCACATGCCTCCAGCGCGGTCAGCACTGTCTCCCGCGTCTTCGCTGGATCGATAATCCCGTCCACCCACAGCCGCGCCGCCGCATACCGGCAGTCCGTCTGCTCCTCGTAGGTCGCTTTGATTGAAGCCGTCAATTCCGCCTTCTCCTCATCA